>Ga0209399_10001000_pt1 | contig 15349 bp, 13 predicted proteins | sample OV2TP3_FD_184130 | JGI IMG/M metagenome (GOLD analysis project Ga0209399, IMG submission 184130) | Hot spring microbial communities from Beatty, Nevada to study Microbial Dark Matter (Phase II) - OV2 TP3 (SPAdes) (version 3) | ecosystem: Environmental > Aquatic > Thermal springs > Hot (42-90C) ... | reverse complement strand
AAATAGACGGTTTCCCAGATGTCGACGGCGGCGGCCGGGGTCGCCAGGATGCCGTAGTAGTCGTCGGGCGTGGCCACCGGCACGCCGGGCAGCACCGGCTCGAGCTTCCGGAGCCACGGCCCGGCCACCTCGCGCATGCAGGTGTGCGACGGCTCCTGCCAGTTGCGCGGCATCTGCACCGCCAGCGTGCCGCCCGGCCGCAGCGCCGCCATCAATTTCGGCAACAGCCGGGCGTGGTCGGGCAGCCAGTGCAGCGCGGCGTTGGAATAAAGCACGTCGGCGGGCTTTTCCGGCGTCCACGCGGCGAGGTCGGCGTGCACCCACGCGATCGTCGGGTTCTCGGCGCGGGCGCGCGCCAGCATCTCCGGCGAGCCGTCGACGCCGACGACTTTCGCCGCCGGCCACCGCTCGGCGAGCAGCCGGGTGACGTTGCCGGCGCCGCAGCCGAGATCGAACACCGCCCGCGCGTCGTCGGCGTCGACGCGGGCCAGCAGATCGAGCGCCGGCCTCAGACGGTGGCCGGCGAACTTCAAGTACTGGCCGGGGTTCCACTGGTGGCTCACGCGGCGGCTCCGCGCGCGGCCGGCAGCGTCAGGCGGAAGGTCGCGCCCTCGTTCCGCCCGTGGCCTTGGCCGCCGGCCTCCACCAGCGCCACCTCGCCGCCATGGGCGCGCACGATGTCGCGGACGATGGCGAGGCCGAGCCCGGTGCCGCCGTCCTTGGCCGAGCCGGCGAACGGCTGGAATAGCTTTTCGCGCGCCGCCGGCGCCAGGCCGGGGCCGTCGTCGGCGACCTCGATCGCGATGCGGGCGCCATCGCGCCGGGCGCCGATGCGGACCTGGTTCGCCCCGGCCTCGACGGCGTTGCGCCCCAGGTTGCTGAGCGCCCGGAACAGCTGCCCGCGGTCGGCCTCCAGCTCGATGCCCGCAGGGACGTCGTTCCGCCACTCGATCTCGCGTCCCGCATCGCCGGTTGCCTTGATCGTCGTTCCCACCTCGTCCACCAGCTCGTTCAACGGGAACCGGCCGAGGGCCAGCTGCACCTCGGCGTCGCCGACGAAGTTGAGGGTCTGGCGGCACAAGTTGACGGCGCGGTCGATCGACTTGTAGAGCCGGGGCATCATGCGCCGGACCTCCGGGTCGTCGACGTCGGCCAGCTTGTCGGAGGCCAGCATCGCGGTGGCCAGGCTGTTGCGGAGGTCGTGGTTGACCTTGGCGACGGCGGCGCCGAGGGCGGCCAGCCGCGTCTTCTGCTGCAGCGCCGCGCGCAGCTCCGCCTGCATCACGGCGAGCTCGCGCTCGGCGATGCCGACCTCGTCGATGCGCTGGCTGGTGGCGATGCCGCGGGTCGAGTCCTCAGGCGCCATGCGGAACCGGGCCATGCCCTCGGTGATGCGGCGCATCGGCCTGACCAGCAGCCACTGCAGGCTGAGATAGACGAGGCTGGCGGTGAACAGCGAGATGACGATCGAAAGGTTGAGGATGCGCCCCGAGTAGTCCCACATGGCGGCGCGCATCGGCGCCTCGTCGAGCAGCACCTCGACCATCACCTGCGGGTCCTTCGGCGAGATGCCGACGACGCGGATGACGCGGTTGCGCGTTTGGGCAAGCGCCTCGAAGGCGTCCATGATGAAGCCGAAGAAGCTGTCGTGACGCAGATCGACGGTAAGATCGACCTTCGGGGGCATGTCCTTCGACACCATTAGCGACCGCCGATCCCGGCGGTCGAGGACCACCGAATAGGCATTGGTGTGGAACAACAGCGCCTGCTCCAGCGCCTTGGCCACCGGCTCCTCGGGCATGGTCTCGAGGGCGACCATGGAGAGATGCCCGCGGGCGATGTTGTCCTCGAGATAGACCTTGCGGTAGCGGGCGATCGACGGCGTCCAGATCAGGAACTCCGCCAGCATCACGAAGAAGACGGTCAGCAGCAGCAGCCGGAACGACAGGCTGTGCAGGAATCCCGGGCGGTGCGACGACGTTTCGGCCATGGCCCGAAGCTTAGCCCAGATCGGTTGCCCCGCCCATACGCGGCGGCGCTCAGCCGAAGCGGGCGAGGAAGCGGACGATCTTGCGCGTGCGCTCGCTGAACAGCTGCGGTGCGTAGAAGCTGCCGGCTGCGCGTTTCGACACCTCGCCGAGCGTCGGGTAGGGCGCGATCATCTGCGCGATGCCGCCGATCTTGACGTTTTGGCCGATCGCCAGCACCCAGGTGTGGATCAACTCGCCGGCGTGCCTGCCCACGACGCCGCAGCCGAGGATTTTGCCCTTCGGCGTCACCACTGCCTTGACCAGGCCATCGGTGGCGCCTTCCGCCTGGGCGCGGTCGTTGTCGTGGTAGGGCCAGCGCAGCACGCGGATGGCGTGGCCCGCCTTCTTCGCCTCCGCCTCGGTCAGCCCGACCTGCGCCAGCTCCGGCGTGGTGTAGGTCACCCACGGTACGGCGCGGGCGTCGACCTTGGCCGGCAGCCGAAACAGCGCGTTCTTGATGACGACGCTGGCGTGGTAGCCGGCCATGTGGGTGAATTGCAGCCCGCCGGCCACGTCGCCGATGGCGAACACCCGCTTGTTGGCGGTGCGCAGCCGGGCGTCAACCGCGATGCCCTTCGGCGAGTACGCGATGCCGGCCTTCTCCAGATCGAGCCCGTCGACGTTGGCGCGCCGGCCAGTGGCGACCAGGATGTCCGAGCCCTCGATCCGCCGTTCGCCGCCGTCGGCCGTCTTCAGTTTGACGGCGACGACGCCGGGCGTCTTCTCGACTCCGGTGATGGTGACGCCCTCCAGAATCTCGATGCCGTCCTCGTGCAGTTGCCGGCGCACCACGTCGACCAGCTCGGGGTCGTCCTTGGGCATCACCGTGAACAGCTCCAGCACCGTCACCTTGGCGCCGAGGTGGCGGTGCGCCTGCGCCAGCTCGATGCCGATCGGCCCGCCGCCGACGACGATCAGGTGGCTGGGCAGCCGGTCGGCGTAGAAGATCGTCTCGTTGGTGTGGTAGCCGGCCTCCTTCAGACCCGGGATCGGCGGCACGAACGCCGACGAGCCGGTAGCGACGACGAAGCGGCGCGCCCGAATGCGGGCGTCGCCGGCGGTCACCTCGGCCGGCCCGGTAAAACGTCCCTGCGACTGGATGACGTGCACGCCGAGGCCCTCGAACCGCTCCACCGAATCGTTCGGCGCGATGGCGGCGATAGCGCCGTGGATGTGGCCGAACACGCCCTCGGCGTCGACGGCCGGCGCGTCCGCGCCGACGCCGAAGCGGGCGCTGCGTCGATGGGCTTCGGCGGCGTGGCCGGCGGCCAGCATCGCCTTCGACGGCACGCAGCCGTAGTTCAGGCAGTCGCCGCCCATCTTGCCCTTCTCGATCAGCGCCACGCGGGCGCCCATCTGCGAGGCGCCGGCGGCGACCGAGAGGCCGCCCGAGCCGGCGCCGATGACGCAGATGTCGACGGTGAAGTCCTTGGTCATGGCGTTCACCCTGCCTTGCCTTTCGCCGCCTTGATCCGCTTGTAGATCACCGGCACCAGCGACAGCGCCGCCAGCGCCAGCAGCGGCCCCAGCACCGCCGGCGCGAAGATGACGCCGAGGTCGGGCTTGCCGCCGGAGTCGAAGATCACGCCCAGCCCGTTGCCGACGCTGCAGAACACCGCGGTGCCGGGGATGATGCCGAGGAAGGTGCCGATGACGAACGTCCTGGCCGGCACCCCGAGCAGCGCCGGCACGAGATTCACCAGCCAGAACGGGAACAGCGGCACCAGCCGCAGCACCAGCAGGTAAGACAGCGCGTTCTCTCGGAAGCCGTCCTCCATCCTGTGGCCGAGTTTGCCGGTCTTGTCGTGGAAGAAGTCGGCGAGCGCGTAGCGGGCGATCAGGAAGATGCCGAGCGCGCCGACGGTCGCCGCGACGATCACATAAAGGGTGCCGGCGACGGTCCCGAACAGGAAGCCCGCGATCAGCGTCAGCCATACCGCGCCCGGCAGCGACAGCGCCACCACCAGCGCGTATCCGGCCATGAAGCCGAGCACCGCCAGCGCCGGGTTATGTCCATACCATTCGAGCGCCGCCTGCCGGTGCGACTTCAGCATATCGAAGCTGAGGTAGCGGTCGAGGTCGAGCGCGAACACCAGGCCGATGGCGACGCCGACCACCACCAGCGGCAGCAGCCGCGCCGCCTGCGATCGCCGCGGCCTGTCGTCGCGTGGGTGGGCGTCGGTTGCGGTCATCGCGAGGGCACTCGGCTTGTCGCCGTCGTGGCGGGACGGCGGTGGATTGGCGGTCGGCCCGGTGGACGCGCCGGCGAGGGTTGCGTCGGACATATAAGTAAGGTGATCACCGACGCTTCGGCAACCGCATCTTGGGGCGTTGCGGTCGCCGGGCGGTAAAGATCGCGTGAATGGGCCGTAGGCCCACTTCCGCCGGGCCGGCGCCCCGGTCTCCCGGCACCCTCCGAAGGGGCCGGATTTCCGCCTCCGCGCGCCCTCCCCCGGCGTTGACTTCGCCAGCCCAAAACCGTATACAGCGGGCTCGCTGTTCGCCGGAGGTCCCCCCTTGAAACGCACCTATCAGCCGAGCAAACTCATCCGCAAGCGCCGGCATGGATTCCGCAAGCGCATGGCGTCGGTCGGCGGCCGCAGGGTACTCGCCGGCCGCCGCGCCAAGGGGCGGAAGCGTCTCTCGGCGTGACGTCGCCCGCCGGTCGCGGTGATCTTCCCCGCCCCTCGTATCGCCTGTCGAGTCCGCTCCGGTGTTGCGCCTGAAGCGGCGGCAGGAGTTCTTGCGGATCGCGGCGGCGGGCCGCAAGTGGGTGGCGCCCGGCCTGATCCTGCAGGCGTTGCGCCGCGCCGTTGCGGCGCCGGCCGACGGTGCGGAGCGCGGGTTCCGCGTCGGCTACACCGTCAGCCGCAAGGTCGGCTCGGCGGTCCAGCGCAACCGGGCGCGGCGGCGTCTCCGGGCGGCCGCCGAGCGGGTGTTGCCGGGCCACGCCGACGACGGCTACGAGTTCGTGCTGATCGGCCGGGTGGCGACGTTGAAGCGGCCTTTCGCGGCGCTGGTCGGCGACCTGGAGAAGGCATTGCGGAAGCTCGGCGCCTATCATGATTGACGGGATGGCCCGGTCGGGCGGGATGATGATGCGAGTGATTTCGGCCTTGGTCGGCGGCGTCATGGGCTGGACCATCCGCGCCTATCAATTGCTGGTGGCGCCGGTGCTGCCGGCAGGCTGCCGGTATTACCCGAGCTGTTCGGAGTACGCCCGCCAGGCGATCGCCGGCCACGGGCCGCTGGCCGGCGGCTGGCTGGCGCTGAAGCGCGTTTGTCGTTGCCATCCGTGGGGCGGCTCCGGCGTCGACCCGGTGCCGGCGGCGCCAGGTGAAACCCACCCGCGCGCGCATCGTTGCGCCGCCGGGCGGCATGGCTGACGGCGGCCGGCCATCGCATCCCCAACGGACCATCACGGGCTGAGCGCATGATCGACAATCGCAACATGATCCTGGCGATAGTGCTGTCGATCGCCATCCTGCTCGCCTTCGACGTGTTTGCGCCGAAGAAGCCGGTGCCGCCGGGCCCGCCGCAACAGTCCGGACAGGCTACCCCCGACGGTAAGCCGGCCGCGCCGCCGTCGGCGGCGCCGATTCCCGGCCAGCCGACGGCGGCGCCGGCGCCCGGCGTGCCGAAGCCGACGGCGCCGACCGTCGCCGATGTCGCCAAGTCGCGCGCGGCATTGCTCGCCGCCCAGCCGCGCATCCGCATCGTGGCGCCCCGGCTGCACGGCTCGATCTCGCTGGTCGGCGGCCGCTTCGACGACCTCACCCTTCCCGACTACCGCGAGGGACTCAATCCGAAGAGCCCGGAGATCGTGCTGCTGGTGCCGCACGGCGCCGCCAACGCCTACTTCGCCGAGTTCGGCTGGGTGGCCGGCGACGGCCAGCCGGTGCCCGGTGGCGCCACCCGCTGGCAGGCGGACGCCGACCGGCTGACGCCGGAACGCCCGGTGACGCTGACCTGGGACAACGGCCAGGGCCTGAAGTTCACCCGCACCTACGCCGTCGACAAGAACTACATGTTCACGGTTACCGACAAGGTCGAGAACGCCGGCGCCAAGCCGGCGGCGCTTCATCCCTACGCGCTGATTTCCAGGCGCGGCACGCCGAAGACCACCGGCTTCTACATCCTGCACGAGGGCCCCTACGGCGTCGCCAACGGCAAGCTGAGCGAGTACACCTACGAGGACCTGCGGGAAAAAGGCCAGATCACCGGCACCGGCAAGGGCGGCTGGATCGGCATCACCGACAAATACTGGCTGGCCGCCCTGGTGCCCGACCAGGCGGCCGACGCCAACACCCGCTACGTGTACCGCAAGGAGGACCGCGACGACGTCTATCAGGTCGACTACCTCAGCCCGCAGGTGATCGTGCCGCCGCGCGGCACCGGTCAGGTGCAGAGTCGCCTGTTCACCGGCGCCAAGGAGGTGCAGCTGATGGACGCCTACGAGACGGCCCTCAAGATCGACCGTTTCGACCTCGCCATCGACTTCGGCTGGTTCTACTTTCTGACCAAGCCGATCTTCTATGCGCTGTTGTACCTCAACGAGTACGTCAGGAACTTCGGCATCGCCATCATCCTCCTGACAGTGATCATCAAGCTGTTGTTCTTCCCGCTCGCCAACAAGTCCTACGTGGCGATGAGCAAGATGAAGAAGCTGCAGCCGGAAATCATGAAGCTCCGCGAGCGCTATGAGAACGACAAGATGAAGATGAACGAGGAGATGATGGCGCTCTACAAGCGCGAGAAAGCCAATCCGGCGTCGGGCTGCCTGCCGATCCTGATCCAGATTCCGGTGTTCTTCGCGCTCTACAAGGTGCTGTTCGTCAACATCGAGATGCGGCACGCGCCGTTCTACGGCTGGATCAAGGACCTGTCGGCGGCCGACCCGACCAGCATCTTCAATCTGTTCGGCCTGATCCCGTGGGCGCCGCCCGATTTCCTGATGGTCGGCGCGTGGCCGCTGGTGATGGGCATCACCATGTGGCTGCAGCAAAAGCTCAATCCGCAGCCGACCGACCCAATGCAGGCCAAGATCTTCCTGTTCCTGCCGGTGATGTTCACCTTCCTGCTGGCGCAGTTCCCGGCCGGGCTGGTGATCTACTGGACGTGGAACAACGTGCTATCCATGCTGCAGCAGTGGGTGATCATGCGGCGCATGGGCATCAAGCCGGGGGATGCGCTGAAATAGGGGGTGCGGCCGTGTCTCGACCCGCGCCAGGCGAAAACGACGCCGACGCCGCCCGGGCCCTGGAGGACGGGCGGCGCCTGTTCGCTCAAGTTTGCGAGTTCGTCGCCGGCGCCGCGGCCGCCGACCATATCCCGGCGACCGCGCTGCCCGAGGTCGCCTTCGCCGGCCGCTCCAACGTCGGCAAGTCGAGCCTGATCAACGCCCTCACCGGCCGCGCCGCGCTGGCCCGCATCTCCAACGCGCCCGGCCGCACCCGCGAGATCAACTTCTTCACGCTCGGCGGCCGGCTGATGCTGGCCGACCTTCCCGGCTACGGCTACGCCCAGGCGCCAAAGGCGCGGGTCAGGCACTGGATGGCGCTGATCGACGCATACTTGCGCGGGCGCGCCGGCTTGCGCCGCGCCCTCCTGTTGGTGGACGCCCGCCACGGCATCAAGGCCGCCGACCGCGAGATGATGTCGGCCCTCGACGGCGCAGCGGTTTCCTATCAGTTGGTGCTGACCAAGTGCGACAAGCTGAAGCCGCCGGCGCTCGCCGCCCGCCTCGAGGCGACGCGGCAGGAACTTGCCCGTCACACGGCGGCCCATCCCGACGTGCTCGCCACCTCGGCCCGCGACGGCAGCGGCATCCCCGAGGCGCGAGCGGCGCTGGCGACCCTGGCGGCGCGGGCCAAACTAAGCTAGGTTCCCCGCCATGCCGAACAAACCGAACCCGAATCCGAACCCCGTGCCGATTCCGGCGCCGACCCCGGCCGCCCATGACTGGCTCGGCCAGGCCAAGGTGCTGTCGGAGGCGCTGCCCTACATGCGCCGGCACGCGGGCGAGACCTTCGTCATCAAGTACGGCGGCCACGCCATGGGCGACCCCGAGCTGTCCAAGCTGTTCGCCCGCGACATCGTGCTGCTGCGCCAGATCGGCATCAACCCGATCGTCGTCCACGGCGGCGGCCCGCAGATCGGCCAGATGCTGAAGCGGCTCCGGATCAAGAGCGAGTTCGTCGATGGGCTGCGCATCACCGACGAGAAGGCCGTCAACGTCGTCGAGATGGTGCTGTCGGGCTCGATCAACAAGCAGATCGTCACCGCCATCAACGCCGCCGGCGGATTCGCCATCGGGCTCAGCGGCAAGGACGGCAACCTGATCAAGGCCGACAAGCTGAAGCGCACCGTGCGCGACCCCAACTCCAACATCGAGCAGGTGCTCGACCTCGGCCTGGTCGGCGAGCCGACGGCGATCAACCCGCACATCTTGGCGCTGTTCGACGAATCCGACATCACCCCGGTGATCGCGCCGATCGGCGTCGGCCCCGAGGGCGAGACGCTGAACATAAACGCCGACACCGTCGCCGGCGCCATCGCCGGCGCCGTCGGCGCCAAGCGCCTACTGGTGCTGACCGACGTCGTCGGCGTGCTCGACAAGTCGGGCAAGCTGATCTCCGAGATGACCGCGTCGGAGGCCCGCGCCTTGATGGCCGACGGCACCATTTCCGGCGGCATGATCCCGAAGATCGAAACGTGTCTCGCGGCGCTCGCCGGCGAGGCCGACGGCGCCGTCATCATCGACGGCCGGGTGCCGCACGCGGTGCTGGTCGAGCTGTTCACCGCCGGCGGCGCCGGCACCCTGATCCGCCCCGACTGAACGGCGCCGGCCGCGGCTCAGCCGGCTTTCCTGATGAAATCGATGTGGAATTCCAGCGTCGCGATGGCGAGCGGGTAGTCCGCCCCGTCGGCGGCCAGGAGGTCGCCGCGGCTCACCTGCGCCAGCCGCAATTGCAGCGTCTCGGCCAGCTTGGCGCTGAACCCCGCCTTCCAGGCGACGGCGACCATGCCCTTGGCGTTGCGGTCATCGGCGACCTTGCGGACCTGGTCGGCCGAAAGCCCGGTGCGCACCGCCAGCGCGGCGATGGCGAACTCGCGGTCGCCGGTCCGCACCGCCTCGCCGACCATCGGCTCGTCGAGCCGGCCGGCCCGCTGCAGTTCGAGCGCCATGTTCATCGCGTCCTCGGGGCTGCTGCGGCCGCCGGCCGGGCGCCGGCCCGTTCCCCTGCCCCGCAGCCGCCGGTCGACGGCGCGGCGGATCGCATCCATCACCGCCGAGCCCAGGTCGAGGCGCGCCTGCAGCGCCGCCAGCAGGTCGTCGGCGACGAAGCGGGCCAGCTTCGCCGCCGCCCGCGCCGGCAGCCGCGGCCGTTGCACCAGCGGGGCATGCCAGATTTCGACCGATTCGGCGCGGTCGATCAACTGGTCGAGCACCTGTTCGCGGATTTGCGCCGTCGGGTTGCCAAGCAGCGCCGCAATCGCCGCCGTGTCGCTGCCGTCGGCGATGGCGTCGGCGACCGGCGCATCGAGGCCGTCGCGTTTGGCAATCGCGCACAGGCGGGCCGAGACCGGATTGCTGGCGATGATCTCCAACAGATCGGCGTCGGTGAGCAGCGGCGAGAACTGCAGCACCGGCGACGACACCGACGGCTCGACGTCCCAGGCCAGGCGTCGGATCACCCCCGGCGGCGCCTCGGCGACGTTCTTCAGCGCCTCGGCGAGGATGCCGCGCACCCGCGTCACCTGGTCGCGGGCGAGCGCCTCGAGCGTGTCGTGGGCGAGCCGCCCGACCATGTCGCGGGCATCGGCGGTGAGCCCCGGCACCAGCCGCGCGATCTTCTCCGCCAGCGTGGCGCGCACCTCCTGATCGGCGTCGCCGGCCAGCACCCGGTCGGCGTGCGCCGGCGAAGCCCGGTTGGCGGCGATGGCGCGCCGCACCTGCGGCTCCGGGTCGTCGGCCAGGTAGAACAGGATTTCCGGCGCCACGTCGTCGCGGCCCGCCAGGTCCCGGCGCACCGCCGGGTCGGGGTCGCGGGCCAGCTTCCGCGCCTTGCGATAGGAAACGAGCCTGGCCCCGGAACCGCGAGTGAACAGGCCCTTCAGCCAGGTCGCCATGTCACTCCGACCGGCCGATTCAGACCGCTCCCTTCGAGCACAGGTCGGTGAAGAACTCGATCTGCCAGGCCATCTCGTCGTCCTTCATCGGGAAGGCGTCGCCGGTGGACTTCATCACCTCGGACGGCGCGATGCGGCCCATCCTCTGCTGCAACAGGGTGCCGAGCTTGCCGGGCAGCTTCGCCTTCCAGGCCAGCGCCATGATGCCCTTGGCGCTTTTCTCGATGAAGATGCGTTTCGCCACCATCGGGTCGAGGCCGCTGCGCACCACCAGCGACGCGAACACGAACGCGTGGTCGCCGGAGTTCAGCGCCTTCACGATGACGCCGGTGTCGAGCTTGTTGTTCTCGAACATGCGCTTGACCATGGCGATCGGCGGCTCGATGCTGAGGAAGTCCTGCGCCGCGTCGACCTCCTTGATCTGGATCTTGCTGAGTCCGTCGTCGCCGAGCCGACGCTGCACCACCGCCTTGACGGCGCTCAGCGTGTCGGCGTCGAGATCGGCGCGCGCCTGCAATTTGTCGAGCATGTTGTCGGCCAGGAAATGGGCCAGCCGGGCGGCGGCGCCCTTCGGCAGCTTCTGGCGACCGACCAGGGGCGCGTGCCACAATTTCACGTCGGGGGCGCGGTTGATCAGATCGTCGAGGGTCGCCTCGCGGATCTGGGCGCTGTCGTTGCTGAGCAGGTCGGCGATGGCGGTGGCGTCGTCGGTGCCGACGATCGCGTCGGCGACGCTCTCGGAGACGTTGACGCGTTTCGAGATCGCGTTCAGTCCGCCCTGGGTCGGGGTGGCGGCGATGATTTCCAGCAGATCCTCGTCGGTGAGCACCGGCGAGAACTCGAGGATCGGCGCGCATACCTCCAGCGCCGTGTCCATGGCCAGCGTCTTGATCACCTCGGGCGGCGCGTTGGCGACGTTCTTCAGTGTCTCGGCGAGAATCTGGCGGACCTTGGTGATCTGGTCCTTGGCCAGCAGCTCGAGGGCCTCGTAGGTGGCGTGGCGGGCCTTGTCCTGCTCGTCGGCAGTCAACCCCGGCGCCACGCGTGCGATCTTGGCGGCCAGTCCACCGCGCACGCCGGCGTCGTTGTCCTTGGCCAGCAGGATGTCGGTCTGGCGCGGCGCCGCCTTGTTGCGCGCCACCGTCTGGCGCACCTCGGCCGACGAATCCTCGGCCAGGTAGTAGAGGATCTCCGGCTTCAGGTCCTCGCGCGCCGCCAGCCTCTGGCGCACCTTGGGGTCGGCGTGGCGCGCCAGCTGCTTCGCCTGATCGTAGCTGAGGGTTTTTTGGCTGAGGATTTCCGGGCTCACGGCCGATTCGCCTACTTGGTCTTGCCGCCTTCGGGCGCGGCAAGCGGCGTTCCGGCCGGAACGGCCATCTGGAAGCCCCCCTTGCTCGCCTTCTTGACCGCATACATGGCAGCATCCGCGCGGGCAAGCAAGTCCTCCAGCGGTTCGTTCTCGTCGGGGCTGTAGATGGCGACGCCGACCGAGATGCCGAGCGGCTTTTCCGGGCTGCCGGAGAACTTCCGCATCGTCTTGCTGGCCTCGATCAGCCGCTCCGCCCTGGTCTTCGAGACGTCGGGCGTGATGCCGTCCAGCCACATCGCGAACTCGTCGCCGCCGAGCCTGGCGATCACGTCGCCGGGTCGCGACATCTCCATCAGCAGGTCGCGCAGGAACAAGATCGCGTCGTCGCCCGTCTGGTGGCCGTGGATGTCGTTGACGGCCTTGAAATTGTCCATGTCCACGTAGAATAGCGCCGCCTTCTCGCGGTTGCGCTGAAGGCGCGCGATGCGCCGCGGCAGCTCCTCCTCGTAGAAGGCGCGACGGTTGAGGAGGCCGGTCATGCCGTCGGTGCGCGACAGGTTGACGATTCGCTCGTGATTGCTGATCTGCTCGTTGGCGATGCCGAGCTGGTTGGCGACGTCGCGGATCAGGATGTGGTGGTCGTCCGCCCACGGCTGGCCGTTGGCCGGCTTCCACATGCTGAGCGCGCCGTTGACCTCGTGGCGGTAGTTGGTGGACGTCGCCAGCACCTGCCACTTGCCGATGTCGAACTCGGCCACCTTGTCGCCGGCCTCCATCGATTTCAGCGCCGCGTTCAGCTCCGTCAGCCCCTCGACGTTGCCGTATTCGGCGGCGACCGTAAATCCGCCGCGCTCGTCGCGCCGGTAGATACGGCACCCGGCCATGCCGAGCGCCCGCGCGGTGGCGGCGGCGGCGGCGTTCAGCATGTTGTGCGGCTCCAGCTCGTCGCGGATCGTGCTGACGATGTAGTTGAGATGCTGCTCGCGATGGCGCGCCCGCGCCAGCGCCGACTCGTTTTCGCGTTCGTCGGTGACGTCGCGGCAAACGCCGCGCGTGCCCTTCCAGCTGTCGACGCCGTTTTCCGACGCGATCAGCGGCACGCACGACACCAGCACGCACGCCGTCGAGCCGTCCTTGCCGCGCATCCACACCTCGACGTCGTCGAGCGGGCGGTCGCTGACGAACGGCAGCGGCGAAAATTCCTCCGGCGAGATGACGAATTCCTCCGCCTTCCGGCCGACCAGCTCTTCCGCGGTGTAGCCGAGCGCGCCTTTCGGCGTGACGAACACGAACTTGCCGTCGGTGGCGACCTCCCACGAGAAGTCGCTGGAGACCTCGACCAGGTCCTTGTAGCGCTGGCGCGAATCGACCAGCGCCGTGCGCAGGTTGCGCTCCATGGTCAGGTCGCGGGCCATCACCACCAGCTCGCCGTCGACGGCCGACGGCACCACCGTGATGTCGAGGACCATCTCGCCCCTGCTGCTTTTCAGCGTCACCGTGCCGGCGGCGATCATGCGGTCGTTGCGGGCGCTTTCGATCAGCAAATTGATGTCGGGCGCGGCGTTGTGCTGAATCAGCGCCTGCAGTCCGGCGGCGCGGTCGTTGGCGGCGACCACCGCGCCGTCGCCGCCGACCACCACCGCGGCTCCGGGAAATCCGCCGAGCAGCGCCTGCCGGCCGCGTTCGGCTTGCTGGCCCGATTCCCCGGACCCTGCCGTCCTGCCTCGACGCTGCGGCTGGCTGGAAGGGCGATCTTTTGCCATCTCGCGAGGAACCCCTGGTTTTTTGCCCGCTGGGTGGATAAAACCCAAGGTCGGCAAGCCCGAGTTTAGGGTATCGCCGACGCTCCCGCCACCCCGGAATCGCTTGCCGGCGCTTGCCGGAGCCGGGGCCGAGGCGGCCTCTTCCCGGGCGTTTTCCCGCGGCATATTCAAGAGCCCCATGGACCACGGCGAGGCCGCAAGAAACCGACTGCTCGACGCCGAGGCATGGGTGTTCGACCTCGACAACACCCTCTATCCGGCGGCGTCCAATCTGTTCCAGCAAGTCGACCGCCGGATCACCCGGTTCATCGCCGATTTCCTGAATCTCGATTCGGAATCCGCGTATCGGTTGCAGAAGAGCTATTTCCGCCGGCACGGCACTACCATGCGCGGGCTGATGGACGTGCACGGCATCGACCCGGGGCCGTTCCTCGACTTCGTCCACGACATCGATCTCACGCCGGTAGCCCCGGACCCGACGCTCGACGCGGCGCTGGCCCGGCTCACGGGCCGCAAGATCGTGTTCACCAACGGCCCCACCGACCACGCGTTGCGGGTGATGGACCGCCTCGCGGTGCGCCGCCACTTCGAGGCGGTGTTCGACATCGTCGCGGCCGACTACGTGCCGAAGCCAGAGCCCAAGGCCTATGAGGCGCTGGTCCGGCGCTACCGACTCGACCCGCGAGCCACGGTGATGGTCGAGGACTTGGCGCGCAACCTCGCCCCGGCGGCGGCGATGGGCATGACCACGGTGTGGGTGCGCGCGCCGCTGCCGGGCGGGACGCCGAAAGCCGAAGGCGACGACGCTGCCGCCGATCACGTGATCGACGACCTCGCCCAGTGGCTCGGCGCGTTGACGGCGGCTTCGTATTGACGCCCTTGTTGGCACCCCTGTTTACACCCGTGTTGACACCCGTGTTGACACCCTGGGCGGGGTGACGCATTTTCGGTCGCCGCCGCGATCGCCGGCGCCGCCCGCGCCCGCATCCGCCAGCCACGGGGATCCGATGACCACGGCCAAGCTGCAAGCCACCATCGACGCCGCCTGGGACAAGCGCGACGCCGTGACCGCCGCCACCAGGGGCAAGCTCCGCGACGCCGTCGAGGCGGCGCTCGAGCTCTTGGATTCCGGCACCGCGCGGGTGGCCGAGAAGAAGGCCGGCCAATGGCGCGTCAATCAGTGGCTGAAGAAGGCGGTGCTGCTGTCGTTCCGCCTCAACGATTCGGAACCCGTCGCCGGCGGCCCCGGCAAGGCGAGGTGGTTCGACAAGGTGCCGTCGAAGTTCGACGGCTGGAGCAAGGCGCGCTTCAGGAACGCCGGCTTCCGCGCCGTGCCGGGCTGCGTGGTGCGCCGGTCGGCCTACATCGCGCCCGGCGTGGTGCTGATGCCGTGCTTCGTCAATCTCGGCGCCTACGTCGATTCCGGCACCATGGTCGACACCTGGGCGACGGTCGGCAGTTGCGCGCAGATCGGAAAAAACTGCCACATCTCCGGCGGCGCCGGCATCGGCGGCGTGCTCGAGCCGCTGCAGGCCGGCCCGGTGATCGTCGAGGACGACTGCTTCGTCGGCGCCCGCTCCGAGGTCGCCGAGGGCGTCGTCGTCGAACGCGGCTCGGTGCTGTCGATGGGCGTCTACATCGGCGCCTCGACCAAGATCGTCGAGCGCGCCACCGGCAAGGTTCTCTATGGCCGCGTGCCGGCCTATTCGGTGGTGGTGCCGGGATCGCTGCCCGGCCGGCCGCTGCCCGATGGCTCCGCGGGCCCCGCGCTCTACTGCGCCGTCATCGTCAAGCGGGTGGACGAGAAGACCCGCTCCAAGACCTCGATCAACGACCTGCTGCGCGACTGAGCGGACGCCGGGAGGCGCGAGCACGATGGACCCCGTCGATCTCAGCCAGGCGCTGATTCGCTGCCCGAGCGTCACCCCCGCCGACGCCGGGGCGCTGGACGTGCTCGAGGAAGCGCTCGATAAGCTCGGATTTAAGTGCCGCCGGCTGCCGTTCGAGGCCGCCGGCTTCGCCCGCGTCGACAACCTCTACGCCCGGCTCGGCGATAAGGCGCCCAACTTCTGCTTCGCCGGCCACACCGACGTGGTGCCGGTCGGCAAGCCCGA
>Ga0209399_10000998_pt1 | contig 15357 bp, 11 predicted proteins | sample OV2TP3_FD_184130 | JGI IMG/M metagenome (GOLD analysis project Ga0209399, IMG submission 184130) | Hot spring microbial communities from Beatty, Nevada to study Microbial Dark Matter (Phase II) - OV2 TP3 (SPAdes) (version 3) | ecosystem: Environmental > Aquatic > Thermal springs > Hot (42-90C) ... | reverse complement strand
CGTGATCGCCGCCGTCAGCGTCGTCTTGCCGTGGTCAACGTGCCCAATCGTCCCAATGTTGCAGTGCGGCTTCGTCCGCTGAAACTTTTCCTTCGCCATCGTTCCGTCTTTCTTTCCTCGTGATCCCGTTAGTCGGTGAATTCCTAAAAACTTTCGATTTCCGGCGCCCCAATCAATGGGTTGGAGCGGGTGAAGGGAATCGAACCCTCGTCGTAAGCTTGGAAGGCTTCTGCTCTACCATTGAGCTACACCCGCGCTCCGAGCCGACCCTTCTTTTCTTTCCGATGATTTCCCAACTATCCGGCCGCGCTTTCACGAGATGGTGGAGGGGGTTGGATTCGAACCAACGTAGGCGTACGCCAACGGGTTTACAGCCCGTCCCCTTTAGCCACTCGGGCACCCCTCCTGGCACTCGCTGATCCGACCACGCCGACCACCGGTCGGGCGCCAGCAGGCGAAACTTCCGGAATAAGGTGGAAATACAATCCTTTATCAAGCTTTTAAAGACAACAAAAGAATCCGCGCGTGCCCGGCGGGCGGCGCAAACCGTCGCCGAAACACTTGCAGACCACAGAATTTCCGGCATGGTACTGATAATCATGGCGAAACGCAAGCATCCACCGCGCCCCCCCCATTTTCGAACTTCGAGGGCCGGCCGCAAGCTGCGGCGGCGGCGCGCCCGTGGCCGGTTTTCTGGGGCCCCGGAGGCGCCCGGTACTGGCGCGGCGCGGGCCACCAACAACCGTCGGAGCGAGCCGACCCCGCCGCCAGGCGGGGCAATCTGGATCTACGGCATGCACGCGGTGGAGGCCGCCCTCGCCAACCCGCGCCGCGCCTGCCACCGGCTGCTGATCGCCCGCGGCGCCGGCGACGACATCGCCGCCGCCATCGACCGGGCGAGTGGCGCGGTGCCCGGTCGGCCGCTGTCCGAACTCGTTGAGCGCGCTGAGATCGATCGCCTGCTGACACCGGGCGCGGTGCACCAGGGAGTGGCGCTGCTAGCCAAGCCGCTACCGGTGCCGGCGCTCGAAGACGTGTTGCGCGACCCCGCCGCCGACGCCGCTGTCGTCGTCCTCGACCAAGCTACCGACCCGCGCAACATCGGCGCCGTGCTGCGTTCGGCAGCAGCTTTCGGGGCGTTGGGCGTGGTTGTCCAGGACCGCCACGCGCCGCCCCTCACTGGGGCGCTGGTCAAGGCGGCATCGGGAGCGGTCGAAACGGTGCCGCTGTTGCGCGTCGTCAATCTGGCGCGCGCACTGTGGGCGCTCAAGGAAGCCGGGTTCTGGTGCGCCGGCCTCGATCCGGCGGCCAGACGCACTCTCGCCGAGGCGAAGCTCGAGGGGCGCGTGGCCCTGGTGTTGGGCGCCGAGGGCCGCGGCATGCGTAGACTGACGCGCGACACGTGCGACGATTTGTTGCGCGTGCCGATCATGCCCCGCGCCGATAGCCTCAATCTTTCCAACGCCGCGGCGATCGCGCTCTACGAGCTGAACCGCCGCCGGCGCTAGACTTGGGCCCGCCCAGCCACTGTTTCGGTTTACCGGCAGGGGTTATAATTGCGGTTTGTTCGCGGCGCCGGCGTAGCTCAGTTGGTAGAGCAGGTGCTTTGTAAGCATCAGGTCGTGGGTTCGATTCCTACCGCCGGCACCATTTCGGACGTCTTGGAGTGGTAGAGTGTCCGGTCCCACCCGCTGCCGACGGCCGCGACACGCCAAGCGGCTCTCGCAGGCCTAAAGTAACTGAAAACGGGACAACGGTGCCGGACGCCCCCGGGGACTTGGTGTTCCCCGCCACCGCGCCAAGGCGTAAGCCCAATCTAATCGGCCTCTCGCCGGGTGCTGGAAGTGCTCCGGCGAATCAAGATGCCCGCGACGACGACCACGAAGGCAACGAGGGTCATTTTGATGAAGAAGCCGTATTCTGCGGCGAACAAAGAAGAGTAGTCCATTTCTGATCCCCATGATTGACGATGCCCAATCCGGGGAGCCTGGCCGGCACCGCTAATCTACAAAGGACCTTTTTTGGCGGTCAACAGGGATTCTGCGGGCCGATACGCGACATCCAACCGTCGCCACCACGGCCGCTTCGCCGGCGCCCGACCCACACCTCGCCCGCCATTGGGGAATCCGCCGATTCGCGGTCACTGGCGCCGGTTCGGCAGGCGATCCGAAGGAATGTCCAGAATCCCCCGCCCGGTTGGCTGGCAGCGCCTAAACCCGCCGGCAAATCGTTGTTTTGTAAGCCTATGTTAAGGTTTTACAGTTAAAAATCGGCCGAATCGATGGACTCTGTCCGGCCGTTCGGCCGGCCAGGCCGGAACCGATAAAAAGCTTGGTGTTACCGATGATTGGCAAGTGTTTTGCGGCAGTTTGTTCGGTAGCGGTGTTGGTGATGGCCGTCCCCGCCCACGCCGGGAGCGATTGCGCTCCGTTCCCGCGTATTTCTCTGTGGGGCGAATACACCCACGAGTCGGTTCGCAAGCATGTCGAACAAAATCTCGGCGGCGACTGGGATGCTTACGTCGACGAAATGCAGCGCCAGCTTGATACCTTGCGCCAGATCCATATTCGCGGCTCGGCGGTGACCGTCAGCCGGGACGGCCGCACCGTGAAGCTGGCCGGCGAGCAGCTCGCCCAATACATTATGCATGCAGATCGCCGGCTCGGCATCGTGCGCTGCCTGGCAGCGGCAGACGAAGCACCGGCCGTCGCCAGCTTTTCGACCGCCGCCGGCACTAATTTAGCCACGGATATCCAGTTGAAGCGCGCCGGCGACGAGATGCTGCACAGGACCTACATCACCGTTCCCGAAGACATGCTCGACCAGCTTCGCAAGATGGCGGTCCGCCGCAGCGTCAAAGAGAGCCGCCCGGCCAGCGTCAGCGAGATCGTGGTCGAGATACTCCAACGCGAATTGAGGCGAAGCCGCCGCTAGGCGCCGATCCGTCAACGTTCCATCGCCATCGCCCAGCAGTTCTTGGCGCGCCGCGCGGACGTCAGCCGTTTTCCTCCGAGATCATGGCATCCTGGCATTTCATGATCTCGGCGATTAGTTCGTCCTGTTCCTCCTCGTCGTTGTCGAAGGCGATCGGGATCAGGTCGTATCGGGTCGGGCCGGCTACGTGACCGGCATAGGTTCCGAGATCGTCGATTTCCAGCGTGACGTCCTCTCCCGCCTCCAGGGACTCCACGAGAAGCACCCCGGCGCCTCCGGCCGAGATGTCCTTGAGGCGGCCGGGATAGTGTCCGCGGCCAGTCTTGGCGTTGAGGCCCTTGGTGATCGGGAATCGCTGATGGCGACGTCGCTCTTTTCCCCCACCGGCTTCATGCCGTGCCATCCCCCCTCCTTCATCCCCGTACCCACGGCGCGCCGCGCCGCACCCAGGGAAAGAAAAGAGCCCCGCCGTTAACCGGGACCGAACGCACTGACCCGGTTAACGTGCCTTAGGACCGGCTTTGTCGTCCTCGACGACGATCGGCAAGTCCACTAGCGGCAGGACGCCGTTGTTGACCTCGTAGCGGCGGCGTTGCTCATAGGCTTCGCGTTCGACCACGTACGGATCGACTGCGCCCGAGGTCAATGCCTTGATCTCGTCCTTGTTGTTGGAGTAGCTGACGCCACTGCTGGCCGCCTTGGCCGCCAGTGGCAGCGGATTGACCAGCGCGGTGATCGCATCGCCGGTAGCATCGCGCAGGTTCGACGGTCCGAGAATCGGCAGCACGACGTGCGGACCCGGCTCCACGCCGCCGGCTCCGAACGCCTGGCCGATGTCTTTCTTGCTCTGTTTCAGCCCCATGTCGGTGGCTGGGTCGCTGGTACCGCCGAGGCCGACCGTGGAGTTGATGATGAACCGCTTGGTTGCCACGGTCGCGTTATCGGCGTCACCCTGCAGCAGGCTGCTGCCGACGGTCACCGGCTCGCTGAGATTGGACACCGCATTCGAGATCGCCGACTGAAGCGGCTGCGGTGCGACCGCCTTATAGCCGTCAACCAGCGGATTGAGGACCACGTCGCGAACCACTGCATTGAATCCCGAAGTGATGCGGTTGATCGATTCCAGCGGGTCATTGACTCCCGCCTCACCGGTTGCCGTCTGGGGTGCCGTCGATGGGGCGGACTTGTCGGTGGCGGCGGCGGGTTGAACCAGCGCGCCAGCACCGAATCCGATCAACGAAAGCAGGCACGCGGCGGCGCCTTTGATGAACGAACGCGACATGGTCGGACCTCCCCGGCGGTATTCACCCTGCAACCGACCATGCTAGCACAGATCGGAGCCGTCCGCAGAGCGGAAAACACCATCACGTTCCCGTTTGGCGCCCGGGCTCCCGGCGCCGGTAGAAGTGCCACAACATCAGGGCAGCCGCCGTCCGCCACGGTCGCCAGGCATTCCCGATTGCCTCCAATTGCTTGGGTGTCGGTCGCCGTTTGCGCCCCAAAAGTCGCCCGGCGGCGACGGCGAGCGCCAAGTCGCCGGATGGCCACACGTCGGGCCGGCCAAGGGCAAACATCAGATAGATATCGGCGGTCCAGCGTCCGATCCCCGGCACCCGGGTCAGTTCGGCGCGCGCCGCGTCGTCGTCGAGCCGTCGGAGGCGGTCGAGATCGAGCTCGCCGTTGACGATCATGCCGGCCAGCGCCCGCGCATAGCGGGCCTTGGCGCGGCTGAGGCCGAACCCACACAGGCGGAGTGCCGGGCTGCCGAGGATGGATTCAGGCGATACCTCGCCGAGGCCGTCCTCGAGGCGCCGCCAGATCGCCTGTCCCGCGTGCTGCGATACCTGCTGGTTGACTATGATTCTGAGCAGGCTGGCAAATCCAGGCGGCCGCACGCGAGATACCGGCCTTCCGGCAATCCGGAACGCGCGCGCCATGGCGGCGTCCCGTTCGATCAGCATCCGGAGGTCTGCGAGCGGCCCACTCATGGCCGGCCGTCAACGCAGCTCCTCGACCGGCGCCACCCCCATCACCTGCAGCCCGGAGGCGATCACCGTCGCCACCCCCTGCACCAGCGCCAGCCGCGCCAGGGTCAGCACCTTGTCGTCGACGATGAATTTCAGCCGCGCGTCGTCGTTGCCGAGGTTCCACAGCGCGTGGAATGCCGTTGCCAAGTCGTGCAGATAATAGGCGACACGGTGAGGCTCGTGCGCCTCGGCGGCAGTTTCGACCAGTCTCGGCCAGCCGGCCATAATCTTGATGACCGCAAGTTCGGCGCCATCCTTCAAGAGTTCCAGGTCAGCCTCCGCCAGCGCTTTGGCGGTGATGTTGCCCGCGCCGAAATCGGCGGCGGCGCTGCGCAACACGGAACGGCATCGGGCGTGCGCATAGTGGACGTAGAACACCGGGTTGTCGCGCGATTGTTCGAGCGCCTTTTCCAGGTCGAATTCCATTTGGCTGTCGTTCTTCCGCGTCAGCATCATGAACCGAACGACGTCGCGGCCGACGTCGGCGATCAGATCGCCCAGCGTCACGAACACACCGGCGCGCTTCGACATCCGCACCGGCTCGCCGCCCCGGCTCAGATGCACGATCTGGCACAGCTTGACATCGAGCGTCGCGGCGCCGCCGGTAACCGCCTGCACCGCCGCCTTCATGCGGTTCACGTAGCCGCCATGGTCGGCGCCCCAGACGTCGATCATGGTCTTGAAGCCGCGCCGGAACTTGTCGCGGTGATAAGCCATGTCGGCGGCGAAATAGGTCCAAGAGCCGTCGGATTTTCGGAGCGGCCGGTCGGTCTCGTCGCCGAAGTTGCTGGAACGGAATAGTGTCTGTGGCCGCGGTTCCCAGTCGTCGGGGGCGTGGCCCTTCGGCGCCTCGAGCATGCCAGTGTAGATCAGGCCCTTCTTCTCCAGCTCCTTCAGCACGTCATCGACGGCACCGGCCTTGACCAGCGCGGTTTCAGATACGTAATGGTCAAATTCGATGCCCAGCGCCTTCAAATCGCTGCACACCATAGTCATAATTTCGGTGACCGAAAACTCGCGCACCACCGGCAGCCACGCGCTCTCGTTGGCGGTTCGCCACCTATCGCCGTCGCGGCGGGCCAGCGCCTCGCCCACCGGCTTGAGATAGTCTCCGGGATAGAGACCCTTCGGAATCTCGCCGATGGTTTCGCCCAGCGCCTCCCGGTAGCGCAGGTACGTCGAACGCGCCAGCGCTTCCACCTGGGCTCCGGCATCGTTGATGTAGTATTCGCGCGTAACCTTGAAGCCGGCCTTGTCGAGCAGCGTCGCCAGCGCGTCCCCGACCACAGCGCCGCGGCCGTGCGCCACGTGCAACGGCCCGGTCGGGTTGGCGGAGACGTACTCGACGTTGATCGCCTCGCCGCCGCCGATGGTGGAGTCGCCATAGGCAGGCCCAGCGAGCAGCACGTCCTTAAGCCTCTGGTGCCAGAAGCCAGCCGCAAGCCGCATGTTGATGAAGCCCGGCCCGGCGATTTCCGCATTGCTGACCGCTTCGAGGCCGCCGAGGCGCTCGGCCAGAACGCCCGCCAACGCCCGCGGGTTCATGCCCGCCGGCTTGGCGAGCACCATTGCGGCGTTGGTGGTAATGTCGCCGTGGGCAGCCTCTCTCGCCGGGTCGACGGATACCCGGGAACCGTCGAGACCCGCCGGAATCCGGCCCGCCGCCGCCAGCTCGCCGAGCAGACGGACGACCTCGTCCCGGAAGTGCTGGTAAAGGTTCATGGGACTCCGCACCGCCCGGCGGCACCTCGGCAGGGCCGATCCCGCCCCCCAGGCCGTTGATACTTGACGGCGCGGGATCAATCAACCCGCGCCCCCCGCCGGCTCGGTCGGAACGGCCTTTGGGTCGGGGACTTGACCGCAAATGCCGGAGCCTGTCACTGTAAATCCGCTAGGGGGCTGCGCGCGATATGAGCAAGAAGCATAAGATCAACGTCGAGAGTTTCAGGAAGCGCCTGGTGAATATGCGCCAGGATATCGAGGCGCTGTCCCACGTCACCGAGGAGGAGCGCCAGCCCGTCGAGCTCGACCAGACCACGGTCGGGCGGCTTTCCCGCATGGACGCGTTGCAGAACCAGGCCATGCAGCTTGAGACCCAGCGCCGCCGAACGGTCGAGATTCAGCGCATCGACGCGGCGCTCAAGCGCATCGACGAGGGCGAATTCGGCTACTGCGTGAGCTGCGGCGGCGATATCGAGCCGAAGCGGCTGGAAAACGATCCGACGACGCCGACCTGCTTCGACTGTGCCGAGATGTCAACGGTCAAGCACGGGCATTGAATCCGCCCCGCTAATCGCATTTGAGCGGACGCCGTCCGACGGTTCCTCAACCGTTCTGATGGCGCCACCAATATTCTTTGTTGATGGAGAACACCGGCTGGTAATGCCGGACGGCGCGGGCGTCGACCACCTTTTCGATCTGATTGTCGAGCACCAACGCCCGCTTATTGTTGTTCCTGGGATCGACCCAGAATACGATCAGTACGGCGTGTCCGACCTTCAGATTTAGGTCCTTGACAGCAACGACTCGCAAATCGTCATCCGGAAATCCCAGATTACGGAGCGATAGGTATTTGATGATGGCGTAATCTTCGCAGTCGCCGAAGTTCTGCATGAACTCGGCCGGGGAGTTCCACAGGTCGTTTTGGCCCCAGTTAGACTTGTCGGTGACGTACTTGGCCTGATTGAAACGGTCGTTGACGGCGCGGATCTGGGTCAGCTTGTCCTTGCCCTTCAGCGTGTCCAGGAACTTGATCCAGTCTTCGTAATCACAGATGTCGAGATTCTTTGACAGGCATTTGACCTTCTTCCGGACCGCGCTTTCTTTTCCGTAGCGCTCCAATGCCGAGTTCCACTTCGTGAACGGCGCCAGATTGGTGGAGCGCATCTCGACGCTGTTGAAGTAGCTGGGCACCGGTGGGTCGGCGGCGTTGGTCGGCGCGGCGGACAGCGCGCCGCCAAGCGCGGCGGCGAAGGCGGCGGCCTTCGAGAACTTCGCCGTCGCGTTTTCGAATCGCCGTGCGCTATTGCCGGACCTCATGCGCGTGTCCTTTGCGGCGGCGTCCAATGGCGTTGCGCGGCAACGCCGCCACCCGCCACCGCTGGCGCGCCGCTAGTGGGAAGCTTCAATAATAATGTTTCCAGTGACTTGGCGGCAACCGACAACGACTCGGCGCTGACCGTCCGCCGGGTCGCGGCGATTCCCGCTTGCGTCGCTCCCTCAAGTCTCTAAGATGCTGGAAAACCTATTGTTTTTACGGGGGTGGCACGATGGCCGAGGCGGCCGGGCGCAATACCGGAAAGCAAGCCGACGCCAAACCGGCGACCGGCGGCAAGGCCGACGACTCCGAGGTGAGAGCCAAGCGCCGGGTCAACCGCACCGTGCTGGCGATCGCCGTCTCCATGGTGGTGGCGGTGGGCCTCGCGGTGTTCGGCAGCTTCCATTACGTCGAGGGCGAGCGGCAGCGCGAGGTGCAGGCATGGCAGGTGCGGCTGGGTATCGTCGCCGACAGCCGCGCCGCTGCGGTCAATGAGTGGATCGAGCAGAACTTCGGCGCCATCCGCGAGCTGGCCGAGAATGCGTCGCTGCAGGTTTACATGTCGGAACTCGAATCCGGCGGCCAGGCACCGGCCGCAGGAGCCAAGGCGAAAACCCAGGAAACCGACCTCGGCACGCGCGATGCGGCCGCCTCCGCCGGCTATCTTCGCAATCTTCTGGTGGCCACCGCCGAGCGCACCGGTTTCAAAGCCCCGGCGCCCGTCGGCGAAGTGGCGGCCAACGTCGAGCGCGCCGGCGTCGCCGGCATCGGACTGGTCGACAAGGCCGGCAATTCGCTCTCCAGCACCCCCGATATGCCGCCGATCACCGCCAAGATACGCGCCGTCGCCGCGAAGGCGCTGGAAGGCCAGCCGGCGATCATCGATCTCTATCTCGGCGCCAGCGGCCTGCCGACTATCGGCTTTGCGCTGCCGGTTTTTGGTATCCAGCAGGACGGCGCCGGCGCCAAGGGAATCGGCGCCGTGATCGGGTTGCGTACGGTCGGCGACGATCTCTACAAGCGTCTGAAGCAGCCCGGGGACACCGCCAAAACCACCGAAACCTACATCGTGCGTGCCGCCGGCGCGACGATCGAATACCTTTCGCCTCTGGCTGATGGTACGGCCCCGTTGAAGCGCTCGATGTCGGCCGACACTCCGGAGCTCGCCGCCGCTCATATGCTTGCCAAGCCGGGCAGCTTCGCCATCAAGCGCGATTATGCCGGTACCGAGGTGCTCGTCGCGTCGCGGCCGATCGCCAATATCCCGTGGGTGCTGATCCGCAAGATCTCCCGGGACGAGGCCCTCAGCGCCGCCGATACCCGTCTGAAGACGATCCTCACCGTGTTCGTGCTGCTGATCGTCGGCGTCACCGTGGCGATCATCGCTGTATGGCGGCATGGCAGCTCGCTGCGCGCCACCCAGGCGGCGGCCACCATGAAAGTGGCGCTCGAGCGGTTCGAGAACATGTCGAAGTTCATGCGGGTGGTGACCAACAGTCAGCGCAACGTCATTGTCGCCGTCGATGGCGAGACCAAGTACACCTTCGCTAACGACCCCGCCGCAAAGGAAGGCGGGATCTCGGCCGCCGACATGCTGGGCAAGACCATGGCCAGCGTCATCGGGCCGATCAGGGCTCAAGCGTACGCCGCCATCAACAGGAACGTGCTGAAGACCTTCGAGCGCGAATCCCACACTCTCACCTTCGGTGACGAGGACGGCGAGGACGCCGACTTCCAGATGGTCCAGGCCGACTTCGTGCCGCTACGCGGCGATCGCGACTACCCGCCGGCGGTATTGACCGTCATCAACGACATCACCGAGCTGACCCACGAGCGGCGGCGCAGCGAGAAGATGCTGAAGGGCCTGATCAGCACCCTGGTCAGCGTCGTCGACCGGCGCGATCCGTTCTCGGCCAACCATTCGGCCCGGGTCGCCGAGGCGGCGCGCGCCATCGCCAGCGAGATGGGGCTGGCGCCCGCCGACTGCGAAACGGTCGAGATCGCCGGCAACCTGATGAACCTGGGCAAGATCTTCATTCCGACCGAGGTGCTGACCAAAACCACCGACCTGACGGCCGAGGAGCGCGCCATGGTCGGCAATGCCTATCTGACCACCGTCGATCTGCTGCAGGACGTGACCTTCGAGGGGCCGGTGGTTGAGACCATCCGGCAGCTTGGCGAGACCTGGGACGGCGGCGGTCCGCTTGGACTCAAGGGCGAGGAGATTCTGGTCACCGCCCGCGTGCTGGCAGTCGCCAACGCCTTTGTCGGCATGGTCAGCCCGCGTGCCTATCGCGGCGGCATGCCGTTCAAGCGCGCCGCCGACATCTTGATGGGCGATACCGACAAGAAGCTTGACCGCCGGGCCGTGACGGCGTTGGTCAACTACCTCGAGAACCGGGGCGGCATGCGGCGGTGGGCCCATTACGGCGAGGCGCCGGCCGCCGACGCCGATGCCGCCGAGTAGCGGTCCCGCCTCTTCGCTTACCTTTGCTGCTCCGGCGCCGCTCCCGGATCGGCGATTTCCGAGACGAAGTCGCGGTACTTCCCCGATTTGGTGCGCGGGATTTCGTTTACGAACGAGAACGCGACGTCGAACGGATAGCCGACTTTTGCCCGTACCCAGTCGCGGATTTTGTCCGTTTCGCCGTCATCGAGCGCGCGCTCGACGACCAAGCGCACCTCAAACGTTCGCAAATCCTTTTGCACGAACTGATACTGGCGGATTGGCGCGATGTCCAGGAACGTTTCGATGTTGCCGGTGCTGAGCAGCGTCCAGCGTTTCTCGCCACTGGGCAGTGTCGCCATGTCTTGGTGGCGCCCAAGGATGCGTGTGATCACCGGCAGATTGCGACCGCAATCGCAGGGCCTGCCGACCTCGGCATAATCGCCGATCTCGTAGCGGATCAGTGGCATAGCAAAGTTGTGCAATGGCGTCACCACGACCTTGCCGATCTGCCCCGGCGCCGTCGGCCGCCCGTCGCTGTCCAGGATTTCGACGTAAATGCCTTCCGACTGGACGTGGAAGTGGTCGTGATCCGGGCAAGTCAATGCCATGTAGCCGACGTCGCGGCCAGTGTAGATATCGGCCACGCCGACGCCCCATGCAGAGCGGCAGACGTCGCGGAGCCCGGGGCGCATCGCCTCGGAAATAGCCAGTACCTGGCGTAGCTTGCCGAACCGGATGCCCTTTTCCAGACAATAGGTGGCGAGCCGGTAGGCGATGGTCGGATGGGTTATAAGGTAGTCGGGGTCCTCGCGTTGCAGCCAGTCGGCCTGCTGGGCAGCCGTGCAGTTGATATTCAAGGCGACCGCCGGCCCGGTCGCGAACACCTCACTGGTCGGTCCCCAGGTGCGCGACCGCGAGCCTTGCGGATAGGGATCCACGCCCTTCTCGGAATGCCGGATCGCCGCCAGCTTGCCCTTCAGGTTTCGCCGGTGCCATAAGTGGTCGCGCAGCGTGAAGGCACGCCAGAACATGCCATTGACGCCTGTCCTCAGTACGCGCACCGGCCGGCCGGTGGTGCCGGAGGTAAAGATGGGGGCGACCGGGCCATGGCCACGCGGCACGCCCGTGCTGTACAGAGCTTCGCCTGCTCGCTGGACGTCCTCGCGCCGCAGCCGCGGCAGCGCCGCCCATTCCTCTGCCGTCGGGCGTCTCGGATCGGCGATCGCCACGCCCGCAAAGCGGTCGCGATAATAAGGGATGCTCGCCCGCGCGTGCGCCAGCAACCGCCCCAGTTGCTGCAACTGGCGGGCGCGGATTTCGGCTTCCGGCCGCCGCTCGTTCTCGTCGAACTGCCGCAGCAGGGAGAGCATGATCCGCCGCCGGTCCCCGGACACCGGGATCACCGGCCAAATAATGCCCGGGGTTGCCGAGCGCGATATAAGTTTGACCTTCAGGGGCATGCCGACGACGTTATAGCAAAACCGCAATGGCCGGAATCAATCCGCACGCGACGGGCGCCGAAACGGTCGGCGGCGGCCCCGGTGAGGGTGCCGCCGCCAACCGTTCCGAACTCTTTGCCGTCGCCGGCGTCGTTAGCCCTGCGGATCGACGGTGACCGTGACCTTGTCGCCGTCCTGGCTGATCGTGTAGCCGTCGCGCGGGTCGCCGTCGTGGTTGTGGTCGAGGTCGCTCATCTTGACACCGCTGAGCGTCACCGAGGTGCCCTGCACGCCCTGGAAGCCAACGACGACGTCGCCGTCCGAGTTCTCGCTGAGCACTAGATCGTCCATATTGAATTCCTGGCCCTCGAACACCAGCACGTCCTGATTCAGGATATCAGTGATGATGTCGTGGCCGCTCTGCGAGTCGAACATGAAGGTATCGGCGCCTTTGCCGCCTTCCATCACGTCGTTGCCCAAGCCGCCAGTCAGCACGTCGCTGCCGTCGCCGCCGATCAGATGATCGTCGCCGGCGCCGCCCTGGAGGTTGTCGTTGCCGGTGCCGCCGTCCAGGTAATCGTTGCCGGCGCCGCCCTTCAGCACGTCGTCGCCGCTCGAGCCGAAGAGTATGTCGTCGCCGCTGCCGCCGTCGAGGGTGTCCTTGCCGCTCGAGCCGAACAGCGTATCCTGGCCGGCGCCGCCGAGCAGCTCGTCGTCGCCGCCGCGGCCCTTGAGGACATCGTCGCCGGCGCCGCCGATCAGCACGTCGGCGCCGCTGCCGCCTTCCAGCGACACGGACTGGGCCGTGCTGTCGTCGACCACCACCGCGACACTGACGTTCGCCGTCGCCATGTCGCCGTCGTTCTCCTCGGACACCGCCGTCACCGACAGATCGAAGTTCTCGATCACCCTATGGTCGGTCGTCAGCGTCAGCCCGGGGAGATCGGCCTGCGTCAGCGTGTAGCTGCCGTCCGCATTTAAGACCCCAGCCGACAGGTGCGCGCCTTCCGGCAGTCCGCCGACGACGATGCTGAGCGTCTCCGAGCCGTCGAGGTCGCCCAACGCCGCCCCGATGTCGAGCTCGAAGGCCAGAGTGTTGCCGACCGGCAGGCCGATCGAGCCGCCGTTGTCGATAATCGCCTGACCGCCGGTGTTGTAGAGGTTGGTGATTTCGGCCGGCGTCAGCGGATGACCGATCAGCGCCACTTCGTCGATCTGGCCGTCGAAGTAGTCTTCCAGATGGTCGGCCTTGCCGTCGCTGCTGTCCCACGAGTTGGCGCCGATCACCAGCGGCTCGGTATTGTTGGCGATGCCGCCCGTGTACGGATTTGAATCGACAAGCTGCCCGTCCACGTAGAGCTTCATGCCGCCTTCGCCCCAGTTGAAGGTGATCTGGTGCCAGGTGTTGTCCTTCAGGTGGCCGCCGTCGACCCAGAAGCTCTGGTTGCCGCTCTGCAGCCGGACCTTGACCTCGCCGTCGTCGATGTAGCCGGTCAGGTGGCCGCCGTTGTCGTAGCCGCTCGAGTCCTTGGAGAACAGGCCCTGGCGGTCGTCGACGTCGTCGGAGTTGATCCACATCGTGATCGAGCCGCTGTTGAGCGCGAAATCGGGCGAATGCGGGATCGCGACGTAGTCGTTGCTGCCGTCGAAGTCGCCGACGCCGACGCCGATGCCGTGTTTGCCGTCCTCGGACTCGGCGCCCTTGTAATAAGCGCCGTTGTGATTGCCGGCAGAATCCATCAGCGTGCCGTCGTCGATCTCGTTCATCCGCCAGTAGCCGACAGGCTGCAATCCTTGCACCGCTTCCGGATAGGTCGGCGGCACGACCTCGGTGACGTTGGCCATTACCGTCGGCGTATCCGCCACGCCGGTGACGTCGACGTGGAACGACGCCGAGGTGGTCGCGGTGGCGCCGCCGTTGGCTTCCGTCGACGTCGCCGTCACGGTAAGGTCGAAGTCGACGTTGGAGTCTTCCTTCGGCGTAATGGTCAGGCCGGCGAGCTGCCCCTGCGTCAGCGTCCAGGTGCCGTCGTGGTTGTCGGTGCCGGCTGACAGCACAGCGCCGTCCGGCACGCCGGAAATCTTGATCGACAGCGTCTCAGAGCCGTCGAGGTCGGTGAGCGCCGCGTTGATGTTGAGCGCGATCGCCGTGTCCTCGAGGCCTTGCACCGCCGAGACATTCAAGGTCGGAGCGGACGCCGCGTTGTCGGTCGGCAATACCGGATCGACGACGATATTGAGCGAGGCCTGGGTACTGGCGGTCGCTCCGCCGTTCGATTCGGTCGAGGTTGCCGTCACGTTGAGGCTGAAGTTCTGCGCCAGGGTGATCGGTACCAGCACCTGTAATCCCGACAACTGCCCGGGCGTCAGCGTCCACGTGCCGTCGCTGTTCTTGTCGCCCGCCGACAGCGACACGCCTTGCGGGAGGCCGCCGATGGTCACGGAAAGCGACTCCGAGCCGTCGGTGTCGGTGAGCCCGGCGGCGATGTCGAGCGGATAGATGAACTTCGGCTCCGTCGGATTATCGGCCAGCAAGTTGCCGAGGCTGACCGTGCCGTCCGCGAACTCGAAGGATTCGACGTTGGTCACCGAATCGGTGCCGTCGCGGTTCTTCATTAGATCGCGGACGGTGTAGGTGCCGTCGTCGTTCTGGGTCACCAGGTATTGCGACCGCGGGCCGGTGAACACGGCGGTGTCGCTGTCGGGACCGCCGACGATCTTGTCGTCGCCGTGACCACCGATGAAGCGGTCGTTGCCTTGGCCGCCCTCCATGATGTCGTTGCCGCTTCCGCCGGACAGAACGTCGTTGTGCTGGCCGCCCTTGATGATGTCGTCGCCTCCGCCGCCAAACAATTGATCATTACCCTGGCCGCCGTCGATGACGTCGTTGCCGGTGCCGCCGACGATAAAGTCGTTACCCTGGGTGCCCTGATTGCCGGTCGGCGTCGCTGGATCGTCGTCGCCTAGGGCCGCCGGTGTCACCAGCGACACGCTGAGGGTCGGCGCCTCAGCCGTGGTGTCAGCCGGAGTTGCCGGTTCCACGGTCAGGCCGATGGTTCCCGAGGTTTCCGCCGTCGAAGTGCCATCCGTCGAAGTCGCCGTAACGGTCAGCGAGAAGTCGCCGCTCGAGTCCGCCGCCGGCGTGATCGTCAGGCCGGAAAGTTGGTCGAGGTCGTCGCCGGACAGAGTCCAGGTGCCGTCACCGTTGTTGGTGCCGGCCGACAAGAGCGCGCCCGTCGGCACGTTGCCGATGGTGATGCTCAGGGTTTCCGAGTCGTCGGTCAGCGCCGAGGCGATGTTGAGCGCGATTGCCGCGCCGGCGACGCCGGCGGTGGCCCCGGTGGCCTGGTTGCCGTCGGAACCCGGATCGAGATCGAGCGTCGGCGCATCGGCGACGCCGGCCACCGACACCGTCATGGTGCCGGTGGTCTCCGCCGTGTCGGCGCCGTCCTGCGACGTCGCCGTCACCGA
>Ga0209399_10000994_pt1 | contig 15386 bp, 12 predicted proteins | sample OV2TP3_FD_184130 | JGI IMG/M metagenome (GOLD analysis project Ga0209399, IMG submission 184130) | Hot spring microbial communities from Beatty, Nevada to study Microbial Dark Matter (Phase II) - OV2 TP3 (SPAdes) (version 3) | ecosystem: Environmental > Aquatic > Thermal springs > Hot (42-90C) ... | reverse complement strand
TGAAATATAAGGCCACAGCATGAAGGTGTTATCCCAGGCACACAGCAAACAAATAGACCACGAATGTCAATTCATAAAAACTTGAAGATCGAGTGAAAGCAATCAGACGGGAGATTTTCAGACTACCACAGGAATCCTCAAGATTCTGGATAATAAGGGTAACGTGGATGACTGCGTCGCATTCATGACTGAGCGATTTCTACCTGTGGATGAGATTCAGGCCCAAGAATTGGCAAAAGAAATCCTCAGGAATCGACCGTCCGTTGGTTATCTGACAATTTCAAATGCGCTCCAGTGGCGACTTCAGTACTCCCGGGTGATTGAGCAAGCGGGTAAAGTCGATGGCGTCAAACGTATAGTGTGATGGTTGCAAAAAACAAAATCGAATACGGAGATTTCCAGACGCCGCGTGGTTTGGCGGATTCGATTGTGGCCTTTCTCCGCGACGCAGGTATTTCCCCATCGGTTATCCTCGAACCAACGTGCGGACTGGGCAGTTTTGTCTTGGCGGCAATTGAGGGTTTTCACACCGTTCGCCAAATGTTCGCATACGACATCAAAGCGGATTACGTCTCTGCTTTGCGGAAAACGCTTCGCAATTTGAATAGGGCTTATTGCCAAGTGACCCAACAGGATTTCTTCACCTTCAACTGGAAGAAATTCTTCGCGGCGTTTCGGGAGGAAATTCTTGTCATCGGAAATCCCCCGTGGGTGACCAACGCCGCTCTCGGAGCGCTCGGAAGCGACAATCTCCCTAAGAAAACGAACTTTCAAAATCACTCCGGTTTTGCGGCTAAGACGGGAAAGGCTAACTTCGACATCTCGGAATGGATACTGATAAACCTTCTCGAATCCCTTGGTGGTCAACGCGCTTGCGTCGCCATGCTTTGCAAGACAACCACTGCACGAAAAGTATTGCGGCATGGATGGGTCAACCGATTCAAAATCGGTCAGACAACCATTCATCTGATCGACGCAAACACACACTTCGGCGTTTCAGTTGATGCTTGCTTGCTTATCGTTCACACGGGCGTCCTCGACCCGTCTCCCACTGCGGTAATTTACTCGAACCTGACTTTCGACCACAAAGTGACGACGTTCGGTCTTATAGGTAGGAACCTGGTCGCAAACATAGATGAGTACAACCGACTACGAGATATAGACGGGCTTGCCTATTATACATGGCGATCCGGTGTGAAACACGATGCAGCTTCCGTGATGGAGTTCAAAAAGGAGGGCAGGACTTTTATCAACAGAATTGGCGAACGCGTTGAACTCGAACCGACTTATATATATCCTTTGCTAAAATCGTCCGACCTTGCCAATGGTAGGCTTGCGCCACAACGCTATGTCCTTGTCACTCAGCGCAGACCTGGCGACGATACAGAGGCTATCTCAAAGATCGCACCCAAGACTTGGTCTTATCTACTGCACCACGCTGATGTTCTGGATCGTCGCCAGAGTATCATCTACCAGAAGCGGTCAAAGTTTTCAATATTCGGTGTGGGAGACTATACATTCTCCCCATGGAAAGTCGCTATCTCTGGACTCTACAAGAACTGCCGGTTTGAGGTCGTCGGAAGATGCCAGAACAAACCGGTGGTCTTAGATGACACATGTTACTTCATCCCTTGCAGTTCGGAGCAAGAAGCGTCCTTCGTGTGTCTCCTGCTGAACTCAGACCTTGCCAAGCGGTTTCTTCAGGCGCTCGTGTTTTTTGATGCAAAGAGACCGATTACCATTGATGTGCTCAATCGTATCGACCTGAAGCGAGTCGCGGAGAGACTCGGCTTAGAGAGCGATGCGCGCAGATATTTCCGCGACGCTGCTTTTTTCGAGGGCCGTCAAGGTCTCCTTGTCTTTGAAGAACAAGAGAAGTATCACACGAAGACATCCAGCAAGTGTCGCGCTCCGCGCCGCCGCTAAATTGGCGCTTCAGTGCGCCTCCAGCCAATTTTCCCCTATTCCCACCTCCACCTGCACCGGCACGGACAGGGGCAGGGCCCCCTGCATCTCCTGCGCGACGATCTCCTTCACCCGCTCCACCTCCTGGCGCGGGACCTCGAACACCAGCTCGTCGTGCACCTGCAGGATCATCCGCGCCTTCAGGCCCGCCCCCTTCAGCGCCCGGCGGACCCGCACCATCGCCACCTTGATCATGTCCGCCGCGCTCCCCTGGATCGGCGAGTTCGTGGCCGTGCGCTCCCCGAACGCCCGCGTGTTGGCGTTCGTGCTGGCCAGCTCCGGCAGGAACCGCCGCCTCCCCATCATGGTCGTGACATAGCCCCGCTCCGTGGCCTCCTTCACGGCCCGGTCCAGGTACGCCCGCACGCCCGAATACGTCTCAAAATACCGATCGATAAACGCCTGCGCCTCCCGGCGCGGGATGCCCAATCGGCCCGCCAGCCCGAACGCCCCCATGCCGTAGACCACCCCGTAGTTGATCGTCTTCGCCCGCCGCCGCATCTCCTCCTGCACGAACTCCGGCATCAAATTGAACATCAGCGACGCCGTCCGCACGTGGATGTCCTCCCCCGACCGGAACGCCTCGATCAGCGCCTCATCCCGGGACAGGTGCGCCAGGATGCGCAGCTCGATCTGCGAGTAGTCCGCCGAAAGCAGGACGTGATCCCTGTCCCGCGGAACGAACGCCTTCCGGATCTCCCGGCCCGTCTCCGTCCGGATCGGGATGTTCTGAAGGTTCGGGTTGCTGCTGCTCAGCCGCCCCGTCGCCGTCACCGTCTGGTTGAAAGAGGTGTGGATGCGCCCCGTCTCCGGGTGGATCAGCTCCGGCAGCGCGTCCACGTAGGTCGACTTGAGCTTCGCTAACTGCCGGTGCTCCAGGATGCGCCGGGGAAGCTCGTGGTCCAGGGCCAATTCCTCTAAGACACTCACGTCCGTGGAGTAGCCCGTCTTCGTCTTCCGCTTCCTCGGCAGGCCCAGCTTCTCGAACAGGATGCGGCCCAGCTGCTGCGTGGAGTTGATGTTGAACTCCTCCCCGGCGATGCGGTGGATCTCCCCCGCCAGCCGCCCTAAGTCCCGCTCGAACTCCCGCGACATCTCCCGCAGGAACGGCACGTCCACCGCCACCCCCGCCAGCTCCATGTCCGCCAGCACCCCCACGAGCGGCGTCTCCACCTCCCGCAGCAGGTCCGCAGCCCCCGCCTCCGCCACCTTCGGCTCCAGGGCGGCCTTCAGCCGGAGCGCCACGTCCGCGTCCTCGGTGGAGTACGCGCACGCCCTCTCCACCGGGACCTCCGAAAAGCTGACCTGCTCCTTCCCCTTGCCGATCAGGTCCGAGATCGGGATCGTCTGATGGTCCAGGTAGGCCAGGCTCAGCGCGTCCAGCCCGTGGGGCCGGTCCGGGTCGATCAGGTAGGACGCGACCATGGCGTCGAAGGCCACGCCCTCCAGCCCGACCCCGTGCCGCCGGAGGACCATGTCGTCATACTTGAGGTTCTGCCCGCACTTGGGGATGGCCGGGTCCTCTAACACAGGCCGAAGACGCCCCAGGACCTCGCGCATGTCCAGGTTCGGCCCCCCCGTGTGGCCCACCGGGATGTAGAACCCCTCGTGCGGCGCGACCGACACCGCCACCCCCACCAGCCTGGCCTTCATCGCGTCCGTGTCCGTCGTCTCGGTGTCCACGGAGATGAGTGGGGCCTCCCGCATCCGGCGGATCAGCCCGTCCAGTTTCTCGACCGTGTCCACCAGGACGTAATTCACCGGCGTCTCGGCCTTCGCCGGGGCCGCCGGGGCGATCTGGCTCAGCAGCCGGGTGAACTCCAGCTCCCTGAACAGCCCCGTCAGCGTCTCCAGATCAAACGCCCCGGCCCGCATGCCCCCCAGGTCCAGGCGCACCGGCGCGTCCTGCCGGATCGTGACCAGCTCCTTCGACTTCCGGGCCAGGTCCGCGTGCGCGATCAGGTTCTCCCGGACCTGCTTCTTCGTCACCCGCTCCGCCTGCGCCAGCGCCTCCTCCACCCCCCCGAAGGCTTGCACGAGCGCGATGGCCGTCTTCTCCCCCACCTTCGGCACGCCGGGCACGTTGTCCGAGGCGTCCCCCATCAGCGCCAGCACGTCCACCACCCGCTCCGGCCCCACCCCGAACTTCGCCTTCACCCCCTCGGCGTCGGTCCACGCGTCGTCGCGGGGGTCATACAGCCGCACGCGCGGCCCCACGAGCTGCATGAAATCCTTGTCCCCGCTCACAATGGCGGCCTCCAGCCCCTGCTCCACGGCCTGCCTCGCCAGGGTGGCGATCAGGTCGTCCGCCTCAAACCCCTCCTGCTCCACGATGGGGACCCGCATCGCCTCCACGACCTGCCGCACGCGCGGGAGCTGGTCGCGCATGTCGTCCGGCATCTTCTGCCGGGTGGCCTTGTAGTCCGCGTACATCTCGTGCCGGAAGGTCGGCTTGCCCGTGTCAAAGGCCACAACGATGTAGTCCGGGGCCTGGTCCCGCAGGATCTTGAGGAGGCTGTTCACGAACCCGAACGTGGCGCTGGTGTTCTCCCCCTTCGAGTTGATCAGCGGGCTGCGGATGAACGCGAAGTAGGAGCGGTAGGCCAGGGCCGAGCCGTCGATCAGGAAGATGCGCTTTCGGTCAGGCATCAAAGCCTCCTTATCTCATAAAGCACCACATTCTCCATCCGGCCCGACACCCGGCCCGCGCGGGCCGTCCTCCACCGGCGCCGGACGGCCAGGCCGTTCCGGTCGAGGAGGTCCCCCACGTGCGCCAGCGCCCCGTCCCCCGTCCGCTCGAACACGTCCGCGTAGAGCAGCCAGACCGTCCCCCCGGCCTTGAGATGGTCCGGGACCCCCTCGAAGAACCTGGCGATGACCCGCCCATCGTCGTAGAGCGCGGCCTCGTAGGCCGTGCGGGGCGCGCCGCGCAGCCACGGGGCGTTGAACAGGATGTGATCGAACCGCCGCCCCTCGACGCCGTCGAACAGGTCGCAGGGATCAGGGACCTCCACGCAGCCCTCCAATCCCAGCCTCCGGGCGTTGAGGCGGGCGTTGCGCGCCGCCTCGGCATTCCGGTCCGTGGCCGTGACCCGCGCCCCGCGGAGGGCGACGATGAAAGCCAGGACCCCGGTCCCCGTCCCCACGTCTAAGACCCTCTCCCCCGGCCCGACCTCCACACGCTCCGCAAACAGGTTCACGACCTTCTGGTCCACCGGCGCAAACACGGTCGGAAAGACCGCGAGAGAGGCGTCCAGCGCCGGGATGAAGACCCCCTCCTCAAGACGCTTGATATCCGACGCGATTCTGAGTATCTTTCGCAGGGGCGTCAGAAGGACCGTCCCGCGCGGATAGTCCGCCCCCCCCTCGATCCACGGAGTCAGATCCCTCCCGAAAAGAGGAGACCTTCCCGTCATCCCCTGCAACCGCCCACCCCGGACCAGGGCCGTCAGCCGGTGGAGGGCGCTCCGGATCGCGGCCTGTTCCTGCCGGCCCCGCTCGAAGCGGTTGGGGATGTCCCGGAAGGCGTCCCGGTGGATGACCCCCTTCCCCAGCCGGTCCAGGTATTTCAGAATGCCCGTGGCGCGGACAAAATCCCCTTTCAGGACGACCACCGCCCCGGCCCGGATATGCGCCAGGACCTCGCTCGGCGGCGCCATCGCGTCCGTGACCAGGACCCCGGCGGAGGCCGGGATGAGCGGCCAGAACTCGTAGGGGATGCAGGCGCGCCCCAGGCCGGGGACCTCTACGGAATGTCGCTCCCGCTGCCGCTGCGCCCCGGCCCTCAGCAGGCCGCAAAGCTGGATGATGAGGTCTTTTTGGATGACCGACACAGACACCACCCTCTCCGCCCTGAAAGATCGCCTGGCCGCCTTCGTGCGGGAGCGCGACTGGGAGCAGTTCCACGCCCCCAAGAACCTGGCCATGTCCGTCGCCATCGAGGCGGCGGAGCTGATGGAGCGGTTCCAGTGGCTCACCCCGGAACAGTCCTGCGCCGTGACGCCGGAGGACAAAGGGAAGATTCAGGAGGAGATCGCCGACGTGGTCATTTACGCCCTCTACCTGTGCAACCGGCTGTCCATCGACCTGACCGGGGCCATCCTCGCCAAGACCGAACGGAACGCGGCCCGCTACCCCGCCCACCTCGTCCGGGGCCGGGCTGATCATACACCGTCAGAAGGAGGTCCTCCATGAGCGTAGCCACCCCCCGAAGGCGCACGCGCCCCCCCACCAACGGGAAGTCGAAACGCACCCGCCAGCAGCAGCCTGCGTCCCAGCCGCCCCCTGCCGGGCCGGCGAAGGCCCTCCGCCTGATCGACTGCGACGTGCACCACACCAACGCCAAACCGGAGGACCTCTTCCCCTTCCTCCCCCGGCACTACGTCGAGTACATCAAGGACTTCGGCACGATGATGCCCGGCGTCGGCTACACCAACATGCCCGGCAACGGGGCCCGACAGGACCTCTGGACCGACCTGAGCGTCAACCCCTCCACGGTCGTGGACGTGGCCCGGAAGAAGCACCTGGACGCCTACGGCATCGACATCGCCGTCCTGACCGGCGGCCCCTACGCCGCCGCCGTCCACCCCGAGGCCGACTATGCGGCGGCCTACTGCCGGGCGTTCAACGACTGGACCCTGGAGACCTGGGTGGCCGCCGATCCCCGCTTCCGGGCCTCCATCCACGTCTCCCCCGCCGACCCGGCGCAGGCCGCCGTCGAGGTCGACCGCCTCGGCCCGCGTCCCGAGTGCGTGCAGGTGATGATGCCCGCCGGAGCCCGCCTGCCCTACGGCAACCGCTTCTATCACCCCATCTACGCCGCGGCCGAGCGCCACCGCCTGCCCGTCTGCGTCCACTTCGGCGCGGAGGGCGCGGGCGTCGCAGCCCCCCCCACGGCCGCCGGCTACCCCTCTTACTACCTGGAGATGCGGATGGCCCGGCCCCAGATCGCCATGGCCCACGTCGTCAGCCTGATCTGCGAGGGGGTGTTCGAGAGATTCCCCGGCCTCAAGTTCCTGTTCATCGAGCACGACACCTTCTGGGTGCCCGGCCTGATGTGGCACATGGACGCCGACTGGAAGGCCGTGCGGGACTACACGCCGTGGGTGAAGCGCCTGCCGAGCGACTACATCCGCCAGCACATCCGCTTCGGGTCGCAGCCCATGGAGCAGCCGCCCACCGCGGGAGACCTGAAGACCTTCCTGGCCTGGCTGCACGCGGACGAGGTCCTGGTCTACGCCAGCGACTACCCCCACTGGGATTGGGACGAGCCTGCCACCTTCCTCTCCGGCGTCGACGAAGACCTCCGGCGGCGCATCCTGGTCGAGAACGCGAAGGAACTCTACGGATTCTGAGATGCCGCGCAAACGGAGGACTCGCCACCTCGTCGCCCCTGCGGCGGACCTGCCCCCCGGCCAGCGGAAGATCGTGAAGATCGAGGGCTGGGAGATCGGCGTCTTCAACGTGGACGGGGCCTTCTATGCCCTCCGGAACGCCTGCCCGCACAAGGGCGGCCCCCTCTGCCTGGGCCGGCTCCGCCCGCTGGTCGTGGCCCCGGCCGTCTACCGCTCGGATGTATATCCGTTGCGCATCGCCCACGAGCGCGAGGGCGAGGTGCTCAAGTGCCCCTGGCACAACTACGAGTTCGACATCCGGACAGGGCAGGCGCTCTTCGACCCTCGCCTTCGGGTTAAAACCTATCCCGTCCGCCAGGAAGGGGACCAGATCGTCCTCTATATGGACCCCTGACTGGCCGAATCTGGCCCCAAATCAGGCGATCCGTACATCATTGTAGGCGCGATCGGCGATCGCGCATCTGTAGGAGCCGACATGGTCGTCGTGGATGTCGAACCGAGCGGCAACCTGAACATGGCCCTTCAGCAGGTGTTCAAGGACCTCAGCGAGGCCCGCCCCATCCGGCGCATCTTCACCACGCTCCGGAAGGAAGAGGGGGAGGAGTGCTTCATCACGGGCTGGTCCGCGGACGAGGACGCCCCCTGCGCCGTGTTCATCCAGAAGGTGGAGGACTCGAGCTGCGGCGTCTCCTTCCTGGTCTACAGCGAGGGGAACGGCGGCGTGCGCCTCCGGTCCACAACCTGCGACGAGCCCTGGTCCCCCGACAGCCCGAACCAGTGGGGGGAGCCCTACCTGTTCATCGCCGACGCGGCGGATGTGAGAGAGTAGACGCGAGAAAAATCGGCCCTCGCTCAATACCCGTGCACATAATGCCCCGCCGCCGGGAACCAGATCGCGTCCACCAGGCAGGAGAGGCCCACGGACAGGACGTAGCCGATGATCAGGCCGTAGAAGAAGGGGCGGGCGCGGCGGTAGAGGGCGATGCCCCCGAAGCGCAGGATGAGGAGCTTGAGCAGCCACGTGATGAAAATGGTCAGCGCATACAGCTGGAGATAGCCGTTGAACTGCAGGACCAGCCCGATGGGGTGCAGGGGCCACCAGGTGTAGCGGGTCTGCAGAAAGCTCAGGGCCGCGGCCAGGGCCCCGCCCAGGACCCAGACGGCCATCTTGCCGGGGTCGGGCAGGGTCCGGAGCGCCTCGTTGATCGCCGTCGCCGCCGCGTTGTACGTGGAGACCGCCCCCCCCTCCAGCGCCCACGTCTGAAAAGAGGCCCCCCCCTCCGAATAGCAGAGATGCAGGGTGTAGACCACGGCCGCCAGCAGCCCCGCCAGGAAGGCCAGCAGGACGGCGGTGAACAGCCTCCCCCGGCCCGCCTGCGCAGGCTCCGTCATCTTCAGGATATGGGGGACCGCAGGCGGGATGCGCCACCCCCCCAGAATGCGCCAGTTGACCAGCCGGAACCCCACCACCGTGGCCTCCGACATCGCGACAGTGCCCGCAAAGACCTCCGGCATCTCCGACCCCCAGCTCGGAAACATGTAGCCGAACCCGGAGGCCGCCAGGTACTTCATCGTGGCGAACAGCCCGACCCAGAAAAACCCGAGCCAGGCCACGGCCATGCCGGGGCTGAACCCCACCCGGCAGAGCCACCCCACGAGCGTCCCCGCGCCCAGGAGGACTAAGAGCAGGGCGGTCCGGTAGCTCACCAGCGTGGCGCCGGCCTCCGACGGATCGGGCCTCCACGCCTTCCGGAAGACCTCCCGCAGGTGCCGGCGGGCGACCCAGACGGACCAGAGGACCAGGAAGGTCATCGCCCCGTGCGCCGACAGGTTTCCGACCTGCGCGGGCGTGGCCGTCTGGTTCGGCAGGCCCACCGTGAACCCCGTCCGCCCCATGCCGTAGAGGAGGATCAGCCCGACCAGGTAGGAGAACCAGAGGCTGAACAGGATATTCAGGTCGCACAGGAAGGTGAACCCGATGACCGTCGGCAGGATGCGGTAGGAGAGTTCCGGGAAGAGCCGGGAGACGGAGGCGCCCCTCGGCCCCGTGGCCCCGTAGTAGGGGTCGAACAGGCCGATGTGGGGGAACCCCAGGATGAAGTAGCCGACGATGTTCCAGAGGTGCGGGAACAGCACCAGGCCCGTCCCGAACCAGAACAGCCGGTCCTTCACGAACCCCGGCCAGCCCCCCCTCCCGTCGAAGTCCGACGTCAGATCGAGCGGGACCGCGGCCATCGGAAAGGTCAGCCGCTCGTGCTCGGCCCACTGCCGCTGGAACACCACCCCGATGCCCACGGCCATCAGGAGGAGGCTCAGCGCCGCCACCAGCGCCCAGAAGACCGGGACGAGCCAGGCCCCCCAGGGCACGCCCGCGCCCTCCGGCAGGCCCACGTAGAACCACTCCGTCACCCCCCGGTCGTCCAGCGGATACATCCACCACGGCAGCAGGTCAAAGACCAGCTCCCGCCACCGGTTCTCCGGCGAGGCGAAGTAGCGCGGGGCGGACAGCCCGCCCACCCACTGCGTGATCCAGGTGTAGCCCGCGAACGACCCGCCCACCCAGACCATGCCCAGAATCACTAAGAGTTCCGTCCGGCGGAGGGCCCACCGGGGCGCAAACCGCTTCAGGAGGGTGTTGACCAGGAGCCACGTCACGAACGGCAGGAGCGCCGTCATGGGGAGGTTGGACATGGCCATGTGCGCCGACCGGAGGCGGAACTCCACGTAGGTCGCCATCGCGCACGTCGCCCCCGCCGAGATCGCGCCGAGCAGGAGCGACCGGGCCGTGACCCCGAGATGAGGGGCGGGCTGGGGAGATGGGGTGGGAGCCGGGGAGGACACCTAACCGCGAGCCGCCTTGAGACGCCCGGCGACCTCGTCCCAGTTGACCACGTTCCACCAGGCGGCGATGTAGTCCGCGCGCCGGTTCTGGTACTTCAAATAGTAGGCGTGCTCCCAGACGTCCAGCCCCAGGATGGGCCTGCGCCCCTCCATCAGGGGGCTGTCCTGATTGGCCGTGGACTCCACGACCAGGTCCCCCGACCTGTCCAGGGAGAGCCAGGCCCAGCCGCTCCCGAACCGCTTCATCCCCGCGTCCGTGAACTTCGACTGGAACGCGGCGAAGCCCCCGAACGCCTTGCTGACGGCCGCGGCCAGGTCCCCGCCGGGCTCTCCGCCCCCCCCCTTCTTCATCAGCCTCCAGAACAGGCTGTGGTTGGCGTGTCCCCCGCCGTTGTTCCGGACGGCCGTGCGGATGGCCTCCGGCACGCCGTTGAGGTCGCCGATCAGGTCCTCGACGGATTTGCCCTGGAGGTCGGCCTGTCCTTCAAGGGCCTTGTTCAGGTTGGTCACGTAGGCGTTGTGGTGCCTGTCGTGGTGGATCTCCATCGTCCGCGCGTCGATGTGCGGCTCCAGGGCGTCGAACGGATACGGCAGGGGCGGCAACTCAAACCCCTTCGCCCCGCCCTTCCCCTCCTGGGCCAGCGCCGTGAAGAGGCCCCCCGTCATCCCCAGCGCCCCCAGGGACAGGACCCCGGCCCTGGCCAGAAAGCCCCGGCGGGAAGCGTTCGATCCTCTTGTGTATAGGTCCATCGCCTGATTCTCCTCTCCTGTGCCTTTTTCGCCGTCCTCTTTTCAACTGCCGTCTTTTGGAAATTTTATATAACCAAAACCCTCTCCCCCTGTCAAGCGGAAATTCCCCGGATCGCCCTTGACACCCCCTGTCCGTTTGTGTAGCTTAGAGATCGCTATGTTAGATCGTTCTAATCCCACGCTCCGCGTCGTGCTCCTCCCCCGCGACACGAACGCCCACGGCACCATTTTCGGCGGCGTGATCCTGAGCCACCTCGACATCGCGGGGGCGATCGAGGCCCGGAAGAACACCCGGCGCCGGGTCGTGACCGTGGCCATGCGCGAGGTGGAGTTTCACGCCCCGGTCTTCGTGGGCGACGTGGTCAGCTTTTACAGCCGGACGGAGCGGAGGGGCAGGACCTCCGTCACCGTGAAGGTGGAGGTGGAGGCGGAGCGGGCGGACGGAAGTGGCTACGTGAAGGTGACCGAGGCGGAGATCGTCTACGTGGCCGTCGGGAAAGACGGAAGACCTGTCCCCCTGGAAAGCGAGCCATGAACAGCCCCTCCGACAAAGACGCAGCGCTGCGGCGCGAGGTCAACCTCCTGGGCCAGGTCCTGGGCGAGACGCTCATCGAGCAGGGCGGGCGGGCGCTGTTCGAGGCAGTGGAGACGATCCGGGAGCTGTCCAAGCGCATCCGGGGCGAGGGGAGGCCGGAGGACATCCGCCGGATGGAGGAGGTCATCCGGGGGCTGGACGCCGGGACCGCCCGGAGCGTCGTCAAGGCCTTCTCCATCTACTTCCAGCTCGTCAACACGGCCGAGGAGAACCACCGCGTCCGCCGCAAACGCCACTACGACGCCCTCCCCCCGAAGCACGCCCAGCGGTGGTCCCTGCGAGAGACGATCTACGGCCTCCGGCAGCGCGGCGTCGCGGCGGGGCAGGTCCAGGACATCCTGCTGAAACTCTCCATCGAGCCGGTCTTCACGGCGCACCCCACGGAGATCAAGCGCCACACGATTCAGCGCAGCCTTCGGCGCATCGCGCGGCTGACCGAGGGCCTCGAAAGGGACGAGGCGATGCCCAGACAGAGGGAGGACCTCATCCGGAGGCTGCGCGAGGAGGTCACCATCCTCTACCAGACCGACGCCGTGAGGCCGCGAAAGCCGACGGTGATCGACGAGCTGGAGAGCAAGCTCTTCTACTTTGAGGAGACCCTCTTCGACGTCCTCCCGGACATCTACGAGGAGATCGAGGGCCTGCTCACAGAGCACTATCCCGACTCATCCTTCGAGGTCCCCCCCTTCCTGCGCATCGGCTCCTGGGTGGGGGGGGACCAGGACGGCAACCCGGCCGCCACCCCCGACACGCTGGAGGAGGCCCTCCGCCTCCAGAAGGAGCGCGTCCTGCAGCGCTACCTCCAGGACGTGCAGGCCCTGATCGACCGGCTGAGCCCCTCGATGGAACAGGTCCCGGTCAACCAGGAGGTGATCGCCTCGGCGCGGGTGGAGATCGAACGAATGCCCCACCTGACGGCGCGACTGACGGGGAAGAACCCGGCGGAGGTCTACCGGCTCAAACTCTCCTGCACGGCAGAGCGGCTGAAGGCCACCCTCGCCCACAACCGGCCGGAGACCGACAGCGAAAGCGGTCGGAAGGTGGGGGGGAGGAATGGGGGAGTGGAAGTCCGCGAGGACCTGGTCTACGCCACCAGCCGGGACTTTCTCGAAGACCTCCGGATGATCTCCCGCAGCCTGATCGCCAACCGGGGCGGGCGCATCGCCGCAGGGGACCTCAAGCGCCTCATCCGCCGCGTGGAGGTGTTCAGGTTCCGGCTGGCGCGCATCGACGTCCGGCAGCACCGGGAGGAGCACACCCACGCCCTCATCGACATCCTGGGGCGCCTCAGAATCGCCCCGGACTACGCGGCCTGGCCGGAGGAGGACCGGATCGCCTTCCTCCTGAGGGAGATCGGCCAGCTCCGCCCCCTCATCGCGGGGGAGTTCGAGGGCGACGCCCGGACGCGGAAGGCGGTGGAGATCTTCCGGAGGATGCGGCGCTGCCTTGAGACCATCAGCGCCGACGGCCTCGGCAGCTACATCATCAGCATGACCCAGGAGTCGAGCGACATCCTGACGGTCCTGCTCCTGGCGAAGGAGGCGGGCCTCTACCGGATAGAGCAGGACGGATCGGCCAAAAGCCTCATCGACGTCGTCCCGCTGTTCGAGACGATCCAGGACCTGCGGCGCGCCCCGGAGGTGATGGACCGCCTGTTCAGGGAGGAGGTCTATCGCAGCCACCTGCGCGCCCGCCGCAACCTCCAGGAGGTCATGATCGGCTACTCCGACAGCAACAAGGACGGCGGCTACCTGACCTCCAACTGGGAGATCTACAAGGCGCAGCGGGCGCTCCACGCCGTCGCCCGCCAGCGCGGCGTCGGCCTCAAACTCTTCCACGGCCGCGGCGGCACCATCAGCCGGGGCGGCGGGCCGGTCAACCGGGCGATCACGGCTCAGCCCCGCGGCACCCTCGAAGGCCGGATCAAGATCACCGAGCAGGGGGAGACCATCTCCTACAAGTACATGAACCCCACCATCGCCTTCCGCAACCTGGAGCAGGTCGTGTCCGCCACGATCTGGACCGCCCTGCCCGACGAGGACGGCCGGGAGCCGGAGGCGTGGGGCGCTGCCCTGGAGCGCCTGTCGGACCTCTCCTACCGCGCCTACCGGGGCTTCGTCGAGGACCCGGACTTCACGCGCTACTTCAACGAGGCCACGCCCATCGGGGAGATCGATCACCTGACCATAGGGTCGCGGCCTGCCCGCCGGGGAGACTGCCAGAGGCTCGCAGACCTCCGGGCCATCCCCTGGGTGTTCGCCTGGATGCAGGGCCGGCACCTCGTCCCCAACGGCTTCGGCCTGGGCGCGGCCCTCAAGGCATTCATCGAGGAAAACCCGGAGGCCCGCACGGCCCTGCTCCGCGAGATGTACCGGGACTGGAGTTTCTTCACGGTGATCATCGACAACGCGCAGATGTCCGTGTCCAAGGCAGACCTGCACATCGCCGAACGCTATGCCGATCTGGTGAGAGATCGAAAGGTCCGGACCCGCCTGTTCGGGCGCGTCGCGGCGGAGCACCGGCTCACGGAGGAGATGATCCTCAAGGTGACCGGCCAGGCCCGCATCCTCGACAACGAGCCCGCCCTGCAGAAATCCATCCTCCTCCGGAACCCCTACGTGGACCCCCTCAGCTACATCCAGGTGGAGTTCCTCCGGCGCACGCGGGCCCTGCGGGAGAACGCCGCCCCGGACGAGTTCGCCCGCCTCTTCTCCATCGTCGCCACGAGCATCAACGGCGTGGCCACCGGCATGCACGGGACAGGATAGCCTTCACCCTCCCCCCAGCCCCCTGACCGCCGACCGATGACCGCCATGAACCGACCGCCGACCGAGGACCGCTGACCGAGGACTTGAGACCTGAGACCGAAGACCGGAGTTGCTCTCTCCGGTCGTCCGTCGTCGGTCGTCCGTCGTTTTTCCTGCCGTCGTCCGTCGTCGGTCGTCCGTCGCCTTTTCTGCCGTCTGCCTTTTCACTCCCTCCAGAACGGACTCGCCTTCTCCGAGAAGACCATCCTCCCGAAACACTCCGGCACGTGGAAGGCCGGCTTCGGGGTGTTGCTCGGCGACCACTGGCTGTACTGGAGGTTGGTCTTCCCCCCGCAGCGGTTGAGGCCAACGTGCCACACATCCCCGGGCCTGGGTGGGACGCGCCTGGCCACCGGCGCGTAGTTCTCGAACGGAATGGCCGCCTCCAGAATCCAGTGCTGGTCCGTGTCGCTGTCGTCGTTCAGCGTCCCGACCCGGCTGGTCGCGATCCGGATGCCCTTCCCGTTCCACTCCTCCTTCACCGGCACGCCCGGCCCCTCGGGGTGGAACTGGTCCAGGAACGCCCCCAGGACGTTCATCTCGATGTTGAAGTAGGCCCTGGGCCGGTCGGGGTTGGGGGCCACGAAGACCTCCACGCAGTCGTCCTCGTACACGGCGCTGTCCCGCTGCGTGTGCTCCGCCCAGATGTGGGCGTCCTCGCAGAGATAGGCGACGTAGAGGTGTTTGTCGTCATACAGGAGCTTGGCCACGGTCTGCTCCCTCTTCCCCTCCTTCCACCAGGGGAACTGGAAGGGGCCCACGTCCGGGGCCGCGACCCAGGCCGGCTCGTCCAGCCGCCCGTCCACCGTGATCGGCGTCCCCGCCCGGTAGATCGTGTACGTGGGCAGGTCCTCGGCGGAGGCGGGCGAGACCAGTGCGGCAAGGATCGCGGCGGAGGAGAGGCCCAGAATCGCCTGCCCGACGAGTTCCGGGAATTTGGCAGCGGTCATAAAGTCCACGAATAATCCCTCAATATTTAACACGACTTACGCAGTAGCGTAGGGGTGGTATAGAAAAAAGGGGCGATTTGCTCCGGATGATGTATTTTTGGAAGGTGGAATCCCAAACATCATT
>Ga0209399_10000982_pt1 | contig 15535 bp, 15 predicted proteins | sample OV2TP3_FD_184130 | JGI IMG/M metagenome (GOLD analysis project Ga0209399, IMG submission 184130) | Hot spring microbial communities from Beatty, Nevada to study Microbial Dark Matter (Phase II) - OV2 TP3 (SPAdes) (version 3) | ecosystem: Environmental > Aquatic > Thermal springs > Hot (42-90C) ... | reverse complement strand
GGTTCGTAGCCAAGTACTCTATCCAACTGAGCTACGGGCGCGAGCCACGAATTATATCAAAGACTTGTAGGGAGGAGCGATGAGCTTGGTGCTGCAGGTGAACATCCGGATCAAGCCGGAGAACGTGGAGGCCTTCATGCACAAGCTGCTCGAGAACGGCGCCGCGGCGAGGAAGGAGGCCGGCTGCCAGCAGTTCGAGGTGCTGGTCGATCCGCAGGACAGGACGAAGGTGATGCTCTTCGAGGTCTACGACGACGAGAAGGCGTTCGAAGTGCACCAGCAGGGCGCGGCGTTCAAGAAGTACGTCGCCGAGGCGCTGCCGCTGCTCGCCTCGCGCGAGCGCCAGTTCTGGAACAAGGCGCTGTAGAAAACGTGGTCTGACCCTTATTTCAGGACCGGGCGCAGGTCCTCGAGCTTGTCGAAGAGGTGCCAGATGTAGTCGCCGGCGCCCTTCTCGCGGTGCGGGTGGAGGTCGGCGATCTTGGGGTCGCGGCAGTAGCCGTCGAAGGCCTCCTTGGACGCCCACTCTACGAGGATCAGCACCGTGCGCGGCTTGATGTCGCCCGCGGCGGCCTCGCGGAACTTGCCGAGCGCCACCACCTTGCCGCCGTGCGCCTGCACCTCTTTCGCCGAGCGCCGCGAATAGGCGAGGTACTCGTCGCGGTCGGCGACGTTGAAGAGGTTGAGCGCGTAGACGGGTCCCTCCATGGACTCCTCCCTTGGCGTACGTCCCTGAGAAACGTGGTCTGACCCCGATTTCGCGGGATCAGCCCCAGTAGTCCAGCCCCTCGGGCAGCGGCTCGCCGTGCGCGAGCGAGGCGAGCTTGGCGTACTGCCCGTCGGCGTAGAGCAGCGCCTTGCCCTTGGCGCCGAGGTGCAGCCGCTCGACCTCGCCGAGGAACACGGTGTGGGTGCCGTGCACGAGCCGCTCCACCACGCGGCAGTCGAAGGCGACCAGCGCGCCGGCGAGCACCGGCGCCCCGGTGGCAAGCCGCGTCCACAGCTCGTCGCGAAAGCGCGCCTCGCCCTTCGCCGCGCCGCTGAACTCCGCGGGCAGCTCGCGCTCCTCGGCGCGCAGCACGTTGACGCAGAAGATCCCGGACCTCTCGATCGCCCCATGCGTCGAGGTGTTGCGGTTGACGCACACCAGCACCGTGGGCGGATCGGCGCTCACCGAGCACACCGCGGTCGCGGTCATGCCGCAGCGCCGCCCCTCCTCGCTCGAGGTGAGGAGCGTGACCGCGCCGGCCAGCGCGCGCATGCCGCGCTTGTACTGCTCGGCGGTGACGGGCCCCTCCATGCGCCGATTCTACAATCGCGGCTTCGCCACGCCCGCGGGAGCAGCCGCCATGCCGGAGCACGGAATTCTGCACCAGGCCCTCGTCTATCTCGCCGCGGGCGTGATCGTGGTGCCGGTGTTCAAGCGCCTGGGCCTCGGCTCGGTGCTGGGCTATCTCGCCGCCGGCGCGGCGATCGGCCCCTGGGGCCTGGCGCTCGTCGCCGAGCCGGCGACGGTGCTCGAGCTCGCCGAGCTGGGCGTGGTGCTGCTGCTGTTCCTGGTGGGCCTGGAGCTCGAGCCGCGGCGCCTCTGGCAGCTGCGCCGCCCGATCCTCGCCATGGGCGCGGTGCAGGTCGCCGTGACGCTCGCCGCGGTGGCGCTCGCCGGGCTCGCGCTCGGGGCGCCGCCCGCGGTGGCGCTGGTCGCCGGGATGGGCTTCGCCATGTCCTCTACCGCGATCGGGCTCGCCGTGCTGCAGGAGAAGAGCCTGCTGCCCACCGCCGGCGGGCAGGCGGCGTTCTCGGTGCTGCTGTTCCAGGACCTCGCGGTGATCCCGCTGATGCTCGCGCTCGCGCTGCTCACCGGCGAGCAGGGCGCGGCGGCGGGCTTCGACTGGCGGGCCGCCGCGCGGGCGCTGGGACTGATCGCGCTCCTCGTCCTCGCGGGCCGCACGCTGCTGCGGCCGCTGCTGCGCTACGTCGCCAACACGCGCCAGCGCGAGATCTTCGCCGCGTTCGCGCTGCTCCTCGTGATCGGCATCGCGGCGCTCGCGCACGCCGTGGGCCTGTCGATGGCGCTGGGCGCCTTCCTCGCCGGGGTGCTGCTCGCCGACAGCGAGTACCGCCACGAGCTGGAGATCGACATCGAGCCGTTCAAGGGGCTGCTGCTCGGGCTGTTCTTCATCGCGGTGGGCATGTCCGTGGATCTCGGGCTCTTCGCGCGCGCCCCGCTCGCGGTGCTCGGCATCGCGCTCGGCGCGGTGGCGCTCAAAGGCCTGCTGCTCTACCCGATCGCGAAGGGCTTCGGCTACTGCGGGCGGGCCGACGCGCTGCTGTTCGCCGCGGCGCTCTCGCAGGTGGGGGAGTTCGCCTTCGTGCTCTTCGGCGCGGCGGGGCGCCTGCTGCCCAGGGAGACGCACGACCTGCTGAACGCCGCGGTAGCGACCTCGATGCTGACGACGCCCTTCCTCATGCTCGCCTACGAGCGCGCGGCTGCGCCGCGGCTCGGCGCCGCGCCCGAGCCCGAGCCGATCCCGGAGCGCAACCCGGTGATCGTCGCCGGCTTCGGCCGCTTCGGCCAGGTGGTGGTGCGCGTGCTCAGGCCGCTGGGTCTGAACGCGACGGTGATCGATCACGACCCGGAGCAGATCGAGCGCGTGCGCCGCTTCGGCTGGAAGGCGTACTACGGGGACGCGGCGCGGGCCGATGCGCTCGAGCGGGCGGGCGCGCGCGAGGCAAGGCTGCTCGTCATCGCCGTGAACGACCCGGACGCGGCGCTCGCGATCGCGCGGCGCGCCAGCGAGCGCTACCCGGGCCTGAAGCTGCTCGCGCGCGCCCACAGCCGCACCGACGCCTTCGAGTACCACGCCATGGGCGTGCCGGCGCTGCGCGAGACCTTCGGCTCGGCGCTCGATGCGGCGCGCATGGCGCTGGAGGCGCTGGGACGCGACGCGGAGGAGGCGCGCCGCCTCGTCAAGCGCTTCCGCCGCCACGACGAGGAGCTGCTCGAGCGCGCCGCGGCGCACCGCCACGACGACCGGCGGCTGCTCGCGATCGCGAGCCAGGGCCGCGCCGACCTCGATCGCGTGCTCGCCGAGGAGGCGGCCGCGCGGCCCGCGGCCCGGCTCGATGGCCGCATAATGGGCGCATGAGCGCGGACCTCTACGCGGCGCTGCGCCGGCAGATGCTCGCGGAGATCGCCGCCGAGACGGTGTTCTCGGCGGGCGAGACCGGCAGGGCGGCGATCGACTCGCGCGTTCTCGAGGTGCTCGAGCGCGTCCCGCGGCACGAGTTCGTGCCGGTGGAGCTGCAGCCCTACGCCTACGCCAATACCCCGCTCCCCATCGGCTACGACAAGACGATCTCCCAGCCCTTCATCGTCGCGCTGATGGTGGACCTGCTCGAGCTGCGCCCGGAGGACGCCGTGCTCGAGATCGGCACCGGCCTGGGCTACGGCGCCGCGGTGCTGTCCAGGCTCGCCGCGCGCGTCTACAGCATGGAGATCGTGGAGGAGCTCGCCGCCGAGGCGAAGAAGCGCCTGGCGCGGCTCGGCTTCGAGAACGTGGAGCTGCGGCTGGCCAACGGCTTCCACGGCTGGCACGAGCACGCGCCATTCGACAAGGTGATCGTGACCGCGGCCCCGGAGCTGCTGCCGCCGCCGCTGCTGCGCCAGCTCAAGCCCGGCGGGCGCATGGTGATCCCCGCGGGCCTGGCGGAGGCGCAGAAGCTGATGCTCGTGGAGAAGGACGGGGAGGGGAAGCTCAGGACGCGCGAGGTGCTGCGCGTGCGCTTCACGCGCCTGGAGGGCACGGCGGAAGGGTTCTGAGCTAGAGCGTAGGCGGCGCGTCGTACTCGCCGCCGAGGGCCACCTGCCCCCAGGGGGCGCCCTGCGCGTCCCAGCTGAAGCCGATGTGGCCCATCAGCGCGTGCGCATCCCGAAACAGCCGCTGGATGGGATAGGCGTCGTAGATGCCGCGCGCGCCCGCCATCGCGTGCAGGTTGTCCACCGCCTCGGTGCACAGCTGCACGGCGTAGGCGACGTTCCTCTTGAAGCGCAGCTTCTCCTCGAGCGTCGGCGCCCGTCCCGACTCGGCGATCGCCTGCGCCTCCAGGCAGTCGTGGCGCACGATGAGGCGCGCGGCGTCCGCGCGCGCGCCCGCCGCCGCCACCCTCAGCTGCACCGCCTGGAAGTCGCGCATGCGCGCGGCGGTGTAGTTGGTGCTGCGATCGCGCACCGCGTCGAGCGTCAGCTCGAGCGCCCCGAGCGCGTTGCCCACCGCCGCCCCCGCGATGCAGTGCGATCCCAGCCCCGAGAGCGGGACGCGGTAGTGCGGGTTGGGGTTGCTCCTGGCGCCGGGGAACCCGTCCCCGCCGCGCGCGAGGTACATGCTGAGCGCGCGGTGCGCGGGCACGAACAGGTCCTTCGCGCGCACCGACTTGGAGCCGGTGCTGCGCATGCCGAGCACGTGCCAGTCGTCCACGATCTCGAAGTCGCCGCGCGGCACCAGGCACATGCAGTGGTCGACCACCACGGCGGAGCCGTCCTTGCCGGTGCCCTCGCGCACCATCACGGCCAGCATGTTCCACTGGCTGCCGTCGACGCCGCTGGAGAAGTTCCAGTGACCGCTGATGACGAGGCCCCCGTCCACGCGCCGCGCGCCGCCCTGCGGATAGGCGATGCCCGAGGCGATCAGCGCGTCCGGGTTCTCGCCCCAGACCTCGGCCTGGGCACGCTCGTCGTAGAGCGCGAGCATCCAGTGGTGGATGCCGAGGTTGGCGGCGTTCCAGGCGGTCGAGGCGCAGCCGCGGCCGAGCTCCGCCGGGATGTCGAACAGCGCCACGTAGTCGAGCTCCATGCCGCCCCAGCGCTTCGGCTGGCAGAAGCGCAGCAACCCGGCGCGGTGCAGCTCGGCCTCGGTGTCGGCCGGCATCGAGCGCTCTTCCTCCGCGCGCGCCGCGCGGCTGCGCAGCGCCGGCACCAGGGCGCGCGCGCGCTCGATCGCCTCGGCGTAGCCGACGCCGGAGAAGTCGGTCGAGCGTGCGAGGGAGGGGCTCGCCGCCGCCTTCATGCCTCGGTGGCGACGCGCGGCATCTTGGAGTAGTCCTCGCCGCCCCACTCGGGGGCGTCCGCGATGCCGAAGAAGTTGAGCTCGATCGTCAGCCCGTTCGGGTCGCGCAGGAAGAGCTGATACAGCTGCGACTCGGGCAGGTAGCGCGGCCGGTACGCGACGCCGAGCTGCTTCAGGCGCTCGGCGAAGGCCTTCGGCTCGGTGGCGGCGAACGCGATGTGGTCCACCACCCCGCTGTTGTCGGTGGCCGCGTTCTTCGGCGTGCCGAGGTAGTACAGCTCGGCGTTCGGGATGCCGTGCGGCCCCATGTGGACCTGGATCTTGCCGCCCACCCCCAGCCAGTAGCCGGGGAACGGGAAGTCGGGCCGCGGCATCTGCTCGAAGCCGAGCACCTCGCAGTAGAAGCGCTTGGTCGCCTCGAGGTCGTTGGCGCGCACGAAGTAGTGGTTGATGTCCGCGATGGGCATGGCGCCTCCGGTTACGCGCCCGCGGCGAGCTTGAACTCGCGCGCCGCGGAGGAATGCGAAAGGATCACCTCGGCCGGCTCCGCGCCGGCGTTGCGCAGCAGGTGCGCCGCGCCGCGGGGAACCACGGTGGAGCTGCCCTCCCCGAGCAGGCGCGAGTCCCCCGCGATGTTGCACTCGATCCACCCGCGCACCACGTACACCGATTCCTCGCAGTTGCCGTGGATGTGCAGCTCGTTCGCCCTGCCCGGCGCGATGGTCAGGCGCGCCAGCGACAGCTCCCTGCTGTTGCCGACCTCGGCCCCGGCGAGCCACTCGATCACGCCCCAGGGAAATTCGTTGCGCACCGCCTTGCCCGCTGCCATCGTCGCCTCCAGAGGCCTACCGCACCTTGCCGAGAGCCCTGAGGATACGCTCGGGCGTGAACGGCTGCACGGTGACGCGCGCCCCGAAGGGCGCGAGCGCGTCGTTGATCGCGTTCATCACCGCGCCCGGCGCTCCGGCGGTGCCCGCCTCGCCCACGCCCTTGGCGCCGAGCTCGGACTGCGCCGTGGGGGTCGCGACGTGCGCCACCACGATGTCCGGGGTGTCGCCGGTCATGGGCACGAGGTAGTCGGCCAGGGACCCGTTCAGCAGCTGCCCCTCGGCGCTGTAGAGGCATTCCTCGAGCAGCGCGGCGCCCAGCCCCTGCACCACGCCGCCGCGGATCTGCTCGTCGACCAGCATCGGGTTGATCACCGTGCCGCAGTCCTCCACGCACCAGTGCTTCAGCAGCTTCACGAAGCCGGTGTCGGTGTCGACTTCGACGAGGGAGGCCTGGATGCCGTTGGTGAAGGTGAAGGCATACTCGCGCGGCGTGTAGTGCCGCGTCACCGCGAGCTCGGACTGGAACTTGAGCGGCAGCGTGTCGGGGCGGAAGTAGCCGATGCGGCCGACCTCGGCGAGCGGCAGCCTCGCCTCGCCGCTCGCCTTGTCGCACACCGCGTCGGCGCGCACTTCGAGCGTCGCCTTGTCCGCGCCGAGCACGGCGGCGGCGAGATCGAGGATGTTCGAGCGCAGCGCTTTCCCGGCCTGCAGCACCGCCTCGCCGCCGATGCCGGCGCCGCGCGAGGCCCACGTGCCACCGCCGTAGGGCGTGGTGCCGGTGTCGCCGGTGATGACCCGCACCTTGTCGATCGAGACCCCTACCGCGTCGGCGCACACCTGCTGGAACACGGCCTCCGCCCCCTGCCCCTGCTCGGTGACGCTCGCGAGGCACGTCACCATGCCGCTGGGCTCCAGGCGCACCGTGGCGCCGTCCTGCGCCGAGATGCGCGCCCCGCCCACCCCGTAGAAGGCGGGCGAGGGATTGGTGACCTCGATCATGGCCGCGAGGCCGATGCCGCGGTGCACGCCCTTCGCCCTCAGCTCCTGCTGCTCCTGCCTGAGCTTCGCGTACTGCATGAGCGCGAGGAGCTTGTCGAGGCAGGCGTGGTGCGAGAGCTTCTCGAACTTGATCCCGGACGGGAACGTGTACGGATACGCGTCGTCCGGAATCAGGTTGCGGCGGCGGAACTCCGCCGGGTCGAGGCCGAGCTTCGCCGCGGCGAGGTCCACGATCCCCTCGGTGAGCGCGACCGCGATGGGATGGCCCACGGCGCGGTACTGGCAGGTGACGTTCTTGTTGGTGAAGACGACGTTGAGCTTCGCCCGGTAGGCCTGGTGCGCGTACGGCCCGCCGGTGAGGTTCACCACCTGGTTGCCCTCGATGCCGCTCGTCCTCGGGTACACCGAGTACGGCCCGATCGCGGTGAGGTCGTCGAGCTCGAAGCCGAGAATGCGGCCGTCCCTGGTGCACGCGAGGCGCACTCTGGCGCGGTGCTCGCGCGCGTGGATGTCGGTGAGGAAGGATTCCAGCCGGTCGGCCACGAACTTCACCGGGCGGCGCAGCATCACCGAGAGCGCCGCGGTCGCCATCTCGTCGGGGTACACGTGCACCTTGATGCCGTAGGAGCCGCCCACGTCCCTGCAGATCACGCGCACGTTCGCCTCGGGGATGTCGAGGTGGCGCGAGAAGATGTCCTGCATCATGTGCGGCGCCTGCGTCGCCTGATACACCGTCAGGCTGTGCTCGGCGGCGTTGTAGTCGGCGAGGATCGAGCGCGCCTCCAGCGTCACCCCCGTGTGCCGTCCCATGCCGTAGGTCTCCTCGACCACGAGGTCGGCCCTGGCGAACACTTCCGCGAATCCCGGGGTCTCGTGCGAACGGCTGAAGCAGACGTTGTCGCCGAGCTCGGGGTGGATCACGGCGCGGCCGGCGAGCGCCTCCTCCATGTCGGTGACCACCGGCAGCTCTTCCCACTCGGCCTCCACCTTCGCCACCGCGTCCTCGGCCTGGGCGCGCGTCTCCGCGACCACCGCCGCCACGGCCTCGCCCTGCCAGCAGGCGCGCTCGATCGCCACCGCGTGCTGCGGCGGGGACTTGATGCCCTTCAGGTGCGCGAGCACGCCCGTCCAGGGGCTGCAGTACTCGGCGATGGCGCGCCCGTCGAACACCGCGATCACCCCGGGGCTGCGCAGCGCCTGCTTGAGGTCCAGGCGCTTGATGCGCGCGTGCGCGTACGGGCTGCGGAAGAACGCCGCGTGCGCAAGGCGCGGGAACCGCAGGTCGTCCACGTAGCAGCCGCGCCCCTGCAGCAGGCGCTTCGCGCCCGCGCGCGGCACGCTCTGGCCTACGTAGCCGGTATCCACGCGCGGCTTCGCCGGCGCCTCGGGCTTCTCGAGCAGCTCCAGCGTGGTTCGATCGTTCATGCGCGTCGCGCCTCGAGCACCTGCTCGATCGCGTCCACGATCGCCTGGTAGCCGGTGCAGCGGCAGAGGTTCCCCGACAGGTATTCGCGGATCTCCTCGCGGCGCGCCTGCGGCCGGCGCGCTACGAGCTCCAGCGCTGTGAGCAGCATCCCCGGGGTGCAGTAGCCGCACTGCAGCGCGTTCCTCTCGTGGAACGCCTGCTGCAGCTCGCGCAGCTCGCCGGAGTCCGAAAGCCCTTCCACCGTGTCCACCTTCCTGCCGTCGCACTGCACCGCGAGCGTGAGGCAGCCGCGCCGGATCTCGCCGTCCACGCGCACCGTGCAGGCGCCGCACACGCCGTGCTCGCAGGCGACGTGCGAGCCGGTGAGCCCCAGCTCCTCGCGCAGGAAGTCGATGAGGTGCATGCGCGGCGCGATACGGCGGCGCGCCTCGGTGCCGTTGACCGTCAGCGTGACGTCGAGAGCGTGTTCCATGCGCGCTTCAGCAGCACTTTGGCGAGGTGCAGCTTGGTGGCCGCCCCGTGGTAGAGGTCGGCGGGCGGGTCGAGGTCCTTGTCCAGGGCGGCTGCCGCCTTCTCGGCATCCGGCGCGGCGGCGGCGTGTTTCGCGAGCACCGGGACGGCGCCCACGCCGAAGAAGGCGAGCTTCAGCCCCGCGCCGTTGCGGTGCGCGGCGAGGCCCACGATGGCGTAGTCGCCGCGCCGCCGCACCAGCTCCGCGAACGCGCTGCGGGCGGTGCTCGAGGGAAGCGGGAACTCGGCCGCGGCGACGATCTCGCCGGGGGCGAGCGCGGTCGTGTAGAGGTCCTTGAAGAAGTCCTCTGCGGGCACGCGCCGCTCGCCCTGCGGCGACACGAGCACGAGGCTCGCATCGAGCGCAAGGCAGCAGGCGGGCCATTCGGCGGCCGGGTCGGCGAAGGCGAGCGACCCGCCCAGGGTCCCGGCGTTGCGGATCGCCGCGTGCGCGATGTGCGGCGCGGCCTGCGCGAGCAGCGGCAGGTGCTTTGCGACCTCCGGCGAGTGCTCGATGCGGGCGTGGGTGACGAGCGCGCCGACGCGGACCTTGTCCTTCAGCACCTCGATGCGCGCGAGGTCCTTCAGCCCCGTGATGTCGACCAGCAGCTCGGGCGAGGCGAGGCGCAGGTTGAGCGAGGCGACCAGGCTCTGGCCGCCGGCGAGCACCTTGGCGCCGGGGCGCGCGGCGAGCTCGAGCGCTTCGGCGAGCGACTTCGCCCGGGCGTAGGCGAACGGGGATGGCTTCAGGCGTCCCTCCTCCTCGCGGCCGATTATGCCCGATGCCGCTCCAGGACGGCGCACACGGCGGCGGTGTCGGCCGTGCCATAGCCACGGGCGAGCGCCGCCGCGTAGATCGCGCGCGTCGCCCCGAACAGCGGCGCGGGACTGCGCAGCCTGCGTACGTGATCGGCGATGATGCGCATGTCCTTCTGCCACACCTCGACCTTCATCGTCGCCGGCCGCCAGGCGCGCCGCGCCATCATCGGCCCGCGCACCTGCAGCATGCGCGAGGCCCCGGCGCCGTCGCCCAGCACCTTCACCGCGAGCCCCGGGTCCAGGCCGGACTTCCTCGCCAGAATGACTGCCTCCGCGGCCGAGACATTGTGGATCGCGACCAGGAGGTTGGCCGCGAACTTCATCTTCGAGCCGTTGCCGAAGCGCCCGAGGTCGTAGTGCACGCGCGCGAAGCCGCGGAAGACCCGGGCGCAGCGGCGGATCGCGGCGCGCGGCCCGCTCGCGTAGACCGCGAGGTCGCCGGTGCGCGCCTGCGCCCCGGTGCCGCTCAAGGGGCAGTCGAGGAGGGTCACGCCGGCTGCGGCGAGGCGCCGGCGCGCCTGCTGCTTGACCGCGATCGGCAGCGTGCTCGTGTCGATCACGATCTGGCCTCGGCGTCCCACTGCGGCGACGTCGCGGCACACGTCGCGCAGCGCTTCCGACGAAGGCAGCGAGGTGAGCAGGATCGGCGCGGCGCGCGCGAGCTTGCCCAGGTCCGGCCCGGCGCGGCCACCCTGGCGGACGAGCCAGCGGCGGCGCGAAGCCACGACATCGTAGCCGTGGGTCGCGAACCCCTCGCGCAGGAGGTTGGCGGCGATGGCCGAGCCCATGATGCCGAGCCCGATGATTCCGATGCGTGGTTTCGCCATGCTTTTCTCCGGGTCCCTACGCTAACATCCCGTGCATGCTGGGGAAGCGATGAGAGCCGCAGGTTACCTCGTCGGCATCGACATCGGCGGCACCTTCACCGACTGCGCGGTCGTGGACCGCGCCGGGCGCCTGCTCACCACCAAGGTCCCCTCGACGCCGCCGGACTTCTCGCAGGGCATGATGGATGCGCTCGGCGCGGGGGCGCGCGCGCTCGGCCTGCGGCTGGAGGATTTCTGCCGCGACATCGCGTTCCTCTCGCACGGCACCACCGTGGGCACCAACACCATCATCCAGAAGAAGGGCGCGCGCGTCGGGCTCATCACCACGCGCGGCCACGAGGACGCGATCCACATCATGCGCGGCTCGCGCGGCTACGGCGGGCGCGACATCCGCAAGGTGGTGCACTTCCCGGAGACGCAGAAGCCCGCGCCGATCGTGCCCAAGCGCCTGATCCGCGGCGTCTCGGAGCGCGTCGACTGCTTCGGGGAGGTGGTGGTGGCGCTGAACGAGCGCGAGGCGGACCAGGCGATCCGCGAGCTCCTCGCCGAGGGCGTGCAGGCGATCGCGATCTGCTTCCTGTGGTCGTTCAGGAACCCGCGGCACGAGCAGCGCGTGAAGCAGATGGTGCAGGGAATCGCCCCCGGGGTTTTCGTCACCACCTCGGTCGACATCGCGCCGAAGTGGGGCGAGTACGAGCGCGTCACGGCGACCGCGCTCAACGCCTGCCTCGGCCCGGTGATGTCGGGCTACCTCGCGAAGCTCGAGCGCTCGCTCGGCGGGCTCGGCTACCGCCACGGCCTGCAGATCGCGCAGTGCGGCGGCGGCACGGTGCCGGTGGCGCGCGCGGGCGAGGCGCCGCTGCTCACGCTCGACTCCGGGCCGGTGTCGGGCGTCACCGCCTCGATGTTCCTCGGCGCGGCCATGGGCGAGAAGAACGTCATCACCACCGACATGGGCGGCACCTCGTTCGACGTCTCGATCATCCACGGCGGCAGGCCCGCGTACTCGTTCGTCAGCAACACCGACCAGTACGAGTACTTCCTGCCCAAGGTGGACCTGCAGGCGATCGGCGCGGGCGGCGGGAGCCTCGTGCGCGTGCACCCGGAGACGCACACGCTGACCGTGGGCCCGCAGAGTGCGGGGGCCTTCCCCGGCCCGGTGTGCTACGGGCGCGGCGGCGAAGAGCCCACGGTGACCGACGCCGAGCTGGTGCTCGGCTACCTCGACCCGGACAACTTCGCCGGCGGCCGGATGAAGCTGGACCGCGCCGCCGCGCTCGCGGCGCTGGAGCGGCTCGCGAAGCCCCTCGGCATGAGCGCGGTGCAATGCGCCGCGGGCGTCTGCCGCATCGTAGAGCTCAACATGGCCGACGTCATCCGCAAGGTGACGGTGGAAAAGGGGTTCGACCCGCGCGACTTCGTGCTCTTCGCCTTCGGCGGCGCGGGGCCGGCGCACGCCGGCGTGTTCGCGGCCGAGCTGGGGGTGAAGCGGGTCATCGTGCCGCAGAGAAAGGCAGCCTCCGCGTGGTGTGCCTTCGGCGCCGCGGCCGCGGACGTGCTGCACATCTTCGAGCACAGCGAGATCCTCGCCACGCCGGTGGCGGCCTCGCGCGTCAACGGCAGCCTCGAGGCGCTGCAAGCGAAGGCCGGGGCGATGATGGCCGCCGAGGGCATCGTCGCGGCGCGCCAGCGCTTCGAGTTTTCCCTGGACCTGCGCCACCGCGGCCAGATCAACGAGGTCGAGGTGGCGCTGCCCTGGCGGCGGCTGCCCGCGGCGTACGAGCCGCGGCTGCGCCGCCTCTTCGTCGAGCGCTACGAGAAGCTCTACGGCCGCGGCTCGGCGCTCGCGGGCGCGCAGCTCGAGATCGTGGTCTGCCGGCTGCGGGCGCGCGCGCTCACCCCGCGCCCGCGGCTGGTGAGGGCAAGGAGCGGATCGAGGAAGATCCCTCGGGCCGCGCTCCTCGAGCCGCGGCAGATCTGGTGGTCGGGGCTGCGGAAGACGCCGGTGTACGACGGCGAGCAGCTGGCGGTCGGCAACGTGCTCCGGGGCCCGGCGATCGTGGAGACCCCGGACACGACCGTGGTCGTGCATCCGGGCCGGACGCTGCGCGTGGACGCGCTCGGCAACTTCGAGATCACCAACAAACAGGGTCAGACCCCGTTTTCAGGTGGAGAAAATGGGGTCTGACCCGGGTTTGAAGCGATTGAGCGAGCTCTCCGGCCTCGCCTTCGACGGCGTGCGCTCGGGCTACGTGCCGCCGAAAAAGCTCTCGATCTCGCCGACGCTGAAGCTGCACCGCAAGGCGAAGCGACGCATCGATCCCGTCACCTTCGAGGTCGTGCGCCACGCCCTGTGGAACGTGAACGAGGAGCACGGCGCGACCATCCAGCGCCTCTCGGGCTCGCCGGTGGCGATGTACGCGCTCGACCTCAACCCCTCGATCCTCACCGAGGATGCGGAGTTCGTCTACTTCGGCCCCTACATGCAGTACATGTCCGGGGTCACCGATACGCAGGTCAAGTGGACGCTCGAGAATCGCAGCGACAACCCGGGCATCCGCGACGGCGACATGTTCCTCGCCAACGACCCCTGGGTCGGCGCCGCGCACCAGATGGACGTGATGCTGCTCTGCCCCGTGTTCTGGAAGGGCGAGCTCTTCTGCTGGGTCACCAACTGCCTGCACCAGTACGACATCGGCGGCATCACCCCGGGGAGCTTCTGCCCCTCGGCGCGCGACGCCTTCGACGAGGGCATCCTGATCCCGCCGCTGAAGATCGTGGAGCGCAACGCGATCCGGCGCGACGTCGAGGAGCTGTACCTGAGGAGCTCGCGCAAGCCCGCCGCGGTGGCGCTCGACTTCCGCGCGCAGCTCGCCGGCAACCTGACCGCGCGCGACCGGATCCTCGCGCTCATCCGCCGCTACGGCGCCGACACGGTCAAGGGCGTGATGAAGAAGATCCTGGCCGACGGCGAGCGCGCCTTCCTGAAGAAGCTCGCGCGCCTGCCCGACGGCGTCTGGCGCGACCGCACCTACGTCGAGTGCTGCCGGCCGGGGGACCGGCAGGCGCACCGCGTGATGCTCACGCTGCGCAAGCAGGGAACCCGGCTGGTCTTCGAGAACCACGGCACCGATCCGCAGGCTGGCGGCATCAACGCCACCTACTCGGGCTGGCGCGGCGCGATCATGGTGGCGCTGAACGAGCTCTTGTGCTGGGAGCAGTACTACGCGGTGGGCGGGGCGCTGCGTCACGTCGAGTTCGATCCCACGCCCGGCACGCTCAACTGCGCCGACTTCCCCGCCTCGGTCTCGACCGCTCCCGTGCAGTGCATGGAGATCTCGGTCTACCCCGCGTACAACGTGCTCTCGAAGATGCTCTACCCCGACCCCGAGCTGCGCCGCGACCTGATGTGCATCGGCGGCACCAGCCAGTGGCCGGCGACCATCTTCCGCGGCGTAGACCAGTGGGGCGAGCGCTACGGCTACATCCTGGTGGACCCGATCGGCGGCGCGATCGGCGCCTTCTCGCACGCCGACGGCATCTCCACCGGCGGCCAGTCGCGCACGCCGATCTGCAAGCTGCCCAACGTGGAGCACACCGAGCAGAGCTTCCCGGTGCTGTTCCTGTACCGCAAGGAGATCACCGACTCGGGCGGCGCGGGCAAGTGGCGCGGGGGCCTGTCCGCGGAGTCCTGCTTCGTGCCGCACGGCACCGAGCGCATCGTGCAGGACACGCTCTCCTCGGGCAACGCGATCCCGACCTCCACCGGCATGATGGGCGGCTACCCGGGGGCGGTGAACCGCTACCGTTTCCTCCGAAACTCCGACGTGCTGGAGAACTTCAGGGCATCGCGGCTCGTCAACGACATCGACGAGCTGAAGGGCGAGCCGGAGACGCTGCAGCTCAGGCAGCAGGACTTCGTGCAGCACCCGGCCGACGCCTACGCCGTGCTGTGGTCGGCGGCGGGCGGCTTCGGCGACCCGCTGGAGCGCGATGCGCGCCGGGTCGAGGCCGACGTGGCGAACGGCGATGTCTCGCCAAAGGCCGCGAGGGAGATCTACGGGGTCGTAATCGGGGATGCGGAAGCGACGACTCGACTCAGGGCGTCGGTGAGGCAGGCGCGAATCGAAGGAAGGAGGAGTATCCCCGACAAGCTCAAAGGCCAGGTCTCCCTTCTCGCTTCAGAGGGCCTCGCCGTGCGCGGCAGGCGTTATTCATGCGCAAGATGCGCCACCGACCTCGGCCCGCTGAGCGGCAACTACAAGGACGCCTGCGTGCGCAACGACCTGCCGGTCCAAGCCTCCAACCCGATCGCAGGCGACCCGCGGCGCTTCATCGACCCCCGGCCGCAGTTCCGCCAGTTCTGCTGCCCGGGGTGCGGCCTCGCCATCGAGAATGAGATCGCGCTCGCCGACGAGCCGCTGCTCGCCGACATCGAACTGCATCTCTAGAATCGGAGTCAGACCACGTTTTTCGAGGAGCGATGCCATGAGGACGATCCAACTCTCGGCCGAGCAGATGCGCGGACGCATCGCGCGCTTCGAGGCGCTGCGACCCCTGCCGACGCAGAACGCGGCGATCCCCGTCGCGGCAAGGGATGTCGTCTACTCCCGCAAGCTGCTCTCGGTCATCGGCCTGGAGGACGCGCTGACGCCGATCAACGCGGGCGCGCTGATCCGTGGCGCCGCCGGCATGACGATGACCCTCGCGGTATGTCCTCCGGGCCAAGGACCCGGGCTGCACGCGCACCTCGCGACCTACGAGACCTTCACCGTGCTCGAGGGGCGCTTCGAAGTGCGCTGGAATGACGACGGCGGCGAGCGTGCGGTGCTCGAGCAATTCGACACGGTGTCGTTTCCACCCGGCGTCTGCCGCGCTTTCCGCAACGTGGGAACCGCAGAAGGCATTCTGCAGGTGCTGATCACGGGCGGCGTGCACGACATGAACGACATCGATTTCGTGCCCCAGGCAAAGCAGGACATTGAGCGGGTGCAGCCGGGGCTCGCGACCGAGTTCGAGAAGGCCGGCTTCACCTTCACCGCCGGCCGCGGCTGACGC
>Ga0209399_10000977_pt1 | contig 15567 bp, 9 predicted proteins | sample OV2TP3_FD_184130 | JGI IMG/M metagenome (GOLD analysis project Ga0209399, IMG submission 184130) | Hot spring microbial communities from Beatty, Nevada to study Microbial Dark Matter (Phase II) - OV2 TP3 (SPAdes) (version 3) | ecosystem: Environmental > Aquatic > Thermal springs > Hot (42-90C) ... | reverse complement strand
CCACCACCCGCACCGGCGCCCCCCTGGGCAGAGCTTGCCCTGAGCTTGTCGAAGGGTCCCCCTCCGCAAACGGGACCCCCTGCGTGATCGGCCACCCCTTCCGATCCACGCCCCCCACATTTTCTACCATCAGAGATATGCGCTTGATCTTTTGGGCCACCATCGTTCTCCTCTTTCAGCGAATGACACGTCTCTATCCGTCTACTCCTTCCAGTCCACCCACTCGGCCTTGCCGCTCCGCCGGTAGCCCTCCAGGAACTCCTTCCGGAACGTCTCGGACAGCGGCTGTTGCGCCGGGAAGGACGGCCCCATCCTGCAGCCCATGGCCTCCATCCCCAGGCGGGCGAGCGGCCCCTCCCCCATCCCCCGCCACTGGAGTTCCTCGGGCATGTGGACCCGCAGGTACGGGTCCACGTACATCTTGAGGATGAACTCGTCGTACTCGTCGTACTTCTTATTCTTCCAGAGGTCCCAGATGTGGAGCACCAGGCGCGGGGCGAGGTTGCCCTCGGAGTTGATGAACCCCGTCATCCCCAGCTTGATCGGCACGGAGAGCACGAAGTACGGCTGATTGCTGATGAAGTTGAACTCCCCGGCGAACAGCCTCAGGCACGTGACGAAGTTCCTCATGTCATAGGAGGACCACTTCACCCCCTCGACGTTCTCCAGGCGCGCGAGCCGCTCGAACAGGGGCGGCCTGAACTCGTAGCCCGGCGTCGGCATGGCCCAGGGGGCGTTGTAGCAGACGACCCCCACGTCCGCCGTGTCGTGAATGGCCTTGAAGTGGTGGAACACCTCGTCGTCCGTCGGGACCATGTAGTGGGGAGGCTGCACCTGCACGAAGTCGATCCCCACCTTCTCGCAATAGGCGGCCTTCTTCGCGGCCTCCCTGACCGACAGGTCGAAGATGCCCGCCATGCTCGGCACGCGCCCCTTGCATTCCCCCGCCGTGACCTCCACGACGGCCCTCCACTCCTCATCGTCCATAAAATAACCCTCGCCGCCGCCGCCCGCGCCCATGATCACCCCATTCCCCTCGTTGATCCCCCGGTCGATCAGCCAGCGAAGGTGTCTCCGCTGCTTCTCCAGATGGAGTTTGCCGTCCTCCGTCCGAAAGGTGCGCAGGGCGATCACCGGCCCGACGAGCCTGCCCTGACGTGTCGCGCTCATGGCCTTCTCCCTTTCCCTTAGATGTCCACCGGCAGCGGCGTCACGGGCTTCTGGACGGCCTTTCCAGGCAGTTGCACCCGCGCGATCCGCAGATAGGCCCTCGGCCGCCCCTCGACCAGCGGGTCCGCAAACCCGATGGCGTCGTAGGCGTAGAGCAGCTCGCCCGGCCCTAGCTCGCACACCGACGGGTACGTGCCCCCCGTGCCCGCGTACACCACCAGGTCCACCGGCCACGTCTCCCCGCCGTCGAACGAGAGCATCAGCCGCCGCTCCCGCCGCCCTCCGTCCCGCCCCTTCACCCCGTAGGCGCACGCCAGCGTCCCGTCCCGCATCACGATTAGCGTCGAGTCCACCCCGAAGGCGTGCGTCAGGGCCGGCTCGGTCCAGGTCCGTCCCCCGTCGCTCGACCGGCAGAGGCACATCCGGTCGTGCGTGTAGCCCGTCCGCATGACGCAGAGCAGGTCCCCGTCCGGCAGCAGGACCATGGACGGCTCGCACGGCCCCTCCTGCCCGATCTCCGGGTCGTAGGCCACCGTCGCCAGGTAGTCCCACGACGCCCCCCCATCTCGCGACTCCACCACGACCGTCCGGTACTTGTTGAAACCCTCGATCGTGTCGTTGCTCGCGATCGGCACATCCGCCGTCTTCCCGGACTGCTTCAGGCCCTCGATGTAGGCCGTGAGCTGGGGGCTCCTGAACGGCACGTCGTCCCCCTTGAAGTAGCCGTACATCGTGGCGAGCAGCCTCCCGTCCGGCATCTCCAGGATGGTGTTCCAGAACAGCATCCCGTTGAACCGGCTCAGATTGTCCCCCGTCCCCCACGTCGCCTCCGGGATGCGCACCGGCGTGATGAACGGCCCCTCCATCCGCTCGCACCCCGGCGCGATCCGCCAGGACTTGTAGTGGAACAGCCCGTCCCCCACCGCCTCGATGTCCTTCGCGTAGGACAGCGCCAGGACGGTCCCGTCCGACAACCCGGTGTGACAGCGGCTGTCGCCCGGCCAAGCCACCTCCCGCCAGGTCTCTCCCCCGTTCGCCGAAAAATAGCCGACGTCCTTCAGATCGCGGTTGTAGCTAACCAGAACCCCCCCGTCCCGGAACTTCACGAACTCCGCCCCCGTCTTGACGGACGAGGTCGCCACGGTCTGCGCCTCGTGGATGACGATGTCGTCTGGGCTCACAATGCCTTCTCCTTCCTCACCTTTACCTGACCTCATGTCCTTCGCCTTCTCTCACCAGAAGGAGCCGGTTCGATGGAACCTTCTCCACCCTCTGTATGAGACCGCCCGGCCAGCGCACGACCACCGAATCCGCCTCCCCCACCGAACCCAGCCCGAAATGAAGCCGGAAGTCGTTCTGCGACAGATAGCTCGACCCGCTCCGAACCTCCTTCACCTGCCCCCGCCCCCCGGCCCAGACCCAGACCCGCGCCCCGATGCCGTCCCGGTTGGAAAGAGCAGAACCGGAGAAGCGGGGAGCCGGAGAGCCGGGGAAAAGACTCTCTCCCCGTTTCTCCGTTTCCCCCTTCTCCGTTTCAGGTCTTTTACCTCCCACCAGCTTCACCCTCAGCCAGCGGTTCTGATCCTGCGTGTCATTCCTGAGCAGCGTCACCGGGCAATTGTTGTTGATGATGAACACATCCACGTCCCCGTCGTTGTCGAAGTCCCCGAACGCCGCCCCTCGTCCCACAGCCTCCTGCTCCAGCCCCGGCCCCGCCTCCGCTGACACATCCACAAACGTCCCATTCCCCGCATTTCGCAGCAGAATCCGACGTTGCGCGTGAGTCGTCCCCTCAGCGGACAGGATGTCTTCGTTGTCGAGGACGTGTCCATCGATGGAGAAGAGGTCCAGCCAGCCGTCGTTGTCGAAGTCCGCAAAGGCCACGCCCCACCCCACCATCTGAAGGCTTGGCCTTCGCACGCCCACCGGCAGGGAGACATCCGTGAAAAATCCGCTCCCGTCGTTGTGATAGAGCGTCGTCCCCTCCTTCTGGAAATTCGTCACGACCAGGTCCAGACGGCCGTCCCCGTCATAATCCTCCGCATCCACCCCCATGCTCGCCTGAGCGCCGCCCGTCTGGTCGTAGGCCACGCCGGCGAAAAGCGCCACCTCCTCAAATCTCCCCCCCTCGTTCCGGAACAGAAAGTTGGCCATCACATCGTTGGCCACGTAGAGGTCCATATCGCCGTCGTCGTCGTCGTCCAGAGCGATGACCCCCAGCCCCCTGCCCGCCTTCCCGGACAGCCCGGCCTGCTGCGTGACCTCCTCGAACGTCCCGTCCCCCCGGTTCCGATAGAGTACATCGGAGATCCCGTGAAAGTTGATCGGGTGGGGATAAGCCCGCTCCCGCCGCTTCAGGGACCTCCCCTTTTCAGCCCCCGCGACGTAAGGGATCAGCTCTCTCTCCGAGTCGGACAGGGCATAGACCACGTAACGCGCCACGTACAGGTCCAGATACCCATCCCTGTCGTAGTCCAGAAACGTACACCCCGTGCTCCAGGTCGAATCCCCGGTCACCCCTGCCTCTCGCGCCACGTCCACAAACGTCCCGTCTCCACTGTTGCGAAACAGCGCGTTCCGCCCGTAGCACGTCACATACAGGTCCACGTCCCCGTCGTTGTCATAGTCCCCTGCGCAGCACCCCATCCCGTAGTCCGTCCGGCCCACCCCCGCCCGCTCTGTCACGTCCCGGAACGTCACCCCCTCGTTGCGAAACATCCCGTTGAGGGGGCGCTCCCCCGCGTAGCCCGGCAGCGCGCCTCCGTTGACCGCGAACAGATCGACCCATCCGTCGTTGTCGTAGTCCAGCATCGCGCACCCCGACCCGACCGTCTCGATGAAATACCTCTGCCCCGTCCCTCCGTGGGCGTGCCGGAAGGTGATCCCCGAAGATACAGTCACGTCCACAAACCGAACCGGGCCAGCCTCAGAACGGCAGGAAAGTGCAAAATGCAAAATGCAAAATATAAAATGCAAAATATAAAAACGCCTTTCCGTTTGTACTTTGCACTTTTCACTTTTCACTTTGCAATTCCTCCACGATTGCCCGCGCCACCCGGTCCTCCGGGTCGATCTCCAGCGCCCGCCGCAGCGCTGACATTCCCTCCTCCCTCCGGCCCAGCCCCACCAGCGCCAGCCCCAGCTCCCGGTGCGCCTCCGCCCGTCCGGCGTCGAGCGCCACGGCCTGCCCTGCGGCGGTCCTGGCATCCTCTATTCGGCCCAGACGCCGGCACGCCCTGGCCAGCAGGACGCGCGTCTCCACCGACGCGGAGTCCAGCTCCGAGGCCCGCTGCAGGGACCTCAAAGCCTCTGCCGTCATCCCCTCCAGGAGATAGGCGGCCCCCAGGTTGTGGTGTGCCTCGGCCATTTGCGGGTTCAGGAGGGCCGCCTCCCGGAACGCGACGATGGCGTCGATGTACCGGTCGTTCCGGGCATTCAGCGTGCCCAGGTTGTAGACGTGGACCGGCTCTTCGGGATGGTCCTGAATCGCCTTGCGGAGGGTCCTGGCCTGGCTCTGATAGGCGTTCACCCCCTCGAAGCGCCTGAGGATGCGCATCCCCTCCCCGGCCCGCCCCTGGCGGTTGTAGGTGTTGCCCAGGCCGAACATGGCCCCCGTGTCCTCTGGATCTGCCTGAAGCGCCTGCTCGTAGGCCGACGCGGCCTCGTCGAGGCGGCCCAGCCGGAGGAACAGGTCCCCCATCCCCCGGAGCGTCTCGCCGGACGGGGGAGCCATCGCGACGGCGCGCCTGTAAGCGGCCACGGCCTCGTCCCACCTCCGGAGGTCGAACAGCGCCTGCGCCAGCGCCCGCTGCGCCTCGACGCTGGCCGTGTCCAATTCCGTGGCGCGCCGCAGGCTTTGGGCCGCCTCCTCGTCCGTCCCCTGCTCCATCAGCACGAGGCCGAGGCCGTAGTGGAGTTCGGCCTCCTCCGGCAGCGCGGCGATCCCCCGGCGAAAGGCGTCGGCGGCCTCCCCCAGCCGGTTCGCCTGTACACACACGGAGCCGAGATCCACGTAGGAGGAGACGGCCTTCGGCTGGAGCCGGGCCACCGTCTTCAGCTCCTCAACGGCCAGATCGGCCCTGCCCGCGCTCCGGTAGAACAGGGCGAGGTGATAGTGCGCATCCGCGAGCGTGGAGTCCAGGGAGATCGCCTCCCGGAAGCGCGCCGCCGCCGAGTCCGCCCTCCCGGCCTCGATGAGCCGCATCCCCTCCCCCAGCCGCATCCGGGCGGCCTGAGGGGAGAGACCGGCAAAAGCATCACCGCAGAGGATGCAGAACAGGCAAACGACAAGTAGACCACGAGACCACAGGACCACAGGACCACAGGTCAACAGACGACGGACGACGGGAGACGGGAGACAGGGGACGGGGAAACCCGGTCTTCGGTCTTCGGTCCTCGGTCGGCGGTCAGTGGTCAGTGGTCTTGTGGTCAGTGGTCGGTTTTTACGTCTCACGCTATTCCATCCTCTTGAACACGAAGCACCCCTTCTCCGTCTCCACCACCCCGCTGACCTCCCCCACCTTCAACCCCTGGACGGCCCCCGCAAACCGGGCGTCCAGGTCCGACGGCAGGACGAAGCCCAGGTCCCGGCCCTCGAACGCCCCCCCGCCCCGCACGCGGGCCAGAAACCCCTCCCCCTCGGCCCGCGACGGAAAGGCGACCATTGCCAGCCGGACCCTGCCCGCCCCCCGCGCCCGCTCCTCCTCCCGCCGCCTGGCCTCCGCGACCTGAAGCCCCTGCCGGAAACGAGGGTCGTCCGGGGCCGCGCGCAGGGCGGACCGGAACGCCTCCTCCGCCTCCCCCCAGCGCCCCTGCTGCGCAAGGACCACTCCTAAATTGTAGTAGGACCCCGCAAAATCGGGCCGCGCGCGGATCGCCTCCCGGTAGGCCGAAACCGCCTCCTCGAACCGCCCCCGGTCCGTGTAGAGGTTCCCCAGGTTGTTGTGGGCCTCCACCAGGTCAGGCTGAACCCGGACCGCCTCCCGATAGGCCGACATCGCCTCCTCGAACCGCCCCATCGCCCGATAGACATTGCCCAGGTTCACGTGCGCCGCCCCGTAGACCGGCCTCGCCTCCACCGCCCGTCGATACGCCAGGACCGCCTCTTCGAGCCGCCCCGCCGCCCGCTTCACGTTGCCGATGCCGTAGAGCCCCTCGGCGCAGTCAGGGGCCAGGCGCACGGCGTCGGCATACGCCCGAAGCGCCTCCTCCGGCCGGCCCTGCCCGGTCAGCAGATCGCCAGAGAGACAGAGCGCCTCCACGTGCCCCGGGTTCAGCCGGACCGCCTCGCGGCAGACCGTCAGCGCGCTGTCGGCCAGCCCCAGAGCGGCCAGGGCCTGGGCGAACAGGGCGCGGGCGTCCGCGTCCGCAGGGCGCGCTTCCACCATCTGCCGTGAGACCTCCGCCCACCCGCGCAGGGCCTGCCCCGCCTTCGGGTCGGCGCGCAGGGCCACGCGATAGGCGGCAACCGTCCCATCCCGGTCCCCGGCGCACGCCAGGGCGTCTCCGAGCGCGACGTGGGCCTCGACGTCGTCGGGCTTCAGGAGGAGGGCGCGCCGGCAGGCCCGGACGGCCTCCTCGCAACGCCCCAGCCCCGCCAGGCCGCCGGACAGACCGTGCAGGGCCTCCCCGTCCTCCGGGTTCATCCAGAGGACGGCCCGGCTGGCGCGGACGAGCGCGGCGCAGACCACGGAGTCGGAGGGCGAGAGCCGGTGAGCGGCGCGGCAGGACGCCAGAGCCTCGGAGAGCCTCCCCGCCCGCAGGTGCGACTCGGCGGCCCGCATCAGATTGTCTATCCGTTGCAGGTGCTCCGTCGCCGTCTGTCCGAAGGCGGGATGGACAAGGAGGCAGAGCAGGAGAACCTGGCAGAAAAAGAGACGTTGGAGGGCCATTGAAGATCGCTTCGGATCAGGCCCTCTCCCCGGCAGGCTGCGCCTGCCACCCCTCTCCCGTGTACGGGAGAGGGGAAGCCGAGCGTCAGCGAGGCGGGGTGAGGGCCTGTGCGCCAGGCAACATTGTTCCAGGCACAAGATTATTTATCTCTTTGCCCTCCGCCGTTCAGCGCCTCGTGCAGCGCGCTGACCGCGAGCAGATGAACGATGTTATGCACCAGCCACGGCTCGCTCGACCGGAAGGACGCCCGCCCCGGCCCGCGCCGCAGGTCGAAGCCGGGCCGGTCCCACAGCCCCATCTCCACCAGGAACCCGTTCGGGATGGCCCCTGGAACCGCCCCCCGCTCCCGTCCGGGGATCGTGCAGTAGCGGTGGTGGTAGCGCGGGGGATTGAACGCCCCCTTCCCCTCGAACATGCAGAGGCCTATCGGGTTCTTCCCGAACACCCAGTCGATCTGGTCCACAGCGTAGGTCAGGGCCCCCGCGTCCCCGGTCAGCCGGTGGATCAGCAGGTTCGCCCACGCCCGCCCCAGGATCCAGAAGTTGACCCCCATCCCGACGGTCTTGTGGAAGAAGACCCGGTTCGTCTCCTCCGACCCCTGCCGGGTCAGGCCGAACGGGTTGTCCGGCTCCGAGGCGCAGAACGCCGCATAGCCCTTGAGCGCCGCCACAACCCGCTCGCGCAGGGGATCGTCGGGATAGGCCAGGGCGAAAAGACTCAGGCCGATGGCGGCCAGGTCCCCGTTCCCCCAGTCCCCCGAGAACCGCCCGTCCGGCCTCTGCCCCTTCAGAAGCTGCTCAACGCTCCGCCGCGCCGATTCCCGGTACCGATCCTTGCCCGTCGCCTTGCCCAGCTCCAGCGTACTCATCAGCAGCATCGGGTCCCCCTCCCCCCTGTGGGACACGGTGTAGTCCCAGAACTGCTCCGCCCTGGCGAAGTAGTCCCCCTTCACGCCCCGCTCCTCTAAGAGCCTCCCCGCGCTCGCCCACGACGCGGCCGCCAGCGCCGTGTTGGGCACGTCCTCAGCCCGAAACACCGGGTCGTCCGCCGTGCCGACGACGTTGTCCGTGTGCAGCTCCGGCGGCGTCCACTTCATCCAGTCCCGCCCCGGCCCCTGGTTCACGTCGTTGCGCAGCGCCCCCGAGTCCCGCTGCATCTTCGCCAGGAACTGGAGCCCCCACCGCGCCTCGTCCAGCGCGTCCGGCAGCCCGTCCCCGTCCCGGTCCGGCTTTGCCATGGCCTCCGGGTCCGCCTGAAAAGCCGCGGCCAGGGCGTAGGGCACGGCGCTGTCCCCGAACTGCCACTGCGGCTTGTTGTAGTCCCCGGCGCTGTGCCAGCCCCCGGTCACGTCGATATGCGTCCCGTCCTGCAGCTTCGCGTCGTCCAGGTGACACGCCTTGTGCCACCCCGGCACCTCGAACCCGCACCGCTGCACGAAGAAGAATTTCACGCCCTCCCCGGCCGTCTCCCGGAACAGCACGCCCCGACCCACGCGGAACGGGACCGACGCCCCGCGCGCGCCCCCCGCCGACGCCTCGACCCGGTAGGCCCCCTCCCTCCGGAGTTTGGAGAAGTCCGCCCGCCAGAAGTACCACCCCCAGTCGTCCGGAGTCCCGCCGTGGATGCGCCCGGCGCAGCTCACTGGCATCTGAAAGGCCATCCCCCCGCCCAGGGTCATCACCTGAACGTCCACCGTCGTCCCGCCCGCGGGAAAGAAGTTCGTCGCCACGATCGCGGTCTTGGGCCCCCGCTCCTCGTAGCCCACCTGGTTTACGAAGAGGCGGACCTGACGCTGCCTCGGGCGGAGCGCCAGCGGCTCGAAACGGTCGAACCAGACCTCCCCCCCGCGCGCCACGGCCACGAGGCGCAGCGTGGTCGCCCCTTCGGGAAGCGCGTCCCGGTTGATGCTGATCCGCTGCCACCCCTCCCCCCGGACCTGCGCGGTCGAGTCCACGCGCACCACCTGTTGCTCGTCGTTCGTCCAGCAGGCCAGCATCTGCGCCGCCCCCTTCGCGTCCGTCCGCACCCACGCGCTCAGCCGCATCCGGTCCGCCCACCCCTGGGAATATCGGACCGGGAAGTTCACGGACCCCACCCCGAACCAGTCCCCGGTCGCCGTGATCCTCAGGCTCGCCTTCCCCTCCTGCACGACCATCGTGGTGTCCGACCTGTCCTTCGTCGCCGAGATCTTCAGACCCGCCTTCCCCTCGCGCACGACCGACGAGTCCAGCTGGAACGCCCCGGCGCGCGTCCCGACCAGCAGCGAGTCCTTCTCCTCGCTCCAGTAGGGGATTCGTCCCTTCGCGTCGGGATTCTCCAGACCCGGATTCCCGAGAATCACCATCGCCACCGGCGACATCCCCGCGTCGTCCAGGTCTGCCTGCCCCTTCGTCCGGAAACGGACCCTTGCCGACACGGCTTTTCCCGATCCCCACTCTGCCGCCGTGTATGTCCACTCCGGAGCGCCCATGACCGCCGGGGCCTCCGCCTGCCCGATCACCTTCCCCTGCGCATCTAGCAGGTCCACGCCGATGCGCCCCTCCCCGGAGGGGCATCGAATCCACCCCTCGACCCGATAATCCGTCTCCGCCTGGACCGGGGTCGCCTCGCTCTCCCAGACCGCGCGCAGCCGCTTCCCCTCGCCCCGGAGGTGACGTTGCCCTCGCCGCGCATCCCCCGACGCCCACGTCCCCCCTTCCAGCGCCTTCCACCCCAGCGGAGCGCCCTCCCCCTGCTCGAATGACCCGTTCCGGGTCAACATCTGCATCGGATTGTCCATCCGTTGCGCCTCCCCCGGCTGGATGCACATCCCAGCCGCCACGATCATCGCATACCCCCATCCGTGCCGTCGAAGCATCTCATAGCCCTTTCTCTACATTTCGAGAATAAGCTTAAAAATCGACCTTCACCACTTCAGCCTCTGCGGCGTGACGAACCGCGTCACCTTCGTCATCGGCGCTTCACTCTTCAGATAGTGGGACCGGCGGCTGTAGAGCGGACAGCCCGGAACCAGAGGCGGCGAGATCTCCACCAGCGTGTTGCCCTTGAACCGGCAGGTGTGGACCTGTGGGTCCGGCCCCGGAAAACTCTGGCGGAGCTTCGGCACGGTCCACCGCTCCGTCGTCTCTACCATAGGAAATCGGAGGGTCAGCGCATCCCCCGGCCGAAGCCCTTCAAACCGGAGATAGTTCCCAAACCAGACGTTCGTCAACTCCTTGCCGCCCAGGGTGGCACGGACAGAGCTTCTATCGACCCAGAGCGGGATGCGCGCGAAGGCCTCCCGCGCGGTCTTGTTCTTCAGGACCACCCTGCCCTCGTAAGGCAGGTGGCTGTGGACGTCCATCCAGGGCGAGGCCCGGTTCAGCAGGAGATTGACGCGGACGACCCCGTCGGCGTGGCGGAGCGTCCCGTCCCAGGCGTAAAACAGCCCCATGCCGCCGTGAGGTGAACAACACAGCCAGACGACGTTCTTGGCGATGCGACCGGCGAACCCCCCCATGATGCGTTCGATGACGCGATCCGTGCTCGCGATGTCGCCGGGGATTCGGTCCTGATCCGGCGGCGCGGGCTTCCCCTCGGAGAGGCCCCACAGGTAGTCCCTATCCTCCGGGGTGATCTGCATCTCGACCCCCTGATTGTGGATGTATTGATCCACGTCCTCCCAGTAGTCCCCGACCCCCGCGTCCGTGAGCTTCACGGCCAGCCCGATCAGCCGCCCGCAGCCGCACCCCTGAACATCCCCCACGTAGCCGATGCGGGCGAACCCCGCCTGCCGCGCCCATTCGTACCCGTCCCGCACGAACGCCTTCAGCCGCGCGTCGTTCGCGGCCACGGCGTACTCCAGAATCGCCCGGAGCGTGTTGAGATAGCCGTGGAAGTGCCCCTGCCAGTGCGCGTGCTCGGCGCCCGCGACCATCGGGTACTCCTGCTCGAAATCCGCCCAGAACTGCGGCCGGGTGTAGAAACGGACCAGTTCCCCGGACAGACGCAGGGCCTGCTCGTTCCCGGTCAGGCCATACCAGTTCGCAAGCGCGCCGGGGATGTGCCCCTGGTGGTTGAACAGGGACCCCTCCTCGCCGGACTTCTCGTTCGAAGGCTCGGCCGTGTCCTTCCAGCCCCGCCGGGTGTAGCAGGAGCGCATGTATTCTTTCTCATAGAAGCCCCGGATGGGAAAATAGGCGTAATCCTCCCTGTGCACCGCCAGAACCCGGTCCATCCCGTCCACCATCCGGTCGGCGCGCCTCTTCCAGGCAGAATCCCCCGTATATTGGTACCACGCGATCATGGCCCGCAGCATGCGCCCCTGGCCGTGGATCATGGCGAAAGGCTCAGGGATGCCGAGCCACGGCCTGTCCGACCTCCCCGGAACCCAGTGCAGACCGTCCTCCCCGAGCAGCGAGACCATCATGTCCACCATCTTCCCCTCGCGCTCCAGGTTCTGCGCGCTCCCGCTCATCAATCGCAAAAAGGCCATCGCCTCCATCGCCTTTGCCTGACAGGCGCCGATATCGCTCGTGTGGCATCGCATGTAGGGAGGCCGGCTTTTGTCCAGGTCGGCGGAGAGACACATCTCGTAGTCGCGGTGCTCCTGAATGACCTCGGTGAAATAGTTCAGCCCCAGCCGGGCGCGCTCGGCCAGGTCCAGGGTGTCCGGGACCGTGTCCTCGTAACAGGTTCCGACGCGGCCCGGCAGCGCAGCCGAAGGGTCTCCCGTATCCGTTTTCATCTCTCCACTCTTTCCCCTAACGCAAATCCTGCCGATGGCTGACCTTCCCTGTGTTCCCGAACCCCAGCTCAATGGCCCTGGCGAGCATCTTCCGCCGTCGCGGCCCGGCGGTGGCGACCAGGCGATCGCTGTAGAACCTGCCCCAGCCCTTCGTCTCCCCTTCGAGGAACCGCATCAGCCAGTCGAAATGCGCGGCATTCCGCTCCGGCGTCGTGTTCTGCGAGCAGTTGATGTGGATGGCCCGCCGTCCGACCTTGTCACTCAGGGATGCGTGAAACAGCTTGTGGTTCATGAAAAGGACGTCCCCCGGCTGATTGCAGATGGAATACCGGCCCGGCGCCTCCTCCGGCCTCACGCCCATCTGGCCGACGGTCTTTTTCAGCGCCTCCCGAAACTCCGTGAAGTGACTCCCCGGAATGACGCTCAGACATCCGTCGTCCGGCCCCAGAGGGTCCAGGTAGATCGCCGCCCGCATGGTGAAGAACCCGTCCGGCGCGACCGCGTCGTGGTGCCATCGGGTCCCGCCCGCGTGGATGATCCCCTCGGACAGCGTGAGGAGGAAGTCCTCCCCCATCAGGTCCTCAAAGACCCCCACGATCTTCTCGTGGTCGAGCAGCGGGTAGAACGCCTCCGGGTCGTAGTCGAAGAAAGGGACCACCTGCTGCCGCTTGACGGAGTAGCCCTGGGCGTTGCGCTCCAGCTCAGGTTCGGCGGCGCCGCCCCGCGCCTGCCGCATCGCCCGGTCGAAGGCGTCGCTGATCGCCTTCATCTCCCCGGCTGAGAGGAGCTGTTTATAGAGCAGAAATCCCAGCGTCTGAAAATGGTTGACCTGTTCTTCCGTCAGCATAGTCACTCCCTCGTGATGCGGAAAGCGTAAAGACCCATGTTCTGCATCTCAAAGCGCAGGTACACGGGCCTTCCCGACAGGGCGCTCAAATCCGGGCTTCCCCGCCACGTCACCGGGAGGTCCGTCCGGTCCGCGCGGATGAGGTCACAGTCCGCGAAGGAGAACCCCTCGCAGGCCGGCGCGTGCGAGAACTCGTGATGCCTGCCCAGCTCGGGCCGGCGGACGACCTCCACCCTCATCTGAATCGCCCTGTAGGTCGCCCACCTCAGGCCGGTGTTCAGCCGGAGCCGGTTCCCCTCCAGGATAAACTCCCGCGTCAGCAGGTAGCCCGGCTCGTCCCCGGCCCGCTGCTCCACGAACCGATCCGCCTTCGTGAACGCCAGGCCGATGCCCCCCATCCCGCCTGAACCGTCGCTCTGCCCCCTCTGCGTCCCGGTGTAGTAGATCAGCAGATTCTCCCCCTGCCGCACGGGCGGACAGCTCGAACTGACCTGCCCCGCGTCCCAGTCCCCCTCCCGGCCCCGTCCGAGAAAAGGCTCTCGCGCGTGGAACCGCTCCCAGACCAGCCCACCCCGGCTGGAGGCGATCCGCATCTCGTTCGTCCCCCCCCTGTCCCCGTCCATGGCGCAGTAGAACATCAGGAACTGGCCGCCGTACCGGAACACCGTGCAGGCGTCGTAGTCCGGCGTATCCCGCTCGTCGGGGTACATCACCGTCCTCGGATACGACCAGTGGACAAAGTCCCGGCTTGTCATCACGGCCACCCGGCGCTTCGTGTGCCGCGTCCCCGGCCCCCCGCCCGGCGGGTCCCACGAGGAGCGCCCCGTCGCGTACATGTAAATGGGCCGGCAGTAGAGCAGCCACCGCCGGTTGACCGGGTCAAAGACCACGTGGTTGTGGCAGTCGCTGTGATAGTCCAGGATGTGCGCCTCCCCGGACAGTTGCCACCTGAACCCGTCCGGAGAGCAGGCCAGGCTCACCCCCCGGTTGATCCTGTCCCCGCGCGGCCGGGCCTCCCGCACGATCATCTTGTAGCGCCGTTGCGGGTCCGGGTCCTCCGGGTCCACAAACACCTGGACCCCCGACGCGCTGTCCCCGTGGGTCCCGGCGTACACGATGTTCGTCCTGGGGAACCCCGCGAACGCAAACCCGTCCAGCAGCGGCTTCTCCCAGGTGATCCCGTCGTCGCTCTCCGCATACCCGACGAAGTAAGGAGGCCCGCCCCCCCGGAAGGCGCTGGACGTGGAGAAGCACTGGTACCACATCCGGTAGCGACCATAACCCTCGTCCCGGATCACCCAGGGCCGGCAGGCCAGGTCCCCCTCCCACGGTTTGTCCCGGAGCAGGATCGGGTTGCGCAGGTACTTGTCCGGGTGGTGCAGCGTCCGCGTCAGCCGCCACCGGTCCTCCACGATGAAATCGTCCATCAGGAGCTGCGTCTCGTCCCCGATCCGGAGCGGCTCGCCTTCGTAGTATTTCTCCAAAGCCATGCTATCTCCTGCGGCATCATTCATCGTATCCCACCGGCGCCCCCAGGCTCTTCTCCACAACCGGCGCTCGCCTGACCGGCTCAGGCGGCTTGATCTCCTTCATGCGCTCCTCCCCCTTCGCCAGGCCCTCCGGGTCCCGGTCCATCGCCCGCGCCACCGTCGCCTTGAGCACCGCGATCTGGCCGTTGCGGATGCCCGAGAAGATGGAGTTGTTCTTCAGCTCCACGACGGTGCGCGCATATTCGGGGAACTCGGACAGCGCCTTCTTGCAGATCGCGGCGTAGATGGGGTCTTTCGTGATCTCATAGGCCAGGGCGGCGATCATCTCGTGGCCCAGCGCAGCGGCGAACCCCGGCCCGCCCCGCGCGACCACGTGGTCCGCCTCCGCGACGATCGTCTCCCGCAGCAGCGGGCTGTCGAAGTGCCGCAGCCCCTCGTAATACATCGGATACACCGTGTTGACGTGCGAAAGCGGCTGCTCCGTCGGCTCGATCACGGCCTCGTCCCCCCGCTCCCCTCGCGTGTACACGCTGATCGGGAACACCCCCACCTTCTCCTGCGTCCGCAGCAGCCAGTTCAGGCTCCGACGCGCCAGGTCCCCGTACTTCGGCATCCAGGTCGCCGCATAGGCCTCCATCAGACAGTTGAGCGGCCCCGTGAACTCCCGGTTGAGCTGGCCCCGCCGGCAGGAGAGGATGCCCGCCGGCTCCTGCGTGCGCACCGCCCAATCGGCCACCTCGATCGCGATGTCGTAGAGCCGCCGGTCGCCCGTCAGGTAGTGGTGCAGAAACAGCGCCGTGTTCAGCGTATGGGAGGGACTGTGCCCTCCGATCCACTGGTGGCCCCCGTGATAGTGGATCAGCCCGGCCACATCCTTCGACGGGTGCGCGTGACAGATACTCCCGTCCCCCATGGCCTGGCTGTAACCGCTCGCCGCCAGGAAGAAGTCCCGCCTGCCCGTCCGCAGAAACTGCGTCCACAGACTCCAGCAGGGGTCATCCGCCTCGTTGTTGTAAGGCCCGACGTGCCGCAGCCCCTTCACCGGATCGTCGTCATAGTGCAGCTCGTAGGCCAGCCCGGCCCCGGTCGCGTGCGAGCAGCGCACGTGCCCGAACTGCCAGAATCCCCACTGCCTCCCCCGCGCCGTCGGCTCGATGGCGATCTTCTCCGTCACCTCGTCCATCAGCCGGTCGATCTCCGCAAAGCGCGGGTCAGGTCCGCCGTGCAGGCCGCGCGCCGCCCGCGTCGCGCACATATACGCCGGGTCCGCCGGGGCGATCACAGGGTTCTGGACGCAGACCCCCAGCGCCTCCGCCTCCTCGTCCGGGATCGCATCCGCCGAAAACCGCATCCAGAACTCGTGCGTCTTGGCCGCCCCCGTCCCGTTCTCCGTCCCCGTGTCGTTGTGGCTCGCCGGGCGGTCCGGCGCATACTTCTCCACC
>Ga0209399_10000975_pt1 | contig 15610 bp, 18 predicted proteins | sample OV2TP3_FD_184130 | JGI IMG/M metagenome (GOLD analysis project Ga0209399, IMG submission 184130) | Hot spring microbial communities from Beatty, Nevada to study Microbial Dark Matter (Phase II) - OV2 TP3 (SPAdes) (version 3) | ecosystem: Environmental > Aquatic > Thermal springs > Hot (42-90C) ... | reverse complement strand
AACCTCGCGCCACGGCGAAGCCGTACCTCTCGCCGACTCGCTCTTCCCCGTAATTGATCACCTCTGTCCGTGGCCTAAGCGGCGTTCCGTCCGCCAATTTAAATTGCACCCGCCCGTGCTTCTTGCGCCGCTCTCCCCGCGGGATGCGATTCCCCCATCTCGGGTCCATATACTTCAGGTACAGATCGGGCGGATCATACACGTGCATGTCGCTGTCCATCACTGAGAAGCCGTTTTTGGCCATTGCCTTTCCCCTGCAGAGAATAGTCCTGCAATGAGCGTCTACGTTTCAGGAATTTCCATCATCGCCGAGGCGAGCGTCCCGCGATAGGCCCGGTCAATAGCAAGGCTGTCCCGGGCCGCGCAGATGACCGCCTCGGCCGTCCTTTCGTCCCTGAGGTAGCGCTCAAAGATGGGTTCAAACATATTGGAATGGTCGATGTCCGCCACCATGTGCACCCTGGTGTTGGGATCCAGCGTCTCCACCGTGCCTCCCAAGTCAGCGACCTTCTTCATAGCCATACGCTGGGTAAAGCCTCCGCCCTTGACAATCTCGGGATTGTTTTTTCTCTCCGTGATGTGATTGGCCATGAGGCTCTCGATCCACGGCCTGTCCCTGCAGATATAGAGCCAGGCGTAGATAGCCGCGCGTGCCCCGGGCAAAAGGTTGGATTCTTCCGTAGCCCTGGCCATGTCTTCGTCGGTTAAGTGCGCGGAGCCAAGCCGCTCGTCGAAGATCAGCTCGTCTTTCTCGTGTTCCCAAACAGCCCGCTTCACATCGAGAGGGGCCTTTGCCTGCGTCGCGGCCCAGCAATCGCGCCGGCTCTTGATATAGTGAGGATAATGGAGATCCAGGAGCTTCTGTCGGGCCGGAGTAAGCCGCACAGAAAATAGCCTCCGGTACTCCGGGCTATCAAAATGCTGGTTCAGCATACCGTCAATGACGGCGCGCGCTCTGTCCCAATGGCTCATAGCTGACCTCCATAACAATTTTAGATTTTTACACTTCCGTCACGGTTAAGGGGTCGGGAGTCCTAACCCAAAGACTCCCGACCCCCTGGGTTACGCTGTTGCCTTCCGCCCTCTGTCTTTATGATGCAGGTATCTTCTCCTGGGCTTCGGCTATGCCCTTCCGGAAGAGCGCGTTCAGATCCAAGGACTCCTTTGCAGCCTTGATGGCCAGCTTCTCCATCTCCCCGGTCGCAAATTCCTTTAAGAAGGGCAAAAACATGTCACTGTGCTTTTCGTCTGCCTGGCTGTGGGCTTGGAGATTCGGGATATCCTTCCAGGTAAAACCCATATCTCCCATCCATCGCCTGGCCATTCGGGTGGACTGGCCGCCTCCCAGATCAGCCAAAAGACGATCGTCGTTGCACCACTCCGTGACTGTCAGAGCGGCGAGGCCCTCAATCCAGCTCTTCTCCCTGGTCATCCAGCCCCACGCGTATAAAGTCGCGCGCGTCATAGGCAACGGCTCCGCGTTTAAGATCTCTTCCGGGCTTAGGCCCAAGGATTTCCCCTGGCGAATGATGAGATGCAGGTGGCCATACTCGGAATATTCATCCCGGATAATCTCTTCGTACTCGTGCTCCAGGATCTTCTTTTTCACCCCGAACACCGGACAATTGCCCGAGACGTAGGACCAGCAGTCCCGGCGGTGGCGGACAAAAAGGCTCTGTTGTTTTACCATGATGGCCGCTCTGGGTTTCGTCATCTTCACGGAAAAATAATGTTCCAGCTCCGGGCTTCGAATGTAGTCCCGCACCAGACCACCTAAGCGTTCCCTCCATTGGGCCTCGGTCATCATCTACTCCCTTTGTAAAGTCTATCGATAAAACCCTCTTGAACGAGCCTGTCGATGATGCTGTTGTCAAAGAGTTTTGCGCGCGGTGGGCCGGAATGGCCGACCATTTCGAGGATCGTCTCAACTGCCGCTGGCTCTACTCGCGGGACGTTATCAAGGTACTTGAGGACCCATTCGTAATGCATCTCCGCGGCTCCACCCCGCCGCCCCATATACCTTCCCAGCACCTCAAGCGCCTGCTGCTTCCTTGTTTTCAGGCCGGCCACACCTTCGACATACGCCGTCGCAATCTTCTCGACCGATTTGGGCGACTTTTTATAGAAGTCGCCACCCACGGCCAACAAATTCATCGAGAAGGGGATCCCCAGCTCTGCAGCATCCACGAGCATTCTAGCTTGAGGCCCGGGGGCCCAACGCGGCATGGACACTGCCTCCGACAAGCGCCTGGGTTACCACCGCCCCAGAGCTAATGTAAACCAGGTCAACGCTTAACCCGTGCTTGTCAAAGACCCCCATCTCTTTTGCCATCCATACTCCGGCCATGCTCGGACTAATTGCGGCGTAGCCAAACGTGACCTTTTCCTTAGCCGCTTCTGCGCTGAGCGTATTGCGAGGTAAAACCCAACAAGCTACCACAGCCGCGAGAAGCACGACTAATCGATTCAGCAGCGAAGTTTCCACTCGCTAAATTACCTCCATAGCCTCGGCAATTCCCGCCTGATAAGTGCGGTAAAGCTCCTCGGACTCCCCGGCCGCCCGTAGGACCAGGGTCTCCCTATCGCCCACTGCGAATTCGGCCAAAACCGGCAGAAACATGTCGGCGTGTTCTTTGTCCGCCTCCCGGTGAGCCTTCCAGTTGGGCAGATCATCCCAGGTGAGCCCCAGTTGATCCACCCAGCGCTGTCCCATACGGTAGGCGTGTCCCCCTCCCAGATCCGCCAGCAACCGATCATCCTGATTCCACTCTGTGATTGTCATGGCTCCCAGACCCTCAAGCCAGCTCTTGTTTTTGGTCATCCAACCCCAGGCATAAAGGGTGGCAGTGGTTGTCGGCAACGGCTTTGTCTCCAGGATATCGCCGGCCGTGAGCCCGATCGCCGTTCCCTGCCGGATAATGAGGTCCAAATGGCCATGTTCAGAATGGGAATCTCGAATCATCTCTTCGTATTCGTGCCCAAGAATCTTTTGCTTGACGGAGAGCGCCGGGCAGTTGCCGGAGACGTAGCCCCAGCAATCCCGGCGATGACGCACGTAGAGCGAGAGCTGTTGGAGAATGATTTGCGCCCTCGGCCGGGTTATCGGTATGGAGAAGTAGCGCTCCACCTCAGAGGAGCGCATGGTTCTTCTGGCCAGCTCCCCAAGCGCCCCCCTCCATCCATTCTCATCCACGGTCGTCCCTCCTCCTCATTTCGGATTTTAGATTTGCGATTTTAGATTGAATCGGAAATCGGCAATCCGAAATCTAAAATGGATTTAGATCGGCCAGCCGTGCTCGGAGACGTCCACACGGTTGCCTTCCGGATCGCGAATCCAGCTTTCCGCCACCGCCCCAATCGTGTTCGCGTTTGCGGTGGTTTGAGCTGTCTCTTCGACCGCCTTCACGCTCTCCACCTGGAAGCCGAAGTGATTGATGCCCCATGGGTATTTTGTGGAGTTGAAGAGGGCCACGTCGACAAAACCGTCCGAGAGGTAGACGGTGCCATTGGGGCCGCGATACTTTTCCTCCATGCCGAACACCCTTTTATAGTATTCCGCTACCTTATCCCGGTCCTCCACATTAATGGCGATATGCCGGATTCTCGGCTTTTCCATAAGCTCCTCCTTTCCTTGAATATGTCCTGTGATAAAGCTTTACCGCTTTTTATAGAGTTTGTCGATAAATCCTTCGCGCACCATGTCCATCATCCACCTCCGAGCCCGCTGCCCAATATTTCAACTCCCTCGGTCCTCTCGATATAGCTGACGAAACGGTATTTATTCTCCCTCGGATCGGGAATACGTTTGGTCCTGGGCGGCCTGTCGTTATCTAGAGGTTCCACCTTCGCCACAATGACATGAGGCCCTTTCTCCGAAAAGGCCGCCAGCGCCCTTCTTTCAAAGTCCCCTACGCTGGAGATTGCTGAGGCACTCGCGATACCGCTCGCCCTGGCCACCGCTTCAAGATTCATCCTGCCGCTCGTGGCCGTAGGCATTCCTGGCTCCTTCTTGTGGCTTCCCAGATAATTCCCGTTATCGAAGACGATAATCGTCAGGTTTGCCGGGTTTTGGTTGGCCACGGTACCCAGGCTTCCCAGGTTGAGAAGGAGATTCCCGTCGCCATCCAAAGCGATGACCTTTCTCCGCGGCAAAGCTAGGGCAAGACCCAATGCGGTAGGCGTGCACATCCCCATCGTGATGTGAAACAGGTCTGTATCTTTGTCTCTCAGTTGGCTCCAGAAGCCGCTGTTGTTGCCTATACAGGCGACGACAAGCGCGTCATCGGGAATCATCGTGGAGAGTTTCGTCAGCAGCGCAAATCGGCTCACCATAGCGCCTCCCCTGTAAACAGGACGGCAACGGACCTCAACCAAGCCCTGGCAGTTTCGTTGCATTCCCTAATAGTCCCGACAATGTCCGCCGAACGGCTCACGACCCGATACGGGATGTCCATGGCACGCAAGGCGGGCTCCGTGGTCTTCTGATAGAGCCCCATCCACCTCGGGTCGCCCAGATCTCCTCTGTAGGGGATCAAAACCAAGAGAGGCACCTCATGAAGAAGGTTGATCCGCGCCAGATGGTAGGTCGCGACCAGGAGTCCAGAAGTGGCGATGATCAGGGCGGGCTTTTTGCCGCCGAACCATGCCCCCATGGCGATCCCTGCGGCTTCCCCTTCATTGGCGGCGCCGACGTAATGGATGGCGGGATCTTCGGCGACCATCTTGTAGACCTCGATGAACTGCGCGTCGGGAACGCCCGCGGCAAAATTGACTCCGGCCTCCTTCATCCCGTCGAGGACGAGTTTCGCCTTTTCAGCCTCCATATCATCCTCCTCGCTCAGCGCGGTGGAAGGGCTTGGGTGCCGCCCAGCATCTTGTAGAACTCGACGATTTCAGGGTCCCGCGGAAGTTCCCTTATGGCCTTTTCGTGCGCCTCGGGAATGAGCGGCGACGCCTCTTCTCCCGTCAACTTCCTATACTCCGCAAGAAACTCGGGGTCGGTAAAAATCCTGCGCATCGCCTCCCGCAAGGTCTCCACCCGATCCTTCGGCGTGCCAGGAGGCAGAACGAACGGCGAGCCTGCAAGCCTGAAGGTTCGGTGCAGCGCCAGCAGCTTTCGTTCCTTATCCGACTTGGCAAAGCCCTCCAGTTCAGGGACCTGGGCGAAGCGGGGATGCTTGTCCCCCCGGGGAATCTCCACGATGGCGTGGAAATCCATCAGGCCCTTGTCGACAAATTCCGGGTTCTGCTTCACCACGTTGCTGGCGACGCCCGCCGTGGCATCCAACTCGCCCCTCCGCAAGGCTATGTCAAGCTCAGGAGAAGAGTAACCAGTGACGAACTTGGGCTCCTTTAGGCCGAGCAGGTAGGCGAACAGGCGACCGTTATAGTAGACGGGGTGCCCCACGGTCTGGGCGCCAACCCTTAACCCGGAAGAGGCCCGGAGCTTCGCCAAGCTGTCTAGACCCAGCTTTCTGTTGGTAAAAAAGACATAGTGCGACGAGCTGTTCGGCGAGCCCAGATAGATGAACTTATCCAGATCATACTCAACGCCCGGCTCGCCGAGAACTGCGGATGCTATCATGCCGCCGGGCGCGCTGCCAACGATGAGGCCATCGGCGCGGGCGCCGCGGTAGATATGGTTGGCGGCTTTCCGACCTCCCGCGCCTGGCATGAACTCGATCACGACGGTCGGATTTCCGGGAATGTGCTTCTTGAGATAGGTCGCCACCGCCCTCGTGCGCATCTCGCCGACGCCTCCAGGAGCGCCGCCCCGGACGATGGTGATGGTCTTGCCTTGATAAAAGGGAGCTTGGGGAAAGCCCGATGAGGAAGAAAGCAAGACCAACGAAGAGCTTAAAACTGCAACGGCTACGACCTTAAGCCCCTGTTTCTTTAGTCTCATCCGAAACCTCCTTCAACGCCCGCCAAACCCGTTCCGGATTCAGCGGTAGTTCTTTTATCCTTGCGCCGGTGCTCCATGCAATCGCATTAGCGACCGCGGGCGCCACCGGGATAATGCCCCCTTCCCCCATCCCCTTCGCCCCATAAGGTCCCGGCCCGTTTTGATCCTCGATCAGTATCGACTCGAACCGCTCCGGCAGATCCTTGAAGGTCGGGACTCTATAATCAACCATGGTGGAATTCACGATCTGACCGTCTTCGTAGATTACGCTCTCATAGAGCGTATGGCCGACACCCATCATCGCAGCCCCTTCGTCCTGACCCTCGCATTGGACGGGATGAAGCGCTTTTCCAACATCAGCAGCCGTAACATATTTTTTGAGCTTGACCGCTCCGGTCTCTCTATCGACTTCCACTTCTACGCCGCCAATACCGATCTCCCAAAACAAAGGATTGGAAGGGGTCGGGGCCATTCCGCTGTGCGCGTAGCCTCGGCCCACGATCTCCCCGCCCTGCATGGCGAAGTGGCGGCGGATGAGATCCCCGTAGGGTGCGTTCTTGCTCTCGACCCAGACCTTTCCATCTCTGAGAACGACGGCCTCCAGCGGAGCCTCCAACTGCTCCATCGCAAGCCCCACGAGCTGTTGCTTCGCGTCCTGGGCAGCCAGCTGCACTGCCTTCCCCATAACCGTGGTCGAGCGGGAAGAACCAGTGGAGCGGTCAAAAGGCGTGTAGGCGGTATCGATGGACCGCACGGTCACCCGCTCCAGGGGAACCGAAAGCTCCTCGGCCACAATCTGACCCATTACAGTCTTTGCCCCCTGACCGATCTCCACAGTCCCCGTTTGCAGGACCACGCTGCCATCGGCGAGCACGTGAACGGTTGCCGTAGATGCAAGCGGCGCTCCCGGGTCCGTCACCCCAAAGGCGACGCTCTTTCCGCCTCCACTAGTTGTGACCGGGCCGTTCCAGTCCAGTGCCCGAACGATTCTTTCTAATCCGGTGAAAAGGTCCGCGTCGAGAGGCCTCCCTTTGGGTTTGAGTTCCTCACCCCTTCTAAGAAGGTTTTTTAAACGGAGGTCGACCGGGTCCAAGCCGAGCCTCTGGGCTATCATGTCCATCTGCGACTCCGTAGCCCAGGCGGTCTGAGGGCCGCCGATGGAGCGGAAAGAGGCGGCGGAAACCGTATTCGTGTACACACAATAGCTGGTAACTCTAATGTGGGGGATACGATAAGGACCAAGAATGCGGGTCAGCGTCCGACCGGTCACGATAGGTCCGGTTTCGGCATAGGCACCCGTGTTGAGATAAACTTGCGCCTCCTTGGTAACCAACGTACCGTCCTTTTTAACTCCCGTCTTAAGCCTGCAGATGGCCGAGTGTCTCCTGACCGTCATCATGGCCTCGCTCACGTTGAGAACGACCCGGACCGGCCTTCTCGCCTTTCGTGCAAGCGCGACTACAAGCGGCTCGATCTTGCAGCCGGACTTGCTGCCATAGGCCCCGCCCACGAACGAGACGATAATGCGAACCTTGGAAAGGGGAAAACCAAAAATCTCGGCGATCTCCTGCCGTATGCCGAACGGATGCGTGTTAGAGGACCAAACGGTGATGCCTTCCTCGTCCACTTTGGCAATCGCAGTATGGGGTTCCATGGAGTAGTGATAGACCATGGGAAAAGTAAAGGTGTCTTCAAAGATGGCATCCGCCTCGGCAAGCCCCCTTTCCACATCTCCTTTGTTGAGCTGGTCCTGAAAACAGATATTTCTCGGTGCGAATGAGTGTATCTGGGGAGCGCTATCGGCAAGCGCCTCATCGATGGTGATCACCGCGGGCAACTCCTGGTACTCCACCTGGATTTTGTTTAAGGCCTCCTCACAGGCAAAGGTATCCAGGGCCGCTACGGCTGCTACGGGTTGCCCTGCAAACAGGAGGCGGTCCGAGGCAATGATGGGCTGGTCTTTTCTCTTCCCCCGACCCAAATAAGGCTCAATGTCGCGGAAGTCCTCCCTGGTCAGAACTGCGACCACCCCCGGCACTCGTTCAGCCTCTCTGGCATCAATGGAGAGAATCTTTGCATGGGCGCATGGACTGCGAAGGAATGCTCCCTCGACCATCCCCGGGACCACGATGTCGCCTGTGTACTTGGCTTGGCCGGTCACCTTATCGACCCCGTCGACCCGCTGCACTGAGGTGCCGATGATTTTTAACTTTCCTTCCAACTCCGCCTCTATGCGCAACCTCTGGGCCACTCCGCGACCATTTGCACCGCCTCGCGCTTACGCTCTTTGATAAGAGCGCAATACACCCTCCACCTCATTCACGTCAACCCTGAAGATGCATCAAACCTCTGGGTGCCGAGGCTGCTATTTTAATTGAGGAATGAAAGTGCTGTGGTGGCTGGTGAAGGCGACGGGTTTCAACCATTCTCCCAAGGGGACACTAAATGATATCCGCTAGTTATCTCGTCTTTATCAAGCTTTTCTTTACTTCTAAAAGCCACTGACATCTCACGCCTTCTTATAGTACTTCTCCATCTGGTTCTTGATCCCGGCCTTGGCGCAGGCCTCTTCGAACAACCGCCGCACCAGCGGCTCTTCGTCCTCGTATTCGATCTGGTGCCCGCCGAGCTTGACATCCACGTCAGTCAAGCCTATCCCCTCGCCCAACATCCCATAATACTTCTTGCTCCCCCACCTCAGCGCCAGATAGCGCGCCGGCTCGTTGCCCGCGTTAAAGTGCTGATGAAACCAATTGGCCGGAGGAACGATCATGCTCCCCGGCCCCCACTCGTAGCGCTGGATCTCCTGTCCTTGCGGCCACATGAGCGAGTAGCCCCGGCCGCTGAGAATGATGACGTGAGCACCCGGACCGTGATAGTGGGCCTTTTTATAAGTCCCCACGGGAAACTGCGAGACGTGGGCGCACATGGTATTCTCCGAGAGCTGGAACCGGACCTGAGAGCCTCCCGCGCCCCTTTCCTTCCACTCGATGAGCTTTAGGTTTTTAACGTCGGGAGCGAAATTGGTCTCCCACACCCTTCCCGCGTACCAGGTCCCTTCACTGGTAAAGTAATCATCCCGTGAGTCGTAGCGGTCTTTGAAAACGTAGTCGCAGTTGAAGATGAAATCGAGGTTGTGGATCAGGTTGATCATGATCGGCGCGCTGGTGACGGCGAGGTATCGGGCGGGCTGGCTGCCGCTGCCGTTGAAGTGTTGGTGCCAGGCATTCAGCGGCGGAGAGAAGAGCGAGCCCTCCTGCCATTCAAAGGTATGCTTGGGCCCGCCCTCGTTCCACACCGTTGTGGCCCCCCGGCCGCTCACGACGTAGATCAGCTCTTCGAAGAGGTGCTTTTGCGGCTTGAGACTCTTTCCCGGAGGGATTTCACAAATATAAGCATCATCGGTCTCACCCGTCCCTTCGAGACAGATGCGCACGCCTAACCCTCCTTTTCGTTCCCAAGGCTGGAGCGGAACCGTCTTAACATCCTCGATGAAAAAACCCTCGACGAGCGGGATCCCTTCCGACTCTATCCACTTGCGATATGAGCTTTTCTTTTCGGCGATCGGCTGCGTGGAAATCTTTGGCTCCGGCATCTCTTTTACGATCCCCTTTCTTTATCTCTAATCGAAAATCGGCAACGGTTCGACTTCGCTCACCACGGTGTCCACAATCCAAAATTCTTCTTTGGCGCCTCACCCCTCACTTCTCACGCCTCACGTTACTTGATCACCTTGTCCGCCCGATACAACACCGACTGTGGAATCGTCAGGCCGATCTGCTTTGCAGTCTTTAGATTGATCACAAACTCAAACTTCGTCGGCTGCTCGACCGGCAAGTCGGCGGGTTTGGCGCCTTTGAGGATCTTGTCCACATACGTAGCGGCGCGCCGGTCCAAGTCGCTAAGGTTCACGCCGTAGCTCATGAGCCCCCCGTCTTCCACATATTCTCGCCTGTAGTACATTGCTGGCAGCCGGCTCTTTACCGCGAGGTCTGCAATCTGTGTTCGCTGAGAAATGAGGACGGGGCTGTTCAGCACGAGGACTGCCTCAGCACGCCCCTTGCTTGCGGCTCGGAATGCAGTCTCAATATCCTTGGGACCTAGTACGTCTAGGTATTGAAGCTTCACTCCGAACGCCCCTGCGGCAAGTTCTGTCTCTCTTAACGATTGTGCGTTGCCCGGCCGGGTCGAAGTCCCAAGGACAGCCACGCGGGAGAGCCTAGGAACGATCTCCTTCAAAAGCTCCAGTTGTTTTCCGCTCAGCTCCGGGGCAAGCGTGGACAAGCCAGTGATGTTCCCGCCAGGTCGCGCTAGGCTGGCGACGAACCCGGTTCCAACAGGATCGCCATCGTTCGTCATTACAATGGGGATCGTAACAGTTGCTTCCTTGGCACGACGGGTTGCTGGCGCACCAGCCGTGACGATGACGTCCACCTTGAGACGCACCAGCTCAGCGGCAAGGCCAGGTAGCCGGTCAGCTTTACCCTCTGCATATCGCCACTCGATGACAATGTTTTTCCCCTCCACGTACCCAAGCTCGCGCAGACCCTGCCGGAATGCCTCGATGCGGGCCGAGATAGCGGAAAGGGAGACAGTAGCTAGGTATCCTATCCGGGGGATTTTCGTTGCCTGCTGCTGGGCGTCGGCAGGAAAGCTAAGAGCCAAGAGCATAGCGCACAGAACAAAGGAAATCACTTTTTTTCTCATGAACTTACGCCCCTACTGTGGTTTTTGCCTACCGCCTTCTAAGACAGCGCAACGGGCGCTCAAATCAGAAACCGAGATCAAGTGCTCCCCCTGAAGCGGCGAGAACAGATTTTTTGTGATCTTTTAGTACCGCGTCATGGATATTCGACGATCGCCGCAATAGCCAGGACAATTTCCTCCATCGTCGTGGGTGAAACTTGCCCTAACTTCCGAATGAAGCGGCGGTGATCCATCCCACGCAGTTGCAAAGTATCGACCGCTGACACTTTGGTGAGACCGTTGGTGGGATCGGGATCAATCCGCACGTGCCAGATGTTGGGCGCGAAGTACTCTTTCCAGTCTGTCACAGGGGCCACCAACTTGATGGGGAGACGGCCCACGGCGTCAGAACTCACCACCACAGCTGGGCGCGTCTTTCGCATCTCCGTGCCTATGGTAGGGTCAAAATTGATGAGCCAGATTTCTCCCCGTTGTGGGGTGGAAGCGTCAGGGCTCGACAATGTCACCCCCCTGCCATGCTTCGCGCTCAGTCCGCTCTGACTCCTGCTCGTAGTATGCTGCCATGCGCTCTGCTTGCGCTGCGAGGAGTTTACGGCGCTCTTCGAGCGACAATGTCATATAGGCCCGGCGCTGCGCCAGAGTTAACACCTGATCTGATCCACCTGTGTGCGCGTGTTTAACCATAGATTTTTCTCCTGGTGAAGGAAGTCTACGACATTTGTTAACTGCTTGCCAGAGACGACAAGGCCCTCGGTCTGAGACTACTGATCACCTTATCCGCCCGCGCCTTACGATTTTAGATTTCGGATTTGATTTTAAATTTCATGATCATCGGATTACTCGATCTGCTCTAGCCAAGACGTTGGGCGGAATCGTGAGGCCGATCTGCTTGGCAGCTTTGAGATTGATCACCAGCTCGAACTTGGTGGGCTGCTCCACGGGGAGATCGGCGGGCTTGGCTCCTTTCAGGATCCTGTCCACGTAGGTAGCGGCCCGACGATACGAGTCGGGAAAGCTCGGACCGTAAGACATCAGGCCCCCGGCGTCCACAAACTCCTTGTAAAAGAACATCGACGGCAAACGACGTCGTCCCACAAAATCCACGATACGGCTTCGTTGGCTCCCGAAGAGAGGATCTGGGGTTACAATGAGAGCCGCGGCGCGTTCCTTCTCCATCCTGGAAAGCACGCTGTCAAGCTGACTCCGATCTCGCGCCTCAAAGAAATCGAGCCGTACACCAAGCGCCCGGCCCGCGGCCTGCGTTTCTCTCAGAAAGACCTCGCCGACCGGGTGGGTTGGATTCCGTAGGACGGCCATCCTTGCGACCTTCGGGACGGTTTCCTTGAGCAGCTCGACCCATTTTCCGCTGAATCCCTCTCCTACCGCCAGTGCTACCCCCGTGATATTACCGCCAGGCCGAGCGAGGCTGTCGACGAGGCCATACCCTATGGGGTCGGTCACTGTTGCAAAGACGACGGGGGTCGTGATCCCTGCATTTTTCGCCGCCAGAGCACCGGGGGCTGAACTGACAAACAGGACGTCTACCTTGAGCCCGATCAGTTCGGCTATGAGGTGGGGGAAGCGTCCAGCCGACCCTTCTGCCCATCGAACCTCAATGGCGATGTTCTCGCCCTCAACGTAGCCTAGATCGCGCAGACCATGCCGGAACGCTTCGAGGTAGTGGCTAGCAGTCGAAGGCGCCTATGAAACCTATGCGGGGAATCTTCGCCGGCTGCTGCGCCTCGGCGGACAAAGGCACCGATAGGATTGCGAAAGCGAGAGTGACAGCTACGAAGACTATCCTGCCTCTCATGGTCACTTTCTCCTTTCGATGTAGGTGACCTGGCCTGGCAGGCAAAGGAGTTCGGACAACAAAAAACAGCACTATCGGATTAGCTTCTCTGAGCAGCCTCAACGCGTTCCAGGCGCTCCTCAAAACGCTTCATCTGCTCTTTCATGACCCTCACTTCGATATCCAGGGTCTCATGAAGCTTCATAAATCCATCGACGTGGGTGGCAAGTCGGTCAATACGATCCTCCATGACCGCAAATCTCTCATTCATTTCCTTTCGGAGATTACGAATATCAAGCTGGACAAGCCCAAGCCGCCTATCTACCTGCCGAAATCTCGCATCTACCTGCTGAAATCTCGCATCCGTCCGTCTGAATCCGGATCGAACCAGTCTCTCCAGAGAGGTGAAGTGTTGACTAACGGTTCGGGGTTTCTGCGGAGGCTTTCTCTTTGCCATTTGTCCCACCTAGCTGCCTTAAGCCCGTATAAAAGTCAAGAATCAATCTAAATCATTTATCACCTTATCCGCCCGCGTTTGCCGATTTTGGATTCTCGAAAATCCCTATCTCACTCTTACCGCCCCTTGATCCCCAGTTCCCTCTGCGCCTCGCGGAGAATAGCGATGTCCGAGACCTCGCTGAGGGCGACCTCCCGCGCGATCTTGGCTTCTCTCTTGGCCTGGTCCACGACCAGACGGAGGCCCTCCTCAGGCATGCTTCCATCCGGGTTGAAGACCTCCACGCTGCCATCGTACGCAGCGGCCGCGCTTTCCCGATCTACCTTTCCCCACTCCATGAGTATTTGGATGGTCCCGTTACGATCTTCTTTCATGTACCGGTTCGCCCGAATCATCGCTTTAAGGGTCCTTCTGACTTCGTCCGGGCGCTCTTTGATCTTCCTATCGGTCGCACAGAGACCGATGAAGGGAAAACGGAAGATCTCATAGGCCCTGGCCAGGACATTGAAGCCCATCTTTTTTCCCTGGGCATCCGCCGGCGGCGCGGCAACAGCGACATCGATTAATTTTTCCTTAAGAGCAGCGAGCCGGGCAAAGTCGCGTCCGATAGCCAGGATCTTCATCTCCTTTTCCGGATCAACGCCATAATGCTTTATCATCATCCGCGCCGCCACATCAGAAGTGTCACCCAAAGTTCCCACACCTAAGGTCTTCCCTCTAAGCTCTTTCACCGACTTGATTCCCGGCTGAGCAATCAGGGCGTGCGTAGAACCATCGACGAAAGTCGCCAGGACCTTCACGGGGAGCCCCCGAACAGCCGCCCGCACCACGGAGCCAAAGACCGTTGTATAGTCAAGGTCCGCGCTCACTAAGGAGGCGACCGACACCGGTGGGCTCATGCGGATAATTTCGGCCTCCAGCCCCTCCTCTTTAAGAAATCCCTTCTTTTGCGCTACTTGTGCGACAAGAAAGGAGACATTCAAGTTGGCGACGGCAACGCGGATTTTATCCGCCGCCAGAGGTTCTCCAATGGGACCGAGGAGGATTATGACAGCGACAAAAACCCGAACAGATCTTTTCATACGACTCCCCTACCTTCGGCGCCCTTGGCCTTCACGAGACACCTCCAAGATCGAGACCGTTATCGCCGGGTAGGCGCCGCAGCGGCAGGTGTTCCCGCTCAGCCATTCCGCGATTTGATCTCTGGTGGGTGTGGGGTTCTCCAGCAGCAGCGCCTTGGCCGCCATGATCTGTCCAGGCGTGCAGTAGCCGCACTGGGCCCCGACGTTTCTAATAAATGCCTCCTGGAGTGGATCGAGCTGCTCTCCCGCTGCCAGCCCCTCAATGGTCAATACAGACTTGCCATGCGCCTCAAAGGCCAGGGTGTTGCATGAGCTTATCGCCTGGTTATCGACCAGAACAGTACAGGCCCCGCACACTTGAGACTCGCAGGAGCGTTTTGTCCCGGTGAGCCCGAGGCGGGCTCTCACGAACTCCAGGAGTGTCTCCTCCACCGGCACCTGTCCTTTCCATGGCTTTCCATTGATGGTCAGAGAAAGATCGAAGGTCTGAGGCGTCTTTAGAGCGTGCATAGTTATTGGCCTTGAGTCCAACTCGTTCAAATCGTTCGAACCGTTCAAGTCGTTTGAAGGGCTTGAACTTTCCCCCGGCCTTTTGTCTGCCGCTTGCTCAAGAGCCCGGCTTAAGAGAACGCGCGTCATATAGAGCTTATAGTCGGCGGAGCCTAAAAGATCGTCTACGGGTTGGAGGAGCTGTTTGAGATAGCTCTTTTCGTCTTCGATAACCCTTAGGGCCTCAGCCAAGGTCGTCCCCCGGAGCTTTGCCTCCAGCTCCGTAAGGCGCTCTGCCTTAGGCCCTACACATCCCACGGCAAGCCTTACCTTTTCGATCGACCCGTTTTGCCGCCTAGCCGCGGCTGCGACTCCGAGCGTCGGGCGCTGAAGCCGGTGGATACGGAGATACGCGCCAGTCCATCCTGGGGGGAGGGGCGGCACCACCACTTCCGTCAGAAGTTCGTCGGCCTCCAGGGCGGTCGCATACATTCCCACCAGGAAGTCACTTAGCGGGATTCGCCTTTCGCCCCTCGGGCCTGCCACAGTGACCGTCGCCTCATAAACCAGCAGCACTGTCCCTGGATCGGAGTGAGGATCGTTGAAGCAGAGATTTCCTCCCAGCGTGCCCTGATTGCGCACCCTTATATTCGCTACCTGGGGCTCGGCTGAGGCCAATATCGGCAGGTGTTCCCTGACCCATGGGTCTTTCTCCAGGCGGTGGTGCGTAACCGTGGCGCCGATCCGCAGCACGTCTCCCTCCCAGGCGATCCGATTCAGCTCCGCAATGCGTTTGATATTGACCAGTGTGTCAGCCTGAATCAGCTTGTGGCGCAAGAGCAGCAAAAGCTCGGCGCCACCGGCGTATATTCTCGCCTGATCGCCGAGACGAGCTAATTCGCTGCTTGCTTCCGTGATCGTCGTTGGATTCAGGACCTTGAGTGGATAAAGCATTTAAAGTTCGCTTCAATTCAAAATGCAAAGTGCAAATTGAAAATTGCAAAATGAATCAAATTCGTCGTAAAGCTGCTAGTCCGTCATTTTGACTTTTGCATTTTGCATTCTTCATTTTGCAATGTATTCCCTCTCATATTTTGCCCAGTGCCCGCAAAATCTTTTCCGGCGTAATGGGCAGGGATCTAATCCGAACGCCGATCGCATCATAGATGGCGTTGCCG
>Ga0209399_10000974_pt1 | contig 15614 bp, 16 predicted proteins | sample OV2TP3_FD_184130 | JGI IMG/M metagenome (GOLD analysis project Ga0209399, IMG submission 184130) | Hot spring microbial communities from Beatty, Nevada to study Microbial Dark Matter (Phase II) - OV2 TP3 (SPAdes) (version 3) | ecosystem: Environmental > Aquatic > Thermal springs > Hot (42-90C) ... | reverse complement strand
CCTGGCATCGCTGGGCCGATTCGTACTGGGCCACGTCCCGCAGAAACTGCTGGAACTGGGCCTCTTTGACTTCGACCGTGCGTGGCAGATGTGTCCGCATGGTGATCACCCGTCCGTGTGACCAGAACAGAAAGCCGGGTTACCGTTTGTTCGGCAACCCGGCTAACAGTCCGCCAACGATCTGTGGCGGGACCCGTCCCGTGGTTTTGCCCTCCTCCGCTCTGCAAACGCTCATCAGCGAAGCAGAACTTCAGAGGGTTCTGCGAAGCGCACCGTGATGGCTCAGTGTTTCACGGAAAGCGCGTAGCAGAACGTCCCCCGATTGCTCGGGGTTTGCCCTTCTCGCAAAACGTGCTTACCAATTCCTTGTCAAAGTCTTTAACATCCGGACCAGAAAAACCGCCTTGTCAAGCTCACTCTAACTATAGCATATGGCCTGGCAAAACGTCAAGGGGTGGTGCATTTTTTTGGTTGCTCAGTGCCTGACGGAGCTAGATCGCTGGTGGATATATGATGTAACATATTATAATACAAATAGTTATGAACTATGTGCCAATGACAATTAGGGCAACGGTTTTTCCACACCTTTGAGCAACCGTTGGATGTTGGCGCTGTGGCGGTAGATGGCCAAGGCCCCGAGTACAGCCCCAAACGCGATCCACATCCCCCCATACCGGAAGGCCCAGAAGGCGACTGGTAAGGCCGCAGCAGCGATGAGGGAGCTCAACGACACAACCCGGGTGCAGGCAAAGCTGATCCCCCACAAGAGGGTGGTTATCCCCAGCACATCCAAAACCCGCAGTCCGAGGAGGACCCCGCCGCTGGTGGCAATCCCCTTGCCACCGCTGAACTGCAGGAAACATGACCAGTCGTGGCCGAGGACGACCGCCACCCCACAGAGGAGCGGCCAGGCCATGGGTAGCTCCTGCCCGCCCAGCCACACCAGCCCTCGCGGGATGCAGGTCACGGCCACGACCCCTTTGAGGATATCCACCAGGAGCACCGTCACTCCGGCTCCCTTCCCCACCACCCGGGCGACGTTCGTGGCTCCGGCGTTGCCGCTCCCCACCTGTCGGACATCTACCCCCTTCAGCCATTTGGTGAGCAGATACGCGGTCGGCAGACTGCCGATGAGGTAACTACAGCCGATCGCCACCAGGAGCAGCGGCACACTCATGCGTCCCCCCGGGGTTGACTCGGTTGTAACCACTGGGTGCCGGTGCGCAGGTACTCGATGGCGGAGGCGATGGTCACCACCCCCGCCGCTGTCCAGAAACCTTGAAGGATGGTGCGCGGCCACTGCAGCAACACCGCGATGACCGTGGCCATCTGGACCACCGTCGTGATCTTGCCCAACCAACTCGGCTCAATCGTGAGGCGATTGGTCATGAGAAAGGCGATGGCGCTCCCTAAAATGAGGAGGACATCCCGACTGACGATGGTGACGATAATCCAAGCAGGCATGCGCAGCTCGACCGGCCACGAGGAGGTCAGCCCCAGCGTCAAGAAGGTCGAGCTCAGCAGCAACTTGTCCGCCAGCGGATCCAGCAGGGTGCCGAGCGCTGAGCGCTGGCCATGCATCCGCGCGAGGTAGCCATCCACCCCGTCGCTGATGGCGCCCAACACAAACACGCCCAACGCCCACCAGCGCAGGAGCTCCCGCGTGACCGGATGGTAGTAGAGCAGGCACGACACCAACAAAGGAATGAGCAGAATCCGCCCAATCGTAATTTTCGTCGCGACGGTCATGCCCTGTCGCGTCGAGAACAGCGCGGGAACGATCGTTGTGCGCTGAGCGTCGTTCGTCATGCGGTCCACGGGTTTTGGTTCGCGCACGTTCTGTCCACCGTTCACCGGTTACCGTTCACAGGCAAAAAGTCTGTGAGACTTTGTCACGGTTCCGGGCCCACGGTGGCGTCACTTGACGACCTGCCATCGTTTAATCGGCCAAAAGATCACGAGCGCCTTGCCGATGAGATATTTTTTAGGCACAAAACCCCAGTAACGACTGTCGCGTGAAGAGGTCGAATTATCCCCCAGGACGAAGTACGTCTCCGGTGGTACGGCGAGCGCCATGTCCGGCGAACTGAGCTGGCCCCGGTTTTCGTAGGTGACGCGGTCAAAGGGTGGCATGGCGATGACCTCGCCGTTCACGACTAACTGGCCGCTGTGCAGGGCCACGGTTTCCCCACCGACAGCAGCGAGCCGTTTGATGAACTCGCGTTTAGGTTCTTCCGGATACCGAAACACAATCACGTCCCCCCGCTGCGGCGCGCGGAAGCGGTAGATAAATTTGTTGACGAGAATCCGATCGCCAGCCAGCAGCGTGGGCTGCATCGAGCCCGAGGGAATCTTGTAGGCCTGAATGACGAAGGCGCGAATCACCAAAGCCAGTGCGACCCCTAACAGGATAGATTCCAGGTGCTCGCGCCATGCCGGTTTGCGGGCACGGTTCGGGGATTGGGTATCGGGGGTCGGGGTTCGGGAAAACATTAAGCCCTCAAACCCTTGAGCAGATTCGTTAACATGCGTCCTTCGTGATCCAAAAGCTCATCTAATTGAAGCCATAACGTTTCAGAAGCATATTTTCGGCTTTTAGCGATAACGGCTTGCGTCTCAAGTTCAGCGCAAGACCCTAAAGCAACGTGGCAGAATTGCTGATATTCCTTACGATGTTGGCGCGCGTAGCCTTCAGCGATATTCGAGGGAATGGAAATGGCTGCTCGCTGCATTTGTGTGGCCAACCCAAACCGTTCCTCCGGTGGAAAAGTGTCGGTAATTTTGTACACGAGATCAGCAATCTCGACACCTTTCTTCCAGACATCGAGTTGTCTGTAGCTTTGGATTTTCATTGATCCCCGATACCCGAGACACGATACCCGAACACCTATTCTGTCTTCAGGACGGCCAGGAAGGCCTCCTGGGGAATCTCGACTTGGCCGAATTGCTTCAAGCGCTTCTTGCCCGCCTTCTGTTTCTCCCACAGCTTGCGCTTGCGCGTGATGTCACCGCCGTAGCACTTGCCGGTCACGTGCTTGCCCAACGGACGGATGTTGTCGCGCGCAATGATCTGACTGCCGATCGCCGCCTGCAGCACCACCTCAAAGAGCTGCCGCGGAATGAGCTCCCGTAGCCGTGCCACCAGTGTGCGCCCTCGCCCATACGCCTGCTCCTTCGGCACGATCGAGGCGAGCGGCTCACAGACCGTGCCGTTAATGAGGATATCGAGTTTCACGAGGTGGGCTGGCGCAAATCCTTTCCACTCGTAGTCCATCGAGCCGTAGCCGCGCGTCGAGGACTTCAGTTTATCATAGAAATCCACGATGATCTCCGCCAGCGGCATCTCAAAAATGAGTTTCACGCGCTCGGCACTCAAGTACTCTGTCGAGCGGTACACGCCCCGTCGGTCGGTGGCCAGTTGCATGATCGCGCCCACCGCCATCGCTGGGATCAAGAGGTAGATGGTGACGATCGGTTCTTCCAGCGACGCGATCTGGTGCGGTGGAGGGAGTTTCACTGGATTGTCCACCTCCAGCGTGTGGCCGTCGTGGAGCGTGATGCGGTGCGCGACACTGGGACTCGTGGTCACCAGCGAGGCGCCAAACTCACGCTCCAGGCGCTCCTGCACGATGTCTAAGTGGAGCAATCCTAAAAAGCCGCAGCGAAAGCCTGGACCTAAGGCCTCGGAGTGCTCGGGTTCAGCGGTGAAAGCCGCATCGTTCAACGCCAAGCGTTCGATCGCGGATCGCAGTCGCTCAAACTCCCCAGGCGTGATGGGATAGAGCCCCGCAAACACGTTGGGCTTGATGGGACGAAACCCTGGCAAGGGGGTCGCGGCTGGCCGCTTGGCGTCGGTCACGGTATCGCCAGCGACGACGTCGCGGGGCGTGCGGATGTGGCAGGTGATGTAGCCCACTTCCCCGGCGCTGAGCAGCTCCACTGGCGTGGCCCGTGGGCCAAACACGCCCACCTCTTGCACGTCATACGTCTGGCCTGTACTCATGAAACGCACCGGCATCAAGGGGGCGAGCCGTCCGTGCATGACGCGCATGTAGACGATCACCCCTTTGTAGACGTCGTAGCTGGAATCGAAAATCAGGGCTTGGAGCGGCGCCGAAGGATCCCCCTGCGGCGGCGGGACATCACGGATCACGCGCTCCACCAAGGCCTCGATCCCCAGCCCACGCTTGGCACTCACGCGCAGGATGTCCGCGTCGGGTGCTTGCATGAGCTGTTGGAGTTCTTGCGCGACGCGATCGGGGTCAGCGGTGGTGAGATCAATTTTGTTGATTGCCGGGATGATGCAGAGTTGGCGTTCGCGGGCCAGATAGTAGTTCGCCACCGTCTGGGCTTCCACCCCTTGCCCGGCATCAACGAGGAGAATCGTCCCCTCGCAGGCCTGCAAGCTCTTGGCCACCTCGAATGAAAAATCCACATGGCCTGGCGTATCAATCAGGTTGAGGAGGTAGCGCTGACCATCGCTGGCCTGATACGACAACCGCACCGCCGAGGCCTTGATGGTAATACCCCGCTCGCGCTCCAGCTCCATATCATCGAGGAGCTGATCGCGATGCTCGCGAGACGACACCGCACCGGCCAGTTCCAGCAACCGATCCGCGAGCGTGGATTTGCCGTGGTCAATATGGGCGATGATGGAGAAGTTGCGGATGAAGCGCTGGTCACGCGTGAGCAAGACGCTTCCCCCACGTCAGCAACCGCTGGACCGCTGTCTCCGAGGGAGCCTCAGCGTAGATGCGCAAGATCGGTTCGGTGCCAGAGAGACGAAACAGGATCCACTCCCGCTGGCGCCCGATGAGCTTCAGTCCGTCGTAGGTTTTGGTGGTCTGGATCGGACGGCCCGCGATCGTCGTCGGTGGATCGGTCGTCAAGCGGCGCATGAGTTGGTCACGAGCGGCCTCAGGGATGTGGAGATCCACGCGACCGTAAGCGAACGTGCCGTACTTGCGCTCCAGTTGCCGCAGGATGGTCAGGAGCGATTGGCCGCGCATGGCCAGGAGTTCCATGAGGAGGAGTCCGAGGAGGATGCCATCGCGCTCAGGCAGATAGGCCGCAATCCCAATGCCGCCGGACTCTTCGCCGCCGATGAGAATGTGGTCCTCCCGCATCAACTTGGCGATGTGCTTAAAGCCCACCGGCACTTCATAGAGTTTGAGCCCAAACTCCTGGGCCATCGCCGGAATCCAGGCGATGTTGGAGATCGTCGTCACCACCCCGCCGCGGAGGCCGCGCTCCTCCAGGAGATGCAGCAAAATCACACAGAGGATCTGCCCTGGATTGAGAAACCGCCCATCAGGACGGGCGGCGCCAATCCGATCCGCATCACCGTCGGTGGCCAACCCCAGGTGCGCCCGCGAGCGTTTGGTCGTACGGAGCAGCTCCGTCAGATACCGGGGAATGGGCTCAGGCGCATGGCCACCAAAGAGCGGATCCGGTTCGGCATGGAGGGTCGTCAAGCGCGTGCGCCCCTTCCCCACCGCACGTTCCACCAAACGGTTGCCGGTACCATGCATGGCATCTACCACGACGCGTAAGCCGGCGCGACGGATCGAGGCGAGCCGCACAAAACTCCGCAACCCCGCGAGATACGCCGGCAAGATATCCACCCGGTGCAGCCGTCGTTGGGCAGCGGCCTCAGCCCAGGGCACCCGCTGCACAGGCCGCTGATCGAGCAGCGCTTCAATGCGCTGGGTGGCCTCTGGGTCAATCGAACCCCCGTCGCTGGTTTTGACTTTGACCCCGTTAAACTGTGGTGGATTGTGGCTGGCCGTGACCATCACACCGCCAGTCAACTGCTGGTGACGGACAAAGGTGCTGAGGGCCGGTGTCGGTGAGGAATGCGCTGCCACCCAGACCTCACAGCCGTTGCCTGCCAGCACCTCTGCCACCAGCGCGGCCATCCGGTCCGAGAGAAATCGCGTATCGTATCCGACGGCCAGTCGCACCGGCCCTTGGGCGTGTTCGTGAAAATAGGCGGCAATCGCTTGGCTGAGTCGCTGCACACTCTCAACGGTAAAATCGTCAGCGATGATCCCTCGCCAGCCTTCGGTGCCAAAGCTGATGGTCGCTCGTCGCTGGTCGCTCGTCACGTGTGACACGAGGTTAGCCTCCGCGAATCTGTTGTAGGGCGCGTTGATAGTCGGGTTGCCGAAAGACGGCCGTTCCAGCGACGAGGACGCTCGCCCCGGCGGCGACGCATTGCGGACCGGTCGTGGCGTTGATGCCGCCATCCACCTCGATGTCCCCCTGAAACCGCGCGCGCACCGCGCGAATTTTCTCAAGGGCACTGGGCAAAAACGCCTGTCCACCAAATCCCGGCTCCACGCTCATGACTAATACCAAATCAACGACGGACAAAACAGGAAACAGGGTGTCTACCGGCGTCGCTGGCTTGATCGCCACGCCAGCGTAGACCCCCAGTGACCGAATCGTGTGCAGGCAGGTCCGGAGTTGCTCCGTGGTCTTGAGGGCGGGTGATTCCACGTGCACGGAGATGAGGTGGCTACCAGCCCTCGCAAAGGCCTCCGCATGCTGGAGTGGATCGTCAATCATGAGCTGTACATCCACTGGCAACCGTGTGATCTGCGCTGCTGCTGCCACAATGACCGGTCCAAAGGTCAGGTTCGGAACAAAGTGTCCATCCATCACATCCAGGTGGAGCCAATCAGCACCGGCCGCCTCCACCGCGCGAATCTCCTCGGCTAATCGGCTGAAGTCGCTCGCCAAGAGGCTGGGAGCCAGTTTCACCCGTGTGGGATTGAGCATTCCGCTTCTCATGGCTGTTTGGCCCAGCGCAGGACTTGTTGCACATCGTCAATCGTGACCAGTCCGACGAGGGTGGTCCCCTCGACCACGGGCAGCGCTGCCAGGTGCGCGCGGGTCATGCGTGCGTACACCTCGGCCAACTGATCTTGGGGGCTGACCGTCGGGACCGCGGTGCGCATGACGGTGCGCACGGGGATGTGCGCCTGGTGCCCCTGCATCGCGGCACTCAGACTCCGACGATCCACCCAGCCCACGAGCTGGCCAGCCTCCATCACAGGAAAGTCGTCCTGGCTCGCCTGCAACGCCACCGCCGTGAGCTCCCCCAACGTCATCGTCGCTGGCACGCTCACCACGCGGCGCCAGAGGATGTCCTGCACGCGCGTCCGGGTCAGCGCAGCGTGGACTTCCACCTGCGCAGCTTCCTGCTCTCCTGACACGTAGAGGAACGCCGCGATCACCAACAGCCACGGATTAGACAGGATCCCCAGGACGACAAATCCGACCATGAAGATCCGGCCCACCCCAACGGCTGTCCGCGTAGCGGTGAGGAGACCGAGGCGCTGGGTCAACAGCGAACGCAGGATCCGTCCTCCATCCATCGGAAACGCCGGCAGCAGATTGAAACACCCCAACAGGGGATTGATCCAAAAACACGACGCCAACGTCTGCTGCCACGTCTCAAACGAGAACCGAAACATGACCGTCCGTTGGAACAACACCTCAGGCCCTAACCAGTGATACGCTGGCAGGAACAACACCGCCGCCAAGGCAAAGTTAAACAGCGGCCCGACCAGCGAGGTAATGAACTCCTCGCGCGGCTGGTGACCGAAGGAGTGCAGTTGGGAGACCCCACCGATGGGAAAGAGGGTAATGTTGCGCACGGTCATCCCAAACTGCCGCGCCTGCAGGCTGTGGCAGAGCTCGTGCAGCGCGACACAGAGAAACACAAACCCCACGGCAAACAAGCCCTTCAGGCCGAAGAACCAGCCGAACAGCGCCGGCAACAAGAGAAAGCTCCAGTGCAGTCGAATGTGAATGCCTGCGATGGTGCAGAGGTGCACATGCCGCGTCATGCGACCCTCAGCAACTGCTCCAACGTACGTTGGCCGGCAGCATCGCGCGGTCCCACCACCGCTAACCGCAGCCGCCCTGGTTGAAAGAGCTTGCGCGCTGCCAGTCGCAGATCTCGCCGCTCCACATGGTCCAGCGCACGCAGTGTGGCGTCTACAGTCGGAATGCGCCCTTCCATGAGGGCGCATTCCCCCAGCCACAACATGTGCTCCATCGTGTCTTCTTGCCCCATGAGGAGCTGTCCCCGATAAAAGGCCTTGGCGCGCTTGAGTTCAGCTCGACTCACTCCGCGTCGGGCCACGCGAGCGAGCTCGTGCAAGACCACCTCCACCGCGGGAATGAGCTTGCGTGGCTCACAGCCGAGCATCACGATGAAGCCGCCGGTATCCTGGTAGTGTTTCACATGCGAGCTGATCTCATAGGCGAGCGCGCGTTTCTCCCGCACTTCACGAAAGAGCCGCGAGGACATGTTGGCCCCTAAAATCCCGTGGAGGAGATCCACCGTAAACCGGGCAGGATGTCGCCGGGCCACCGCGTGCGAGGCCAAGCAGAGATGGATCTGCTCGGTATCACGATGCTCCCAACGCAGACGGTGGTTGGCCGGAACGCGTGGGGCTGGCGACGGTTGGCGGATGACCCCACCGCGCTGACCGCGGAACGCGTGGAGCAGCACCTGCCGCACACGCGGCAGCGACACGTCACCGACGAGAGACACCACCAGATTGCGTGGCGTGTAGAAGCGATGACGGTGACGCTGGAGGTCTTGCCGCGTGATGCGCGCCATCGTCTCGGGTGTGCCTGCCAGCGACCGCCCCAAGGGGTGGTCTGGCCACAACAGCCCACTGATGACATCGTGGACATGCTGCGCCGGCTGGTCAAGGTACATTCGAATTTCTTCCAGGACCACGGTGCGCTCTTTCTCGATGTCGTCTGGATGGAGCCGCGGATGCAGGAGCATGTCGGTCAACACATCCAGCGCCTGAGCGACACGGGGCTTCAGCACCTTGGCCAGGTAACAGGTGAACTCTTCACCCGTAAAACCGTTGAGCACACCACCGGTGCCCTCGATGCCTTGCTTGAGCTGTTCGCAACTGCGCCGCCGGGTTCCCTTGAAGACCAGATGTTCGAGGAAATGCGAGATGCCGCTCACGTGCGCTGGTTCATGCCGCCCACCCACGCGCGCCCACACCCCGATGGCGACCGATGTGGCCTGCGGCACTCGGCCGATGAGCAGACGCAGCCCATTGGGTAACGTCGCTGTGTCATACTGCGTGACCACGGAGGACGATTTCATGGGCATGGGGTGCGCTGGACCTCCAACACCTTCTGCAACAGGAGCTGCGCTGCCACTTGGTTCACCACGTGCCGTCGCCTGGCGCGCCGCATCCCGCTCGTGCGCAAGAGGCGATCTCCTTCCACGGTCGTGAGTCGCTCATCCCACAACTCCACCGGACACGCGAGCGCCGGCTGCAACGCCCGGCTAAATGTTTCCACTTTGCGCGTTTGGGGTGTGGGCGTCCCTCGCAGGCTGATGGGATGTCCAACGATCACGCGAATCACCGCGTGTGTGGTGACTAGCTGCGCGATCGTCGCGATGTCCTGCGGTAACGTCCGTCGTGTCAGGACGGTCACAGGTTGCGCCGTCTGTCCCAAGGAATCGCTCATCGCCACACCAATCGTGCGATCGCCCACATCAAGTGCCAGGATCCTCATCGCGGCAGTGCCAGACGTTCCACATCCAAGATCGTGCGCAAGACCGGCCACGCGGCCCATGAGCCCACATCACACCAGTGAAACCGGGCTGGCACCACGTCCACGTGCGCGTAGCGTTCCATCACCGCGCGGTCAAACGACGTCACCGGCAACCGATGATAGAGGCGCGTCAAGCCTCGCATGGATCCATCCCGTGACTGGGACAGCGCGCGTTCGATCGTCTGTACCAAACGTGGCGCATGCCGCTCCAGCGCTGTACGAAATGCGTGGACGGTGCCGACAAACATCCCTGCGTTCCACAACACCTGACCGCGCCGCACGAGTGCTTGTGCGCGATGTCGTGGCGGTTTCTCGATGAACTGAGCCACGCGTCGCCGACGATGCCGCAGATACCCGTAGTCGCTGGATGGCTGTGTGGGTGGAATCCCCACACAGACCAGGGTCTCAGGATGCGTGTGCGCATGGCGCATCGCCTGCCGCAGCGTGGTAATAAAACGGCGCGCAGGAGCAATCCAGTGATCGGCTGGCAGGACCAAGATGCCCGCCTGCGCATCCTGTCGTGCCAGCCAGCTCGTCATCAACGCGATGCACGTGGCAGTCCCCCGCATCGCCGGCTCACTGATCAGCTGTTGCCGAGAGCCTGCGGGTAGTCCTTGTCGTATCCGTGCTGCAAACGCCGTGGTCGTGACCACCCAGATCCGCTTCGTTCCCACGAGCGGACGTGTGCGCGCAAGCGTCGCTGACAGCAACGTCCTACCTCCCTTCAGGGGCAGGAGCGGCTTCGGGAGATGCCTCCCTGTCAGTGGCTGGAGGCGTTGCCCCAACCCCCCAGCCATGATGACCGCATACCAGCGTCTCATCGCGACTGAATCGCGTGACGCAGCGTATGGATGAACTGCTCAACCGCACGGAGCGAGTGATGGCGCGCCCATCGCTGGACGAGCGCACTGCCGATGATCACACCATCAGCGACGCGCGCGATCCGCCGTGCCTGCTGCGGTGTGGAGATCCCAAAACCCACGCACACGGGCACTCGCGTCAGCCGTTTGAGCCGCTGCACTCCTGTGATCACCGTATCTGGCAACTGCCGACGAGCGCCCGTCGTCCCTGTCACGGACACGTAGTAGATAAACCCACGCGCTGATTGTGCAATCGCGCGTAACCGTGCGGGCGGACTCGTGGGCGCTGCGAGCGGCATCACCGCCACACCATAGCGATCCCCCATCTGTCGCACCGAGCGACTCTCCTCGATGGGCAGATCCGGAATCACCACCCCCTCGACGCCCGCCCGCCGTGCCGCGCGAAAAAACGCGTGACACGCAGCACCGACACTCATCGTGGTGGAGACCGCGCCACCGAACCGCAGCAGCGGATTCACGTACGACAGGAGGACCACGGGTCGCGCGCTCTGTCGTCGAAAGCGCTGCACGAGCCGCAGCACGCGCCGCAGCGTCGTTGCGCTCTTGAGCGCACGCTCCGCAGCGGCTTGGATCGTCGGCCCATCCGCCAGCGGATCAGAAAACGGTATGCCAAGCTCCAGGATATCTACCCCGGCCGCGTCGAGCCGATGCATCAAGCGCGCCGTGTCCGTGAGCGAGGGATCCCCTGCCATCACAAATGCAATCAGCGCCTTCCGCCGCTGCGCCCGAACGGTACTGAACACGCGTGTCACTCGGTTCACGGGTCGCGGGTGACGGTTCGCGGGTGACGCGCACGCGCGGATAACAGCCGCCGAGCCACCACATCCACGTCTTTATCCCCTCGCCCTGACAAACACACGACCACCGTCGCACGTGTGGGAACGCGCGGGATCAGACGCGTGAGATAATACATGGCATGGGCCGGTTCGAGCGCTGGCAGAATGCCTTCCGTCTCGGCGAGGAGCTGAAATCCCGCTAACGCCTGCCGGTCATTCACCGCCACATAGCGCGCACGATGCACGTGCTGGTAGTAGGCATGCTCAGGGCCGACACCAGGATAATCCAGTCCCGGAGCGATCGAGTGCGCCTCGGCAATTTGCCCGTCGGAATGTTGCAAGACGAGACTTTTGGTGCCATGCAACACGCCGATGCGACCACGGACTAACGTCGCCGCGTGATGGCCAAGCTGAAGCCCTGTGCCGGCCGCTTCCACCCCGATGAGCTGCGTTCGACGATCGCGGGCAAACGGGGCGAAGAGTCCGAGCGCATTCGATCCGCCCCCCACACAGGCCACGAGGTAGAGCGGCCCACGCCGAGGGACAGCGGCGAGTTGCCGACGGACTTCGCGTCCAATGACGGCCTGAAACTCGCGAACCATCCACGGATACGGATGCGGTCCCACGACCGAGCCGATGATGTAATGGGTCGCGCGCACGTTCGTCACCCAGTCGCGGATCGCCTCGTTACACGCATCTTTGAGCGTCTGCGAGCCACTCGTGACAGGCCGTACCTCAGCACCCAGGAGTTGCATCCGCGCCACGTTCAGCGCCTGCCGCGCCATATCCTTGACGCCCATGTAGATGACGCACTCGAGTCCGAACAGCGCAGCAACGGTGGCGGTGGCCACTCCATGCTGGCCAGCACCGGTCTCAGCGATCAGGCGAGGTTTGTGCATCCGCACGGCTAGGAGGGCTTGGCCCAGCGTGTTGTTGATTTTATGCGCGCCAGTGTGGAGAAGGTCTTCTCGCTTTAAGTAAATACGCGCGCCCCGCAGACGTTTGGTCAACCGCTCAGCAAAATAGAGCGGTGTGGGACGGCCGGCGTACTGGCGCAGATACTCGGCCAAGGTGCGGCGAAACCTCCGGTCCCGCTGGGCCGCTTGAAACTCGCGCAGCAACTCCTCCAGCGCCGCCATCAAGGTCTCTGGCACATACTGCCCCCCAAACGGCCCAAAGTAACCGTGCGCGTTGGGGCGGGTCTGAATCCTTCGTGGCATAGTCGTATTAGTATAAGAGAGATGAGGAGTTAGGTCAAGGCCACTCGTTGGCCAAGGTGCCGCACCTGGGCTTTGCGGTAGAGCCAACTGGCCAGGGCGATATCTTGGATGGCGAGCCCGGTCGAGTCGAACACGGTGCGCTCATGGGGGTTGCGTCGCCCAGGATGTCTCCCGATGAGGACCTCGCCTAAGGTGGCGGCGATGTGGCGGCGGGTCAGTTTGCCTTGCCGCACTGGCACGTTGATCTCTCCCCCGTGGGCGGCTTGCGTCCAGTCGTCCACCACGATGCGTGCGTCGCACAGCACATCCCACGCCAGCTCGCGCTTGCCAGGCGCATCCGCGCCGATCGCGTTGATGTGGACCCCGGGCTTCAGCCACTTCGCGTAGACCAATGGTTGTCTCGACGGCGTTGTGGTCACGATGATATCCGCGTCCCTGACGCACTGGGTAATGGAGGAGACAGGGTGCAGACGCATCCCACGATGGACGAGGGACGACGCACGATGTACGAATCGTTTGGCTTCGGCTAGGCGCAGGCCCCACACACGCACCGTGGTGAGGCGATGCGTCACCAGCAAGGCGGCGAGTTGCACCTCCGCTTGCTGGCCACAGCCCACCAGGCCCACGACAGAGCTCTCGCGTCGCGCCAGCCACTGCGCTGCCAGTCCTCCTGCTGCACCGGTGCGAAACCGGGTGATGGAGGTCCCGTCGAGGATCGCGAGCGGTCTACCCGTCGTTGGATCGTTGAGCAGGACCACGGCCATGACCGTCGGCAACCCTCGACGAGGATTGCGGGCATGGACATTGACCCACTTGAGTCCTGCGGCCGGTGGATGCGCCAGGTAGGCTGGCATGGCGCGAAAGTCGCCTGCGAATTCTGGCAGGTCGAGATACAGCTTCGGCGGCATCCGCGCCTCGCCCTGCGTGTAGGCGCGAAAGGCCTGGGCAGCCACACGGATGGCCTGACGCATCGTGAGCAACCGCTCGATGTCGCGTCGCGTTAACACCAGGAGCGTGGAGCGAGCTCTCACAGGTCGGAACAGGACGGAGGAGGGGCCGTCACGTTCACTCTGGGGAAGGCGATGCCGTGGGTGGGGTGGGGACAAAAAAGCCCAGTTGCTGCTGGGCGACTTGGGCTTCGTCAGTCACCCAGGTGGCACGCGCGGTGTCATTGTTGAACAGCGAGGGCTCATCCACCCAGAGGGCTTGGCGTGGCGGCAACGGAAAGGAGAGCACATCCACCACGCCACTCCCGAGACGAATGCCGAAACGGCCAAGTCCGATGACCGGGCCGAGGAGCACGCCGCGTCCCCAGCCATCGCGTTTGGTGGTACTCCGGATGGTGAGCGGCCATTCAAAGGGACTAGTCAGAATATTTTCAAGGCCGCGACCAAGTTTGTCCAACGGTCGCGTCACATATGGCGCGACTGCACTCTCGGTGATCACCGGTGGACGCTCCAACATCTGATCGCCTGAAACGAAGAGGTCAAACCACCCTGCCCACGCCACGGAACTCGAGCTGACCAATAACCAACCGCCAGCGAGGAGCCAGCAGCCCACGCTGAGCGCGTGACGACATCTCCTCGTTACTCGCATGGCACCACCCCCTCCTGAACCAGGCTGATGCTGCGGCTGCGGCCGACGATGAGGTGATCCAGGAGGGGAATGCCCACGAGGTGTCCTGCCGCCACGAGCTGCTCGGTGAGGGTGAGATCCTCAGGGCTGGGCGTTGGATCACCGGAGGGGTGGTTGTGGGCGAGAATGAGGGCGGCTGCACGTGCACGAATCGCCTCATGGAACACTTCGCGGGGATGGATGAGGCTCGCGTTCAAGCTGCCGGAGGCGATGGTGGCCACCCGGATGAGGCGATGCTTCGTATCGAGGAGCACGGCGATCACTTGCTCGGTGGGTTGATTGCGTAGCCGAGGTTCCACGATCGCCAGCGCACTGGCCGCGTCAGTGACATCCCGAGGATCATCCGTCGTGACCGTCGTCACCTGTTTGCCCAAGGCAAAGGCGGCTTGCAGTTGTACCGCTTTGGCCAGACCAATGCCACGAAGCTGTGCGAGTTCTTCCAACGAGGCGTTGGCAATCCCAGCGATGGAGCCGAACTGCTGGAAGAGCCGTTGCGTCGTCACCAGCACCGATTCCCCACCGCCACCCCGTCCCAACACGCACGTGACCAACTCCTGCTGCGACAACGCGGCCACGCCCAGTCGTTGCAATCGCTCGCGCGGACGCTCCGAGACCGGCAGATCGCGTACCGTCAATCCCATGAGCACCTCCAGCAGGTGCTCCTCCTCTCGGAACGCTCTCTAGTATACGATGGCCAGCCGGCGGCGTCGAGTAGAATTTCCTATCCTCATGACAGCAGGGCTTGCAGATGGGCGGCGACACTCGCAGGCAGCGCGCGCGGATGGTAGCCGCCTTCGAGAACCGAGACGATCCGGCCCTGACAGCAGGTCTCAGCCAGGGTGACGGTGCGCTGCGTCATCGCGGCGTAGCCGGCTTCGGTTAAGTTGATCTGTGCCAGCGGGTCATCGCGATGCCCGTCAAACCCGGCGGAGATGAACAGGAGCTCCGGTTGAAATGTCCGCATGCGTGGCAGGATCGTGTGGTCAAACACCTCCAGATACTCCGCATCGCCGCTCCCCACTGGCATGGGACAGTTCAGGGTTGTTCCCTTGCCCGCCCCAGCGCCGGTTTCACTCGCAGCGCCGGTCCCAGGATAGTAGGGATATTGGTGGAGGCTGACGTAGAACACCGTCGGATCGTCGTAAAAAATGTCTTGGGTGCCATTGCCGTGATGCACGTCCCAATCCACGATGGCGAGGCGCGAAAGCCGATGCTGGTGCTGCGCATATCGCGCGCCGATCGCGACGTTGTTGAGCAGGCAAAAGCCCATCGCGCGCGTGGCGGTGGCGTGATGGCCTGGCGGACGCGGGAGGACGAGGGCGCGAGTGAGCGTTCCGGCGCACACCGCATCAATCGCCTGAGTGACGCCGCCGACGGCGAGGAGGGCGGTGTCAAAGGATTGAGGCGAGATCACCGTATCAGGATCCAACGCCGTGGGGGCGCGAGCGGCCATGGCCTTGAGCCACGCGAGGTAGTCAGGCGGATGGACGAGGTGG
>Ga0209399_10000973_pt1 | contig 15628 bp, 14 predicted proteins | sample OV2TP3_FD_184130 | JGI IMG/M metagenome (GOLD analysis project Ga0209399, IMG submission 184130) | Hot spring microbial communities from Beatty, Nevada to study Microbial Dark Matter (Phase II) - OV2 TP3 (SPAdes) (version 3) | ecosystem: Environmental > Aquatic > Thermal springs > Hot (42-90C) ... | reverse complement strand
GTCCGGCTGCATTGACGCGAGCGGCCGCTGGGGGGGCGCGGTCCGCGACGCGCAGGGCCGCGAGCTGTTCACCGCCGGCACGCACCCCTGCGCGCCTTCGCCGGGGACGGCCGACAGCCTCTATCTGCGCTGGGGCGACTGGTTCGTCCTCCTGTGCCTCGGCGTCGTCATTTGCCGGCTGCTCGTCAAGCGCGTATAATCGAAAAAATGCCCGACCAAGAGCAGACCCGCCGGCACAAACTCGACCTCCTGCGCCGGCAGCGCATCCTGCCGTTCGGCGAGCGGTTTCCCAAGACGGAGCCGATCCAGGCGCTGGCGGCGTCCTTCCAGGAGGGCCGCGCGGTGACGACGGCGGGCCGGCTGGCCGCCACGCGCGGCCACGGCGGCCTGACCTTCGCGGATCTGCGGGACGCCAGCGGCAAGATTCAGATCTGCCTGCGGAAGGAGCGTCTCGGCGAGGAGGCGTACGCGTTCTGTGAGGCGCTGGATCTCGGCGACATCGTGGGGGTCTCGGGCGCGCTCTTCAAGACGAAGACCGGCGAGGTGACGGTTGAGGTGGAGCGCCTGACGCTCCTGGCCAAGGCCCTGCGGCCGCCTCCCGAGAAGTGGCACGGGCTGAAAGACGTGGAAATCCGCTACCGCCAGCGGTACCTGGATCTCATCGCCAACGAGCCGGTGCGCCAGGTGTTCCTCCAGCGCAGCCGGCTGCTTTCGAGCCTGCGCGAGACGCTGGCGCGGCACGGGTTCCTCGAAGTCGAAACGCCCCTGATGCACCCGATCCCTGGCGGGGCGGCCGGGCAGCCATTCGTGACGCGCCACGAGGCGCTCGACGCGGAGCTCTACCTGCGCCTGGCGCCTGAGCTGTATCTCAAGGAGCTGTTAGTCGGCGGACTCGAGCGGGTCTATGAGCTGAACCGCTCGTTCCGGAACGAGGGGCTCTCCAGCCGCCACAACCCGGAGTTCACGATGCTGGAAGCCTACGCCGCGTATCAGGATGACGCCTTCATGATGGAGCTCCTGCAGGAGCTCATCTGCGACGCGGCGAAGGCGCTGCGCGGGTCGCTCCAGTGGACCTACCAGGGCCAGCCGATCGACCTGACCCCGCCGTGGGAGCGCGCCTCGTTCGCGCAGGCGATGGCGGACATGGGCCTGTCCCCGCGCGCCTCGCTGGAGGACATCCAGGCCGTGCTGCAGCGCAAGGGGCTGAGGGTGAAGGGGCTGACCCGCTCGCAGCTGGTGCGCTTGGTCGAGCAGCTCTTCGAGCCGAAGACCAAGATGAAGCCGCTCTTCGTTGTCGACTACTGGACGGAGCTGTCGCCGCTGGCCAAGGCGAAGCCGGACAACCCGCTGATCGTGGAGCGGTTTGAGCTGTTCCTCGGCGGCCTCGAAGTGGCCAATGCCTACTCCGAGCTGAACGATCCCCTCGAGCAGCGCGCGCGGTTCGAGGCGCAGCTGGAGGCCGCCGGGGTGAAAGGCAAGGCGCGCAAGATCGACGAGGCGTTCGTCGAGGCGCTGGAGTACGGCATGCCGCCGGCCGGCGGGCTCGGCGTGGGCGTCGATCGGCTGGCGATGCTCCTGCTCGATCAGCCAACCATCAAGGACGTGATTTTGTTCCCGCTGCTGAAGCCGCAGGGGTGAGCGTGATGGGGATGATCCATCTCCTGCGTGCGGCTGCCACAGACCAACAGATCAGCGAAATGCTCGAAGTGCATGAGACGTATCTCAAGCTCGCCGGTGATGTGCAACGGGGGGTGGTGGCCGGCGGAGGCGAGTTCCACGCCGATTGCGAGTCCCTGTTGGTTGAAGACGGTAGCCGACGGGAAGACATCTGGGGCGCAGATTGGATCCCAGCGGAACAGGCCGTCCGGTGCTCGGCGCTCATCAACATCCGCCCCCGGCTGAACCCGAGTCTGGAGATTCAAGAGCAGGCCGTCCGACAGCGGGTGGAGGAGATTGTTCGGAGGGTCTTAAAACGGCGATGAGGGACTGGGCCAGCCGTCGAAGACGCTACCAACAGGACAACCCGCCAGTCCAACTGGGAGGGCTGGCGTCAAACCTCAGCCGGATTTCCTGGTTTGCTCAGCGCGGCGATCAGCAGAGCGCTTGCCCGGTATTCCAAGAGAGCAAGTACTTCACCGAATGGTCTGCCCCGTCGCTTCCGGTAGAGCAGCAGGGGTTGCTTGCTGAACTGCAAGTCGACCTGGCACTCTGGGAACGAGGATGGGGAGGGCGCTTGAGCCCCTCGCGCATTGCTCAAGAGGCGCAACGATGGTCGGTCAGGCTGCTGGAGTCCGCCGGGTTGCTGACGCCATGAGCAGCTCGGGTGACCTGCAACCTGATGGGTCCCAGATGCCTGAGCAGGACGTCCTTCTGACGGCCCCGCTGGCGTTCCGTCATTCTTGAGCGGCGATGCGATACGAGCCCTGGTTAGGGCTGCGGTTTCTGTTCGCCAAGCGGCGCGAGCGGTTCATCTCGATCGCTAGGAATAGTGCGCGATGAAAAAAGCCTGGATGCATAAGGCGAAATCGTTTGAGGATGCCAAGCGGTTTGACACATGGTTCTGGCAGCAAGCCGGGGCGTCCGCCCGCTTTGAGGCCGCATGGGCCATGGTCGGTGAGTTCTTGAAAATGAAGGGGAGGCCGCGTGCTCAGCTCCGATTACGAAGATCTATTCAGCACGTTGAACGCCTATAAGATCAAGTACCTCGTCGTCGGCGCACACGCCGTGGCGTTTTACGCGCAGCCTCGCTTCACCAAGGATTTGGATGTCTGGGTGCCGACGGCGCTCAATGATAGCCAGCGGGTGTACGACGCCTTGAAAGCCTACGGCGCCCCCCTTCGAGGCCTGACGCCGAAGAGTTTTGGGACGCCGGGTATCATCCTGCAGATCGGCGTGGCCCCGGTGCGGGTCGACATCATGACCGCGGTGCCGGGTGTGGGTGTCGAAGAGGCCTGGAAGAGCCGAGTGAAGTCTCGATACGGCAAAACGTCCATTCAGGTGATCGGGTTGCCGGAACTGATCAAGGCCAAGCGCGCCGCCGGCCGACCCCAGGATAAGCTGGACCTCACCAAGCTCTTAAAAAAGAAACGATCCGGCTGTCGGTGACCGCCACGGCAGATGTCCTGTTGTCCAACGCGCAGCCCTCTTCAGACCGTCGTCGAATGAAAGGCCAGCGTAACCGTGACCTGTTGCGAGGTGCTGTAGCTATCGTGCTGAGTCTTGTGAGCGGATCAGGTCATGCTCAAGAGTCAGAACAGCTCGGTGGCGTTCCGACGATCAGAGTGGACAATGAGCACTTGCAGACCGAGAGAAGCGACGGATCGCAGCCCCTTCGATATCAGGTGCCAGCGGCAGGGCAAATCATCCTGGACGCTACGGGCTACCGGTTTTCAATCCCCGCTTTCTTAGGAGTGGGCAGCCCCACAATGATCATGGTGTCGACAGGGCAAGGCCAGCAGTACGGAATAGCCTGGGAGCCCGGGGTGACACACTACACGTTGTCGGCACAAACACTCCACCCGTTGAAAGGATCGCAGTCCTTTCTGGGTTTTCGCGCCGGGCAGGAGATCGTCATCATGATCGGTCATGTCGTTCTGCCGGCAAATACGGCGAGCGGCTCCACGTTTTACCCTTTTTGGTTTGCGCTCGTGGATATCCTCTAGCCAGGAACATGCGCTACGAGCTGTGGTTAGGGCTGCGGTTTTTGTTCGCCAAGCGGCGCGAGCGGTTCATCTCGCTCATCGCGGTCTTGTCCATCGGCGGGGTGGCGCTCGGGGTGGCGGCGCTGCTCGTCGTCCTGGCCGTGATGAGCGGCTTTGACCACGACATCAAGGACAAGCTGGTCGGGACCAACGCGCACCTGATCGTCGAGGCGCCGGAGGGCGTGCGGGATGTGGACGGCGTCCTGCGCCGGCTCAGCGCCATGGAGCATGTCGTCGGCACGAGCCCCTTCGTGGCCGGGCAGGCGATTCTGCGGCTGCCCCGCCAGGCGTTCGGGGTGCTCGTGCGCGGCATCGACGGCGAGCGGGAGGCCCGGGTGAACCGGCTGGGCGACTACCTGATCGCCGGCCGCCTGCCCGTCGCCGATCAGGACGCGGTGATCGGCGCCGAACTGAGCGCGTCGCTCGGCCTCGGCGTGGGGGAGCCGCTGCGGCTGATCAGCCCGGCGGACGGCCAGACGCATGAGCTCATCGTCAGCGGGGTCTTCCGCTCCGGCATGTTCGAGTACGACATGAACCTCATCGCCGTCACCCTGGCGCGGGCGCAACAGCTCTACCGCCTGGACGGGGTGGTCAGCGGCGTGGGGGTGAAGCTGGACCGGCTGGAGCTCGCCCCGGAGGTGAAGCAGGCCATCGCACGCGTGCTCGGCCCCGCCTACGACGTGCGGAGCTGGATGGAGCTCAACCCGGCGCTGTTCGGCGCGCTGGCGGTCGAGAAGCGGGTCATGTTCATCATCCTGACCCTGATCATCGTCGTCGCCGCGCTGAACATCACCTCGATGCTCATCATGATCGTCATGGAGAAGACCAAGGACATCGGGATCCTGCGCGCGCTCGGGGCCACGCGGGCGTCGATCGCCAGGCTCTTCCTCGCGCAGGGCTGCGTGGTGGGGCTGATCGGCATCGGGCTGGGGCTGGCGGGCGGGCTGTCGCTCGCGCGGCACCTGAACGCGATCGCGAAGTGGCTCGAGGGGACGTTCGGCTGGTCGCTGTTCCCGCCGACGATCTACTACCTCGACCACATCCCGACGCAGGTCAACGGGCCCGACGTGGCGCGGGTCGTCGCCGCGGCGTTCGGCCTGGCGGTGCTCGCCGGCACGTATGCGGCCGTCCGCGCGGCGCGCCTAGCCCCCGTCGACGCCCTCCGCTATGAGTAAAAAGTGCCAGGCACTTTCCCGCTTGGAATTTTCACGAATCTGTGGAAAACCCGAGTTTTCCACAGTTCGGGCAAGAAACGAACCGGCGAAGTGCCTGGCACTTTATGCTTGAGGTGCGGAACATCTATAAGCAGTACCAAATGGGCAAGGTCTCTCTTGAGGTCCTGAAGGGCGTTTCGATGCGCCTCGATGACGGCGCCTTCGTCGCCATCATGGGGCCGTCCGGGGCTGGGAAATCCACGCTCCTGCACCTTTTGGCCGGGCTCGACACGCCGACGCGAGGCGAGGTGCTGTGGGAAGGGCGATCCGTGTCCAGCCTGCCGGATGCCAAGCGAGCCGCATTTCGCAACCGGACCCTCGGGATCATCTTCCAGTTTTACCACTTGCTCCCGGAGCTCTCGGCGGTGGAGAATGTGGCGCTGCCCGGGTTGGTCAACCCCGCCCTGAAGGGCGGGGTCAATGGCCACCGAGGCGCTCGCGCGCTGCGCGAGCGGGCGCGATCCGGCCTGGAACAGGTCGGCCTCGGTGCGCGGCTGCGCCACCGGCCCAGCCAGCTCTCCGGCGGGGAGCAGCAGCGGGTGGCGATCGCGCGGGCGCTCGTCAACCAGCCGCGGTGGCTGCTGTGCGATGAGCCGACCGGCAATCTCGATACGAAGACCGGCGCCGAGATCATCGAGCTCCTTGTCGGGCTGCACCGCCGCCAGCGCGTCGGCTTGGTGCTGGTGACCCATGAACACAAGCTGGCCGAGCTGGCCGAGCGCATCATCGTCCTTAAGGATGGGCGGATCGTCGCCGGTGTCTGACACCTGGCTATCGCGAGACAGTTGCCAGGTGTCTGACCCCGGTCTCTGAGGAGGTGCTACGTGAACGTCTATCTGAACGGCAAATTCGTGGAACACGCGAAAGCGATGGTGTCGGTGTTCGATCACGGGCTGCTCTACGGCGACGGGGTCTTCGAGGGGATCCGCTCCTACGACGGGCTGATCTTTAAGCTGCGCGAGCACATCGACCGGCTGTTCGAGTCGGCGCACACGATCATGCTGAAGATTCCGCTGGGCAAGGCGCAGCTCATCGAGGTCGTGAAACGGAGTCTCCGCGTCAACCGGCTCCACAACGCCTACATCCGGCTCGTGGTGACGCGCGGCGTGGGCGACTTGGGCCTGGATCCGCGCAAGTGCACGAAGCCGACGGTGTTCGTGATCGCGGACAAGATCCAGCTCTACCCGAGAAGGCTCTACGAGCGGGGGCTGTCGCTCATCACCGTGGCGACGCAGCGCAACGTGCCGGAAGCGCTCAACCCGCAGATCAAGTCGCTCAACTACCTCAACAACATCCTCGCGAAGATCGAGGCGATCAACGCGGGCTATGAGGAAGCGATCATGCTCTCCCACTCCGGCTACGTGACGGAGTGCACCGGGGAGAACATCTTCCTCGTGAAGGGCCGGCGGCTCATGACGCCCCCGCCGTACATCGGGGTGCTGCGCGGCATCACCCGCCGGACGGTCATGGAGCTGGGTGAGCGGCAGGGGCTTAGCGTCTGCGAGGAACTCCTCACCCGGCACGATTTGTTCAACGCCGAGGAGGTATTCCTGACCGGCACCGCGGCCGAGATCGTGCCGGTGGTGCGGATCGACGGCCGGCTGATTGGCTCCGGCCGCCCCGGGCCGGCGACCAAGCGGCTCCAGGCGGGATTTCGGCAGCTGACGAAGACGGAAGGGGTCCGCTACTGAAGTGGCTGAGTGATGGGTCCGGCGCACTTGGCCGCTGAGCCACTTTGCCAGTGACGGGAAACCTGCTAGACTAGATAGTGGAGGTGAATGCGATGTTATGCGAGCTGTGCAAACAGGCGCAGGCGACGGTGCATCTGACCGAGATCGTCAACGAGCAGATGACGGAGCTGCACCTGTGCGAGGTGTGCGCCAACCAAAAGGGCGCCCAGGTCGAAAGCCACTTCGGGCTCTCCGACCTGCTCTCCGGCCTGGCGGAGTTCGGCAAGACGCAGGAGGCGGAGGAGGCCACGGTCAAGGCCTGCGCGGTCTGCGGGATGACCTACGACGACTTCCGCAAGGTGGGCCGGCTGGGCTGCGCCGAATGCTACCAGACCTTCAAGCGCAGCCTCGGCAGCCTGCTGAAGCGCATCCACGGCTCGCCGATTCATGTCGGCAAGTCGCCCGCGCGGCTGATCAAGCCGGGCAAGGCGGCGAAGACGGAGCTGCTGGAGCTGAAGCGCAAGCTGGAGCGGGCGATCGAGCGCGAAGAGTTCGAGGAGGCGGCCCGGCTGCGCGACCAGATCCGCCGGGCCGAGCAGCAGGAACAGCAAGCGAAACAGAGGAAGAATAAAGAATGAGGCGAGAACTGGACGAGTTCCTCAAGCAGCCGAGCGAATGGCTGCGCGGCGTCGGGCCGGTGTCGGATATCGTCATCTCGAGCCGGATCCGGCTGGCCCGCAACCTGGACAAGTCCCCGTTCGCCACGCGCGCGACGCGCGCCTCGCAGGCCGAGGTCTTCAAGGTCGTCCAGGAGGGGCTCGGCGCGACGGCGTCCCTCAGGAAGGCGCTCGTCCTCGAGCTCTCGGACCTGGACGAGGTGGACCGCCAGTTTCTCGTGGAGCGGCACCTGGTCAGCCGGGAGCACGTCATCCATCCGGAGGGCAAGGGCGTGGCGATCGGGCCGGGCGAGGTGGTCAGCATCATGATCAACGAGGAGGACCACCTGCGGATCCAGGTGATGCAGTCGGGGTTGAACCTGCAGGATGCCTGGACGATCATCGACACCCTGGATGATGAGCTGTCGGAGGCGCTGCCGTTCGCGTACTCGACGGACTGGGGCTACCTCACCTGCTGCCCGACGAATACCGGCACCGGCCTGCGGGCGTCGGTGATGGCGCATCTGCCCTCGCTGGTCATCACGAAGCAGATCAACAAGGTGCTCCACACGATCACCAAGCTGGGGCTGACGGCCCGCGGCCTGTACGGGGAAGGGACGGAGGCGTCGGGCAACTTCTTCCAGATCTCCAACCAAGTCGCCCTGGGCCGCTCGGAGGAGGAGATCATCGAGAACCTGGAGCGGATCATCAAGGAGGTTATCCACCAGGAGCAGACGGCGCGCGACTCGCTGATGACGAGCAGCCGGGTCCAGCTGGAAGACCGGATCTGGCGCGCGTTCGGGATCCTGCGCCACGCGAAAACGATGAGCTCCAATGAGGCGCTGGATCTGCTCTCCGCGGTCCGCCTGGGGGTGGACCTCGGGGTCATGTCCCCCACCGGCGGATCCCTGCCCGCCTCGGCGAGTACGGGGCAGGCGGGCGCCTCCGGCGGAAACGGGCTGACGCGGCACGTCGTCAATGAGCTGTTCATCTTCGCGCAGCCCGCCCACCTGCAGAAGCTGGAAGGCAAGGCGCTGTCGGCCAAGGAACGCGACGCGAAACGCGCCGAGCTCATCCGCGCGAAGCTCGGCGGCCAAACCTAAAAAGGTGTCAGACACCTTTCAAAGCGGGAAAAGTGTCTGACACCTTTCGAAGCAGAGGAGTTCCACTCATGTTCAACAAGTTTACGGAGCGGGCACGGAAGGTGATCCTCTTGGCCAAAGAGGAGGCCAAGCGGTTCAACCACGACTACATCGGCACCGAGCACATCCTCCTCGGCCTCATCCGCGAGGGGGAGGGGGTGGCGGCGGCGGTGTTGCAGAAGCTCGGCCTGTCGCCGGAGAAGATCCGGCTCGAAGTGGAGAAGCTCGTGCAGAGCGGGCCGAGCACGATGGTCTCGGGGGATATCCCCTTCACGCCGAAGGCCAAGAAGGTGATCGAGCTCGCCATGGAGGAAGCCCGCAGCCTGGGCCACAACTACATCGGCACGGAGCACCTGCTGCTCGGCCTGATCCGCGAGGGCGAGGGGGTGGCGTCCCAGGTGCTGATGAACTTAGGGCTCGACCTCAACCGCGTGCGCAATGAGGTCATCACGCTGCTGGGTTCGTCGAGCCCGGCGCCGACCGGCGCCGGCCAGGGCGCGCGGACCAAGACCCCGGCGCTGGATGCGTTCGGGCGCGACCTCACGCAGCTGGCGCGTGAGGGCAAGCTGGACCCGGTGATCGGCCGCAAGGAGGAGATCGAGCGCGTGATCCAGATCCTGGCCCGCCGCACGAAGAACAACCCCGTGCTGCTCGGCGAGGCCGGGGTGGGCAAGACCGCCATTGTCGAGGGGCTGGCCCAGATGGTCGTCAAGAATGATGTGCCCGAGATTCTGCGCGACAAGCGGGTCATCATCCTGGACCTGGCGCTCATGGTGGCCGGCACGAAGTACCGCGGCCAATTCGAGGAGCGGATCAAAGCCGTGATGGACGAGATCCGCCGCACCGAGAACGTCATGCTCTTCATCGACGAGATCCATACGCTCGTCGGGGCCGGTTCGGCCGAGGGCGCCATCGACGCCTCCAACATCCTCAAGCCGGCCCTGTCGCGCGGCGAGATCCAATGCATCGGGGCCACGACCCTGGACGAGTACCGCAAGTACATCGAGAAGGACGCCGCGCTGGAGCGGCGGTTCCAGACCATCATCGTCGAGCCGCCCTCGGTGGCGGAGACCATTGAGATCCTGAAGGGGCTGCGCGACAAGTACGAGGCGCACCACCGGGTCAAATACCTGGATGAAGCGCTCGAGGTCGCAGCCAAGCTCTCGGACCGGTACATCGCCGGCCGGTTTCTGCCGGACAAGGCGATCGACCTCATCGACGAGGCCGGCTCGCGCGCGCGGCTGTCCGTGCTGACGGTGCCGCCGGAGATGAAGGACCTCGAGGAGAAGATCGAGCACATCCGCAAGGAGAAGGAATCCGCGATCAAGGGCCAGGACTTCGAGCTCGCCGCCTCGCTGCGCGACCAGGAGCGGGAGGCGCGCGAGCAGCTCGAGCGGACCAAGACCGACTGGAAGAAGGTCAAGGGCGAGGCGATGCCGGTCGTGACGGCCGAGGACATCGCCACCATCACCGCGAAGTGGACCGGCATCCCGCTGGCCCGCCTCGAGGAGAAGGAAACCGAACGGCTCCTCAAGATGGAGGAGCAGGTGCACAAGCGCGTCATCGGCCAGGAGGAGGCCATCGCCGCCATCGCGCGGGCGATCCGCCGCTCCCGGGCCGGCATCAAGGACCCGCGGCGGCCGATCGGCTCCTTCGTCTTCCTCGGGCCGACCGGCGTGGGCAAGACGCTGCTGGCGCGCGCGCTGGCGGAGTTCCTGTTTGGCGACGAGGACGCGCTCGTGCAGCTCGACATGTCCGAGTACATGGAGAAGTTCAACGTCTCCCGCCTCGTCGGCGCGCCGCCCGGCTACGTGGGCTACGAGGAAGGCGGGCAGCTCACCGAGCGGATCCGCCGCCGGCCCTACGCCGTCGTCCTCCTCGATGAGATCGAGAAGGCGCACCCGGATGTCTTCAACATCCTCCTGCAGGTGCTGGAGGACGGCCGGCTCACCGACAGCTTCGGCCGGAAGGTCGATTTCCGCAACACGGTGCTCATCATGACCTCGAACCTGGGGGCGGAGCTGCTCAAGAAGCAGGGCAGCATCGGCTTCGCGCCGACGAAGGAGGAGGTGACCTTCGAGAAGATGAAGGCGCAGCTGATGGAGGAGGTCAAGCGCACGTTCAAGCCGGAGTTCCTGAACCGGATCGACGACGTGATCGTCTTCCACCCGCTGTCGCAGGAGAACCTGGTCAAGATCGTCGAGGTCGAGATCGGCATGGTTCGGGAGCGGCTGCGCGAGCAGGGGATCGCCGTGGAGGTCGACGACTCCGGCAAGGCGCTCCTCGTCGAGAAGGGCTTTGACCTCGTGTACGGGGCGCGGCCGCTCAAGCGCGTCATCCAGCGGCTGATCGAGGATCCGCTCGCCGAAGCGGTCATCGCTCGGCGGGTCAAATCCGGCGCCACCGTGCGCGCGTTCCGCAAGGGAGAGGAGCTGGATTTTGAAGAACTCCCGGTGGAGTCGCCCACGTCCACCAACTAGGCGGCATCCTACCGCCCCTGGGGGCTCAGGGCTCAGGGCTCGGGGCACCTGCCAGAGCCCACAGCCCTGAGCCCGGAGCCGACCTCGATGATCGCGCGGTTGCAGACCTCCTTCCTCGAAACCACGGCGGCCGCCGGCGCCCTCGCGGTGGAGCTGCTCTGGTACACCGGCAGCCTCTGCCTGCTGTTCCTCAAGACCCTCGGGGGGATCTTCACCCGGTCGCTGCGCCCCCAGGCGGTCGTCTACGAGCTGTGGAAGATCGGCGCGCAGTCGTGGTTCATCGTCGCGGTCTCCTCCCTCTTCATCGGCATGGTCCTCGGCTTCCAGAGCGCCTACCAGATGCAGAAGCTGGCGGCCGAGATCTACATCGCCAGCCTCGTGGCGCTGTCCGTCGTGCGGGAGATCGGCCCGGTCATCACGGCGCTCATCATCGCCGGGCGGGTGGGCTCGGCCATCGCGGCGGAGCTCGGCACGATGAAGGTGACCGAGCAGATCGACGCGCTCATGACGCTGGCGGCGGACCCGGTGCGGTTCCTCGTCGTGCCGCGGTTCATCGCGATGGTGATCGCGCTGCCGCTCTTGACGCTGTGGGCGGACGCGGTGGGCATCTTCGGCGGGTTCCTCATCGGGACGATGAAGCTCAGCATCCTGCCGAGCCTCTACTGGAAGATGACGACGATCCCCCTCATGTACAAAGATCTCACCTCCGGGCTGCTCAAGGCGTTCATTTTCGGGATGATCATCTGCACGGTGAGCTGCTTCGAGGGCTTCCGGACCGAGGGCGGCGCCGAGGGGGTCGGGCGCTCGACCACCGTGGCGGTGGTGACGTCGTTCATCCTCATCATCGCGGCCGACTGCCTGTGCACCGCGCTGTTTTACTTCGTGTGGCACTAAGAGCGCCCATCACAATGACGGAAGTGGCAAAGTGGCTGAGTGGCAAAGTGGCTGAGTGGCAAAGTGGCCCTGCCCTCGACGCTAGTGGTCACTTTGCCACCTTGCCACTTCGCCACTAACGCGGCATTTTGATAGGCACTCTAAGTCCATGATTGAGATCAAGGACGTCCGCAAGGCGCTCGACGACAAACAGGTGCTGGACGGCGTCACGCTGACGGTCAAGCCGGGGGAGACGATGGTGGTCATCGGCCGCTCCGGCTGCGGGAAGTCGGTGCTGCTGAAGCACATCATCGGCCTGATGCGGCCGGACTCCGGGTCGATCCTCATCGGCGGGGAGGACATCACGACCCTCTCCGGCGCCGCGCTGGACCAGATCCGGCTGAAGTTCGGGATGCTCTTTCAAGCGGCGGCGCTGTTCGACTCCATGACGGCGTTCGAGAACGTGGCGTTCCCCCTGCGGGAGCACACGGCGATGAGCCGGGACGCCATCGCCCAGCGGGTCCACGAGTGCCTGCAGCTGGTCGGGCTGGCGGAGGTGGACGACCGGTACCCCGCCGAGCTCTCCGGCGGGATGCGCAAGCGGGTGGGGTTGGCGCGGGCGTTGGCGATGAGCCCGGAGATCGTCCTGTACGACGAGCCGACGACCGGCATCGACCCCATCATGGGCGACATCATCAACGACCTCATCATCGCGCTGCGGGACCGGCTGAAGGTGACCTCTGTGGTGGTCACGCACGACATGCGCAGCGCCTACAAGGTGGCGGATCGCATTGCGATGCTCTACAATGGCACCATCGTAGAGGTGGGGACGGCGGAGCAGATCCGCACGTCGGCCAACCCCCTCGTCCAGCAGTTCATCAAGGGCGAGGCGGTGGGGCCGATCCAGGAGGGGCTGCCGGACCGGCGCGTGCTGTCGCGCTGGGCGCCGCGCAGCCGGATCGTCTTCCGCTAACCAAAGTGGCAAAGTGGAGTGTCGGATGTCGCATCCCGGCCACTGAGCCACTCACGCAGCGGGTGAGAGCCGAGCATTATGGCGCAACGCTGGTCGCTGGAAATCAAAGTCGGAGCGTTCATCCTCTCCGGCCTAGCGCTGTTGGTCGTCTTCATCTTCGCGATCGGAGACCTGACCACCGCGTTCCAGCCCGGCTACCGGCTGCGGGTGCTGTTCGATTCCGCCAATGGGATCACCGACGGCGCCCCGGTCCAGTACGCCGGTGTGGAGGTGGGCAAGGTCCAGGACGTGCAGATCATCTACCCCAAGGACGAGACGGTGCCGAAGGTCGCGCTCATTGTGCGCCTGCCGTCTTCCGTGACGGTCCGCGACGACGACGAGGCCTCCATCAGCACCTTCGGGCTGTTGGGGGAGAAGTTCCTCGAGATCAGCCCGGGGCTCGGCCAAGGCCCCATCCTCGAGCCGGACGGACAGCTCATCGGCAAGCCGCCGGTCTCGACGGAGCGGATCATTGAACGCTCCAACGAGGTGCTGACCGAGTTCAAGCAGACGCTCCAGGGGCTCAACAGCCTCGTCGGCAACCCGGAGGCCCGCATCTACCTGAAGGAGGCGCTGCTGGAGGCCCGCGACGCGACCCGGCACTGGAAAGCGGTCGGGGAGCGGCTCAACCTCGCCCTGTCCTACGCCGAGGCCGGGCAGGGCAGCCTGGGCAAGTTCCTGTACGACGACGAGCTCTACCGGCGGGCCATGCTGTTCGTCGACGACCTCCGCGCCCACCCCTGGAAACTCCTGGTCCGCCCGAAGAAAGAACCGCCAAAGCCAGAACAGGCGGTTCAGTGAACAGCGCTCTGGGTTGAGGGCTGTGGGCTCTGGCAGGTGCCCAGAGCCCTGAGCCCAGAACCCAGAGCGAAGTTGTCATGTCTAAAGTTAAAACCCTCTTCATCTGCCAGCAATGCGGCCACCAGGCCGTCAAGTGGATGGGCCGCTGCCCGGGCTGCGGCCAGTGGAACACGCTGGTCGAGGAGCTCATCGAGCCGTCGCCGACCTCGGCCGCGCCGGGGCGGGTCGTGGCCCCGGTGTCGCTGGGCGAGGTGACGCTGGAAGACGCGATCCGCGTGCGCACCGGCCTGGGGGAGTTCGACCGGGTGCTGGGCGGCGGCATCGTCCCGGGCTCCGTCACGCTCGTCGGCGGCGAGCCGGGCATCGGCAAATCGACGTTGCTGCTGAGCGCGGCCGGGGCGCTGGCCGCGTCCGGCCAGACGGTGCTGTACGTCAGCGGGGAGGAATCGCTGCGGCAGACAAAGCTGCGCGCGATGCGTTTGGGCCTGAGCTCCTCTGCCGTGCAGCTGCTGGCCGAGATCGGCCTGGAGGCGATCAGCGAGGCGATCCGCTCGACGGCCCCGCACGTCGTCATCATCGATTCCATCCAGGTGATCGAGACGGACGCGTTGCAGTCCGCGCCGGGCTCCATCGGGCAGGTACGCGCCTGCGCCCACGCGCTGGTGCGGCTCACCAAAGAGCGCCTGCCTGCGCCGCGCCATGACGCCAAGTCCGACTTGGCATCGGCGCGGCAGGCAGGGCAGGGGGCGCTCTTCCTCGTTGGGCATGTGACGAAGGAAGGCTTCCTGGCCGGCCCCAAGGTCCTGGAGCATCTTGTCGATACCGTGCTCTACTTCGAAGGGGAGCCGACGAGCGGGTTCCGGCTGTTGCGCTCGACCAAGAACCGCTTCGGCGCGACGTACGAGCTGGGCGTCTTCCACATGACGGCGGAGGGCCTGGTGGAAGTCACGAATCCCTCTGAGCTGTTTCTGGGCCAGCGGACCGAGGCGGTGCCCGGCTGCATGGTGACGGTGAGCTTGGAAGGCAGCCGCCCGCTGCTCGTCGAGGTGCAGGCCCTCACGAGCCCGTGCGGCCTGGGCCTGCCCAGGCGCCGGACGGCCGGCGTGGACTTCAACCGGCTGTCGATGCTACTGGCGGTGCTGGAGCGGCGGGTCGGGCTGCATCACGTGGCGCAGCAGGACGTGTTCGTCTCTTCGCTGGGCGGGGTGCGGCTGCTGGAGCCGGCCGCGGATCTGGGGATCGCCATCGCGATCGCCTCCAGCCTGAAGGAGCGGCCCACGCGCCAGAAGGACCTGGCCATCGGCGAGGTCGGCTTGACGGGCGAGATCCGCCCGGTGACTAACGTCTCCCAGCGCATCCATGAGGCCAGGCGGGTGGGCTTTCAGCGCTGCTTTGTGGCGGCGGCGCGCGGGGGAGGGCTGCCGGGGGAGGAGATTGAGGTCGTCCCGGTCCATCATCTCCGGGACGCTGTCAATCGTGCGTTGGAGTAAGAGCCCAGCGTCATCATCCGATTATTTGGGAGGTGAGCGATGAATCTTCGCTTCGTGCGGATCAGCTTCATCGTGATCAGCGCGCTGTTGGGTTCGCAAATGCTGGGGCAGGCCATCGGCTGGCCGATGTGGCTGCGGGTGCTGGTGGGCGCGGCATCGGGCGCTGTGCTCGTGCTGATCGAGGCGGCCATCCATCGCGTGGGGCGGGTCTCGGTGCGGGGGTTCTCCGCGGCGGTGTTCGGGCTCCTGTTCGGCTTGATCATGGCGAAGCTGGTGGCCGATGCGATTGCGTTGATCCCGCTGGATGCGGGCACGATCGCGACGGTGAAGGTCGTGCTCACCTGGGCGTTCTGCTACCTGGGCATGGCGATGGCGCTGCGCGGCCGGGACGAGTTCAGCGTGATCATCCCGTACGTGCGGCTCGCCCGCCACGACCGCGGCGAGGAGTTCTACCTCGTGGACACGAGCGCGATCATCGACGGCCGGCTCGTGGACCTCTGCAAGACCCGGTTCATCGAGGGCCGGCTCGTCGTCCCCCGCTTCGTCCTGCGCGAGCTCCAGGCGGTGGCCGACAGCTCCGATCCGATGA
>Ga0209399_10000970_pt1 | contig 15652 bp, 12 predicted proteins | sample OV2TP3_FD_184130 | JGI IMG/M metagenome (GOLD analysis project Ga0209399, IMG submission 184130) | Hot spring microbial communities from Beatty, Nevada to study Microbial Dark Matter (Phase II) - OV2 TP3 (SPAdes) (version 3) | ecosystem: Environmental > Aquatic > Thermal springs > Hot (42-90C) ... | reverse complement strand
GGAGGTACGAAGCTTGGTCCCCCACAACGTAAGCGAGTTGGGCACCCGGCCGCAGCAAGGTGCGGAGCTCGGAAAGATGCCGGGCCATGCCCCCAAAATACAACTTTGTCACTCGGGCATATTGACGCTCAAAGCCAGACGTCTTGCCAAGCTCGATCCGTCTTTTCTCTATGGCATCAGCGATCCGCTGAATCTCCTGATGGCCGGCAACCAACAAGTCATCTTGGTCGTCCCTGTATACGCTGCGGGTGTTAGAGCGCACTAACTCCTGCTTGACCAAGCGCAAATCCTCCTTACTACGGATAAACCCCAGCAGCACCGACTCTAGACGGGTGGTTCGAGTGTAATCCTTCTCATTTGGATACGGTGGTGAGGTAATCACAGCGTCTATTGACCTCGACTCCAGCGCAGCGCTCAGGCACCTTGAGTCGACTCGATGAACAATAGATCGGTTATGAGCTTTAGCCCTTAATACGCGAAGATCATCCACCATTTCCCGGATACCGTTCAGCCAAGCCGCAACTACCGGAGCGTCAGGCTTGGGAGGACCTATTCCAACCTCAGGGCCAAAGTGCAGATTGCTGATTTGGAAGACAATCGCCTTGGCCAATGCCAGTCGCTCATGTTCGCTGTACCGCTCATCTTCATGCTCCTTCAGGTTCTCCAGCAGCACGAGCGTTTTGTGCAGCGGAAGTGAACTAATGGAATCTTTCAGGAGAAGGCTCTGTACTGGTTGGGAAAGCGTCCTGAGGGTGGTAGCAGGAACCCTCCGACGAGCGTGAAATAATGGCAAAGGCTCTTCATCATCAACGCCATCCGCCTCAAACCTCTGCAATGTTAGGTCAGCAATTTTACGAGCATGCCGCATGAGGCTATCTGAATCAACATTCCAGTTCACTTTGACCCGACTTGCGAAACACGCCATCGGGTTGGCTTCGACACCTATGCTCGCAATGCCAAGTTTCTTGCATTCGACCAGCGTTGTACCGGTGCCGCAGAACGGGTCAAGAACACAGTGGTGGGAGTTAAGATTGAAGCGCTTCAGGTAGTTACGTACTAGATGGGGAGGGAAGGACAACACAAACCGATACCAGTTGTGGGCAGCGAGATCTTCTGCCCTGAGCTTGTTGTTTTCCGGACTTGCCTGACGAGTCGTTTGGTCTGAAGGAATGAGCGTCTTCATTTGCAACTCTCAGTGAACCAGCCAATTATATCAGGGCTGCTAGAAATGATAAATCTCTGCCTTGTAGGCGGAGGTTTTGATTTTTTTAGCATGCCGGTTCCCTCTCTGCTCCGGCTGTTCTGAGTAATCAGCCAGGTGTGATATGGGGTCTGGTGGTAGGAGCGAAGCCGGCGGCGATCGCGCGATCGGTAATGACGTGGGCCAGACGAAGCGACGCGGTCGCGGCAGGCGACGGCACATTCCGCACATGGACCGCATGGTCCTGCTGCACGATGTTGAAATCATCCAGCAACTGGCCCGAGGCATCCATCGCCTGCGCCCTGACCCCGGCGCTCGCCGGCACGAGATCCTCCGGCCGAATCGACGGCACCAGCCGCTGCAACGCCCGCACGAACGCCGCCTTGCTGAAGGATCGATAACTCTCAGCCAACCCGGTGCGCCAATACCGCCTGGCCATGCGCCAGAACCCCGGAAAGGTCAAGATCTCCGCGGCATCCCGCAGATCGATGTCGCGCTTGCGATACCCTTCTCGTTTCAACGCCAGCACGGCATTGGGCCCCGCGTGAAGCCCCGCGCGAATGGTGCGGGTCACATGCACGCCGAGAAACGGCATCGTCGGATCAGGCACGGGGTAGATCATCGTCCGCACCAGAAAACGACGCGAGGGAACCACCTCATAGTACTCGCCGCGGAACGGCACGATGCGCACATCGGAAGGCCCGCCCGCTCGCGCCGTCACCCGATCGGCGTACAGGCCGGCACAGGTCAGGAGAAACCGCGAGCGCACCTCGCCGGCCGTCGTCCTCACGAGCCACGCGCCCTGCCACCTCGAGCATGACATGACGCGCGTCGACGTCCGGATCGATGCTCCCCGTTGCTGCAGCCAGGTCGCCATCGTCGCAGCCACGAGCGCATAGTCCACGATGCCGGTCGCGCGCACATGCAGCGCCTGAATCCCCGCGGCATGCGGCTCGATCTCGCGTATCTGCTCCGGACCGATCCGCGAGAGCCCCTCGACGCCATTGGCCACGCCCCGCTGATAGAGCGTCTCGAGCGCCGGCAACTCCGACGGGCGGGTCGCCACGATGAGTTTGCCGCACATTTCGTACGGGATATGATGGCGCCGGCAAAACTCCACCATCAGCTTCGCCCCCGCCACGCACGTCGCGGCCTTGAGCGACCCGGGACGATAGTAGATGCCGGAGTGGATGACGCCGCTGTTCCGCCCGGTTTGGTGCGCCGCCAGCCGCGGTTCCTTCTCGAAGAGCACGACGCTGAGCGACGGATACTGCGTCAGCATCTCCATCGCGGTCGCCAGGCCCACGATCCCGCCGCCGACCACCGCGAGATCAACGACCGGGACGCTCACGAGGGCAGGTGTTGCCGAAACCACTCGACGGTGCGGCGCAATCCTTCGGCGAACGGAACGCGGCCTTTCCATCCCATGCGCTGCATGGCTTTGGAGGAATCGGCGAAGGTGCGCCGCACATCGCCGGGGCGCGGCGGTTGAAACGACGGGAGGATCGAGAGGCCTAAGATGCCGTTGAGCGTCTCCCACAGCTCCAAGACGGTGTGCTCTTCCCCGAGCGCGATATTGAACACGTCCCCGCTCACCCCCGGCGCGCGCGACGCCACGATCGTCGCGTCGGCCACATTATCGACATACGTGAAATCCCGCGATTGCCTCCCGTCTCCGTAAATCGGCGCCGGCTGCCGGCGCAAGAGGCAGGCGATGAACTTCGGCACGACGACCGCGTACTCATTCTCCAGGCTTTGGCGGGGCCCGAACACGTTGAAATATCGCACGGCCACCGTCTCCAGGCCCATCTTGGCAAACAGGGCGCAGAAGAGCTCGTCCGCCAATTTCGACGCCGCGTACGGAGAGATGGGAGCGGGCGGGTGGTCTTCGCGCAGCGGCATCTGCGCCGCCTCCCCGTACACCGAGCTGGAGGAGACGCACACGACGCGCCGCACGCGCGCTTTCATCGCCGCCTCCAGCAGATTCACCGTCCCCAACACATTGACGTCGGTGTAGCCGTAGGGATCCGCCATGGACTTCGGCACGCTGCGCCACGCCGCTTCATGGAGAATGAAGTCCATCCCCTGGCACGCTTGGGCCACGAGGCGACGATCACGGATATCCCCTTGGAGGAACTCGATCCGATCGCGCACTTGGGCCACATTCTCCAGCGTCCCCAGGGACAGGTCATCCAGGACGCGGACCTGGTGGCCCTCCGCCACCAGCCGATCGACGATGTGAGAGCCGATGAAGCCGGCTCCTCCGGTCACGAGATACTTCGACATGCTGTCAACCCCTTGCGGTATACATGTTAAAGCGGAACGACATGGGAGCGCCGTCGACGCGCCTGCCCATACTGGTTGCGGGTATCCACGATCAATCGAGCGTGCCGAAGCACCAGGTCGTAATCGATCGTCGAATGGTTCGTCAAGATCACGACGCCATCGGCCTGTTTGAGCTGCCGGATCGTCAGCGGAGTGGAGCGGACCGCGCGGCCATTGAGCGTCGCCGTCGGCACATGCGGATCGTGATAGCGCACCTGCACCCCCCGCTCCTCAAGCGCCTGGGCCACCTCAAACGCCGGCGAATCCCGCGTGTCGCTCACATCCTTCTTATAGGCGAGCCCGATCAAGAGCAGGCGCGATCCCTTGAGCGACTGCCGGCGATCGTTGAGCGCGCGCGCGATCTTATCCACGACGTAGTGCGGCATGTACCGGTTGGTCTGATCGGCCAGCTCGATAAACCGCGCCTCAAACCCGTGCACGCGCGCCTTCCACGCCAGATACATCGGATCCGACGGGATGCAGTGGCCGCCGATCCCGGGACCGGGATAAAACGCCATGAAGCCGAAGGGCTTGGTCTTCGCCGCTTCGAGCACTTCCCACACATCCACGCCGAGCTTGTCGCACATCAACGCGATTTCATTGACGAGGCCGATGTTGACCGTGCGGAAGGTGTTCTCCAGCAGCTTGACCATCTCGGCGACTTTGGAGCAGGAGACCGGGACGGTGCGATGGATCACGGAGCCATAGAGCGCGTTGGCCAGCCAGGTGCAGGCGGGCGTGATCCCGCCGATCACCTTGGGGATGGTCCGCGTGGTGTACGTCGGGTTGCCGGGATCGATGCGCTCGGGAGAAAAGGCGAGCGCGATCTCCTCGCCGACGCGCAGCCCTTGCGCTTCCAGCGCCGGCAGGATCACTTCGTCGGTCGTCCCCGGATACGTCGTGCTTTCCAAGACGATCAATTGGCCGGCGCGCACGCGCTGGGCGATCTGCTGCGTCGCGGAGATGATGTACGACATGTCCGGCTCGCGGGTCTTGCGCAGGGGCGTCGGCACGCAAATGATGACGGCATCGAGCGTGCGCAAGGCGTCAAAGGAGCTCGTCGCGCGCAGCCGGCGGGCGCGCCGCATCGCGCGCAAGTCATCGCTTGAGACATCCAGGATATACGAGCGCGCCCGGTTGACTCCATTGACCCGCCCGGCGTCCAGGTCGATGCCGGTCACCTGAAATCCCTCCCGGGCAAACTCCACCGCCAGCGGAAGCCCCACATACCCCAAGCCGATGACGCCGATGCGAGCGCGGCGAGCGGCGATGCGTTTGGCCAGTTGGGCCAATGCTCCCGCGAGGCGCGGCTTGCCGTTGACGGTCATGAGGGACGTTGACGAAGATAGGCGTCGAGTGCGTCTTGCCATGAGCGCAACATCCTCCCAATCAATTGCGGCACGTGCTTCGTCGCCAAGCCGACCTGCGGCGGCCGTGGCGCGTCCCGATGCTGATCCGCCATGCGAATGGGCCGAATGAGATCCGGATTGCCTCCGATGAGCGCGGCGACTCGCTGCGCAAAGGAGAGCCGCGTGCACCAACCCGCATTGCTCAGGTGCACCACGCGAGGCCACGGCTCCCCGCGCGGCGGCCACGACTCAAGTGCTGCGCTCAACGCCCCGAGCGCGGCCGCCAAATCCGTCGTCAGCGTCGGCGACGTCACCTGATCAATGAACGCTTCCACCGATTGGCCCGCACGCAGACGCTCCACGATGTGATCGCAAAAATTCATCCGGCCGGGCCCGAAGAGGGTGCTCGTCCGCGCCACCACCGCGCGCGGGTAACGCAGGGCGGCCTGCTCCCCTCGCCACTTGGATCGCCCGTATTCGCTGATGGGATCAGGGACATCGGTCTCATCATACGCCGCTCCCTTGGTCCCCGCGAAGACGTAATCGGTGCTGACCGAAATCAGCCACGGCGGCGGCCCTTGTCCCTTGCGGCGCTGGTGATGGTCCAAGGCCTCCACGAGGGTGGCGGTGGTATCCACGTTCAAGCGCTGCGCCACCTGCGGCTCGCGCTCGCACCGATCGACATCCGAGAGGGCCTGCGTGTGCAGGATGACGCGCGGCTGCACTTCCTCGAGCATCGCCCGCACGCGCGGCCCATCGAGCAGGTCGCACACGCGATGCGCGCCTTCGCTCCCCGGCGTCGCGGGAGCATGCCGGGAGAGGCCCGTCACCTCACAGGAGCGCGCCAGATGGCTGCTGAGCGCTTGACCGAGCAGGCCGGTTGAGCCAGTGATAAGGATCTTCACGGAGGCGTTGGGTGACAGGCAACCACAGGTCTCTGAATTTGCTATACCACTCAATGGTCCGGCGCAGCCCGTCTGGAAACGCGATGCGCGGCTCCCACCCCAAGGCGCGCAGCTTCGCATCATCGATTGAATATCGGCGATCATGACCAGGACGGTCTGCGACAAATTGGATCCGGCTCGTCGTTGGTTGCAACCCAGCTAAAATTTGTTGCGCCGTTTCTATGTTCGTCTGTTCACAACCACTTCCTATATTATAAATTTCACCAAGCATTCCCCTCTCGATAAGAGTGATGAGCGCCTCACATACGTTATCGACAAAGAGCCAACATCGACGTTGTGTTCCATCCCCGTAGAGCGGCAAGGGACGCCCTTCAATGGCATTCGTGATGCACAGCGGAATAAACTTCTCCGGCAGCTGACCGATGCCAAACACATTCGTGGGCCGCGCGATGATGACGGGCACTCCAAACGTCGCGTGAAACGCCTGCACCAATAAATCGGCCGCGGCTTTGCTGGCGGCGTACGGGCTGTGGGGGCGCAGGGGTGCTTGTTCGTCCACAGCCCCCTCGAGCACCGGTCCATACACTTCGTCCGTGCTGATGTAGAGAAACCGCTTCACCGGCTGCAAGCGCGCTTGCTCCAACAACACCTGAGTCCCCTCGACATTGGTGCGGATAAATGGCGAGGCATTGGTGATCGAACGATCCACGTGCGTCTCGGCAGCGAAGTGAATGACGATGTCAACAGCCCCAAGCGCTTCGCGCACGACGGCCGGATCGCAGACATCGCCTTGGATGAATCGGTAGTGTCCGTCCCGCGCTTCCAAAGGAGCGCGTAATTGCGAACCGTCGGCATCCGCCAGCCGATCGAGCGTCCCGGCATACGTCAGCGCATCGAGATTCACAATGGAGTCGTCCGGATGCAGATGCAACCAATGCCGGATAAAGTACGAGCCGATGAAGCCGGCTCCGCCCGTCACAAGGAGTCTCATGAGCGTTGAGTTTCGAGTTTCTGGTTTCGAGTGTCCCGCGGCTGATTCGCGAGCGCGCTGTCTCGCACGAGCGTGGCGGCGCGATACAGCGTCTCGGGCAATCCCGCATCCGTCCACCAGCCCTCCAAGAGATCGTAGGTCATGTCGCCGCGCGCGATGTAGGCATTGTTCACATCCGTGATCTCCAGCTCGCCGCGCGCCGAGGGCCTGAGCGTCCGGATGATATCGAACACGCGCGCATCATAGAAATAAATGCCGGTGACGACGTAGTTCGACGTGGGCCGCTGCGGCTTTTCTTCGATGCCGACGATCCGGTCGCCGTCGAGCTCGGCCACGCCGAATCGCCAGGGGTCGTCGACTTCCTTGAGCAGCAGGCTCGCTCCGCGCCCCAGCGCTCGAAATCGCTCCACGTACGGCCGGATGCTTTTTTCGACGAGATTATCGCCCAGCATCACGGCGATGGATTGTCCCGCGGCGAAATGCTCCGCAAGCCTGAGCGCTTCCGCGATGCCGCCCTCCCCGCGCTGATACGTATAATTCAAATGCTTCAGCCCGAACTCCTCCCCATTGCCGAGCAGCCGCAGGAAATCGCCCGCGTTGTTGCCGCCGGTCACGATGAGGATCTCCGTCAGCCCGGCCTCGACCAGCGTCTGGATGGGATAGTAAATCATGGGGCGGTCGTAGACGGGCAACAGGTGCTTGTTCGTGATCCGCGTCAACGGCTCCAGCCGCGTGCCCAAACCTCCCGCCAGCACGACCCCTTTCATGCGTCAGCCATCTTTCGCGGACCAGTCGTACGGGATGTCGTTCCGATGGGGATCCGCGCGATACTCATCCGGCTGCTCATGATGATACGGCTCCGTGGGCATATTGATCACGATGGCCTCGGGTGCGGTGAGCCCCTTGAAGCCGTGCCACAAATCGGCGGCGATCTGCACCAGCATCGGGTTGTGGACCCCGATGAAGAACTCGTTGAGGAGCCCGTGCGTCCGGGAGGACGTGCGCCCGTCGTACACGACGAGCTTGATCATCCCGCTGACGCAGACGAAATGATCCACTTGCCGTTTGTGATAATGCCACCCTTTCACGACGCCCTGGTGCACCGTCGTGCAATACACCTGCCCGAAACTCATGAACAGCGGCTCATCCCGACGCAGCATCTCAAAGAGCCGGCCCCGCTCATCCGGGATGACCCGCAACGTCTTGGTGCGCACGCCGTCAATGAGGTTCAAGTGTGCCCCTCCCGATCCCGATATAGCGGAAGCCGAGTGCTTGCAGCCGCTGCGGATCGTAAATGTTCCGCCCGTCCACAATGAGCGGCTGACGCATGAGCCGCTTCAGCCGCGCGAAGTCCAATTCCTTAAACTCATTCCATTCCGTCAGCACCGCCAGCGCGTCGGCATGGCGGGCGACCTCATAGGGATCCCGGCAGAGCTTCACCGTCGGCAAATGATGGACGGCCTCCGGCATGGCCTGCGGATCAAACGCCTTGACCATCGCCCCCTCGCGCAGCAGACCCTCGATGATCTCAATGGCCGGGGCGTAGCGCATGTCATCCGTGTTCGGCTTAAACGCGAGGCCCAGCACTCCGATGGTTTTCCCTTTGATGACCCACAGGGCCTGCTGCATCTTCTCCAGCACCGAGCCCTTTTGCGCCTCGTTGATGCGGCGCACCGCCTTGAGCAGCTCAAAATCATACCCGAGCTGCTCCGAGATTTTAATGAACGCCTCGAGGTCTTTGGGGAAGCAAAAACCGCCAAAGCCGACGCCGGCGTTGAGAAACGAGCGGCCGATGCGCTCATCCAACCCCATGCCCTCCGCCACTTGCTGCACGTCGGCCCCGCAGCGCTCGCACAACGTGGCGATCGCGTTGATGAAGGAAATCTTCATGGAGAGGAACGAGTTGGAAGCGTGCTTGATGAGCTCAGCGCTTTTGATGTCCGTCACGACGATGGGAACACCGAGCGGCTGATAGAGCGATCGGAGCAGCTGCCTGGCCCGCTGGCTCTCCACGCCCAGGACGACGCGATCCGGTTTCATGAAATCCTGGATCGCCGTGCCCTCCCGCAAGAATTCGGGGTTCGAGGCGACATCGAAGGGGTGCTTCTTTTTGAGGTAGGTCTTGATCGTCTGGGCGAGCCGATGGCCGGTCTGGACCGGCACGGTGGATTTCTCCACGATGAGGCGATAGCCGCACAGGTGCTGGGCGATGGAGCGCGCGACGGCTTCCACATAGGCCAGGTCCGCTTCGCCGTTGGACTTTTGCGGGGTGCCGACCGCGATGAAGATGATCGTGGATTTTTGCACCCCCTCTTTGAGCGAGGTGGTGAACGCGAGGCGATGCTCGCGAACGCCCCGCGCGACGAGTTCCTCGAGCCCCGGCTCATAGTACGGCATGGCGCCGCGCTTGAGTTGCTCAATGCGCTTGGCATCGTTATCCACCATGACGACGCGGTGGCCGAGGTCGGCAAAACACGCCCCGGTCACCAACCCGACATGGCCCGCACCAATGACGCTGATTTCCATGGAAGGCAAGGGTTAGGAATCACGTGGACGACGTCGTCTGCCCAAAGCAAGTCGTCATTATACCAGCCCCGGCGGGAGCGCGCCAACTCGCCGTTGCTCTGCTGTTGCTCTGCTGAGCGGCAAGCGAAGATCTCGGCAGGAGCCACCGGCATGGCTCAAGGGGCAAGCTGGCCGCGCAGCGGAGAAAACGGGCTGCTCTGCGATCCCAGCTTGGGTTGATGGTAACTTTCCGAGGTTTCGATCGGCAGATCGGGATAGGCCTTCAGCGTCAGCGTGAAATACACTTCCTCTCCGAGCTCTCGATCGACCCGCCAGACCAGCTCAGCGAACCAATCGTGCAGGTCGCGGCGCAGCTTATATTGATACTCCCGCAGGTTCGCGAACCGCTTGGATCCGCCGGAAACTTCCTTCCACGTCAAGCGATGGAACGTGCTGACCTGCCATTTTTTGGACAGTCCCACGTCGAATTGGAGCACGTCTTCGGTCCTATCGTTCTGCGAATAGCGATGGCCGCAGCCCAGATACCATTGCCCCTGGGGGATCGGCGTGAGGTCGGCTTCCGGGCTTGGACCCGCCGCAAACGTCTGCCTCGCCGGCGCTTGAATGTCCGAGGCATGCTGCGCCTGCGGCTGGCCTTTGCCTCCGACCATGACCACATCGAGATTCCAAGTGGGAATGCGACCATCCCGCGAGCCTGTGAGAAAGTGGCTCGGGTAGGTCCAATCCGTTTCGACGCGCAACCACGGCCACGGATACGTCTCGACGTCAAAGAGCCAATCCCCGAGCCGGCCGCCCTGCTTATTGCCGTGGCCGCGGTACGTATACGGAATCGACACCGTGCTGCGCAGCAGGTCGACGCTCCGGAGTTTTTTTCCGGCCGGCCGCTTCGTTTGCAGCTTATTCTCGAGTCCAAACGTGATGATATTGGACGTCCCGCTCGCCGCGGGAAAACTCAACGACTCCGGCGGAACAGTCGGCTGATGGAGATAGGCATAGGACACGGTCGGCGTCAGCACATGGCGCAGCCAGTTGAAATTCAGCCCCCACGCGTTGGTCACCACCGGAAAAACCCGGAACAGCTTGAGGCTCGCATCGACGCCGGTCCCGAATTGGCCGGCGATGAGATCCCGCATGCCGTCGGGTCGCTCGATCCCTCCCTGCTTATCCTTCGTATAGTAGGTTTGGTGGATGTCGGCTTTTGGCGTCACCTCGATGGGCCGCAGCAACCCGAGGACGTATTTGAACTGCTGCAGCCAATCGACCCGCACGACGTCGGTATCATTGTCCGAATGAGCGCGCTTGGTCTGGAGGTTGGCCACCTCGACCGTCGTGCCGGAAAAAAGCCGGGTCAGGCCGATGGGCTTTTGGGGCACCTGCAGCGTCACTTGGGGGAGCGCATCCGTGACGGTTTGAAACCGATTCAGCCGCCGGCGCACGAGCGTGCCGAGGGCATAGTCCTTGGTGCTCGTGACGGCGGAGATGAAGCTCTCGGAGACGTTTTCCGCCGTATACTCCTCGCGGAAGAGAAATTCCTCGCGGTAATCGACGTCGCTGTACTTCTGGAGATCGGTCACCACCGTGGTATCGGGCAGCGGCTTCCAGAAATGGCGCCAGAGCACGCGGTAGCGGTTGTCCCCGGCCCCTTTCGGCAACTCGTCTTCTTTCCTGCGCATGTTATGCTCTTGATTGTAGTACAGCTTCAGCAGCCCTTTCCCGAATGACGTGTTCTCGATCTGATGATCGAGACCTACGCCCCAGGCGAAGGCGCGGCGCCAATCGAGGTGGATCGTGCCCTTCTGGTCCTGCGGCCATTTGTAGCGGTAGCCCATCAAGGCAAACTGCTCCCAGGGCTTCTTCTTCCCTGGAATGATGAAGAAGGGAGACTGCCGATCCGCGAAGGACAACCACGGGAAATAGAGCAAGGGAAACTCTTCCACAAACAACGCGGCGTTTCGGCTGCGCACGAGCTTGTCGTCCGCAAAGACGATCGCGCGACGCCCCTGGAATTTGAAATGCGGCGGCTCCAGCTCGCAGGACGTAAGGTAGCCGGGGGAAACCCGCAGCACCCCTTCGGCGATATGCTCCACCGAGCGCCCATGCTCGAACCACGGTGGCGTGGCCACCGTCCCCTGAAGGAAGCGGCCTTTCTTATTCTGGAGGTTGTAGTGCACCAGCTCCCCTCGGAACACCTGCTGGCCTTCTTCAATGCGGACGCGGCCCTCGGCGTAGAGGTCTTTGGTATCCGTAAAGAGCGTCAGGCGATCGCAGGTCACGACGGTATTGTTGTAAATCACCTCAACGTCTCCCTCGGCGACGGCGACCTTGCGATCGGGAGCAACGCTCATCTGCTTGGCGTTGATCTGCACCGCCCCTGGCGGAGGCGCGGGGCGTTTCGCCAGGCTGGGGCTGACGGTGTCCGTCTGCGCGACGGGGGAAACCGGCTGCTGTTCGGTGGCTGGCGGGGTCGAGGTCGTGACCACCACGGGAGCGAGCTCCACGGACGGCTGCGGCGTCGCCTCTTGCTCTTGCGGCGTCGGCTCCTGCTCTGCGGTAGAACTCATCTCAACACGCTCAGAGGCGGGTGACGCGGGGCGAGGCGCCTCGGATTCGGGACGCGCAACGGGCGAGCGAGCAGTCGCCTCGGCGGGGTGGGCTTGGCGCTGCGGGAAGCGTCCGGCGAGGCCTGGCGAAGTGAGGGTGGCGGCGCGCTGCTTGGCGGCGTCGCGAATCTGCTCGCGCATCGCCTGAGCCTGCGCGAGCGCTTGCGCCTGCTCTTCCTTGCGCTTGAGCTCATGCTCGCGCGCGATCTGCCGCTGCGCGGCCGCCAGCTCGCGATCCCACCGAGCCTGCTCCGCGCGAATCGCGCGTTCAAGCGCTTTGCGCGCGGCGCTCCGGCGTCGCTCATCGATGGCTTCACGCTGCAATTGCTGCGTGAGGGCCTCGAATTGGTCCGGGCGCAATTGGGGCAGCGACGTCGACGAGCGCAGCCGGCGCTCGCACAAGCTTCGGTACAGCGCGGCCCACGGATCGTCTGGGGCTTTCGCGCGAATGAGGTCGAGCGTTTGGAGCGCGTCTCGATAGGCGCCCTGCGCGACCAGGGCGTTGACCCGCTTCCACAGCTCGGAAAGCTCTTCGGTCGGCTGCGTCGATTCGACGCGTTGGGAGGAAGCGTCGGTGGGGCGCGCGGCGTCACCTGCTTCCGTGCTCCTTGCCAGACTGAGGGCGCCGACGAGGAGTACAGCGCGCAGGAGGCGCGAGCCGAAGCGTCTGTTCAACGTGGGCTCGGCTGGTTGGGAACGCACGTCATGGTTTCTTCGCGGTCGCGGGAAGTGTTTCCCAGTCCTGCAAAAACCGCTCAAGGCCGGCATCGGTGAGCGGATGCTTCACGAGCGCCTCGAGCACCGAAAACGGCATCGTGCCGATGTCCGCCCCGAGCCGCGCCGCCTCGACTACATGCATCGGATGGCGGATGCTGGCGACCAGGATCTGCGTTGAAAACGGATAGTTCGCATAGATGGTTTTGATGTCTCGGATCAACCCCATGCCATCGCCGCTGATGTCATCGAGGCGTCCGACGAAAGGCGAGACGAAAAACGCCCCGGCCTTCGCGGCCAGCAACGCTTGGCTTGCCGAAAAGCACAGGGTCACATTGACTCGGATCTTTTCGCTCGTCAATTGACGCGTCGCCTTCAAGCCTTCCTTCGTCAGCGGGCATTTGACCACGATGTGCGGGTGCAGCGTGGCGAAGACCCTCCCCTCCTCGATCATGCCGGAGGCATCCCGCGACGTCGTCTCCATGCTCACCGGTCCGTTGACGGCTTCGCAGATTTCTTTCAGGAGCGGGAAAAACTCCCGGCGCTCCTTCGCGACGAGGCTGGGGTTCGTGGTGACGCCGTCGATCGCGCCCCAACTGACGGCCTCGCGAATGTCGGCGAGATTCGCTGAATCGAGAAAAAATTTCATCACGCATCCTCCTTCACTTCACCGCCGTGCCGTGCGACGCTCCTGCCACAATCCCACCGCTGCGCCGATGATCCCCGCCTCAGACCCTAACCGCCCGCGGACGATCCCAACCGCCCGCTGGGAGATCGCCATCGCCTCATGGCGCACGGTCTTCCTCATCGTCGGCGCAAACCATCGCCACGCCTGAGCCACCCCGCCGCCGATGACGATGCGATCCGGATTCAAGAGGTTGACGAGATTCGCCAGCCCGATGCCGAGCGACCGGCCCACCGCGACCCACACCGTCCGCGCCGACGCATCGCCTTGTTCGGCTGCGCGACTCACCAGCTCGGGCGTCAGCTGAGCGCGTTGCGCCAGCGCCCACAGCGCTGCGCGATGGCGGCGGACCGCCTCGCGCGCCAGGCGCAGGATCGCGCGCGTCCCGATGTGAGCCTCGAGGCATCCGCGCCGGCCGCAGCCGCAGCGCCATCCCTGCGGATGAATGACCATGTGCCCCGCCTCTCCGGCGGACCCGCTCGCGCCTCGATACAGCGCGCCGTCGCACACCAGGCCCCCGCCCACGCCGGTTCCGAGCGTGAGACCCACGAGGGCCCGCGCGCCGCGGCCCGCCCCCGCGCGCCATTCCCCGATCGTAAAGAGGTTCGCATCATTGTCAATGAGGCACGGGCACCTCAAGCGACGCTCCAGCGGCCGTCGCAGGCTCACCTGACGCCACCCCGGCACATTCACCAGCGAGTGGACAATCCCATGCGTCACATCGACGGGCCCCGGAGCCCCCACGCCGACCCCGCGCAGTTGCGACGCGCGAATCCCGATGGAACGCGCGAGCGAGTTCACCACGTCGCATATGCCGTTGATGAACGCGGTCGGGGTCGCCACATCTTTCGAGGCAACGACCAGGGTGCGGTGGACCCGCGCCGTCGCCGTGACGAGCCCAATCTTCACGTTGGTCCCGCCGAAATCCACGCCGACCGTCCACGTGCGCCTCATCCCACATCCCAGTCCGCGCCGGGCGCTCGCCGGATCGCTCGGGCCGCCCCACCGAGGCGGCCCGTCGCTCGGGGAAATTTGTCGCTCGTCGCTTCGCTCATCCGAGGGCGACGCCCTGGCCGCTCCAAATTTCAACGTCCGGCTCGTCACCCGGCGCATCCTCGAACACAGTACCCCGGCCCGTGTCACCCGCTTTTGAGAAGTGGAAATAGCTTCTGTGAACTTGCCTCATGTTCCCGCGGACCACAGGACGACGCGGTTGCGCCCGGCGCGCTTGGCTGCGTAGAGCGCTTGATCCGCCCGATCAATGAGCAGATCAAGCTGCTGCGCGTGATCCGGACATCCGGCCGCTCCGATGCTGATCGTTTGGGTCACCAGCTCATCGTACGCGCGAATCGGGTGCACTTCAATAAGTTGGCGCAGCCGCTCGGCGATCAGCATCGCCTGGTCGATCGGCGTATCAACCAGGAGCATGACGAACTCCTCGCCGCCGAAGCGCGCGATGAGATCGATGTCTCGCAGATTGCGCTGCAGCAATTGGGCGGTCTCCTTAAGAATCGCGTCGCCGACGAGGTGCCCGAAGGCATCATTTTTCTGTTTGAACATATCGAGATCCGCCATGAGCAGCGTGCAGTGCAAGCCGTGGCGCTGGGAACGCAACAGCTCTTCCTGCGCCCGTTCCATGAAATAACTGCGCACGTACAGGCCCGTGAGCGCATCCGTCACGGCGAGCGCTTCCACCTGCCCATAGAAATGGACGCGGGAGAGCTGCAGCGAGAGCTGGTCTCCCACCATCGCCAGCGTCTTCAGCCGCTCCGTCGGCAAATCCTCCGCGATGAACACGCCGATCACGCGTTGCTCCCGTCGCAACGGAACCCACGCGAATCGCGCCGCTCCTTCGGGGGAGGACCATGAGAGCTCGCGAACGAGGGTTTCCGACGCCGGCGGCATGGAACGAGCCTGCCGGACAATCGCCTCCTCCACGTCGAACAGCGGGGATTTCTCCGTCGATGTCGTGGTTGCCGCTTCCGCTTCGGCGACCGACGCGGGCGCAATCGACGGCAGGGTCCAAGAGCCCTCGGGCGCGCGCGCGGCTCGAAACGCCTGCGGGACCGATTCGGAGACGTCGATCAACCGCAAGCGCTGCACCGCCAACAATCGGGAAGCGCTCTCCAACGACAAGGCAAACAGGTCGGCGACGCGCAGGGCGCGAGCCGTTTCCTTTGTAATGCGATACACGTCGATCAGCTGGGTCACCTGCGCCTCCATGTCCTGCGCGGACTGCTGCAGGGAGAGCAATGAACGCGCGGCCTCCGCCAGGCGACCCTGCTCGTCGCGCTCCTCGGCGCGCAGGCGTTCGAAGGTGTGCATGTCCCGTCGACGCTGAGTAGCCAGCCCCCAC
>Ga0209399_10000969_pt1 | contig 15662 bp, 16 predicted proteins | sample OV2TP3_FD_184130 | JGI IMG/M metagenome (GOLD analysis project Ga0209399, IMG submission 184130) | Hot spring microbial communities from Beatty, Nevada to study Microbial Dark Matter (Phase II) - OV2 TP3 (SPAdes) (version 3) | ecosystem: Environmental > Aquatic > Thermal springs > Hot (42-90C) ... | reverse complement strand
ATGATCTTGCGCTCCATCGTCATGGTCCTCGCTCCTTCCTCCCCTGTGGGATTCGAGGACTCTACCTGACTGTCAGATTAAGTTCTACCTTTTGCACATTAGCGCTTCTTCAGGGTCTCTCTTGTCCGATTCGCAGTGAGTTCGCCGAAAGCTTAGACGCATTTGGTCGGTCTGGGTGAGGAGATGAGCAATCTCGTGCCATTTAGTGTAGTAAGCCCTTGCCGCTTTGCTGCCTCGGCAGTCGATTACTGAAACGTATTCCAACTCCCATGGCTCGCGATTGAGCAGCTTAAATGTGATGCCATAAACCTCATCGGCCAGATCTTCGTTTAGCCTGGAGAAAATCTTTTCACCCCTTGAGAGGTATTTTTGTCTGATGTCATGAAGCTCGCTGTCCGAACGTGCGACCTCAAAGACTGTTCCAAGTTTTGCGGCGACAAGATCAAGTAATTGAGAAGGAGTTTGACTGCCTGGCAAGTCAGCGAGGAACTTTTTTATCCGTTGCTCGCAGTGGTGCAGAATTGCAGCAATGGGATCAGGCGTAGTCTTGATCCCTAAATCGCGCACAAGTTTCCAAATTTGCGGCGAGTCCTTTAATCGTTGTGGCATTTCAACCAAACACTTTTTTTATTGCTTTATGGAGTTCCTTCCAATCTTCCACCGAGAAAGACTTAAGATCTTTGTTGCTTCTTCTAGCAACGACGGATTTGTGCGCCTCTAAGAGTTCTAAAGCCTCACCGTAGCTAAGTTTCAATTGTTCGGCGGCCAAAGACAGCTCCTGAGGGATTATTACAGGATCTTTTAGTGAAGAAGTCTCTTTGGTCTTTCCTTGCAGTAGGTAGTCAACCGATGCACCCAGGACGTTGGCGATCCGTAATAGAAGCTGCGAACTGATGTTAGCTTTGTTGTTCTCCACGTCACTGAGGAAACCTTTACTAAGATCCGCTGCCTGGGCAAGTTGGTCCTGGGTCATCTTTCGCTTTTCGCGGATTTCCCGGATCCTATCACCTGTCGTTGGCATGTCCTCTCCCCCCAATGATTGGGTAAATCTTATAGCGAACAAGTATCACTATGCAAGAACAAAAATTATAGTTGACTCGATTTTCTAAGTTCGTTATACTGTAACAAGTTACTGCATAGAGTAACACCGTGGATGGTAGCTATTGAAGCGGTAAGCGTGAGGGTGCAGGCAATAATTTCTCGCTCGATAAGGAAATCTGATATTGAGACGGAATGGGGTCAAACTAAAATTAATTGTAAGATGGGAGGAGAGTCATGAGCGTCACAATTGGTCGCTACCTGTTTGAAGGGCCATATTTCGCAACGGAGCCGCTCCAGGATCGTTCTGGAGTGTATGCGATCATTGATCGTCGAGACACCGGCGACTACCTTGTAGATGTCGGCGAGTCCGCTACGTTGAGGACTCGTGTAGAAAATCATGATCGAAAGGACTGTTGGAGCAGAAATGCAAAAGGTACGTTAGGAGCGGCTGCGTACTATACGCCTAACCTTCAGCAGCCCGGGCGAATGGATATCGAGCAGGAAATCCGCGGCCAGTATGACCTGGCGTGCGGCAAGCGCTGAGGAACCAAGAAAAGGAGGAAACAATGTTTCCACTAATCCTTGCAGGGGTTGGTGCTGTGTTTGGAGCTGGTTTGTTTTACAAGATGGGTCAAGATTTGACGGATGAAGAATATGAGGGATCAGCCGTGCCAGCGACGGTGAAAGAGAAGTTAATTCAGGGCCACGTGGAGCTGTACGGTTGGTGCTGCCCTCGTTGTGGAAAACGAACATCGGATCTTGAGGCTGACCACATCATACCGATCGCATGTGGGGGTAGTAATTCTTGGTGCAATTTGCAAGTTCTCTGCGGAGACTGTAATCGGAGAAAAGGAGCAACGTATACGTTCTTTGAAGGATTCAGAGGACGAATGAAACAACAACCTAGGAGGACATGGTGATGGGCAAGAACATTCACGTTACTCATCGACAGGACGGGTCTTGGGCTGTAATCGGCGAGGGTGATGAGCGGGCCTCAAGCCTACACGAAACCCAGGGGGAGGCTATCGAAACTGGACGCTCGATTGCGGAGAACAATAGAGCCGAGCTTGTCATACACGATAGGGAAAATCGGATACGGGACAAAGATAGTTTCGGCAACGATCCCTGTCCACCTAGAGACAGGAAACATTAAGGGGGCGAGAAAGACGGCCCAGGCTGGTTTTCTCTTCACGCGGGTGGCGCCGATGTCGCTGGAAGTGGGAGCGGGTGACACCGCATGGGCGCCCAGATGCAGCGTAGGGCGTACAGCCGGGTTCCGGGACTTCGACGGCGAAACGCCCAGCTGCGCTGGGCTATGCGGGGGCAGGACCCGCAAGCCGGCGGCGACAGGGCCCGCTACGCCATGAAGCCGGCGGCGCGCAGGAACGTGAGCGCGACTTCGTTCACCGGCCGGTGCTTCCCGTCCACCTGATAGTTCAGCGCCCGCATGATCTCATCCGAAAACTTCCCCGACAGCAGCGCGAGCGCGTCCTTCAGCCCCGGGTGCGCCGCCAGCGTGTCGGCCCGCACCGTCAGGGCCGCCTGGTACGGCGGAAAGTACCGCCTGTCGTCCTTCAGGACCGTCACGTCCATCGCCGCCAGCTGGCCATCCGTCGCGTTGGCGGCCACCATGTCCACCTGCTTCTGTTCGAGCGCCTTGTACAGGAGGCCGAGGTCCATGGTCTTGGGCGATCCCTTGAGAGGCAGCTTGTAGGTCTTCAGCAGGCCGGGCAGACCGTCCGGCCGCTGCTGGAATTCGTAGCCGACGCCGAGCCGCCATCCCTCCTTGCCCGCCGCGTAGCGGGCCGCCTCGCTCAAGGATTCGATCCGGTTCTTCCTGGCGTCCTCCCCGCGGATCACCATCGCGAAGGTGTTGTTGAACCCCAGCGGCTCCAGCCAGTAAATGCGAAAACGCGTCTCGTATTCGAGGCGCACCCTGGCCAGCGCCTCGGCAGGATCGGAGGTGAACGGCAGCTTGAGTATGGTGGTCAGCGCGGTGCCCGTGTATTCGGGATAGAGATCGAGCGAGCCCCGCACCAAGGCCTGGTGGGCCAGCAGCGTGCCGCCCAGGTTCAGCTTGCGGTCCACTCGCTGAGACAGCCGCAGGCTCACGTGCTGGGCCACGATCTCGCCCAGGATCACCTGCTCGGTGAAATTCTTGGAGCCGACGGTGATCGGCTTGTCCCTGGCGCAAGCGGTGAGCCCGTTGATTCCCGCGGCCGCGATCAGGCCGGCGAGAATTTTTTCTCCACCCATCCGAGTCCTCCATCGGCCAGCAGAGCCATAAACGCGGCGGGCACGGCCCCCGCGAGGATCAAGGTCGAATCCACCGACGCCAGGCCGCGGAAGATGAACACGCCCAGCCCGCCGCCGCCGATGGCCGCCGCGATCGTGGCCGTGCCGACCGTCGTCACGGTCGCCACCCGCACGCCGGCCAGGATCGTGCGCGCCGCCAGCGGCAGTTCCACCTCGAAAAGAAGCTGCCGCCCCGTCATGCCCATGGCGACCGCCGATTCGCGGACCGCCGGGTCCACGCCCAGGATGCCCGTCAGCGTGTTCCGCAAGACGGGCAGCAGCGCGTACAGCACGAGCGCGATGATCGCCGTGTGCTTGCCGATGCCGCCGATGAGCGGGAGGGGGATCAGAAACCCGAATAGCGCAAGGCTGGGGACGGTCTGCATCACGTTGGCGAACCCGATCACCCACCGCTGCAGCGGCGCGCGCCGGGTGAGCAGGATGCCGGCCGGCATCGCCAGGGCGATCGCGATTCCCATGGAGACGCCGACCAGCACGAGGTGCTCCAGGGTCAGGTCCATGATCTCGCGCGCGAGGTCGGGCGTCATGAGGGCGGCCCCTGCGAATCAAGGCAGGCGAGAAACGCGCGCGCTTCCTCGCCTGGGGCCCGGAGAAATTCCGCGGGGGTGGCCAGGACCGCCAGCCTGCCGTTGTGCAGCAGCGCGATGCGCGTGGCGACCAGCAGCGCCTCCCGCACGTCGTGCGTCACGAAGATCGCGGTCTTGCCGAGGCGGCGGCGCAGCTCCAGGAACTGGCGCTGCAGCTCGACGCGCGTGACCGGGTCCAGCGCGCCGAACGGCTCGTCGAACAGGAGCAGCGGCGGGTCGGCGGCGAGGGCGCGGGCGACGCCCACGCGCTGGCGCTGCCCGCCGGAGAGCTCGCGCGGATAGCGGGCGGCGAACTGCGCCGCCGGCAGCCCGACCTGGTCGAGCAGGGTCTGCACGCGGGTCCGGATGTCCGGGGGCGGGTGCCCTTCCAGCCGCGGCACCAGGCCGACGTTGCCCTCCACGGTGAAGTGCGGGAACAGGCCCGCTTCCTGGATCACGTAGCCGATCCGGCGCCGGAGCCGGATCGGGTCCCAGCCCGACGTCGGCGTGCCTTCCACGACCACCTCCCCTCCGCTCGGGCGGAGCAGAGCATTGACCATCTTGAGCGCGGTCGTCTTGCCGGAGCCGCTGCGCCCCAGCAGCACGATGGTCTCCCCGGCCGCGACGTCCAGGCTGAAGTCGCGCAGGATGTCCTTGCCGCCGGCGCGATAGGAAACGTTCCGGAAGGAGACGAGCGGGTTCACGAGGCGGCGATCGAGTCGGGCGCGGCGAGCCACAGGTTCTCGGCGAAGGGCCACTCGCCGTCCACCCATTGCGCCTCGCACAGGTAGCCCGTGCGCCTGGCCATGCCGGGAATCTCATCGGTCCGGTACTTGTGGCAGGCTTCGGTCCAGATCGTCTCGCCCTCTTCCAGCCGGCAGGTGAAGTCGGCGGCCCGAATCGTCACGGTCTGCCTCGTCGTCGAACGCAGGTGCATCTCGATCCGGCGCTCGCGGTCGTTATACCGGACCTCATGCGCGAAGTTCCGCAGCGCGAAGTCTCCGCCCAGCTCGCGGTTGATGCGGGCCAGGAGATTCAGGTTGAACGCCGCCGTCACGCCGGCGGGATCATCGTAGGCCAGGAGCATGTCGGCCACCGGCTTTTCCAGGTCGGTCCCCAGCAGGAGCGCGTCGCCGGGCGTCAGGCATTGCCGGATCTCCCGCAGAAAATGTTCGGCCGCCGGCCGATCGAAATTCCCCACGGTACTGCCCAGAAACAGCACGAGCAGCGTCTGGCCGCTCCGGCGCCGGGACGCGACCTCGCGCAGACCCTCCAGGTAGGACGCCTCCAGGCCCACGATGCTGAGGCCGCCCATCCCCGACAGCTCCTTCCTGCAATTCGCCAGGGCGGACGGCGAGGTGTCGACGGGAAAGTAAACGACGGCTTCCCGGCGCGCGAGGGCTTCCAGGAGCCACCGAGTCTTACGGCCGTTGCCGCTGCCCAGTTCGACCACGACGACCGGCGGGGGCAGGTGCTCGAGGAGGGCCGGCGCGTACTGCCGCAGGAGCCGCTCGTCCGCGCGGGTGAGGCCGTACTCCGGCAGCAGGGTGATGGCCTCGAAGAGCGCCGTGCCGATCTCGTCGTAGAGGTACATCGAGGGCAATTCCCGCCGGCCGGGTTTGCTGAGCCCGTCGCGCACGGCGCGGGCGAAATCGAGGAGGGCCGGCATCAATTCTCCACCAACCGGAACGTCGCATAGACGTACGGATAGCGCGGCCGGAACCAGTTGCGGAACGACCGGCGCAGCAGCCGCGCCGCCGTCCGCGGGGAGGCGCCTTTCAAGACGTAATGGGCGCCGTCGAAAAACGGAGCCGAGTAGCCGGGGTAGAACGGAAAGGGCTGGAAGCCGGGAAACGGGCGGAAGACCGTCGAGGTCCATTCCCACCCGTTGCCGACGAGCTGGGAGACGCCGAAGGCGCTGTCCCCCAGCGGGGTCGCGGCGACGGGGACGGGGTCCCACCGGCGGAAATCGAAGTTGCCGCGCCGCTCATCAGGCGGATCCTCGCCCCACGGATAGGAACGCTCCTCGCCGTTCGGCGTGCCGTAGGCCGAGCGGTGGAACTGCGTCTCGCTCGGCAGGGCCTTGCCCGCCCACTGCGCGTAATTCAGGGCTTGCATCCAGGTCACGTAGACCGGCCAGTCGAGCGGGAGTGGAATGTCCCCGCCCATCGCGCGCCAGTGCCACTGCTCGCCGCGCTTCGTCCAGAAGGGCGGAGGCGCGGCTCCGTCCTGCACGAACTCGAGATATTGCCCGTTGGTGACTTTGTGCGTGCTGATCGCGAACGAAGGGACGAAAGCCGTGTGGCCGTCAAACTCATTGTCCCAGCCGAATCCGTCGTCGCGCCTGCGGCCTAACGCGGCTGTGCCCTCCGGGATCGCGATCATCGCGTGCACGGGCGCGGGACCGGAAAGCTGGGGTGTGGCCGGCGGGACCGTCTTTCGGTCCGGCGGCGTGTGATGCAGGATGTACGCGAACGTCTCGGCGTGCATCAGCCGGTGCTCGACGGCGACGTGGAGCATCGGCTCCGGCGCCCGGTCCAGCACGTCATCGAGCGTCCGGCGGACCTGTTGATTGTACGCGATGACCTCATTCACCGACGGCCAGTCCGAGGCCTTGTCGTCCGGCGACTGTCCCACCGGCGGGTCGATGCCGAACGCGAACAGCCGGTCGAATGAAGCGTGGAACGGCGCGAGACCTAGCACGCCCTGGGCGAGCTGGTTCCAGTCGAACGCCTCGAGGTGGCCGAGATAGAAGATCGGACGGTGGCGCTCCGGGATCGGCCGCTCGTAGAACGAGTCGGCCCGCACCATGGCGAACAATTCGTCGGTGCGCGCGCGCGCGACCCGGAGCGCCTGGACCAGATGCGTGCGTGACGTCATACGGAGGGTCCTCCGTGTGCGCGATTGTGCCCGTTCCGGCTACGGGAAGGCAAGTGCTCTCACAGCACAAAATTCAACTTGGGGGCGACGCCCGGATTCATCACGCGGCCCATGAAGACGATCTGCCCTGAGACCCGATCGCGGATGAGAAACAGGAACGGGTGGTCGGCCCGGAACATGGGGACGGGACGCGGCGTTGCGCGGTCCGGCCTCGCCGTCCCGGAACCGTCGCCGGCGGCCGGGGCGAAGTCCGCGCCATACTCATCGATCGCCACCAGAACCTGGTGAAACACGTGCGACAGAGACACATCGCGTTCGGATCTCATGCCGGTGAAGTCCGCGTCCTGCGGGGAGAAGGCGTCCACCGGACCCAGCTCGCCGAGGGTCTCGCCCATATTGAAACGTGACGCGAACGCGAACTTCGGCAGCACCACCTCGATCTCCCGGCGCTGGAGCTCACCGAGCCACGCGGGCAGCTTCCCTTTTTGCCTTCCCAGGGTGTGTTCCAGCTCGATGATGCCCTCGATGCCCTCCGGCAGCAGGAGGACCAGCGACAGCTCCTTGCCCGCGAACGGCAGCTCGAGCACCTGGAGCCGGTCGGCGAAGTGGAACGGAAACTGGCCATAGGCGAAGCGCGCGTGTTGCCACATCATGGGCGCGACGATTTTCGCGTGCGGATTGACCCAGAACGGTTCATCCAGCGTCTGTTGCGCGTCGAACGGCGTGGCCCAATACCCTTTGAAGCACAGGGCGGCGATCAGGACGAGCCGCGCCTCCGGCGTGAGCTCGCCGCGCGCGACCACGGTGTCGAGCAGTTGCCGGGTTGCTTCTCTGAGCCATTGGTTGATCAGGGTGCGGGCGGGCTCTTCTTGAGAGAAATCGGCCTGCGTGACCGCCGCGCCGTAGGACTGTTCGACGGCCTTGCGGAACGTTTTCAGGAGAGGCAAACCGGCCGGGGCCCACAGGCCGTGGGCGAGGCCCAGGACAAACCCCTCCTTCTCGGCGACCGCGGTGAGCCTTGCCCGCAGCCCTGTCAGCGCCGATTGCCACGGGCCCTCGGCGGCCGCGCATGCAAGGACGTGTTCGAGTTGGTCGGCCGTGCGGCCGCGGGCACCGGCGTGGATGGACGCCAGGGCGAGCGAGACGGCGAACGGCGCACAGACGACGTTCTCGTAGGGCCCCACGTAGTCTTTCAGCTCCATGTACAGGTCGAGCGCGAACCGGGTGGGGCCCGTCGCCGCTGTGTCGGGTTGGGGCGCGCTTTGTTTGGGTTGTGGCTCGCGCCTGCCGGTCAGCCAGGACAGGAACCTACGCATTGCTCAGAAAGCCACCATGCGAATCCGGTGGTTGAAGGTGTCGGCGATGTAGAGATTGCCGGATGGGACCAGCGCAACGCCGAACGGATAGTTCAGGCTGCATGAGGCGGCCGGGCCGCCGTCGCCGTCGAATTGCGCTTTCCCGTTGCCCGCGACCGCGGTGATGATCTTGCTCTTCGGGTTCCACTTCCGGATCAGATGGTTGTCCGAATCCGTGATGTAGAGCGTCCCGTCCCCCGCCAGCGCGATGCTTGCCGGCCGCGCAAGGCCCGTCGAGAACTCGTTGGGCACGCCCTGGTAGCGGTACTCGGTGCCGTCGCCGGCGACGGTGCTGATCAGGCCGGTCGCGGCATCCACCCGGCGGATACGGCCGCAAAAGGTGTCGGCGATGTAGAGGTTGCCGTCGGCATCCAGCGCCAGCCCGCTGGGGCCGGTGAGCCCGGCCTGCCGCGCCGGTTGCCCGTCGCCGTCGTAGTCCTGCTCGCCGTTGCCCGCGTAAGTCGAGATCACGCCCGTCGCCAGCTCCACCATGCGGACGCGGTAGTTCGCGAGATCGGCGATGTAGAGCCGCCCGCGGCTCTCGTCGAGCGCCAGCGCGACCGGCTCGTTGAGCGCGGCCTTGTCCGCCGGGCCGCCGTCGCCGGAGAAGCGGGCCGCGCCGGTGCCGGCCAGCGTACGGATGATGCCGGTGGGGGCCTCCACGATTCTGATCCGGTGATTGAAGGTGTCGGCGATGTAGAGCGTGCCGCGGCAGTCCACCGCCACGGCGGAGGGGAAGTTGAGCGTCGCCGCCACGGCCGGCCCGCCATCCCCCTTATAGCGTCCCTTCTCGGCCGTCCCGACGAGGAACCGCACCGTGCCGCTCTGGTCGGCGAGCTGGACGACTTTGTCGTCCTTCACTTTGACGGGATCGGCCAGCGGATCCAGCTCGTCGTCTGCTGGAGCCGGCATGGGCGCGCTCGTCACGGGCGCCGCCGGGGCGTCCGCTGCGCCCTGGCCAGCGACGGTGGTGATCACACCGGTGGTCAGATCCATTTTGCGGATGCGGTGATTCTCGGAGTCGGCGATGTAGAGGCAATTCCCTGCGACGGTCACGCTCTTGGGCTCGTTGAGCGTGGCCTTGGTGGGCGGCCCGCCGTCGCCGGAGCAGCCGGGCTTGCCCGTGCCGGCGACGGTCGTGATGGCGCCGGGCGAGAGGGCGGGTCCTGTCATGGCTCACACCCTCGCTGTCCTCGCTCCACCCATCCCCATGGCCCGTTGCATTCGAAGAGCAACTGGCTCCCCGTCTCTTACGCTGCGGGCAGCGCGGGTCCCGTTCGCCATGCCACCCGCTTCATGCGTGACTGATCTCGTGGCAGATCAGGCGACCCATCTCTTTCGTCCCGACGAGCTTGCCGCCCGGCGACTGGATGTCCTTCGTCCGGTATCCCTGCTCGAGCACGCGGAGGATCGCCCGCTCGATGGCCGCCGCTTCCTTGTCGAGGTTGAAGGAGTAGCTCAGCATCATGGCCGCCGAGGCGATGGTGGCGATCGGGTTGGCGAGGTCCTGGCCGGCGATGTCCGGCGCGCTGCCGTGGATCGGCTCGTACATGCCAACGGAGCTCCCGATGCTGGCGGACGGGAGCATGCCGATCGAGCCCGTCAGCATCGCGGCCTCGTCGCTCAGGATGTCGCCGAAGAGGTTCGTGGTGACGAGCACGTCGAACTGCTTCGGGTTGCGGATGAGCTGCATGGCGCAGTTGTCCACGTACAGATGGCTCAGCTCGACGTCCGGATAGCCCTTCGCGACGCCGATGACGACCCGTCGCCAGAGCTCCGAGGACTCGAGCACGTTGGCCTTGTCCACCGACATGACCTTCTTGCGGCGCTTGCGCGCGGCCTCAAAGGCGACCTTCGCGATGCGGACGACCTCCGCGGTGGTGTATACCTCGGTGTTGACGCCACGCTCGCCCTCGGCCGTCATCTCGATGCCCTTGGGCTTGCCGAAGTAGATGCCGCCGGTCAGCTCGCGGACGACCAGCAGGTCGGTGCCGGTGATGACCTCGGGCTTGAGCGTGGAGGCGTCCGCCAGCATCGGGTAGAGCTTCGCCGGGCGCAGGTTGGCATAAAGGCCGAGCTGCTCGCGCAAGCTCAGCAGCGCCCGCTCCGGGCGCACGTCATAGGCCAGGCCTTCCCACTTGGGGCCGCCCACGGCGCCTAGGAGGATGGCGTCGCTCGCTTTTGCCAAGGCCAGCGTGTCCGCCGGCAGGGGCCGGCCGGTCTTGTCGATGGCGCACCCGCCGATGTCCGCCGTTTGAAACTCGAAGCTGTGGCCGAATTGCGTGGCGACGGCCTCCAGCGCCTGGATCGCCTGCGGCATGATCTCGGGCCCGATGCCGTCGCCCGGCAGGACTGCGATCCGCGCCTTCATGACTTGAGCATCCCCGCCTGGCGGGCGTAGGCGAACACGCCGCCGGCCTTGATGATCTCCAGCACATCCCCCAGCGGGCGCAGGCCGTAGGTCTTGCCGGACGTCCTGTTCGTCAGCGTCCCCTTCGGCAGGTTGATCTCCAGGTCGTCGCCGGTTTTGATCTCACCGACCAGCCGCTCGGTGGCCTCGAAGGGGATGAAGAACCCGCCGTCCACGGAGTTGCGGTAGAAGATCCGCGCGTAGGACTCGGCGACGACCGCCGTGACGCCCGCGATCTGCATGGCCTCGGGCGCGTGCTCGCGCGACGAGCCGCCGCCGAAGTTCTTCCCGCCGACCACGATCTGGTAGGGCGAGCGGTGGTCGTTCTCGGGGACGAACTTGACGTTCCCCTGCGGCAGGCCGGCCGCGGCGTCGGGCACGCCCGACAGCGCGTACTTGCCATACAGCTTGCGTTCCTCGGGATCGCTCAGGCTGTAGACGAGGTGCTTCGCCGGAATGATCTGGTCGGTGTCGATGTTGTCGCCGAGGACGTACGCTTTACCGCTGATCAAGTCTTGCACGCGGCATCCTGCTTACAGCAACTCGCGGCTCACAGGAACTCGCGCGGGTCGGTGATTTCACCCCTGATCGCGGAGGCCGCCACCGTGTAGGGCGAGGCCAGATAGACCTGGGCCGTCTTCGAGCCCATGCGGCCGGGGAAGTTCCGGTTGGTGGTCGAGATGCAGACTTCGCTCTTGTTCAGCCGGCCGAACGTGTCCGACGGGCCACCCAGGCAGGCCGCGCAGGACGCGCCCTGCGAAATCTTGGCGCCGGCGTTCTGAAAGATCTCCACGAGCGTCTGCCCGTCCAGCCTGGTGGTCGCCAGGCCCTTCGCGACTTCGGTCGTCGCGGGCACGATGTAGGTGTCGGTCAATACTTGATGTCCTTTCAGGATCCTGGCCGCCTCCATGAAATCGTTCAGCTTGCCGCCCGTGCAGGAGCCGATGTAGGCGCGGTCCAGCTTGGTGCCGGTGCACTCGCGGGCCGTGCTCCGGTTGTCCGGGGAATGCGGCTTGGCCACCGTGGGCTGGATGTCGGCGGTCTTGTAACGCCGCACGCTGTGGAAGCGGGCGTCCGGATCGTCCGCGACCGGCTGGTACGGTTTGGCGGTCTTGGACTTCACGAATGTTTCCGTGACGGTGTCCACGGGGATCATGCCGTTCTTGCCGCCGGCCTCGATCACCATGTTGCAGAGCGTCATCCGCTCCTCGATCGAGAGTGACATGACGCCGTCGCCCGCGAATTCCATCGCCCGGTAGGTCGCGCCGTCCACGCCGATGTCACCGATGATGTGCAGGATGAGGTCCTTGGCCATCAGGTAGGGCGGGAGCGGCCCCTCGAACTCGAAGCGCATGGTCTCCGGGACCTTCACCCAGAGCTTGCCGATGCCCATGATCAGCGCGGCATCGGTGTTCCCGATGCCCGTGGCGAACTCGCCGAAGGCGCCGGCCGTGCAGGTGTGCGAGTCGGTGCCGAAGAGCACCTCGCCGGGGCGGGTATGGCCTTCCTCGGGGAGCGCGATGTGGCAGACGCCCTTATACTTGTCGGTGCCGACGTCGTAGTAGTAGGGCAGGTCCTGCTCCTTGACGAAGGCCCGCAGGACGTCGATGTTGCGGTGCGCGTGCTGGTCGTTGGTGAAGATGTAGTGGTCCGGGATGACGACGACCTTCTCACGGTCCCACACCCTGGCGGCCGGGCCGAACTGCTTGCGGAAGATGCCGATCGTGCCGGGCCCGCAGACGTCGTGGGTCATGAGGATGTCCACGTCCACCCAGATATTGTCGCCCGGCGCCGCGCTCTTGCGTCCCGCGTGCCGCGCCAGCACCTTTTCCGTCATCGTCATGCCCATAAGAGAGCCATTCTAGCGTGAGAAACGCCGGAAGTGCAAGACAGCCGCGATTGACAAGGCGAACGGCGTTCGGCTATCGTAACCAATATGCATGCCAGTCCGCACGCCGGCGCCGGGGGCGATCTCGGGCCCATCGCGATCCCCAGCGTCATCCCGCTGTTCCCCCTGCCGAACGTGGTCTTTTTCCCCCGGACGTATCTGCCCTTGCACATCTTCGAGCCCCGCTACCGCCACATGGTGCGGGACGCCGCCGCCTCACACCGGATGATCGGCATGGTCCTGCTGAAGGAAGGGTGGGAGTCCGATTACGAGGGACGGCCCCCGATTTTCCCGATGGGGGCGGTGGGGCGGATGGTCGCCGTGCAAAACCTGTCGGACGGGCGATTCAACGTGTTGCTCCAAGGGCTGCGGCGGTTCGAGATCCAGGACGAATTAGACATTGAATCGTACCGCCAGGGCAAGATCGTGCTTAAAGATTTTGCCCCGCCCGAGGCCAAGCTCCCGCCCGAGCTGCGCGCCGACATCCTCAAGATCGTCGGTAACTTCCTGCTGTCCCAGGAAGACGGGATCGCGCTCGCGAACTTCCTCAAGCAGCCCGTGGACGATGAAGCCCTGGTGCACAACCTGTCCTTCGGGCTGGACTTCACGCCGCTGGAAAAGCAATTCCTCCTGGAGGCGGACACCGTGGTCCAGCAGGCCCGCCGTCTCCTCGATCTCCTCCAGTTCAAGCGCTACGAGCGGAACGATTCGGCCGGCTGGGGCTGAGGCTAACCTTGGCCGGCTCCGTCGCCATCGAGGTTTCACACCTCTCGAAAATCTACGAAGGCATGGTCACGGCCGTCGAGGACGTGTCCTTCCAGGTGTCTACGGGTGAGGTCTTCGGGCTGTTGGGGCCGAATGGCGCGGGCAAGACCACAACCCTCCGTGTCCTGATCACGGTCCTCCGTCCGACCGGCGGAACCGCGCGCGTCCTGGGCATGGACGTCATCGAACGGGCCACCGAAGTCCGCCAAGCGATCGGCTACGTGCCGCAGGAGCGGGCCATCGACCGGTTCCTCACCGGCCGCGAGCACCTTCAGTTACTGGCCAGCCTCTATCACCTCCCCAAAGATCTCGCGGCGGTCCGGATCGAGGCGGTGCTGAAGCTGGTCAACCTCGAGCACAAGGCCGACGAGGTGGCGCGCAACTACTCCGGCGGGATGAAGCGCAAGCTGGACATCGCCTGCGGGCTGATTCCCGACCCCCGGGTCCTCTTCATGGACGAGCCCACGCTGGGCCTCGACGTGGAGAGCCGCCTGAAGATCTGGGAGCACATCAGGCAGTTGAAGGCGCGGGGGATCACCGTGATGCTGACGACGAATTATCTGGACGAGGCGGACCAGCTCTGCGACCGCATCGCGATCATTGACGGCGGGCGGGTCAAGGCGATCGGCTCGCCGGGCGAACTGAAGTCCGGCCTCGGCGGCGACATCGTCACCCTCACCCTGGCGCCGGGCGACCTGGACAAGGTCGAGGCCCTGGCGCAGGCCGTGAAGGGCCAGGCGGGCGTCAAGGCCGTCAGCACCAGGCAGAACGTGCTGGACATCCGGGTCGCCTCGCCGGAAGCGACCCTCCCTCCGATCCTGGGCGCAGTCACGGCGCGCGGCTGCCGCCTGGAGTTCGTGGAATATCACCGGCCGCGCCTTGACGACGTCTTTCTGGCACACACCGGCCGGCGGATCAAAGAGGATTAGATGGAGATGTATCTTCAGGAAGTCGGCGCGCTGACGATGCGCTGGGTGAGGCGGCTGAGCCGCGAGCGGTTCAGCATGCTCTTTACGCTGGCCCAGCCGATGGTCTTCTGGCTGATCTTCTTCGGGAACCTGTTCCAGCGGACCGCCAATACGGAGGTGGTCCAGGCGCCGAGCTACATCGCGTTCCTCGCGGCGGGGGTCGTCGTCATGACGATCCTGAACAACGGCCTGGCGGGGGGCACGGACTTGCTGTTCGACAAGGAGAACGGCTTCCTGGAGCGGCTGATGTCCACGCCGATCTCGCGCACGTCCGTGATCATCAGCCGGTTCCTGTTCGTGATGACGATCACCTCCGGGCAGGTGCTGGTGATCCTGGGTGTGGCCTACCTGTTCGGCGTGCACCCCGTCACCGGTCTCCCCGGCGTGGCCGTGATCATCCTGATCGGGCTCCTGTTCGGGGTCGGCCTGACGGCCATCTCCATGGCCCTGGCCTTTTCGGTGAAGAGCCACGGCGACTTCTTCTCGATGCTCGGGTTTCTCTCCCTCCCGATGATCTTCCTCAGCACGGCCCTCGTGCCGCTCTCGGCCATGCCGGGCTGGATGGCCTTCTTCGCGCAGTTGAACCCGATGACGTGGGCCATCGATGCCGTCCGGCCCTTGATCCTCACCGGCTGGGCCGCGGCGCTCCCCAAGATCGGCATCGTCGTCATCGTGATGATCGTCTTCGACGCGATCTGCCTCTTAGGCGCCGCCCGCGCCTTCCGCCGCACGCTGGGATAGCGGTCTCCAGGGTCGTCTCGCCTTCGCATCCCTCCATTGCGGTTTCTGCTTTATGATGTTATGATGCTTTAACATCATAATGTCCTGCAAGGAGCGGGGAAATGGCCGGTGAAACCAGAACAACTGTCTACCTCAGGCCCCACGTCTATCGGGCGCTCAAGATCAAGGCCGCGACGACCGACCGATCACTGTCGGACCTGATTAACGGAGCGGTCACTGAAGCGCTTCGTGAAGACGCCTTGGATCTGGAAGCTTTTGAAAAGCGCGCCAAGGAACGGTCTCGCCCGTTCGAGAAGGTGCTCGAGGACCTGAAGCGTGACGGGCTCTTATAGCCTCGTCATTAAAAAGTCCGCAGAACGCGAATTGCGCGCCCTTCCGAAAGAGGACTTGCGCCGCATCAGTGACCGGATACGCGGATTAGCCCACAGTCCACGCCCTCACGGCAACGAAAAGCTCTCTGGACAGGAACGCTACCGGCTTCGCCAAGGCGACTACCGCATCGTGTATGCAATCGACGATGAGGCGCGAACCGTTGAAGTAGTCAAAATCGGTCATCGGCGCGAGGTGTATAAGAAGTAGATTTGGGGGTTGCGCCCTCAACTATCCCGCATCGGCTTCCGGGCGTAGAGGCACGGGGACTGATTAAATGAAAACGGCTGCACCTGCGAGGCTGAGGTAGAATTCGGTCTCGAAGGACCAGGACGGAGCGTGGCTCCGTGAGGTGCTCACTCC
>Ga0209399_10000965_pt1 | contig 15676 bp, 14 predicted proteins | sample OV2TP3_FD_184130 | JGI IMG/M metagenome (GOLD analysis project Ga0209399, IMG submission 184130) | Hot spring microbial communities from Beatty, Nevada to study Microbial Dark Matter (Phase II) - OV2 TP3 (SPAdes) (version 3) | ecosystem: Environmental > Aquatic > Thermal springs > Hot (42-90C) ... | reverse complement strand
ATGACCGCGCCACACGAACTTATCCTCGTCGTCGATTTTGGCTCCCAGTACACCCAGCTCATCGCCCGCCGGATTCGCGAGCAGCACGTCTTCTGCCGCATCGTCACGCCTGACTCGATCCGGACAGATGAAATCAGATCGCTGGCCCCCAAGGGCCTGATCTTTTCCGGCGGACCCGCCAGCGTCTACCAGCCGAACGTTCCGCTGCCTGAGCGAAAGACCCTGGAGCTGGGGATTCCTGTGCTTGGGATCTGCTACGGGATGCAGGCGATGGCCAAACTCCTAGGCGGGCGGGTCGAGGCTGCGGGAAAACGGGAGTACGGCAAAGCGGTCCTGACGGTCGATGAGCCAGATGGCCTGTTCCACAAGACGAGATCTCGCTTTGTGTCATGGATGAGCCACGGGGATTCGGTCGCTGAGCTTCCTCAAGGATTTCGTATTCTCGCCCACACGGACAACACCCCTGCGGCCGCCATCGCTGATCCCACCCGCAAGCTCTACGGCCTGCAGTTCCATCCTGAAGTCGTCCACACCGAGGAAGGCCCCACAATCCTTCGGAACTTTCTCTTTGGCGTCTGCGGTTGCACAGGCGAGTGGACGATGGCCTCGTTCATCGAGGAGGTGCTTTCGCAGCTCCGCAGCAAGGTGGGTAAGGCGAACGTCGTGCTGGGGTTGAGCGGTGGGATCGACTCGTCGGTGACTGCGACGCTGGTCCATCGAGCCGTTGGGAAGCAACTGACCTGCATCTTCGTGGACAACGGGCTGCTTCGCAAGGGCGAGCGCGAGCAAGTGGAGGAGATGTTTGCGAAACATCTCCACCTGAACCTGCGCGTCGTCGACGCACGACGACGCTTTGTGGATCGTCTGCGCGGGATCACCGACCCGGAACAGAAGCGCAAGCACATCGGGGAAGAGTTCATCCGCGTCTTTGAAGAGGAGGCGGACAAGATCCCGGAGGTCCGATTCCTTGCTCAAGGCACTCTCTATCCCGATGTAATCGAAAGCCGCTCGCCTTTGGGCGGCCCATCCGCTACGATCAAGACACATCACAACGTCGGGGGGCTGCCAAAAGAGATGGCGCTTGAACTCATCGAGCCTCTTCGCGACCTATTCAAGGACGAGGTGCGGGAGCTTGGCAAACTGTTAGGGCTTTTCGAAGAGATTCTCATCCGCCACCCGTTTCCAGGGCCAGGCCTTGCCGTGCGGATCGTCGGGGAAGTGACCGAGGAGCGGCTGGCGATCTTGCGCGAGGCGGATGCACGGGTCGTCGAGGAGATCAAACGGGCTGGACTCTACGACTCGCTCTGGCAGGCGTTCGCCGTGCTCCTTCCGGTAAAGACCGTCGGAGTGATGGGCGATGAACGCACGTATGAGCATGTCGTCGCGATCCGGGCCGTGACGAGCCAGGACGCGATGACCGCGGATTGGGCACGGCTTCCGTCTGAACTCCTTGAGCGCATCTCGAATCGGATCATCAACGAAGTGAAGGGCATCAACCGCGTGGTGTATGACATCAGCTCTAAACCGCCTGCGACGATTGAATGGGAGTAACGACGGAAGACAGAGAACAGAGGACAGAAGTCAGACGTTCAAGGAAATCTGTCATCTGTCTTCTGTCATCTGACATCTGACAAATGGCACAACTTCTCCGCAAGTTACGGCGAGCACTGCTGAACTACGATCCATCGTTCTGCGACATGTACGAAGACGAGCATGCCCGCGCTGCTGCTGCTGAATACCTTGACCATATCAGGCGCCGTCTCCGCGAGCGGTTCGGAGATCAGAAACTTTCGATCCTCGATGCCGGCTGCCAGGCCGGGCGGCTGTTGATTCCGCTTGCCGAAGACGGTCACCGCTTGATCGGCGTTGATACCTCAGGGTTTGCGTTGCGCCGGGCAAGCCAGCATGCTAAGGACCGCAACCTTTCGGTTGAACTGCACAGGGGCGACATCGCAAAACTCAGGCGCTGGATCGCCCCTTCAAGCCTTGATGCGGTGGTCTGCACCGAAGTTCTGTATCTCTGTCAGGACCATCGGGATCTCCTTCAGCTTCTTGCGGATTTGGTCAAGCCGGGGGGGCTGTTGCTCATCTCCCACCGTCCGACGCTCTACTACGTTGCCTCTGCGATTCGCCAAGGCAAGCTCGATCAGGTAGCCTCAGTGATCCATCGGACCGAAGGGCCTTCGCCTGACGGGGCGTATCACAACTGGCAGACGCAGGAACAACTCGCTGAGCTGTATCGCTCGCTCAACCTCCCCCTGCTTGGCTGCTATCCTGTCGATCATGCGAGATACCAATTTGATCTTGCTCAGATCGCTGACGAAGTGAAGCAGATTCTTGATCCTGTCCGCGACACCGATTCAATGCTTCGCATCCCAGCATACGTGCTCGTTGTCGCTCAGAAGCCATGAGCCTTGAGAAGTGCCAGGCACTTTTCTCCGCACAAAAAGTGCCTGGCACCTTTTCAAGGACGTTGAACTTTTCACTTTATACTTGCGACCTTCGACCTTAGACTATTAGGTAATGCTCCACGCAGACTTCGTCCACCTCCACCTCCATACGAATTACTCCCTCCTGGATGGCGCCTGCCGGATTCATGAACTGATCAAAAAGGCCGTGGAGCTGAAGTTTCCCGCCCTGGCGATGACCGACCACGGGAATCTCTTCGGGGCGATCGAATTCTACGACGCCTGCATGAAGGGAGGCGTCAAGCCGATCGTCGGCGTGGAGACGTATGTGGCTCCGAAGAGCCGCGTTGACAGGACCGGCTCGGGCATAAGAGAGTCCAACGCACATCTCGTGCTGCTGGCGAGGGACGAGGAAGGCTATGCCAACCTCATCCAGCTTATTACGATCGGCTATCTCGAGGGGTTCTACTACAAACCCCGCATCGACAAGGATGTTTTAAGCAAATACGGCAAAGGCCTCATCGCCTTGACGAGCTGCCTGAAAGGCGTCCTGAACGTCCATCTCGAGCAGGAGCAGTTCGAGAACGCCCGGCGGGAGCTCGATGACTACATCCAGATCCTTGGGCGCGAGAACGTCTACGTGGAGCTCCAGAAACACGGCCTTGCCCAGGAAGACAAGGCCAGGCCGCATCTGATCCGTCTTGCCAAGGACCTCGGGGTCAAGGTCGTCGCGACCAACGACGTCCACTACCTCGAGCCACATCACGCGCAGGCCCACGATGTCCTCATGGCGATCCAGACCCAGACGACGCTGGACGATCCCCACCGGCTGCGCTACGAGGTTCCTGAGTTCTACCTGAAGTCCGCGGAGCAGATGAAGGCGCTGTTTGCGGACATTCCCGAAGCGATTGCGAACACGCTCGAGGTCGCGGACCGTTGCAATCTGGAGCTTGAGTTCGGCAAGCTCCATCTGCCGCGGTTCGAGCCGCCGGAAGGGAAGACCCAAGAGCAGCTCCTCAGGGAGCTGTGCTCTGAGGGCTTGCAGCGTCGCTATCCCGCGGTGAGTGACGAGTTGCTCCAGCGCCTGGAACACGAACTGGGGGTCATCCAGCAGGCGGGCTACACGAGCTACTTCCTCATCGTGTGGGACTTTGTCAGGTTTGCGAAGGAGCGCAAGATCCCGGTCGGACCTGGGCGAGGCTCTGCGGCGGGAAGCCTCGTGAGCTATTGTCTCGCGATCACGGACATCGACCCCATCAAGTACGACCTCCTGTTTGAGCGCTTCCTCAATCCTCAACGGGTGACACTCCCGGACATCGACATCGACTTCTGCTACGAGCGGCGGCCTGAAGTGATCGAATATGTGATCCAGAAGTATGGGAAGACCAACGTCGCCCAGATCATCACGTTCGGGACGATGCAGGCCAAGGCGGTGGTGCGGGATGTCGGTCGGGTCATGAAGATGCCGTATGCCGAGGTGGACCGGCTGGCCAAGCTCATCCCGAACGAGCTCGATATCACGCTGAAAGCAGCCCTTGCCAATGTGCCGGAACTGGCCCAGGCGTATCGGACCAGCGAGCAGGTTCGAAGCCTCATGGACACCGCGATGACGCTCGAAGGCTTGACTCGCCACGCCTCGACCCATGCGGCCGGGATCACGATCGCGGATCGGCCGCTGGTCCAGTACATGCCGCTGTTCAAGAGCTCTGATGGCCAGATCACGACGGGCTTTGACATGAACGCCCTCGAGCGGTTGGGATTGCTCAAGATCGACCTGCTGGGCCTCCGGACGCTCACGGTGATCAAGGAGGCGGTTGAGCTTGTTGAACAGACTCATCACGAGTCGGTCGTGCGTGAGACGCTTCCGCTGGACGATGAGGCGACCTACGCGCTCCTGAGTCGGGCCGAGACGATGGGGGTGTTCCAGCTTGAGAGCCCGGGGATGCGGGACCTCCTGAAGAAACTGAAGCCCTCGCAGTTTGAGGACCTCGTCGCGGTGCTGGCGCTCTACCGTCCCGGACCGATCGGCTCCGGGATGCTCGATGAGTTCATGAAGCGCAAGCACGGGCAGATCCCGATTCGGTACGAGCATCCGCAGCTTGAGCCGATCCTCAAATCGACGTATGCGGTCATCGTCTATCAGGAGCAGGTCATGCGGATCGCCAGCGACCTTGGGGGGTTTTCGCTGGCACAGGCCGACTTGCTGCGGCGCGCGATGGGGAAGAAGATCGCGGAGGTGATGGAGAAACAGCGTGAGGCGTTCGTCTCGGGCTGCGTGAAGAACAAGCTCTCCGAGCACATCGCCAACCGCATCTTCAATCTGGTGGAGCAATTCGCGAAGTACGGTTTCAATAAATCTCATTCAGCCGCGTATGCGATGATCTCCTATCGCACCGCGTATCTCAAGGCCCACTATGCTGTTGAGTTCATGGCCGCTCTGCTGACGAGCGAGATGGGCAACACCGACAAGCTCGTCGTCTATCTTGAAGAAGCCAAGCGCATGGGCATCACGATCCTCCCGCCGGACGTCAATGAAAGCGAGGCGACGTTCACCGTCGCGTCTGCCCGCCACGAGGGCCACGGGGCAGGCGGGGATGCGCGGACGCTCCGCTGCGGGCTAGCGATCATCAAGAACGTCGGGATGGCGGCGATCGAGTCGATCGTGAAGGCCAGAATCAAGCGGGGGACGTTTTCGACGGTCGAGTCGCTCTGCGAGGATCTCGACCTGCGCCTGGCCAACCGGAAGGTGATCGAGAGCCTGATTAAGGCAGGCGCATGCGACAGCATGGGCATGTCGCGGGCCGCGCTGTTGGCGAGCGTGGATCGGGCTCTGGAAGAGGCGACCCACAGACAGCGCGACCGGCACCGAGGTCAGCTGACATTTTTCGAGACGCTGCGTGCCCAGGAACCTGCTCACACTGTGTCGTCTGCCACAACCCAGATGCGCGAGTGGCCCGAAAGCCAGAAGCTGGCTTTTGAGAAGGCGCTGCTTGGGTTTTACGTTTCAGGCCACCCGCTGGCGAGGGTCGAGAAGATGTTGCGGGCCTTGGCGACCGCCACGTCCAGGAAACTCCTGGAACTTCCCGAGGACACGATGGTGACGGTCGGCGGGATGCTCACGAAGATCAAGCTCACGACGACGAGGAAGACGAACGAGCAGATGGCGGTCTGCCTACTGGAAGATCTCGAGGGGGAGATCGAGGTGCTGGTCTTTCCTGGCGTCTTTGCGCAACTTGCACCCCAGTTGAAGGCCCAGGCGGTCGTGTTCGTGGAGGGAAGAGTCGCGGTTCGGGACGATCGGCCCCGGCTCGTCGCGCAGCAGATCGTGCCTTTGGAGCAGGGAACAAGCCGCCTGGCCAAGGCGATTGAACTCGTCCTGCGCACACCGGGGGTTGAGCGGGAACTCCTCGAGCAGTTGAAAGGCCTGTTGAACAAGTTCCCGGGCTCCATTCCCATTTACCTGAGGATCGAGATGCCCACGGTGCGCCCGACGAGACTGAAGCTTGCAGAAGGGTTTAAGATCGAGCCGCATCCGCAACTCCTCGAAGAACTTGGCAGGCTCTTGGGAGAAGACGGAGTGGTCATCCGTCGGCAACAGCCTGTTGAGGCCGAGTCACTTGTCCCTTGACATGAGTTGGCGCACAGCGCCGCCCCGCACGGTATGGGGCGGGGCGCGATTCGCTGATGGCGAATCGCTCACTCATGTCAAGGGTTGACAAGCCTTTGGAACATGTGCTAGGGTAACGCGTCCTATGGCTCTGACTAAGAAAGAGTTAGCACTAGCCGTCTCGAAGGAAACCGGCATCACCCAAGTGGCGGCGAAGCAGGCGATCCACCGCACCCTCCATCACATCATTGAGAGCCTCAAAGCCGGCAAGACTGTTGAGCTGCGCAATTTTGGGGTCTTCAAGGTCAAGCAGCGCGCTCCCCGACGGGGACGCAATCCGAAGACTGGCCAGGAAGTTCCGGTTCCCTCCCGGCGGGTCGTCGTCTTCAAGCCTGGCCTCCTCATGCGCCTCCACATTCGATAATCACCCTCAGTGTCCCTGCCTTAGTTCGAAGTTCGAAGCATGAAGTTCGAAGTGAAGCCGAACATTTTCGAACTTTGAACTTCCCACTTCGAACTGGCCTCTTGTGATACAATAAGAATCTGTGCATGGGACTCCAGGCCCTTCGAGGAACCGCGGATCTTCTAGCCGAAGAGCTTGCGCGCTGGAACGCGATTGAACAGACGGCCCGCGGGCTTGCCAAGCGGTACGGCTACCAGGAGATCCGCACCCCCATCATTGAAGAGTCCAGCCTGTTCCTCCGGTCCGTCGGAGAAACCAGCAACATCGTCCAGAAGGAGATGTTCCGCTTCACCGACCGAGGGGGGCATGATATCGTCTTGCGGCCGGAGGCCACCGCCGCGGTCGTCCGCGCATACCTCCAGCACAATCTCCACAAGACGCAGGGCTTCACGAAGCTGTGTTACATTGGTCCAATGTTCCGGGCCGAGCGGCCCCAAGCTGGAAGGTTCCGCCAGTTCCACCAGTTCGGAGTCGAGGCGATTGGGTCGTCCAGTCCGTGGGTCGATGCCGAAGTCATTGCGCTGTGCGTCGAGACGTTGAAGGCCTGCGGACTTCGCTCACCCCTGCTGTGGCTATCCAGCATGGGCTGCCGGACTGATCAGGCTGCGTCGGCCCGCGCCTTGCGGGAGCGTCTGAAGTCTCATCGGAAGGAGCTGTGCGAGGACTGCCAGAGCCGGTTTGACAAAAACATCTTCCGGGTTCTGGACTGCAATCACCAGACCTGCCATCAACTTGCCTGGAAGGCGAACCAATCCCCGTTTGTGCTGTGCAAGGAGTGCCAGGAACACTTTGATCACGTGCGAAAGGCACTTGAGACCATCGGCATCGCGTTCGACGACACCAAGGTGTTTGCCCGGGGCCTTGACTACTACACCCGCACGGTGTTTGAGGTCCGTGCGAGCGGGCTCGGGGCTCAGGACGCTGTCGCTGCGGGCGGTCGCTACGACCACCTCGTCGAGGAGCTTGGCGGGCCAGCCACCGGTGCCGTGGGGTTTGCCGCAGGAATCGAGCGGCTCATCCTGGCGATTCGTCCTTCAGAGTCTTCTGCCAACTCAGGACGAGAAGGTCTCTACGTTGCCGTGGCCAAGCCCCAGCTCCTTGTTGAGGCGTTTCGGCTGGTCCAGACCCTGCGCCAGCAAGGCCTCTCGGCCTCAATGGACTACGAGGGCCGAAGCCTCAAGGCTCAACTGCGCGAGGCAGACAAGTTGCGATGCCACTGGGTCGCGATCCTCGGTGAGACAGAGTTGCGCGAGGGCAAGATCTCCATCAAGGATCTTGAGCAAGGCCAGCAACAGGAAGTCGCCCTGGATCGCTTTGTTGAAGAGATGGCAAGGCAGGCGACGAGCATAACATCTGCGTAATCAATTGTAATCTGCGTAATCAGCGTTTATGAAACGCACGCACGGCTGCGGTGAACTGAACGAATCGCTCATCGACCAGTCGGTCACGCTGTGCGGGTGGCTTCACCGACGGCGCGACCATGGGGGGTTGAGCTTCCTCGACCTGCGGGACCGGACCGGCCTTGCCCAGGTCGTGTTCAACGCGAAGGACGACCCCCAGCTCCATCAGGAAGCCAAAGCGTTAGCCGTCGAGGACGTGCTCGCGGTCGAGGGATCGGTGCGCCGTCGGCCCCAAGGCACCGAGAACCCCAAGCTGCCATCCGGGATGGTCGAGGTGAAAGCCCTGCGTCTGATGGTCCTCAACCATGCGGATCCACTGCCTTTCGAGATCGACGATGCGGCCGAGCTGTCCGAGGACGTGCGGATGAACTGGCGATACCTGGATTTGCGCAGGCCAAGCAGCCATGCCAAGCTGCTGTCGCGCCACCGTCTGTGCCTGTCCATGCGCACGAAGCTCCATGAGCTGGGGTTCATCGAGATTGAAACGCCGATGTTGACCAAATCGACGCCTGAAGGGGCGCGCGATTACCTGGTGCCCTCGCGGCTCAACCCAGGTCGGTTCTACGCGCTCCCGCAGTCGCCCCAGCTGTTCAAGCAGCTCCTGATGATCGCGGGCCTTGAGCGCTACTACCAGTTTGCCCGGTGCTTCCGCGATGAAGACCTGCGTGCCGACCGACAGCCGGAATTCACGCAGCTCGACCTTGAGATGTCGTTTGTGGACGAGCAGGACGTCTTGGCTTGCGTCGAGCAGGTGCTGGTCCAGGCGTGTTCAGCAGAGCTGGGAGTCTCGCTCTTCACGCCGTTTCCACGGATGACGCATCGGGAGGCTATGGACCGCCACGGCACGGACAAACCCGATCTGCACACCCCTCACGCTCCCTGGGCGTTCTGCTGGGTGACCGAGTTTCCATTGTTCCGGTGGAATGACCAGGAGCGCCGGTGGGACTCGGAGCACCATCCGTTCACCGCGCCCGATCCAGACGATGTGGCCTTTCTTGAAAAAGATCCTGCTCGTGTCCGGGCCCGAGCCTATGACCTGGTGCTCAACGGACAGGAGCTTGGCTCTGGAAGCATCAGGATTCACGATGCGGCGCTTCAACACACCGTTCTTCGTCAGATCGGGTTGAACGACGAGACGATCGAGGAGCGATTTGGCTTCCTCTTGAAGGCCCTGCGGTTTGGAGCACCACCCCACGGTGGATTTGCCCTCGGGCTTGATCGGCTCGTGGCGCTTGCGACGAAGGCCGAATCGATCCGTGAGGTCATCGCCTTTCCGAAAACCCAAAAGGGCGTCTGCCCGGTCACCGGCGCCCCCTCTGAGGTGACCGAGGCCCAGTTGAAAGAACTCGGGGTAAAGATTGTCGCAGCTCACATGACGCCCCGACTTACGGAACGCAGTGAACGTAAGTCGGCTGGCTGAATGTGACCCCACACCCAGCAGCGGGTCGCTGGTTCCAGCAGCAGCGATTCGCAGAGGTGCTACGGTAGGGTGTGGGCGAAGCGGCTGTCAGTTCTGCTGGGTGTGGGGTTCAATTCGCCCTTGACATCTCTGATGTCAAGGGCTCATTGAAGGAGGGAGCTGGATGCGACACGCGACAGTGGTGGGAATGGCCATCGCCATCGTCATGGGTCTTGACAATGCCACGGCCTTTGCGCAGGATCCCATCCATAAGGTTGGCCGGGGCGTCGGGAATGTGCTGACCTGTTGGATTGAAGTACCTAAGAATCTCCATCTGGGCACTCAGGAAGAGAACCCGCTCCTCGGTGTCGGGTGGGGACTGGTGAAGGGCAGTGGGCTGGCTGCCACCCGATTGGTGGTGGGCGCATACGAGGCGCTCACGTTCCCCATTCCTATCCCGAAAGACTACGCCTCACCGTATGAGGGGATGGAACTGCCTGACTTCGCCTGGGAATAACGCGTCCTTGCGGTGCTCTCCATGCCGGCCCTTGGGGGTTCTCCCAAGGGCCGTCTGCTTTGTCGGGAGCCTGCTGGGCCTTGCCCAGGGAGGCCTGCCGTCCGCTCCACCAGAAGCTCAGGAGGCGCGGGAGTCTGCCACGCCAGCCATCACGATTGCGCCGCCCCGCTCAGAGCTTCGGGTCGGCGAGCGGTTGTCGTTTCACGGCCGATGGTTCGGGATTCCGGTCGGCAGCGGGTGGATCAAGGTCAAGGAGATCGTCACGCTCAATGGCCGCCGGGCGTATTCCATCGAGGCCCAGGGCCACTCGAACGAGTTCCTCTCGACGTTTTATCCCATCCACGATGTCATTCGCTCCTACCTCGACGTCGAGACGCTCAAGCCGCTTCAGTTTGAGAAGATCCAGCGGGAAGGGCACTATCGGGCCGAGGAGATCGTCACCTTCGATTACGATCGGCTGATCGCCAGCTACCGGTCGCTGCTCAACCAATCGACGAAAGAAATCCCGATCCCCCCAAACGTCCATGACATCGTCAGCGCGTTCTACTCGCTTCGGACCCAACCGATCGATCCGACCCGTCCGGTTGACCTGGACATCTATTCCGACGAGAAAATCTACCGGGCCCAACTCAAGCCGATCAAGACCCTGTGGCTTGAGCTGCTCTGGCGGGGGACCTTTCCGTGCCTGATGGTGGAGCCGGTGGCGACCTTTAAAGGGATCCTGGTCCGCCGCGGCCGGATGTGGCTCTATGTCAGCGTTGACGAGTCCCGGATCCCCTTGTTCGTGAAAATCTCCACCCCCTGGGGCCCGATCACCGGGGTCATCGATTCGGAATCCCTGCCTGCCACGATGAACACCGGGCAGGCAGGTTTGCAACGCTCTCTCCCAGGGGTCCAGGCAGGTCAGACTCCCGATGCGCTTGGTCATCCAGCGGGTTCGTGAAGCGTCTGTCGAGGTCGGCCAACAGGAGGTCGCTCGCATCGGACCCGGCCTGGTCGTTCTTGTGGGCTTTACTGTGCAAGATGATCCAAAGGAGTTTTCCCGGATTGCCAAGATGATCGTGCAGCTTCGGCTGTTCGATGATTCTGCAAGCCATCTGAACCGCTCGCTTGCCCAGACCAGCAGGGAAGTCCTGGTCGTCCCGGAGATCACGCTGGTCGCCTCCCTGGCCAAGGGCACGCGGCCCAGTTTTGATCCTGCGGCACCACTGGAACAGGCCAAGGCCCTGTTTGAGGCGTTTGTCCAGTCGATCGCGGCTATCCACCCGCGCGTGGCGGCAGGCGTCTTCCAGGCCCACATGGTGGTCCGGCTGGCCAACGACGGACCAGTGACGTTCGTCCTCGACGAGGCGTCTTAATTTCATCAGGGAATCGCTGAACAACGCTGATAGCTACGCTGATTCACGCCGATCATCCGCGTCGATCAGCGTTTGGATCAGCGTCAATCAGCGATCTCATGGCAGATTAAGACAGAATCCTCGACGAGCCCCGTTAGACACCCGAGTAGCGGTTCATCACGACTAGGCATCCCTCCTCAAGGAATCGTGACGCCTACGAAATGCGGATCGATCCACGGGGTCTAACGGGGTGAATTGACAGGCTGAACCCCTTCTGCTAATGTGATGGGCACGATGACGTACCACATGAGCACGTACCAGGTCGCGGAGATTGCCCGTCTTGTGGGTGGCAGGATCACCGGGAATCCCGCGCTTGCGCTGAAGGACGTCAACAGCCTTGAGCTGGGGGGTCCTGAGGAGCTCAGTTTCATCAGCTCTGCCCGGCACTTCAAGGAGGCTGAGCGTTCGCGCGCCGGCTGCGTGATTGCCCCGGAAGGCTTCACGTCGTCGTCCAAGACGGTCATCACGGTGGACCACCCCAAGGCAGCCTTTGTCAAGGCGATGTGGCTGTTCCATCCCGAACGCTATGCCGCAAGCGGGATCCACCCGACAGCCGTGATCGATCCGTCCGCGACGATTGGCCAAGAGGTCTCCATCGGACCGCTCGTGACGGTCGGCAAGCACGCCAAGATTGGTCGCCGCGTGACGATCTGTCCCGGGACCATGGTGGGCGATTCCGTGCAGATCGGGGAGGGAACCCTCATCTATCCGAACGTGACCCTGTATGAGCGGGTCGTCATCGGCGCGCGGGTCATCATCCATGCCGGCTGTGTGATCGGGGCGGATGGGTTTGGGTTCGTCCTCGAGGGCGGCCGGCACCTCAAGGTCCCTCAGCTTGGCAACGTGGTCATCGAGGACGATGTCGAAGTTGGCGCCAACTGCACGATTGACCGGGCCACGTTCGGCTCCACCGTGATCGGGCGGGGCACCAAGATGGACAACCTCGTCCATGTCGCCCACAACGTGACGGTCGGGGAGCACTCGCTCCTGGTCGCCCAGGTCGGGATCGCGGGAAGCTCCAAGATCGGCCATCACGTCACCCTGGCCGGCCAAGTGGGGGTGGCCGACAACGTGACGGTCGGTGACTATGTGACCGTGGGGGCCAGATCAGCCGTCATCACCGGACAGAAAGTCGGGTCGCATCAAACCGTCTGGGGGATCCCGGCCAGACCTATCGAAGAGACCAAGCGAGCCCTGGCCGCAGTAGCCTTCCTGCCAAAGTTCCTCGAGCGGCTCCGCAAGCTTGAAGACCGCCTCGAGGCCCTTGAGGAGAGTCTGAAAGACATCCTGTCCAAAGTCGGGCCGTGATGGGGCTCTTTGAGTTTGTCCCGCTGTCCTTGAACCTCCAGGACCTGCCTGAGCACGGGTTCAAAGCGGTTGAGGTCCAGGGCCGGTCAATCCTTGTGGGACGCATTGGCAATCAGCCGTTTGCCTGGATCGACCGGTGTCCCCATGCGGGAGCCCCCTTGCGGATTGGCAAGCTTCGCGGGGAAGAACTGACCTGCGCCTGGCATGGTTGGACCTTCAACCTCATGACTGGTTGTTCTGTCCCTGACCATCCTGCCTTTCGGCTCACCCAAATCCCCATCAAGATCGAAGGCTCCCAGGTGCTTGTGGCGGTTTAGGGTTAAGTTCGGTTTTAGGGACGAAGGGGGCTTTTGTGGCGAAAATAATGTCTTATAAGAACTCTTCTGTAAAATTGATGCTTCTTCTTGGCAGGCAGAACGTTATAGAGTAAAATTACTGTTTCAGGCAGGAATCAAAGAAACCAACAAGCTTTTGCAAGTAGGTTTCTGGGTCTGCCTGAAGTCCCCCAAGATGATCAGCTTCCTCAATAATCCAGAGCTGCTTGGGTTCTTGTGCGGCTTCAAAGAGCCTGGTTGCGTCGTCTTTCGGCATCCTCGGATCGCTTCCCCCATGAATCACTAACAACGCCCTTGGGCTGATGTGGCTGACTGCATCGAGGGGAGACATCTGTCTTGGCCACACGCCAAACCGGATTCGATAGGTTGAGCTGACAAACAAGAGAAACGGAATCCGTGGCAATCGGTAGAGAAGTTTTATATGGTGAGCGATGGACTCCTCCAAGTTGGGATAGATGCTGTCAACAGCCACCGCGCCGAGGCGTTCGTCCCGTGCAGCGACCATGACTGCGACCGCTCCACCCATCGAGATCCCAAAGACCCCGTAGGGTCGCTCAGGAATCTCTGGCTGTCTTCCAAGAAAGGCTAGCGCCCCTTCAAGATCCCGTTGTTCTCGCCACCCAAACGAAGTGACCCGGCCCTGGCTTTCGCCATGGGCGCGGAAATCGAACACCAGCAGGTTATAGCCGGCCCGAGACAGCGCGGCGGCGATATCCAGCAGGTCCGAGCGGTTCGCGCCAAGACCGTGGCACAGGATGATCCAGGGTGCTTGAGCCTGCGCCATGATCTTCCAGCCTGAAAGCCACAGCCCATCGGTCGCCTGGAAGCGAACCGGCTCAAACGGCAGTGGCCACGACGTGGGCAAGACCGCAAGAGGCATCCGCGGCAGGAAGGTATTCCGGAGGAACAACACGGCGGACAGGACCCACGCCCAGAAGAGGACAAGGAAGAGGACTTCCAGGATGGCCACAGGCACCTTGTTACTGAACCGCACTGCCGGCTTGGATCGGGCGATCAGGCTGAAGGAGCACGGTCTGGGAGCCGTCTTGCGCGGCCAAGATCATTCCCTGGCTTTCGACGCCCCGGATCGTTGCGGCTTCCAGATTGGCGACGACCACTACCTGCTTGCCGATCAGCTCGTTGGGCTGGTAGGATCCCTTGATCCCGGCGACCAGCTGGCGGGTGTGGCCACCCAGATCAATCTGGAGGACGAGAAGGCGATCCGCATTGGGATGGTCCTCGGCTTGAAGAATCGTGCCGATCTTTAACTCAAGCCGCTGGAACTCTTCAAAAGGAACAGGGGTCATGCTGGAGCAGGACTTCCCTGCCCTGTGGTCGGCTGGGTGAGGGCTCCCGCCTGCCCCGTGATATTCTGGGCGGGCAGGGGAGCCTCTTGCGGGGGGACCATCGTGATCGCGTCCCACGGGCAGATCTTCTCGCACAAGAAGCAGCCGATGCACCGCGGTTGATCAATCACGCAGGTCGCGTTGAGCGCTGGCAGCTCCGGCCCTGGCAGCTTGTCAATGCAATCGACCGGGCAGACCGCGATGCACACCTCGCAGCCCGAGCAGCTGTCCGGGTTGATCACCGCTTTGGGTCGGCCTTTTTTGGGTTGAATCGCTGTCGTCGCCATCGTGCCATGTTTAGTCTACACGAGCCTCCTTCTCAAATCAACCCCGTCCCATTTTGCAAAATCGTTACGATAAAAAATTGAGAAACACTTCTTCGATAAGAACCCTCATGTGCTTATTCGGACTGAACGGGCAAATGGGGCGGGGTCAATCGCTTCATGAGCCTCGTGAGACGACGAATGACGGATTGGGGCCTCGCCATGACTACGCGGTGTACCCGAGTTGCCGCAGGATCGAGGGATCTTCTCGCCACGCCTTGGCGACCTTCACCCAGAGTTCAAGAAAGACCTTCCTACCGAGCAGGCGTTCCAGCTCAATTCGCGCGTCTTTTCCGATCTGCTTGAGCATCTGCCCGCGCTGGCCAATCAGGATCGCCTTCTGCCCTTCCCGCTCGACGAGGATGGTGGCCCGGATCACCGTGACGGTTTCTTTCGGCGTGACCTCCTCGAGCAGGACCGCCACGGCATGCGGGACCTCCTGATAGGTGTGGCGCAAGACCTGTTCCCGGATGAATTCCCGGATGAGCTGTTCTGTTGATTGATCCGTGAGCTGCTCGGTCGTGTACCACCGGGGGCCGACTGGCAGCCGTTCGATGAGTGTGGCCAGCAGGACATCCGTGTTCTCCCCGGTGAGGGCCGAGATTGGGATGTATTCCACGAAGAGCGCCAAGGCGGCGCATCGTTCAAGGATCGGGAGGATCAGGCTCTTTTTGACGAGGTCAACCTTGTTGATGGCCAGGATGGCCGGGCGGTTCGCCCGCCGGACCACGTCAAAGACCCACTCATCCTCCTGGGTGATTCCTGAGGCGGCATCGAGGATCGTGACCAGGACATCGGCCTCCTCGATCACGCCCTTGGCCACCGTGACCAGATACCGCCCGAGGGAGTGTTTGGACTTATGCCAGCCAGGGCTGTCCACGAAGATGACCTGCGCGTCGTCACGGGTGAGGATCCCGAGGATCCGGTGGCGGGTCGTCTGGGGTGTTGACGAAGTGATCGAGACCTTCTTCCCCACGAAGACATTGAGCAGGGTGGACTTGCCGACGTTCGGCTTGCCGATGAGCCCGACAAATCCCGAGCGGTACGTCGCAGGCGTGGTGTCGGGCAAAGCCTTATCGGGCGCGTTGTCGTTTTTGTCGGATCCAGGCAAGGAGCTCGTCACGGCTGAAGCAGTTCAGCAGCTGTCGCGGTTCGACCCAGGCGCGGCGCGCC
>Ga0209399_10000963_pt1 | contig 15679 bp, 17 predicted proteins | sample OV2TP3_FD_184130 | JGI IMG/M metagenome (GOLD analysis project Ga0209399, IMG submission 184130) | Hot spring microbial communities from Beatty, Nevada to study Microbial Dark Matter (Phase II) - OV2 TP3 (SPAdes) (version 3) | ecosystem: Environmental > Aquatic > Thermal springs > Hot (42-90C) ... | reverse complement strand
ACGGTGCTCGGGTTCAACAAGAGCGGGAAGGAGATCGTGCGCATCCAGGTGGAAGAGCCGATCTACATCCGGCCGGCCGAGCGCGTGACCTGGCTGTAAAGGCCGAACGGTAGGGGCACGGCATGCCGTGCCCCTACACGGCACAGCGCGGGGGGGCGGGGAGCCAAGAGGGTTCCCCGCCCTTCGTGTTTCTACGCTACAATCTTGACTGGATTTGCACGCGGACGCTATCCTGCCTTGTGCAAGTGCATCCAAATGTCTTAACGGACTTTCGAAGGCTGCTGCGGGAGGCAGTTGAAAACAATCGTGACGCGTGGAGTGCATCGCGCCGATTGGTCATGCCGCCCGCGCGGCCGGAAACCATCCGACGTCTGAGGTCGGCGGTCTCCGGCTCCTCGCTTGATCCGAGCCTTCGAGAAGAACTCCTTCGCCTCCTCCCGCCGGATGAGAACGCCGGCCTGAAGGCGATTGCTGGCGAGGACATTCGTAAGCTCACGGGCCTTAATCCCACCAAGGCCATCAGAAATCTATGCCTTTTGCTGGGGGTAAGTGCAGAGGCGGATAAATCGCAAGCGCTCGTCTCAGTAATGGCACAGGAGGAGATCGAAGCCGCGGTGAAGGGCAAAGAAAATCCGTTCGACTTGCTTCAGACAGCCGATGTCGCCTCCGTGATGGATTTCGGCGCGGGGGATCTCACGTTTGCGGAAGAGGTAGTTGAGCGATACTTAGGCTCGCTCGAGCGAGCGGGAACGGATCTCACGCTGCATTGCCTCGATCGGCTCGACCCTGAGGCGCCATTCAGTCCGCTGGTCCAGGCCGGTCGCGAGCGCCTTGACCGCCTCCGGCGCCACCCGTCGCCGCACTTGAAGTTCCGTTTTTTCGGCAATCACGATATGTTCGATTCAGAAAGCTGCCGGGGAGGGTTCCCTCGATACACCATTGCCGCCTGTTATGGGCCTGCGTCGCCGACCTTCGCTTATGAGCCCTCCCGCGTGTCGGCGCATGCCATACAAGCTCGTCTCCGGGAAACAAAAGGCGAGTTTCGTCGAGTGAAGGTCAAGGGTCGAGAGGTGCTTGAAGTTCTATACAAGGGCGAGCGCCTGACTTTCCCTCCATGGAAGTTCGACATCTATGGCCCCCTCGCCTTGCTGGACCTTCTCTCGCGAACGGGCAAGCTGTGCGTCCTGGGGGCGGTGGACATGGAGGTATTCTGGGAGATCATCTCCCAGCTCCTTCCGGACGAGGGCGCGCGTCCTCGGGACGTTTTTTTTACAGGCGAGAACGTTCAAAAGTTTTTTGGGCCGGCATATGAGCGGCTGGCGCAGCTCGCCGTCGGGGAGCAAACGATCCTGACGGAGACACGCCGACAAATCCCACGGGTTCTGGGCGTCGAGAGGGAACGAGGGGAGACGCACGGCTTTCGCTATATCGAGGTTCGCCGGGGAGCCGTGTTTCCTGGGGTGCCCGCGGGAAGGACCGCCCGCGTGTTCGATCAGATGACGCGAGAGGCCGCCCCGTGGTTCATGACGCTGGTCCCGGCAGTCTGAGGGAGGGAGGGCGTGAAGGTCATTCGAGACAGAACGCCTACGGCCTCCGGGCCGGTGTTCGCGCCGGACGGCCGCGCCAATTCACTTTACCTAAACGAGCTCTTCGACGCGGTTGCCAAGGAGAGCTCCGCGAGACTGCACCGCCGGTACCGGGCCGACGTTCCTTTGACGGCCGGGCTCTGGGGCGGGTCCTGGTATTTTGCGGATGAAAAAGGCTATACGCGGGCACGCTTTCGGCGGCTGTATAGCCTGGTCTGCGTGCCGCAGATCCCGGCGCTGGAAGACGCCGACAACTATAACATTGTCTTCTGGCAATATTCGAAAGTTCTGGCGGAGGCCTTTACGCCTTACGGTATCTCCCTTGGGGAGGTGCAATGGGGGGAGGGCATCACGTACAGCAACCGGCTTTGCCCCACGATTTCCCTCCAGATGTGGGACGCCAACAAGAAGATTGACTACGTCCGGTGTTTCTTCAGCTACAACTCGGCGGAGTGGGAAGAGGCGTATCTCTATGAAACCGTCCGCCACATCAAGCAGGCGAAAGAGGCTCTGGACAAGAAAGCCATGGCCGAACCGCCTCGCTTGGAAGGTATGGCCATCCGCTTCCAGCTCCAGGACATCGTCATCCTGTATTGCACGCTGGAACCGGCTCTATCCGAACGGACCAAAGCCATCGGTGGTCCCTTGGTCGAGCGGATCAAGACTCGGTTCGCTCAGGGGATCAGCGAGGAGGACGAGATGCGTGCCCTCAACGCTCAGGTCTTTGAAAGCGGGTTGATCTACGGTTACGAGGACGCCATCCGCGAGGATTTCGCGCGGGAAGGGTTAGACATCACGAAGATAGAAGATTGGCCCACTGACCGCATTAATCGAGTTCCCGCCGGCCTCAAGGCCAAGCTGGTCCCGCCGCTCAAGGCCCTCTTCCGGGGCTTTCGCGATAATCTTGCAAAAGGAACCCGGACCGGAGGGGATCGTCCGGATCAATCAGGAACTCGTGGCGGCCTGTCGAATAAGCGCACCCCGCGACTTCCGGGATGACGGCCTGAACCGCCCCATACTCGACGCGCTCGAGGATGCGCCCGGTAAAGCGGGTTCCCAAGAGGCTCTCGACCACATAGGGCTGAAGGTCCCGGAGTTCGCCTCTGGCCTGCAGCACGGCCAGCCGCGCGCTCACCCCGGTTCCGGTCGGCGAGCGGTCGAGCGCGCCGTCTGCGAAGACACACACGTGGCGGCTGTCGGCTCCCGGCGTTTGGGGATGCCCCACAAAAATCGTCCCATACAGGAAAGACAGCTCGGGTTCGAGGGGATGAACGACAGACCGGCTCGCCGAGACGGCTTTTTTGATGGCCATCCCGATGTCGATGAGGCGTCGGGCCGCTGCCGGATGCAACGCCACTCCCGCCTCCTCAGCCCGACAGAACGCATAATACGCTCCGCCGAACGCGAGGTCATAGCGAATGGAACCCATTCCCGGCACCTCGACCACTTGATCCAGCGCGGCGACAAACGAGGGAACATTTTGGAAGGCGACTGAGCGCACGCGCTTCCCCTGGACTGTCGCCCGTGCGGTGACCAGTCCGCTCGGGGTCTCGAGCCGGACAATGGTTTCCGGTTCCACCGCCGGAAGGATCCCGTTCTCCAGAACGACCGTGACCAGCCCGATCACCCCATGGCCGCACATGGTGCTGTAGCCTTCATTGTGGAAAAAGAGCACGCCGAGATCGGCCTGGGGCGCCGTCGGCGGAACCAAGAGGCAGCCATACATATCGGCATGGCCGCGGGGCTCCCACATGAGCGCTCTCCGGAAATGGTCATACCGCTCCCGGGCCCCCCGTCGCTTTTCCAGAAGCGTCTTTCCCGGAAGGTCCGGAAACCCGCCGGTGATCACCCGGAGGGGCTCACCGGCCACATGGACATCGATTGTGGCGATGCGGTGCATCACCGGAACTCAGGTCGCATACTCGGTCATGACCCAGCCGGCGATCGAGAGACGCTTGTGGGTTCCTGCCAGGGGATCGACCCGGCACACCCGGTGGAGGCGCGGCACCGTGAATAACACGAGGGAGCCGGGCTGGGGCGGGATGCAGTGGGAGACCTCGAACACATGCTTGCCTTCCCGATCCTGCTTGCTCTCGTAGATGATGAGCTCTCCACCCCAATCCGGACGCCAGTCGCCATGCAGGTACGTGACCAGCGCCAGGCGTTTTTCGACCTTCAGCCCCTGGGGGTCCGAGGAATAGCGGGTATCCGTGTCAGCGTGGAGCGATAAGCAATCGCCCGCCACATAGGTGTAATAACTGGACGTCACGTGGCGCTGCTTGATGTTCGGGAACGATTCGATGTAATCCATGATGCAGGGGAGGGCCAGCCGGTCGAGAAAGACTCGCCGTTCGAGTTCGCCGATTTCGGCTTTCAGCCAGTTCCCGCAGTTCGGAAAGGCTTGGGACGTCTCGGGCATGTCGGCGAGGGCTTTCCATCGCGAGCGGTTCATCGCGTCCTGAAAGTAGGTCATTTCCTGCGGGCTCCAGAACTCATCCAGGACCAACACCGGGTCTTTGTGAAACGTGAACCTGCGAGAAGCGAACTCCTGGAAGCGTACGCGCATATGTCACCTCATCCGTTCGTCACGACCTGCATGTCATTGTCGCGCCGACGGACCCGACGGCGCAAGCAAGCTGAGTAAACCATCGGCTCCGGTAAGTCAACCCGCTGCCGGGTCTCCGCGCCTTTGACTCCGGGCGGCGGATTGAGTTATGAACAAGCGGGCAGGCTCAATAGCGTATACTACAGTTTGGCGGGAAGGAGTGCTGCAGCATGCCGAAGTGGCTGGATGAGATGACGAATGCGGGGGAGCCTCACGTCCCGGAGAATCTGAAGAACCTGGTCTGGGAACGGGATGAAGGACAGTGCGTCCAATGCGGCGCCACCGAGGATGTGGGGATCTACTGCGTCGAGCCGTACGGCATGCCCACCGAATCGAACACCAAGCTCCTGTGTAAGCCCTGCAAGCGAAATCTCTGACCGACAACCGCTTACTCCATAGCCCTGCCGTCTTTGAACGTATAGCTTTGCCGGTTCAAGACGGGATACACGGAAAAGATGGGGGTATTAAAGGGGACGAAGGCCGTGTCGGTGTCCGGCAGGAGTCCCAGGTGCATGTTGATATAGTTGAAGCTGAGCCCTTCCTGCCACAGCTTCTTGGAGGCGCCCGCATAGGCCGCGACTTTCTCCGTTCCGTAAGTCCGTACCACCAGGCCGGAAGCGCCGGTAAGCCCATACTCATTCAGATCCGGGGCTCCTTGCAGCAACAGCGAGATGCTTGAGGCGTCGAACCAGACCTTCACGTTACACACGATCTGCACGTAGGGCCCAAGGGTATTGGAGCCCTCCAGGAAGGCGCGCGACAGGCCGATGTCGGGCGCGACATCCGGCGGCAGCGCTCGATCCACCGTCCCCAATTCGGATTCTTTGACTTCCGATGCGGAGACGAAAAGTAAATTGGGGTCATCCAGCGCGATGTCCAGGACCTGATCTCCCCAGTAACTGCAGAGCTTGCCCATCTCGTAGCGGAGCGGATAGGAGTAGCCCATCTTCGCGTACCAGATCCGGACTCCGGCGACGAGGGGGTCGTCGGGCTTTCGGCTGATCTTCAGGTCGAACGGCAGCATGAGGTGAAACGCGTTGGTGCGCGCGTTCATGAATGGGGCGCACGCGCCCGGGAACTCCTTGTGGACGATGAGGTTCTCGGGCTGGAACTTGCGTTCGGTGCCCGGGTTTTTGAAGTGCTGGGCCGTGTGGGCTTCCGCGGACAACTTAAATTTCTGCTGATAGTAGGCAGTGGCCCGCTTCTGGGCGACCGTGAGGAAATAGTCCGGCAAGTCCGTTTCCACGATGATTTGTTGCTTCTCGAGCGCGGCAGGCTTAGGGGTCCTGTAGGCCTCGTTGTAAATGGCCAGTTCGGCTTCGGTCTTCTGGATCTCCCGTCGCAGGTCTCGCAGCAGAGCCTGGTCCACGTATTTGGAGCGATGCACGACCTCGACGGCCTTGTTCAAGGCTTCCAACTTGAACTTGTAGCGTTTCGGTTCCTCCGCAAACGCGTCCGACAAGGCCATCCAGAGGTTGAATTGTTCTTCCGGCAGCAGGCCCAGTTGGTCCAAGTCATGGTCTCGCGCAAACCCGAACGCTAGGGAGCCGAAGGCCTCCTCTTTGCGCAAACAGAGCGACATCAAGTAATTTAAATGCTCTCTCGCTTCCTGGGGCGTCATCGCCTGACCTTCTCCGGAGGTAGCCGGGTCCATGAGGAGACCTCCAAAGTATTTGAAAAATGATGGATTGTGGCCGCCCTTAGGTGGTTTGTCAAGGTGGGTCTTTGAGAATGATTAGGCTTGACCATCCTCTCTGGGGCCGCATAGAATGAGCCTGTTTAAAGGGGTCTTCGCTCATGAAGATTGATTACTCGAAGGGAGAGCGGGCCACTATCCCGGTGCTCCAGCTTGATCGGCAATCGGCCGGCGCTGCCGGGAGCCGGAAGACGAAGGTCATGCTGGTATTTCCTCCCGACTGGTTCCCTTCCGAGCCCTACCTGAGCTTGCCCACTCTGACATCGGTCCTCCGAGCCGCCGGCCACCAGGTCGTCCAGAAGGATGTCAATTTGGAGATGTACGATTGGTTTTTCAGCGGGGACTTCATGCGGCGGGTCCTCAAGAAGGTGCCCCAGCAATTGGATCGCCTGCGGAAGCTCTCGCGCACGCGCGACTTGACCGACTCCGAGCGGGAGTTGCAGGCGGCCTTGTGCAAGCTCACGCACGACCGCATGGACGAATTGACGAACAAAGTGGAAACGGCCAAACGGATCGTTAGGACTCCGGAGTTTTACGAGGCGGAGAAGCTGGAGTGGGCCATCAACGCCTTTCGCGAAGCGACCGACACGATCTCGTTGGTCTATGCCCCGGCCCGGATCTGCATGCCTCCCATGGAGACCGACCTTTCCTACAAGGTCTTTATGTCTTCCGAGTTGCTGGACGCCGTGGAGGACACCCAGGTCAACGTGTACCGGGACGTGTTCGAGCACATCCTCCGTCCCGCGATCGAGGTCGAGCGGCCGGATGTGATCGGCATCTCGATCGTGTTCCAGCAGCAACTCTTTTCGACCGTGACGTTCTGCGCGCTCATCAAGAAGCATTTTCCCAACATTCACGTGACCATCGGGGGCAACACGGTGACGCGGCTGAGGGATGTCTTGCCGGACACGCCGAAGCTCTTTGCCCTGTTCGACAGCGCCGTCGTCTACGAGGGAGAGACCGCCTTCTTGCAGCTCGTCGAGGCGGTCGGAGCCGGGCGGAATCTGGCCGGGATTCCCAACCTCATCTATCGCGATGCCTCGGGGATCCATACGTCATCCCTGACCTATGCCGAAGACATGTCCTCCCTGCCGCCCCCTGATTTTGACGGCCTCCCCCTGGAGAAATATTTTGTTCCGGACCGCATCCTGCCCTACCTGGCGACCCGCGGCTGTTACTGGGGCCGCTGCGAGTTCTGTGACCATGGCGAGGGCTACACGGCAGGGTACCGGACGAAGAAGATTGAGGAGATCATCGAGGAAATCCGAGGACTCAAGACCAAATACAACACCCGCTATTTCCATTTTACGGACGAGTCCTATCCGCCGGCCTTGTTCCGGAAGCTGACGCGGCAGCTCGTCGAGACCAACATGGATATCGTGTGGACGACCCACATGCGGTTCGAGAAGAGCTTGTCCGACGAGGCGGTGTGGAACGATGCCAAGGCCTCCGGGTGCAAGTTCCTCCATTACGGGTACGAGTCTGGCAGCGAGCGCGTTCTGAAGCTCATGGACAAGGCGACCACGACCGAGGTCATTCACCGGAGCCTGAAGTTGGCGAATGACGTCGGCATCTGGAACCATGTGATGGGCTTTTTCGGGTTCCCCGGGGAAACCCGGGAAGACGCTTACTCCTCCATGCGGTTCCTCGAGGATAACAAGGAGCTCGTGCATTCGATCGGGTTCGGGACCTTTGACCTGAGCAAGCACACGCCGGTCGCCAAGAACCCCGAGAAGTTCGGGGTGACGCCCTACAAGAACCCGGAATGGGACCTGGCGCTCGATTACTACTTCACGGTGAAGGAAGGGCTCGGTGTCGAGGACGCGGAACGGGTCTTTGAAGAGTTCGAGCGCAACCACTATCCGGGGTGGGACTTGCGGATCTACATCCGGGAGTATGTCTTCCTGTATGTGTCCCGTTTCGGCACGAACAGGTTGCCGGCTCTCCAGTTCAGGCTGTCCGGCGTCGGCGCGGGTGCGTCAGGCGCCATCTCGGAAAAGGTCTGCTGACAATGGAGAGCGGCTTGATCCAACTCGAGAAGGCGTCTGCGAAGAACGGGGGAAGACGCAGGCTGAAGGCCATGCTGTTGTTTCCCCCGGAATGGGTGCCGACGGCGCCCTATTTGGCGCTGCCCAGCCTGACAGCGGTGTTGCGGCAGAACGGGCACGAGGTCGTCCAGAAGGACGTCAACATCGAGATGTACGACCTGTTCTTCAGCGATACCTTCTTGATCTGGATCATGGCGCGCATGACGATGCAGCTTCGCGCGCTGGAAGCCAAGGAGATGGCCGAGGGGTTGTCGGCCAAGGAAGCCGACCAGAAGGCGCTCCTGACGGCGAAGTCCGGGGTGGATGTCCTTCATCTGGCCGAACAAGCCGAGACCGCCAAGCGGATCGTCCGTAGTGAAGACTTCTACGACGCCGACAAGCTGGAATCGGCGCTGAACACCTTCCGCGAGGTCATGCAGTACATCTCGGCCGCCTACTATCCGGCCTCCTTCGTCTTCTATCCCATGGAGAGCAACCTCGGCTACCGCCCCGGCGTTTCCCGCGAGGTCTTCGCTTGCCTCGAGGACGAGCAGGTCAATGCCTACCGCGACGTGTGCCGGCAGTTGGTGCTCCCCGCCGTGGGACGCGAGGCTCCGGATGTGGTGGGCGTGTCCATAGGCACCCAAATGCAGCTCCTGGCGGGCCTCACCTTCTGCCGGATGATCAAGGAGGCCTTTCCGCAGATCCATGTCACGGTCGGGGGGAATATCATCACCCGGTTGCAGGAAGAGCTGCCGCACCACGAACGGTTCTTCATCACCGTCTTCGACTCGGCGATCATGTACGAGGGCGAGCATGCATTGCTCTGGCTGCTGGAGGCGCTCGCCGGCGACCGGGAGATGGCGAAGGTCCCCAACCTCATCTATCGGGACGAGACCGGAATCCACGTGAACAAGGAAATCTACACAGAAAAGACCTCGGCGCTCCCGCTCCCCGATTTCGACGGGTTCCCGCTGGACAGCTATTTCGTGCCCGTGCGCATCCTTCCGTACCTCGCCACGCGGGGCTGTTACTGGGGCCGCTGCACTTTCTGTGATCACGGGCAGGGCTACTTTGACCAGTACCGGGGGTTGTCGGCTCACGATGTCGTCCAGCAGGTCGCAGCCCTGAAGGAGAAGTATCACGCCGACCATTTCCTGTTCGCCGACGAATCGTATCCGCCGGCGCTGTTCAAGAAGGTCACCAAACTGTTGGTGGAGCAGGACGTGCGGATCAAGTGGACGACCTTGATCCGGTTTGAAGAGTCATTGCAGGACCCGGAGCTTTGGAAGCTGGCGGCCCAATCGGGGTGCTGCACGCTCTACTACGGGATGGAGTCGGCCAACGAGCGCGTGCTCGGGCTCATGGACAAGCACGTCAAGAAATCCGTGATCGAGAACAATCTCCTCCAGGCCGCCCAGGCCGGCATCTGGAACCACGTGATGGCGTTCTACGGCTTTCCCGGCGAGACCCGGGAGGAGGCCGAAGAAACCAGGCGGTTCCTCCTCGACAATAAGGAGCACATCAACTCCGTCGAGTTATTCTACTTCGTGGCGTACCGGCACACGCCGATGGTGCGAAATCCGGAGAAGTTCGGGATCACGATTCACAAGCAGGAAGAGTACGACCTCCCGCTCGATTACTATTACACGCTGAACGCGCCGGGGGGCGTAACCTGCCTCGAAGCGATGCAACTCTGCGAGGAGTTCTATCAGAACGACTTCGAACCGTGGGCCGTTCGAGTCAACGCCCGCGAGCACGTCTTTTTGTACATCTCGAAGTACGGGACCAATCGGTTGCCGCAGATCTACGCGAAGCTCCGCTCAGGAGACAGCGTCTCGGGCCTGGTGACCTGGCCCGTGGCCCGGGGCGACGAAGGCGAGCAGACCATGGCCCGCGTCCACTCCCACGCCGCACCGTAAAAGAATGTGGCCCCCCCTTACCCTCCCCCTCGAGGGGGGAGGGATGGGCGGGGGTGGTCGTGTTTCTCCTCAAGATTAATCCTTTTCCGGTTTCGGTGTCTCAAGAGGCAGAGGGACTGATGTGTCCACGGCAATTCGCTAGTCTTGATGAACCGTACTGACTTGCAGACGATTGCCGAGATCCGGGTGCAGGAGGCGACAGCCTTGCGCGATCAAGGCCATCGTCAGGGTGCATACTACCTGCTCGGGTACGCTGTTGAATGCGCCCTCAAGGCTTGTATTGCGAAGCAGATACGTGAACATGATTTTCCGGATAAAAGACTGATCCAAGGTTCCTATACGCATGACCTGAAGGAATTGCTGAATCTTTCTGGCCTGAAGGGAAATTTTAAGGTTGAAGTTGGCCGGAACAAAGCCTTCAGTGTAAACTGGGAAATTGTAGAAGGCTGGAACGAAGCGTTCCGCTATCGTACGAATGTCGAGGAGATGATCGTTAACGACTTTTTCGCTGCGGTCTTAGACGGAAGCAATGGAGTACTGCCATGGCTGAAGAGGTGGTGGTAAAAGAATATCTCAGTGACGCCATGATTTCTTCCGGGGCGGCTCTGACCAAGCGGCTGGCTGAAGAGCAATGGCCCGTTGACGCGGCTCTTTGGTACTACAAGTCGGAGCCGAACGAATGGAAACTCCTGTTCGCGTCCCCGGTAGTGCCCAAGGAAGGACCCAGGACGGCTTACGAGAAAATACAACAGTCGTTAGGGGAACTTCCCGATTGCGTGGTAGCGCTACAGGATGTCACCGTGGTTGATCCCGAGGATACGGTCGTTACGCTTCTGAGGACCGCTCTCGGCACTGTCGGTGGGGGCACCGGTATTCGTTTTTCCAGGAGTGCTATTCTTGGCCGTTATATCGAGGACGCTTACATTTACCTGCTCAGGTAGATCGGGAACATCACAGAACCGCAGAAACGAGAACAGATTTAAAATCTGTCCCAGATTTACGCATTGAAGGCGTCGGGCTTGCTGCGTTGATTCCGTTCGCCCAGAGGCTCTCGAAGGGCTCTTAGTATTCCATCGCCCTCTTTGAAGGAGAGGGGAGGGGTGAGGGGAGTATTCAGCGCCGCCTGAATCTGTCGAACGGCCTTCAAAACTTGACCCTAGTAGGATTTAGGTCTATAAAATCAGTCTATGAAAAGGAGCCATGCCTTCAATCAGAACCTAGACGTTCGTGAGATGCCGTCCTATGGGATCATAGAGGCGGCACACTATCTTCGTATCCCGCCTGCCACGATCAGGGATTGGGTCTCCGGTCGTTACTACCCGACCCAATCGGGCAATAAGTTTGCGAAACCGATCATCTATCTGCCCGATCCGGACATTAAGTCGCTATCCTTCATGAATCTTGTAGAGGTTCATGTTCTTGACGCCATCCGTCGAGAACATAAGATCGCGTTGGATAAAGTGAGAATCGCCATCAGATTCCTAGAGAAAGAATTTTCCTCCAACCATCCCTTGGCGGATCGGGAATTTGAGACCGATGGATTGGACCTGTTCGTTCAAAAGGTAGATCAGTTGATTAACATCTCTCGGGACGGTCAACTAGCGATGCGTAGTTTGTTGGAAGCACATTTGCGCCGTATAGAGAGAGATTCTTCCGGTATTCCGATAAAACTTTATCCTTTCACGAGAAAGAGAGAGGCCCAAGAACCTAAGGCCGTCGTAATCGATCCGCATGTGTCCTTTGGCCGACCTGTGTTGGCGGGAACTGGCATCGCGACTGCCGTCATAGCTGAGCGCTACAAGGCCGGAGAATCCATGGATGAACTAGCGGACGATTATGGACGCAAGCGGCTCGAAATCGAAGAAGCGATCAGGTGCGAGCTCTCTATCGAAGCCGCCGCCTGAATCTCCTGTTTTTTCGCTCGATCGGTCCCTCGGAAAGAATCGAATCGCAACGGCCCTGCGCCAGGCAGGCGTGACGGTGCACGTCCACGACGACCATTTCCCTCCTGCCGCCAAGGACGAAGAATGGTTGACTCGGGCCGGACAGAAGAATTGGATCGTCCTCACAAAAGATCACCGCATCCGGTACCGCAATCTTGAGCGCGCTGCATTGATGAAAGCAGGGGTCGGCGCGTTCGTTCTAACGGCCGGCGATCTCAAAGGGGATGAGATGGCTCAGATATTCGTGAAGGCCCTCCCTGCCATCTCAAAATTTCTCAGGAAGCACAAAAGACCCTTCATCGCCAAAATCACCAGAAGCGGCTCGGTGTCGATGCTGTTCAAGTGATGTGTGGGCTCTACTTCTTCCGGTCGCCCTGAGCCTGTCGAAGGGTCTCTCCTAAATTTCCCCCTCGCCCCCTTTAAGGGAGAGGGCAGGGTGAGGGGTTAGGCATGCTCCATTCGTGACAGTACTGATTTCCAGTGATACCATTCCTCCAAGAAAATCCTAGGCTACTTCCAGGCCTATACGTTGCGAGCGCTCATGCCCCAGGCATTACCCCAGATCATCGCCGACCTCATCGAGCGATTTGAACGGAATATCGAGTCGTACCGGAGCCCAGCTTATAACGAAGCTCAGGTCCGGCAGGAGTTCATCAATCCGTTCTTTGAGGCGCTCGGGTGGGACGTGGCGAACAAGGAAGGGAGCGCTGAGGCGTACAAAGACGTCATTCACGAAGACGCCATCAAGGTAGGCGCCCCTGATTACTGTTTCCGGATCGGCGGCGCGCGCAAGTTTTTCCTCGAAGCCAAGAAGCCGGCCGTGAATATCAAGGAAGCCCCCGACCCTGCCTACCAACTCCGGCGCTACGCGTGGTCGGCCAAGCTGCCGCTCTCAATCCTGACGGACTTTGAACAGGTTGGAGACTATTATAAAGTAGTGATAACCTACCCGCTTGGCGTGGCAGATAACCTCGTAAAGGTGAAGAAGGCAAAATAGATTACGTTAAACAAGGGGCTGCGAAGTAGACCGGCCACATGGCTTGGAGTAGAATATGGGTTCTAGAAACCAGTTTTGAGGGAAATATGCAACTTGCGCCGAAGTACGTGGTTGACAAGGGAGGGAGAAAACGCGAGGTCCTGCTTACAGTGCGGGACTATGAGAAGCTCATTCAAGAGCTGGAGGATCTGCGGGACGCTCTTGAATTGGAAGATCGAGCCAGAACGGTCAAACAGTTGGTTCCCTATGAGGAGGTGCGTAAGCGTCTCAAGGCAGCCGGGCGACTGTGACCTATCGCCTCATTGTAGACCAGCGTGCAGAACGAGAACTGACCGCCCTTCCAGACGATATCCTCCAGCGGATTGATGCAGCCCTTCAGCGCCTCACAATCACCCCGCGTCCACGAGGTTGCAAGAAACTTCAAGGCTCTCACCGTCCGGGCTGGCGCCTTCGCGTCGGCGATTATAGAATCCTCTATCACGTTCTTGATTCCGAACGGGAAGTGATTGTCTTCAAAATCGGCCACCGCAGAGAAGTGTACGATTGAGCCCTTCAACGGGCTCAGCATGAACGGATTTTCCCCTCACCCCGACCCTCTCCCCCGCAAGCGGGGCGAGGGTAAAGAATTTCAGCTTTCCTTCTTTTCTAGCCTATTGAGGAGAACTTCGTATGCCGCGGTAATCTCTTTCGTCATGGCTTCGCCCTGCTTGTACATCTTCATGTACTTCCGCGGATTGTTGGTGAGGCTGGCGTAACGATGCGGGTGCCAGGTCACGAGTAATTCCTGTCGCTTCTTGTCCAGCACCTCTCGCGTGAACGACTCGGTAAGCTCGAACAGCTTGAGGGCCTTGGTGAAGTCTTCTTGTGACATAGGCAAGACGGGGACAGTCCCCAGTCGGAAGGGGGACAGTCCCCTTTACCGTTTCATGAACGGGGGGTCGCCGTGGTCGAGCCGATAGAGCTGCAAGGGCGACAGCCGTTCGGCGGCGGAGAGCACCTCCGTGCCGCCGTCGGGTGTTGGCCTGAAGGTATCTAGTGCCTGGGTATAGTGATACCCGCACCCGTAAGGCGCCAACAGTTCCTTGAGCTTCTCCGGTGGCTCCCAGTTCGCAGTCAGGAGCGCCGTGCGGGCCGGGTTGCGCCGGCTGAACATGAAGGACAGGTGGTCCGGGTACCAGTCCGCGCCGCCGGTTGCATACGAGACGAACAGACGGGCCTTGGCGGTTGCCGCAAGCTGCGCGAGGTAGCCGTTCGTCAGGTACCCATTCTCGCCGGTTTCCAGCCACTGTCCCGGATGGGACAGGCAGGCGTGCGCGGCGTATGTCCGGACTTCCATCAGTTGCTGCTGGGACGCGAAGACGGTCGCGATCGGCCCGTGCCGCCGGACCAGATCATCAATCACGCCTTCTTTGATCGCCGACTTGCCGGAATTGGTTGGCCCGCTGTCGGCGTGCACGAGGGTGTTCCGGCCGCGGTCGGCCACCAGGTAACAATTGCGGGGCATCTCGATGTCGCACGGATCCTCTCCGAAGAACGGCAATGAGGCCACGCATCCCCCCTCGAAGGCATAGGTTTCTCCGTGCGCCAGCTCGATGACCCGGGCGAATCCCAACTCGCGCAACAGCGTCGGGTAATCAAAGTACAGCGACCGGCGATTTTTCCGGCTCGGGACGATGATCGGAACGTCTTTCGGCATGTGCAGCAACGTTCGGGGGTCCACGTGGTCGTCGTGGTCATGCGTCAGAAAGATGGCGGCGGGACGTGGGAGCAGCGAGGTCCACAGAGAGGGGACCGGCGATTCGGCGAACCAAGGGAGCAGCCACGGGTCGAAGAGGAAGAAATCGTCCCTCTGCCGGTACAACAAGGCGGCATGGCCGATGTGGACGACGCCGCGGTCGCGGGTCGCGTCGAGCCACTGGGTCTTCACCGAAGCGCGTGTGGACACGGCCAGACAGTCATGCGTTCTGAAGATCTCCAGCAGACGGGTCAGGTGTCGCTCCAGGTCCAGGCCGGACGCCGTTGCCACCGTCCGAATCTCCGAGACCGTTCGGGTGCCGTCCAGGAATCCGACGAATTTCCCGACTGCCGGGGCGATCGGCCGCTCGAAGCCCAGCGGCACTGCCTGTCTGGTGGCCGCGTTGAAGACGCGCAGGCCCGCGTAAGTGATAGTCGCGGATTTCGTCGGGTCGCGGGGGAACTCCCAGTGAAACGTGCCGTCCCGGTCGCGCCCGCACCGGATGTGCGCGCGCAAGTGCGGTCGTGAGTTGACAACCTCGGCGTACGCGTCTTCGAGTCGGGCCCGGCGGCCCGGATCGTCGAGCGGCCCACGGTGGGCGAACACGTCGCTGATAGCGGTATCAATGGCGCTCTGCATGAGGCTGTGGGCTTCATGAAGACTCGCCACAACCTCGGGAGCGACGCCGCCGATAAACGGAAAAGGCCCGGGGGATTCCGCGCTCTCCAACTGAACCCAGGCCCACGGCGCCAGGCCGACGTACTGGTCACGGCCCCATGTATCCCAGATGTTCGCCATGCGATCGAGGGTATTCTGCCCGGCGTCCTCAGTCAAGCGCCGCTCAGGCCTTTTTCACGAGGTAGAGCGTAGCCTCAGGGTTGACCCGCGCATTGGGCAGGATCGCACGGTGCATGCGAAACCCCTGAGTTTCGGCGATGGGATCGGCGGCCACAGAGCTGAGCGAGGCGCGGGCACAGGCTGCATCCAGCCAGGGTGGGCCGACCAGAATGGCGAAGCCTCCGGGCGCCAACGCCTTCGACACGGAACCCACCTCCCGCTCGCACGCGGCCCGACGACGGTATGACGCGAACGGAAGCCAGCTAAAGATCAACCCATACGTGTGAGCATATGCCATCTCTCGATGCCGCTCGAACTGGAGAAAAGACAT
>Ga0209399_10000961_pt1 | contig 15727 bp, 12 predicted proteins | sample OV2TP3_FD_184130 | JGI IMG/M metagenome (GOLD analysis project Ga0209399, IMG submission 184130) | Hot spring microbial communities from Beatty, Nevada to study Microbial Dark Matter (Phase II) - OV2 TP3 (SPAdes) (version 3) | ecosystem: Environmental > Aquatic > Thermal springs > Hot (42-90C) ... | reverse complement strand
GATGCAGCTTGCCGAGATGGGCCTGCCGACCGCTTCCGAGGCGCTCGACCCGATCTGCCCGCAGTATCTGTCGGAACTCATTTCCTGGTACGCGATCGGCGCGCGCACCACCGAGTCGCAGACCCACCGCGAGATGGCAAGCGGGCTCTCGGCGCCGGTGGGGTTCAAGAACGGCACCGACGGCGGGCTGGAGGTGGCGGTGAACGCGATCCAGTCGGCGGCGCTTGCGCACGGCTTTCTCGGGGTGAACGCGGCCGGGAAGACGAGCGTCATCCGCTCCAGGGGCAACCGCTACGGGCACCTCGTGCTACGCGGCGGGGGCGGGCGGCCGAACTACGACACCGTGAGCGTGCGGCTCGCGGAAGCGGCACTCGCACGCGCGAAGCTTGCGCCGAACATCGTGATCGACTGCTCGCACGCCAATTCGATGAAGGACCACACGCTGCAGCCGCTCGTCTTCGCCGACTGCGTGCACCAGATCCTCGAGGGCAACCGCTCGATCGTCGGCATGATGCTGGAGTCGAACCTGGAAGCCGGCAGCCAGCCGATCCCGGCGGATCTTTCGACGCTCCGCTACGGCGTCTCGGTCACCGATCCGTGCATCGACTGGGCCACCACCGAAGAAGTCCTGCGCCGCGCGCACCGCGAGCTGCGCCCCGTGCTCCCGCAAAGGGGATCAGAGTAAATGGGGTCAGAGTAAAAGGGGTCAGAGTAAAGCTGCCTGCGCATCTTTGCTGGTTTGCAGGTCCTGCGGCGGACGCTTTCCTGACCGTGCCCGCCGACCGGAAACGGCCTCAACGCGAGCCTTGAAGTATCCCGATCCGAAAGGGCGCCCCTTGGCCGCGGATGATCGGATGCTCTCCAGCACCGTCTCGTCGAGTTCGCACGCGCAAAGCAGTTGGTAGGCCGCTCGGCGATCGGCCGGCGTCTCGCCCAGCCCAAGGTAGCTCTCGTGGGGGACGAGCAACGGATCCCTGCCGCCATCGACGTAATGCCTGTGACTCGACCAGGGGTAATCGCGTGCCTGCCGCACCATCCCAGCCCTCACCGGATTGAGCTCGATGTACCGCTGACAGGCGAGAAAGTAACGCTCGCGATCGACGAGCGAGGACCTGAAGCGGCCTTCCCACAGGGTCCCGCTGCGCTGGTCGCGCTTATTGACTATGCGGACGTAACGGCGGCCGATCCACTGGATCAGCTGCGAAATGGCGCGCGCCTCGCCCGGCGTGACCAGCAGATGCACGTGGTTGGTCATGAGCACGTACGCGTGTACCGTGCAGCCGAACTTCGCCGAGCCCCTGCGCAGGCAATCCAGGTACAGCCGGCAGTCGTCATCCTCAAAGAAGCACCGCGCGCGATTGTTGCCGCGCTGGATGACGTGCAGCGGAACCCCGGGTAGGGCTAATCGTAGCGGTCGCGCCATGGCGGGACTGTGTTCCAGGTCTCCATGGCAGCTACAACGCGCAAGCGGAGAAAAAGTTACTCTGACCCCGTTTACTCCGACCCCCTTTACTCCGACCCCCTTTACTCCGACCCCAATTGGTAGTCGCGGGGGCGGGTGACTTTGCCTTCGCGCAGGTCGCGCTCGAGGGCTTCGCGGTCGCGCGCGCGCGGGTCGCCGTAGCCGCCGCCGCCCGCCGCGTCCATGACGACGACGTCGCCCGGACGAAGGCGCGTGAGCCCATAGGGATTTCCCGGTTTGCCGTTCACCAGAAACTGCGCCTTCGCGCCCGATCTTCCCCCGAAGAGTCCCTCGGGCGGCAGGCGAAAGCGCCCCGACTGGATCGCGAGGTTCACCGGCGGGCGCGGCGCGTAGGCGTCATCGGGCACGCGAAACACTTCGCGCCGGCCGAGCGCGCCGCGCTGCTTCCCCGGGCCGCCGGAATCGGGAAGAAGCTCGCGCCGCTCGACGATGAGCGGCGAATCGCTCTCGAGGATCTCGACCGGCGTGTTGGCGCCGTTCGCCGGGAAGATGAAGCAGCCTTCGCCATCGCGCCCCGCGCCCGCGCCCAGGCCGCCGCCGCGAATCAGCACGGTGTGAAACGGCTCGCCGTCCCCGCGCTTGCCGTAGAACACCTGCATCGTCGCCGGCGTGCCGCCGCTTCCGGCGACCACGCGCCCCGGGAGCGCCTCGCCGAGCGCGCGGTACACGATCTCGGTGATGAAATGCCCGATCTGCATGCGCGCTGCGACCGCGGCCGGGAACTTGCAGTTCACCACCGTGCCTTCGGGCGCAACGAGCCGGATCGGCGCCGCCGCCCCTTCGTTATTCGGCAGGTCGGGATCGAAGATGCTCTTCACCGCCATGTGGACGTAGGCGAAGGTGAAGTTGTAGACGACGTTCCCGCCCCAATCGACCTGGGGCGAGGAGCCGGTGAGATCGACCTTGACGTCGTTGCCGGCGATCTCGACCGCGCAGCGGATCAGCACCTCGGGCTGGCCTTCGGTCTGCTCGATCCGCCCCTCGGCGCGGTAGAGCCCGGAAGGCGCCCTCGCGATCGAGGCGCGCAGGCTCGCTTCGCTCCGGGCGATGATCTCGTCGGCGAGATCGTCGAGCCCCTCCAGCCTGTGCTCGGCAAGCATGCGCAGGATTCTCTCGGCGCAGACGTGGTTGGCGGCGATCTGCGAGCGGATGTCGCCGTTCACCTGCTCGGGTGTGCGCACGTTCCAGCGGATCATGTCGAGCACGCCCTGGTTGAGCGTGCCGCCGTCGTAGAGCTTGACGAGCGGAATGAAAAGCCCCTCCTCGAACACGTCGTGGTTGTCGGAGGCGACGCGCCCGCCGATATCGGAGTGGTGCAGGATGCAGGCGGTGAACGCGGCGAGCCGGTCGCGATGGAAGATCGGGCTCAGCACGCAGACGTCGTTCAGGTGCCCGGCAAGCGCCCAGGGGTCGTTGGTGATGAAGACGTCGCCCGGGCGGAAGGTTTCCGCGGGCAGGCGCTGCACCAGCGTTTTCACCCCGAGCGCCATCGCGCCCGACTGCCCCGGCGTGGCAAACGAGCCCTGCGCCAGCTCGCGCCCGCGGCGGTCGGTGAACATGCAGGTGTAGTCGTGCGCATCGCGCAGCAGGCTCGAAAACGCGGTGCGCGCCACCGCCGCGTCGGCCTCGTCGACGATCGAGATCAGCCGCCGCCAGAGGATTTCCAGCGTCACCGGGTCGAACTTGCGCCCATGCGGTTGGTGCAAATTATCAGTCGGCATGGCTTTTCTCCTGCGGCAAATCGATCCACAAGAAGCCGTATTCGTCCACTCTCGCCTGCGCGTGCTCGCCCAGGATCACGGTGGACTCGCGCTCTTCCACGATCGCGGGGCCGGCGAAGGACGCATCCGGAAAGAGCTTGTAGCGATCGTAAACCGTGTGGGGAACGAAGTCGCGCGCGAGCGGCGAATAGGCCTTGCGCTCGCCCTTGATCGCCTCGCCAGCGCGGCGGCCCGCGGCGGCGGCAAGACGCGGAAGGGACAACAGCCGCACCGGCAAGCTCGCGCGCACGCAGAAGTTGACGAACTCCACCGGCGACCCGGGATAGGTGCGCCCGTAGAGCCGGGTGTAGGCTTCGTCAAAGCGCCGGCGCAGCTCGGCAGGCGCAAGCGCGCTGAAGTCGCGCTCGGGGATCGGCAGCCCGGTTTCGGAGCCCTGGCCGACGAAGCGCGCCTCGACCGAGCGGGAAAATTCCACCGGCCCCTCGGCGCCCGCCTTGCGCAGCGTGCGCTCGCATTCGGCTTCCAGCTCGCGAAAAAGCCGCTCGAGCGTCGCGAAATCGGCCGAGAGAAGCGGCACCTTGTGGCTTCGCACCAGATCGAAGCAGCGCGGCGCGGTGAAAAACCCGAGCGCCGAACCCACGCCGGCGTTCGGCGGGACGATCAAGCGCGGCGCGCCGAGCTTGCGCGCTAGGCCGTAGGCGTGCACCGGCCCCGCGCCGCCGAACGCGGCCACGGTCACCACTTTGGGATTGCCGCCGCGCTCGGCGATGTGGGTTTTCGCGGCGGCAGCCATGGTTTCGTTCACGAGGTCGTGGATTCCCCACAGCGCCTGAAGGAAGGAAACGCCGAGCGGCCGCGCGACGTGCTCCTCGATTCCGCGGCGCGCGGCCTCGGCATCGAGCTTCATCGTGCCGCCGAGGAAATATTCGGCATCGAGATAGCCAAGCAGCAGGTCCGCATCGGTCACCGTGGGTTCGGTGCCGCCGCGCGCGTAGCAGATCGGGCCGGGCTCGGCGCCCGCGCTTTGCGGGCCGACCTGCAGCGTGCCAAGGCGGCTCGGGCGGGCGATGCTGCCGCCGCCGGCGCCGATTTCCATCAGGTCCACCACCGGCACTTGGATCGTGAGGCCGCTTCCCTTCTGGAAGCGCTGCACGCGCCCGACTTCGAAGCTCTGCACCACGCCCGCGACGCCGCCCTGGATGAGGCACGATTTCGCGGTGGTGCCGCCCATGTCGAAGCAGAACATCTCCGGCAGATCGAAGAGCCGGCTGTAGTACTGCCCCGCGATCACCGCGGCGGTGGGGCCGGATTCGATGATCCGCACCGGGAATTCGGCCGCGGTCGGCGCCGAAGTGACTCCGCCGCTCGAGAGCATGATGAAGAGCCGGCCGCGGAAACCGATCGCCTTCAGGCGCTCTTCCAGCCGCCGCAGGTACTTTTCGGTGAGCGGCTTCACGTACGCGTTGGTGACCGTGGTGCTGGTGCGCTCGTACTCGCGGATCTGCGGCAGCACCTCGTAGGAAATGGAAACCGAGGCGCCCGGGAATTCTTCGGCAAGGATCCGTTTCAGCGCCAGTTCGTGCACCGGATTCTCGAAGGAATTCAAGAGGCACACCGCGACCGACTCGATTTTCTCCGCCGCGAGCGAGCGCACCACCGCGCGCGCCTGCGCTTCATCCAGCGGCCGCAGCACGCTCCCGTCGGCGCGCAGCCGCTCGTCCACTTCGAGCCGATGCTGGCGCGGAACGAGGGGCGCCGGGAACTCGGCGAACACGTCGTAGGCGGCGTAGCGGATCTCGCGCCCGAGTTCGAGCACGTCGCGAAAGCCCTGCGTGGTGAGGAGCCCGGTGCGCGCGCCCTTGCGCTCGAGGATCGCGTTGATGACGAGTGTGGTGCCGTGAATCACTTCCTCGAGCTGCTCGATGCACCCCGGAACCTGCGCCGCGAGCCCGTGCAGTCCCTGCTCGATCGCATCCGACGGGTCGCGCGGCGAGGTGAGGCACTTGTAGGTGTGGATGCGCCCGGTCGCGTCCTCCAGGAGGACGAAATCGGTGAACGTGCCGCCTACATCCACGCCGACTCGCATGGCGACTCTCCGCTCGCGCGCCGCAGGGCGGCGCGTCCTTGACAACCCCGGGCACGAAGTATACGGTATACGGTACACATCAAGCCAGCTCCGCATGAACGGCAAACTCGAGGTCCTGGAGCGAGCGCAGCCGCTCGGCGACCGGGTATACGCGACGCTGCGCGATTACCTGCGCGCCGGGCGCATCGCCACCGGGCAGCCGCTGCAGGAAGCCTCGCTCGCCGCACAACTGGGCGTTTCGCGCACGCCGGTGCGCGAGGCGCTGGCGCGCCTTGCGAGCGAAGGCCTGGTGGTCGCCGACGGGCGCAGCTTCACCGTTCCCGCGCTCGGCGACGGCGACATCGAGGACATCTACGCGCTGCGCTTTCTGCTCGAACCCGAGGCGCTGCGCGAGATCGCGGACCAGAAGCTCGGCCGCAAGGCGCTCGCGCCGCTGCGGAAGGCGCTCGAAGACATGGCATCCGCGCACGAGGCGGGCGACGGCGCCGAATTCATGGAAGCCAATTACCGCTTTCGCGGCGGCTGGATGGCGCTGGTGCCGAACCGGCGCCTCGCGCGCGCGATCGAGCTCTACGCCGATCACGTGCGCTACCTGCGGGCGTTCACGCTCGGCGATGCGGCGGTGCGCGCCATCGTGCTCAAGGGACTGAAGCGGCTGCTTGCCGCGCTCGACGCGGGCGACGGCGAGGGCGCGGCGGCGGCGATGCTCGCGCACCTGGGCAGGGCGAAGCAAATCCTGCTCGATGCAGCGGGCGCGCGCGCGGCGCAACCGGGTTCGAACCAGGGAAAGGAATGACATGGCTTACAAGGCGGAAATTCCGTACGGCGCCTACTGGAGCACGCCGTTTGCGCGCTGGCAGGGCGCGTTCGCCAACCTCAATTCGGTCGAGTTCGCCGCGCACGTGACGAAGAAGGAACTCGCGCGGCGCAAGATCGAGCCGGGCGAGTTCGATCACGGCGTACTCGGCTTCAGTGTGCCGCAAAAGCATTCGTTCTACGGCCTGCCCTGGCTCACTGGGCTTGCCGGCGCGGGCAGGGTCGGCGGCCCGACGCTGATGCAGGCCTGCGCGACCGGCGTGCGGGTGCTCCTTGCCGGCGTGCAGGAGATCGAATGCGGACTCGCGCAGACCGCGCTCACCGTGACTTGCGACCGCACCTCCAACGGGCCGCACCTCTATTACCCCAATCCGCGCGGCCCGGGCGGCACCGGTACGCACGAAGACTGGGTGATGGACAACTTCAGCTGCGATCCGCTCGGCCCGCACGCGATGATCAGGACCGCGGAAAACGTCGCCGCGAAGCACAAGATCGCCACGCCCGAGCAGCACGAAGTCGTGCTCAAGCGCGAGGCGCAGTACCGCGACGCGCTCGCCGGCGAGCAGGCGTTCCACAAGCGCTTCATGACGCTGCCGTTCGAGGTTCCCGATCCCGCCTACCGCAAGACCGCGGCGACGATGGCGGGCGACGAAGGGATCAACTTTTCGACCGCGGAGGGGCTCGCGAAGCTGCGTCCGGTGCTCGAGGGCGGCAGCGTGACCTTCGGCGCGCAGACGCACCCCGCCGACGGCAACGCGGCGATCGTACTTGCCACCGCCGAGCGTGCGAAGGAATTGAGCCGCGAACCCGGGATCCGTGTTCGCTTGCACGGCTTCGGGCAATCGCGCGCGGCGCTTGCCTACATGCCGGAAGCGCCGATTCCGGCGGCCGAGCGCGCGCTCGCGCAGGCCGGGAAGACGATCAGCGAGATGGACGCCATCAAGACGCACAACCCGTTCGCGGTGAACGACATCCTGTTTTCGCGTACGACCGGAGTCGCGCTCGACAAGATGAACCGCTACGGCTCCTCGCTCGTCTGGGGCCATCCGCAGGCGCCGATGGGAACGCGCGCGATCATCGAACTGATCGAGGAACTGGCGCTGCGCGGCGGCGGCTTCGGGCTTTTCGCCGGCTGCGCGGCGGGCGACACCGCGATGGCGGTGGTGCTTTCCGTCGAAGGGGCGTAGCGCTCGGAAGCGCCGGGCGCGAGCGGGCATCGGTCATGGACCTTTCGCAATGGATCGAGCGGCACGCGTGCTTTACGCCCGCGAAGGTCGCGCTCCGGTTCGGGGCGGAGGAAATCACGTACGCCGCATTCGCCGAGCGAATTGAACGGGCGGCGGCGATCCTCGCCAGCCTCGGCGTGCAGCGCGGCAATGCGGTCGCGTATCTCGGCCTCAACCACCCCGAGCTGCTCGCGCTCCTTTTTGCCTGCGCGCGGCTTGGCTCGATGCTCGTGCCGCTCAACTGGCGGCTCGCGGCGCCTGAACACGCGCGCGTACTTGCCGATTGCCCGCCGCGCGCGCTCTTCGCAGAGCCGGCGTTTGCAGAGCACGTGCGCTCGATCGGTTCGGCCGTCGGAGAGACGAAGCTGATTACGCTTGGGGAAGCGAATACGGGTTGGCTGGCTTGGAGCGATCTCGCGCAGAGCGCGGGCGGGGGCGCGAAACGGGAAGGCGATGAGGATTCGCCGCTCCTTCTCTGCTACACGTCGGGTTCTACCGGAGCACCCAAGGGCGTGGTACTGACGCAGCGCGCTTTGTTCTGGAACGCGGTAAATGGCAGCCACATGCACGACCTGACGAGCGCCGACCGGGTGCTGACGACGCTGCCGCTTTTTCACGTCGGGGGGATGAACATCCAGACCACGCCCGCGCTGCACGCCGGCGCAAGCGTGGTGCTGCACCCCAAGTTCGACCCGCAGGCGGCGTTCGACGCGATCGAGCGCGAGGCCATCACGCTTGCGGTGCTCGTGCCGGCGCAATTGACGGCGATGATGGAAAGCCCGCGCTGGCAAAGCGCCGACCTCTCGAGCCTGCGCATGATCACCACCGGCTCGACGATCGTGCCGGAAGCGTTCGTGCGCAAGGTGAACGCGCGCGGTGTGCCGCTCGTGCAGGTGTACGGCTCGACCGAGACCTGCCCGATCGCAAGCTACGTGCGAGCCGAGGACGCCGAGAGAAAAGCGGGCTCGGCGGGTGTCGCGGCGCTGCATTGCGAATTGAAGATCGTGGACGACGAGGGGCGCGAACTTCCCGCCGGGCGCGACGGCGAAATCGCGGTGCGCGGCCCGAGCGTCACGCGCGGCTACTGGAACGATCCCGAGGAAAGCGCGCGTGCCCTGAAGGAGGGCTGGTACTACTCGGGCGACATCGGCCACCTCGACAATGAAGGGCACTTGTACGTGGTGTCGCGCAAGAAGGATCTCATCATCTCGGGCGGCGAGAACATCTATCCGGCGGAGCTGGAGAACGTGCTGCTGGAGGCGCCGGCGATCCAGGAGGCCTGTGTCGTCGGGCGGCCGGATGAGCGCTGGGGCGAGGCGGTGGTCGCCGCGGTGGTGCTCAAGCCCGGCGCGCGGATGTCGGAGGCCGAGGTGATGGGGCTCTTTCAGGGGCGCATTGCGCGCTACAAGCATCCGCGCGAGGTGAGGTTTTTGCGGCAGCTGCCGCGCAGCGCGCTCGGCAAGATCCTGCGCGAAGACGTGCGCTCGCTCGCCTCGGGGCAATGAACTTCGATCTCACCCCCGAGCAGCGCCAGGTGCGAGACGCGTTCGCGCGCTTCGCGGACGAGCGCGTCGCGCCGCAGGCGGCGGCGCTCGATGCTTCGCACGCGTTTCCGCAGGCGCTCTTCGCGGAACTCGCGCGCCTGGGCCTTTTCGCGATGCGCTACCCGGAGGAGGTAGGCGGGAGCGGCAGCGGGCTCGCCGAATTCTGCCTCGCGCTCGAGGAGATCGCGCGCGGCTCGATGTCGCTCGCCGGCTGCGCGGCGATGCAGTCGCTGATGGGAACGAAGTTCCTGCACATGCTCGGCAACGCCGACATCCTGGAGCGGCTCTTCAAGCCCGCGCTGCAGGGCGAGCGGATCGGCGCCATCTGCATGACCGAGCCTAACGCCGGAAGCGATCTCGCCGGCATCGCCACCTACGCGAAGAAGGTCGAGGGCGGCTACGTGCTGAACGGCCGGAAAACCTGGGTGACCTCGGCGCCGGTCGCCGACTTCTTCACCGTGTTCGCCAAGGCGGGCGCGGAGAAGAAGCTCACGATCTTTCTCGTCGAGCGCTCGTTCAATGGGCTCGAAGTCGGCCGCGCGATCGAGAAGATGGGCGTCTGGGCGCTACCCACTTCGGAGCTTTCCTTCAACGATTGCTTTGTGCCGGACAGCCACCGCCTGTCGCGGGAAGAGGGCGACGGCGAGGGCCACCTGCGAAAGACGCTCGCCGAGATCCGGATCATCACCGGTGCGATGGCGCTTGGCGTGGCGCGTGCCGCGCTCGACGCTTCCGTGAAATACGCCGCCGAGCGCAGCCAGTTCGGAAAGCCCATCAACCGCTACCAGGCGATCCAGCTGAAGCTTGCGGAGATGGCGACCGGCCTTGAAGCGGCGGCGCAGCTCGTCTACCGCGCGGCGTGGCTGCGCGATGCGGGCAAGCCCCATCACAAGGAAGCGGCGATGGCGAAGCTCTTCGCGAGCGAAACGGCGGCGCAGGTCTGCGACCAGGCGGCGCGGGTCTTCGCTTCCTACGGCTACGCCATGGAGTACCCGGTGCAGCGCTACCTGCGCGACGTGCGCTTCACGCTGATCGGCGGCGGCACGAGCGAAATTCTCAAGCTGATCATTGCCAAGGAGCTGGCAGCGTGAAAAACAAGCCGATCAAGGTGGTGCTGGCGAAACCGGGGCTTGATGGCCACGACCAGGGCGCGAAGGTGGTGGCGCGCGCGTTGATGGACGCCGGGTGCGAGGTGATCTACACCGGGCTGCGGCAGACCGCGGAAGCCGTGGCGCGCATCGCGCAGGAGGAGGATCCCGACGTGATCGCGCTTTCCTCGATGGCCGGTTCGCATGTGCCGTTCTGCGAGAAGCTCAAACCGCTCCTCGAGCAGGCGGGGCTCGGCGACAAGCTCTGGCTGATCGGCGGCAACCTGCCGCGGCAGGATCACGCGCGGCTGCGGGAACTCGGCTTTCGCGGCATTTTTCCGTCGAGTTCGCGGCTCGACGCGATCGTCCAATTCGTAAAGGCAAACGTGCCATGAACGACAGATTGCGAACCAGCATGCGGCCGGTCCGGAACGAATCCGGGATCGAGATCCAGCCGCTCTACACCCGGGAGGATGTCGAGCGCTCGGGCGGCGAGGGTTTCATCGGCGCGCCAGGCGAGTACCCGTTCGTGCGCGGCATTCATCCGCTCATGTACCGGCATCGGCCGTACACCATGCGGCAATACACCGGGTTCGGGAATCCCGCGGAGACCAACAAGCGCTTCAAGTACCTGATCGAAAACGGCCAGACCGGGCTGAACGTGGCGTTCGATCTGCCCACCCAGTGCGGCCTGGATTCGGACGACCCTCTCGCGGCGGGCGAAGTCGGGCGCGTGGGCATGGCAGTGGACACGCTGCGCGACTTCGAGATCGCGTTCGACGGCATCGATCTGGAGCGGATCACCGTCTCGCTCACCGTAAACGGCGCGGCGCCGCAACTGATCGCGATGTATCTCGCGATGGCGGAAAAGCGTGGCTACAACCTGAAGAACCTGCGCGGCACGGCGCAGAACGACATCCTGAAGGAATTCATCGGCCGCGGCACCTGGATCTATCCGGTCGAGCCCTCGGTGAAGCTGGTGGGCGACACGATCGAGTACTGCGCGGTGCAGGCGCCCAAGTACAGCCCGGTGTCGGTGTGCGGCTATCACATCCGCGAGTCCGGGGCCGACCCGGTGCAGGAAATGGCGTATGCCTTCTGCATCGCCAAGGCCTACGCCGACGAGGTGATCGCGCGCGGGCTCGATGTGGACGAATTCGCGGGGCGGCTTTCGTTCAACTTCAACGTCTTCGGCAACATCTTCGAGCAGGCGTGCAAGTTTCGCGCCGCGCGCGGACTGTGGGCGAAGATCGTCAAGGAACACTACGGCGCGAAAAAGCCCGAGTCGGCCTGGCTGCGCATGATCGCGGGCGGCGGGGGCGGCGGGCTCACCTTCGAGCAGCCCGAAGTGAATATCGTGCGCGGGGCGTACTATGCGTTGACCGCCGCGCTCGCCGGGGCGCAGACGATGGCGCTTTGCTGCTACGACGAGGCCTACACGATTCCCTCGGAATATGCGCAGCGGATTTCGCTACGCACGATGCAGCTCCTGATCGAGGAGATGGGGCTCACCGACACCGTGGATCCGCTCGGCGGCTCGTGGTACGTGGAGACGCTCACCAACCTGATGCGCCAGAAGATGGAGCACGTAATGGCCGAGGTGGACGCCGAGGGCGGCATCGTGAAGCTCGTCGCCGAGGGCGCGATCCAGGCGCGGGTCTCGGCACAGGCCTACCGCATGCAGCGCGCGATCGAGGCGGGCGAATTCCGCAAGGTCGGGGTCAACTGCTACCGCGCCGACGAGACCGAGGAGCCGGACGTGGCGATGCATCCGTATAACGAGGAGGACGCGCGGCGCCAGGCCGAGAGTCTCGCGGCGGCACGCGGATCGCGCGACGAGAAGGGCGTCGCCCAGGCCCTTGCGCAGGTGCGCGCGGCGGCGCGGGAAGGCAGCAATGTGATGCCTGCGGTTGTCGAAGCGGTGAAGAGTTACGCCAGCGTGGGCGAGATCACGCACGAGCTCGCCGCCGTCTACGGCCGCTACCGCGAACCCGTGAGGTTCTGATGAACACCAATCCGGGGTCGTACGTGGTGCCGCGCTCGGTCGAGGAGGCGGCGGAGATTCTGCGCGCGGGCAACGTCACGATTCTCGCCGGCGGCACGGACCTCATGCCGCAGACGCAGGGCGGCAAGGTGAAATTCCAGCCGGTGCTGATGAATATCCGGCGCGTTGCCGGAATTCGGGGCATCGAGGAACGGGGCGAAGTGGTGCGGATCGGCGCCCTCACCACCATCACCGAACTGATGGACAGCGCGCTCGTGCAGGAACGCTTCGGCATCCTGTGGCAGGCGTGCGATCACTTCGCGAGCGACCAGATCCGTAACGCGGCGACGCTTGGCGGCAACTTGTGCAACGCTTCGCCCGCGGGCGACACGCTGGTGCCGCTACTTGCACTCGATGCGTGTGTGCTACTCGCGGGGAAGCCGAACGGCGTGCTCGCCACGCGCACCGTACCGCTCGCCGAGTTCTTCACCGGACCGGGAAAGACCGTGCGCGCCGCTTCCGAGCTGCTCACTGCGGTCGAGATTGCGCTGCCGCTCGCCGGGTTCCGGGGCGAGTTCTTCAAGCTCGGCACACGGCCGGGTCTCGATATTGCGGGGGTGGCGATCGGATTCGGCGCAGTGCGCGAGGGCGATCGGCTGCGCCATGTGCGCGTTGCGTTCGGCGCGGTGGCGCCGACGCCGGTGCGGGCGCCGAAGACCGAGGCGGCCCTCGAAGGAAAGGCGCTCGACGCCGTCACCATCGATGCCGCGGTCAAGGCGGCGGCCGAAGAAGTGCGTCCGATCTCGGATGTGCGCGCCTCGGCCTGGTATCGAACCGAAATGGTCCGCAACAATCTGCGAAAGATGCTCGACAATGCACGCCAGGGCTGAAATCGAATTCACGCTCAACGGAGTAAGAACGCGGCTCACCGTTCCCGCGGAAATGAGCGCGCTCAACATGCTGCGCGAGGAACTCGACCTCACGGGCACCAAGTACGGCTGCGGCGAGGGCGAATGCGGTGCGTGCACGATCCTGGTCGATGGCGTCACGGTGAACTCGTGCCTCATGTTCGCGGTGGACTGCGACGGGCGCGAGGTGGTGACGATCGAGGGGCTCGCCTCCGCAGCGAACGGCGAGGCGCTGCGCAGGAGCTTTACCGATTACGGCGCGGTGCAATGCGGCTTCTGCACCCCCGGCATGATGGTGCAGGCAAGCCACTGGCTGGAGAAGCATCCCGGGGCGGATGCCGAGACGATCAAGCGCGGCCTGGAAGGGAACCTGTGCCGCTGCACCGGCTACCGCAAGATCATCGAGGCGATCGAAAAAGTGGGGTCAGAGTAAATGGAGTCGCTGATCGGGAAGAGGATTCCGAAGCTCGATGCGCCGGACAAGGCGAGCGGCAAGACGCGCTACATCCACGACATCGACCTGCCGGGCGAGCTGCACGCGAAGATCCTGCGCTCCACCCAGGTGCACGCGAAGATCCGCTCGATCGACACCAGTGCGGCGAAGAAGCTCCCCGGGGTGCATGCGGTGATCACCGCGGCGGACGTTCCCTGGCAGCGGCCGATCGGCGTCGCGAAGGACCACCTGCCGCTCAAGACCGACCGGGTGCGGAGCCTCCGGGACGAGATCGCGGCAGTCGCGGCCGACAGCGCCGAGATCGCGGAAGCAGCGCTCAAGCTGATCCGGGTCGAATACGAGCCGCTCCCGGTGCTCACCGATGCGCTCGAAGCGCTGAAGCCCGGCGCGCCGCTCATCCACCCGGAGCCGCACGGCGCCAACGACAGCCCCAAACTCAAACCCGGCGCCCCGGTGGCGTTTGCCGGCAAGCCCGACAACATCGCCATGACCTTCGACTACCAGCAGGGCGACGTCGCGCAGGGCGAGCGCGAATCCTGCATCGTGGTGGAGGACGTGTTTCGCCTCCATTACGTTACGCACTGCTGCATGGGAGTGTCGGGCGTGATCGCCGATTTCGACCCGGGCGGCAACCTGCTTCTGTATTCGAACACCCAGGTGCCTTTCCTGCACAAGCGCGAGTTCGCGGAACTCCTCGGCATCGACCCGGGACGCATCCGCATCATCCAGCCGCCGATCGGCGGCGGCTTCGGCTCGAAGCTCGACATCTACCCGTTCGAGCCGATCGCGATCTTCCTCGCCAGGATTACCAAGCGCCCGGTGAAGCTTCTCTTTACCCGCGAGGAGGAGTTTCTCGCTTCGCCCACCCGCCAGCCGGTGCTGCTCAAGCTCCGTTCCGGCTGCACCAGGGACGGTGCGCTCACCTTCCGCACGGTGGAGACGGTGCACGACAACGGCGCCTACACCTCGTGGGGCGCAACCACGCCCTTCGTCATGATGCAGACCGTGTCGTCGCTCTACCGGGTGCCGCACTGCAAGTACCACACCAAGGCGGTGTACACCAATAACCCGTATGCCGGCTCGTTCCGCGGCTACGGCAACCTGCAGGCGACCTTTGCGGTGGAAGCGCACATGGACAGGCTTGCGGATGCGATCGGCATGGACCCGCTCGAATTCCGCTTGAAGAACGCGCAGGCGCCGGGCGAGGTGACGCCGCAGGGCATGCACTTCAAGACCTGCGGCCTTCGAGAGTGCCTTGCCACCGCCGCCGAGCGCAGCGGCTACACCGAGAAGCGCCGCGCGTACGCGGCGAAGCAGTCGAGCGCAGATCCAGTGAAACGCGGCGTCGGCATTGCCTCGATGCTGCATGTGGGCGGCGGCGCCAAGATCTATCCGTCGGATGGCTGCGGTACGATCCTCAAGATCGACGACTTCGCGCATGTGACGCTGATCACCGGCGCATCCGAGATCGGCCAGGGCTCGGAAACGGTGCTCTCGCAACTCGTGTGCGAAGAGCTGGGGCTGCCGCTTTCCGCGGTCACGGTAGTGAACAATGACACCGACATCACGCCGTGGGATGTCGGCGTGCACGCCTCGCGCACCACCTTTATCGCCGGCAACTCCGCGATCGGCGCGGCACGCAAGGCAAAGGCGAAGATCCTCGGGGCAGCGGCAGCGAAATCCGGACACGCGACCGAAGCGCTTGAGATGCGCGGCGGGCAGGTGGTGCTCAAGGCAAGCGGCGAAGCGGTGTTCGAGCTTGGGAAGCTCATCCGCTCGCTCCACTTTTCCGACAAGGCGGAACTCGTGATGACGACCTTCTACTACGAGCCGCCCTCCAAGCACCAGGACAAGCACTTCAAGGGCGACGTCTCCGCGGCTTACGCCTGGGCAACGCAGGTTGCCGAGGTCGAGGTGGACACGCGCACCGGGATCGCGCGGCTCCTCAGGATCACCGGCGCGCACGACGTGGGGCGCGTCATCAACCGGCTTGGCATCGAGGGCCAGGTCGAGGGCGGCATCGTGATGGGGCAGGGCTATGCACTCACCGAGAACCTCCAGGTCGAGGCGGGCGCGATCAGGAACCCGAACTTTCGCGACTACAAGCTCGTGACCGCACCCGAGATGCCGGAGATGGACATTTCCTTCATCGAGACGATGGATGGCGAAGGCCCGCAGGGCGCGAAGGGCGTGGGCGAAGCGCCCGCGATCTGCGTCGCCGCGGCGGTCGCCAACGCAATCGAGAACGCGACCGGCGTTCGCATCACCTCGCTCCCATTCACGCCCGAGCGGGTGTACCGTGCGCTGCACGGCGAGCTCGATCCGCCCGCATGGAGCATCGCGGCGTGAAGCGCCGCACCGTGCTCAGCCTCGAGCAGGCGCTCTCGCTTCCCTCGGCGACGCTGCGTTTTGCGCAG
>Ga0209399_10000956_pt1 | contig 15777 bp, 10 predicted proteins | sample OV2TP3_FD_184130 | JGI IMG/M metagenome (GOLD analysis project Ga0209399, IMG submission 184130) | Hot spring microbial communities from Beatty, Nevada to study Microbial Dark Matter (Phase II) - OV2 TP3 (SPAdes) (version 3) | ecosystem: Environmental > Aquatic > Thermal springs > Hot (42-90C) ... | reverse complement strand
CTTATAACAACCGCATTCGCCGGGTGGGGCCAGATAGCATCATCACGACCGTTGCGGGGATAGGCGTTGCGGGTTTTTCAGGGGACGGAGGACCGGCGGTGCTGGCCAGTTTGTCTGGCCCGTCTGGGGTGGCCGTGGATGCGAAAGGGTTCGTCTATATCGCCGATACCTACAATCATCGCATCCGCCGAGTAGGACCTGACGGTATCATCGTGACCTTGGCAGGGACAGGAACTCGTGGTTTTTCAGGGGACGGGGGGCTGGCCACACAGGCCAGCTTGAACGCCCCGGCTGGCGTGGCGGTAGACGCCAAAGGGTTTGTCTACATCGCTGACACCTACAATCATCGCATCCGTCGCGTGGGAACAGACGGCGTCATCACCACCGTCGCGGGCGGGGGATCAACGCCGCTGATAGGGTTACCGCCGCCCCCTCCACCACTGCTGCCACCCTCACTGCCAGGACTGCCGTTACCGCCTCCGCCGCTTCCGCCTCCGCCTCCGCCACCGTCCCCGCCAGGGCAATCAGGATTCACGTTAGGGGACGGGGGACCGGCCACGCAGGCCGGCTTGAACTCACCGTTTAACGTGGCGGTGGACCTCAGTGGGAACGTCTATATCGCGGACAGTGGCAACCACCGCATCCGCCGGGTGGGGAGGAAAGGCACGGAGGGCATTGGACCCCCTCCGGAGGTCCATGGTCCATCCACCAGTCTGTCAGTTTCATCCTTGACTTTTGAGGGTACAAAGGAAGGGACGATTTCACAGAAGACGCTCACGATCTCGAACACAGGGACAGGGAGTCTGTCGGTCACAGGAATTGCAGTGGGAGGGACGGACGCCTCTCAGTTCAAGGTGTCTCCGACGACGGCCACAGTGGCGGCGGGACAGAGCCTGACGGTGACCGTGATGTTCACGCCGACCTCTGCGGGGACGAAGTCAGCCACCCTGTTCATTGTCCTCAATGCATCGGAGAGTCCATTAGCGGTGACGTTGAGTGGGGTGGGGGTTGCCATCGGCGGTCCTTCTGTCTCTCTGACACCCAGAACTGGAGATGGAACAGGGGGGTTGGGCATCGGAGACATGAAGACCAGGACGCAGGGGGGTGTCAGGCCGGGACAGAGAGTGGACCTCTCCATCGCCTTCAACCAGGAGATCGCCGGGGCCACAGGGTTCCAGGTCGTCCTGACCTTCGACCCCAAGAAGCTGTCGGTGGTTTCCGGCAAGGGGGACGGCGTGTTTGCCAGCGCGGTCTTCCCCGGTCCGCCCCTGGTCAGGGACAGCACGGTGACGTATGCCGGAGCTTTTCTGGGACAGACCACCACGGCCAGGGGGCCGGTGGCGGTGTTGACGTTCCAGGCGTCGGGGGATTTTTCGGGGGAGACGGAGGTTGTTCTGATGAGGCTGTTGATCCGCGTCTCTGGGTCGAACAGGGAGTTTACGCCTCAGGCGTCTGTGGTGTTGAGCAGCGCAGGCGCGCCGTCGCCGGACTTTGACGGGGATGGGGAGGTGGGCTTTGGGGACTTTTTCCTGTTTGCGGAGGCGTTCGGGAAGAAGGCGGCGGGGGGGGATGCGAAGTTCGATCTGGACGGGGATGGGGAGGTGGGCTTCGACGACTTCTTCGCGTTTGCGGCGGAGTTCGGGAAGAAGACGCAATAAGCCGTCAAGCGGCGGTCAGCGTTCAGCAAAATACATGTTTGATTTTGCTAATAGCTGATCGCTGACGGCTGATCGCTGATTCTTAACTCGCCTTGCGGTCCGGGTCCGTGACCCTCACCAGGCGCGCGGGGCGCTTCCGGATGGGGGAGGGGGGCCGGTAGAGGTTGGCGATGGTGGGGTCTCCGGTCACCGTGAACATGTTCAGGATATGGAGTCCCTTCTCCACGCCGAACATCTCGATGATGTTCTGGATGGCTTCGGGGGACATTTTTTCCTCCTGGTCCGGTCAACTTCTTCCGCTTCAGGGGGTCCCGGCGAAAGACCTAAGCCCTCTTTTCTGTTGATCTGGCGCGGTTTTGGGGCCTTCGGGGACCCTGTCATCCCCTCTTTTTTGCAAGCGCCGTGCCAAACAGAGACAGGAGACAGGAGACAGGAGACAGGAGACAGAATACAGGAGAAAGCCCCTCACCCTCCCCCAAACCTGTGGATAAGGCCCTTGAAACCCCCTCCCTCTCCCAATCTTGGGAGAGGGAGGGGGCCTAGGGGGTGGGTGAGGGCCTCCTGCCTCCTGCCTCCTGCCTCCTGCCTCCTGTATTCTGTATTCTGTATTCTGTATTTTGTCACTATTATTCTACTTGACGGCGGTCTGAATCTGGGCGATATTTATAATGAATTTCATGTGGTTTTGGTTTTAATCCTATGGACGGCGGAGGGCGTCTAAAGGGTGATGGTATCTCCCCTCACGAGGGGCGATCAACCCGGTTTCAACAGCGGGCCCACAGGGTCCGCAGCAGGATGTGATTCCCCATGTCCAAGACCCATGTCGTCGTGGCCAAATCGGGCCTGCGGCTGACCCGGGGCATCGCGGGCCTGGAGCCGTTCGTCCCCACGGCGGAGCGTCCCTGGGACGCTAAGCTGGCGGGGCATCTCCTCCGGAGGGCCATGTTCGGCCCGCAGCCGGGGGAGATCGCGGCGACCACCGGGATGACGCCGGAGAAGGTGGTGGACCAGTTGCTGACCGATATGGCCCTCCCCGACCCTCCGGACGCCTGGGTGAGTGAGCCGCCGTTTCGCAACCCCACCCCCGAACAGCAGCAGACCTACCGGGACCGGATGAACGCGCTCCGCTTCTGGTGGGCCAACCAGATGCTGACGCAGGGCGTCTCGCTGAGGGAGCGGATGGTCCTGTTCTGGCATAACCATTTCGCCACCGAGGCGAAGGACGTGACAGTTCCGCAACTCATGTACAACCAGAACCAGACGCTGCGCCGGCACGCCCTCGGCAACGTCAAGGACCTGGTCAAGGCCGTCACGCGGGACCCGGCGATGCTCATCTACTTAGACGGCCGGCTCAACCGGGTGGGCAGCCCCAACGAGAACTACGCCCGCGAGTTGCTGGAGCTGTTCACGATGGGGGTCAACAATTACACGCAGAAGGACGTGGCGGAGGCGGCCCGTGCGCTGACGGGGTGGACGGTGAACGGCCTCCAGGCCGAGTTTCAGGTGCGGCGGTTCGACGCCGGGGTCAAGACCTTTTTGGGCAAGACGGGGGCGTTCAACGACACGGAGGTCGTGGATGTGGTGTTCGAGCAGTGGCAGACCGCCCTGTTCATCTGCCGGAAGCTCTACCGGGAGTTGGTGTATCAGGAGCCGGACGAGGGCGTGGTGGCCGAACTGGCCGACACCCTGCGCGAGAACAAGTATGAGCTCAAGCCTGTCCTCAAAAAACTCCTGTTGAGCGCCCACTTCTTCGACGAGACGACGATCGGGTCGCGGATCAAGTCCCCGATTGAGCTGATCATCGGCACGGCGCGGGCGCTGAACATCCCGCAGGTCTCGCCCGTGTATCTCGCCGGCTTTGCGGGCCTGCTGGAGCAGACCCTCCTGGACCCGCCCAACGTGGCGGGGTGGCCGGGCTATCGGACCTGGATCAGCACCTCCACCCTGCCCCAGCGCAACGCCTTTATCGACGAGCTGCTGGACGGGAAGCCGAGGTCGATGTACCGACAGCGGTTCACCCTCCCGGCCTTCGACGCCCTGGGATTTGCCAGGACCTTTCCGGCCCCGAACGACGCCGTGGCCCTGGTCAAGGACCTGGCGCAGACGCTCTTCGCCATCCCGACCGGCGACGGTCAGCGGGAGATGTACCTGAACGCCCTGCTCCAGGGGGCGGCGGTCTACGACTGGAGCATCGCCGACGCCCGCGCGGGGGATCGGTTGAAGGCCCTGCTCCGGATGATGCTGAAGCTGCCGGAATACCAGTTGACATGACGCGAAACGCGGAGACGCTTATGCAACGACGCGACTTTTTCAGGCGGATGTTTGCCGCAGGCACGGGGGTGTTCACGGTCTGGGGGTTCCCGATGCGGGCCTATGGCAGGGCCTCCAGCCTCGGCGTCCTGTCGGCGGCGGCGGACGCGCCCCCGACGGGCCGGGTCCTGGTCATGATCCAGCTTCAGGGGGGGAATGACGGGCTCAACACGCTCATCCCCTACGCGGACGACGCCTACTACAAGGCGCGCCCGACGCTCGGCGTCCCGAAGGCCGAGTTGCTCCCGGTCAGCGACACGCTCGGTTTTCACGCCTCCCTGGCCCCGCTCAGGCCCCTTTACGAGGAGGGGCGGCTGAGGATCATCCAGGGGGTGGGCTACGCCAATCCCGACCGGTCGCATTTCCGCTCCACGGACATCTGGCTGACCGGGTCCAACGCGGACGAATACCTTTCGACGGGCTGGCTGGGGCGCTACCTCGATTATCAGTTTCCGAATTTCCAGGACGACCAGGAGGGCGACCCCCTGGCCATCCACATCAGCCCGGTCCTCTCCCTGGCCCTCCAGGGAAAGACCGGCGGGACGGGCATCGCCCTTCAGGACCCCGTCCAGTTCTTCAACCTCGTCAACCAGGGGAACAAGATCATCGACACCGGCGCGCCGCCCACCCCGGCGGGCCACGAGCTGCAGTTCGTGCGGCAGATCAACGCCGAGTCCCTGCTCTACTCCAAGCAGGTGAAGGCCGCGGCGGACAGGGGGAAGAACTCGGTTCCGTATCCGGCCGGCTCCCTGGCCGGGCAGCTGGCGCTGGTGGCCCGGCTGATCGCCGGGGGGCTCCAGACGCGCATCTACATCGTGTCGCAGGGGGGCTACGACACCCACGCCACGCAGCCGGCCCGCCACGCGCAGCTGCTGGGCGAGCTGGCGAAGGACATCGCGGCGTTTGAGGAGGACCTGCGAAAGTTAGGCGTCTCCGACCGGGTGGTGGGGATGACGATCTCGGAGTTCGGGCGGCGGGTGAAGGAGAACGGGAGCCAGGGCACGGACCACGGGACCTCCGCCCCGCTGTTCGTGTTCGGGGAGCAGGTGCGGGGGGGCGTCTTAGGCCCGAACCCGGACTTCGGCAAGCTGGACGGGGCCGGGGATTTCGTCTACACCTACGACTTCCGACAGGTCTACGCCTCGCTGCTGCAGCAGTGGTTCGAGACGCCGAACGAGGGGCTGATGGCCGTGTTTCCGAAGGGGATGGCCGTGCTTCCGCTGATTCAGTTCGCTCAGGGCGCAGACCTGGTCGGGGACTTCGACAACAGCGGCGTCGTGGACTTCGACGACTTCTTCGCCTTCGCGCAGGCGTTCGGCTCGACCAGCCCGGCGTTCGACCTGGACCGGAGCGGGAAGGTGGACTTCAGCGACTTCTTCATCTTCGCGGACAATTTCGGGCGGAGGCGGAAGTAACAGTAATCCCTCAGAAAGGGTCAGGCGAAAGGCCGCAGGGTGTATGTCCTGCGGCCTTTTTCTGTTCTGCGCGATTTTGCTTGACGGGTTTGTGAGCGGGGTGTATAATACAGAAGCTTTCAGCCGTCAGCTTTCAGCCGTCAGCTAAAAGCAGAAACATTCCCGGTTTTGCTGAAAGCTGAAAGCTGAAAGCTGATTGCTGATGCTTACGAAAATGCCCGAACCCTGAAGGGGGTGATCCGGGAAATCGATGGAACGTCGAGTAGAGGCTGTGGGGGAGAGGGATGTATCCTTGTTGCGATCCCTGTTTCATCGCGTGGACCTCCGGCGTTTCAGCCGGAACGCGCGGCTCTATTTCGCCTTCAGCATCCTCTACTCCTCCGGGATGGCGCTGTTCTCGCTCCTCTACAACCTCTACCTGCTCCGCCTCGGCTACCGGGAGGACTTCATCGGGCTGCTGGCCGGGATGATGCCCCTGGCGTCGGGCCTGTGCGCCATTCCCATCGGGATGGGGAGCGACCGGTGGGGGCGGAAGCCGTTCATGATGGCCGCCTCTCTGCTGCTGGCCCTGTCGCAGGTGGGGCTCTGCCTCATCACCCGATCCACACCGCTCCTGGTCCTGGGCCTCCTGAGCGGCATCTCCCCGGCCATGGTCTACGTCAACCACGTGCCCTACCTGTCGGAGAACAGCCGGCCGGAGGACCGGGGGACGGTCATCTCGCTGGCGTTCTCCACCTACATCGTCACGTCCATGGCGATGAGCCTGGTGGGGGGCAACCTGCCCCGGTGGGTCGGCGACTGGATGGGCGGGGGCCTGGACCGGCCGGAGCCGTTTCGCTACGCGCTCCTGTTCGGGACGGCCCTCACGGCCTGTTCGATCCTGCCGGCCCTGAAGATGGGGGAGGCGAGGCCGTCCCGGGGGCCGCTCCCGAAAGGGGCGGGCTCCGCTCCCCCGGACCTCGTCCCCTGGTCGATCCTGCTCATCTTCGCGGCCACCAGCGCCCTGAGGGGGCTGGGCATGGGCCTCTCCTTCCCGTTCTTCAACGTCTTCTTCGAGGAGAGCCTGCACGCCTCCACGCGGGAGATCGGGCTGATCTTCTTCTGCTCGCGGCTCGTGAGCATGCCGAGCGCGGTGGTCAGCCCCGGCCTCTCGCGCCGGTTCGGGGCCGTGCCCGCCCTCTTCTCGCTCCGGCTGGTCTCGGGGGTCTCGCTGGCGGTCCTGGGGGTGACGGGGGGCCTGCTCCCGGCCTTCGGGGTATTCCTGGTCTACTCCATCGCCGAGAGCGTTGCCACGCCGCAGGAGATGACCTTCGCCACGAATCAGGTCTCCAGGGCCTACTGGGGGCGGGGGCAGAGCCTGCGGGTGACGGGGTTCCAGCTCTCCGCGGCCGCGGGGAGCGTGATGGCCGGGCGGATGATCGTGAGCGCGGGCTACGGGTTCACCTTTGGCCTGGCCGCCCTGGCGGTGTTCGGCAGCGCGATCCTCCTTCTGACCAAGTTCGGGTGGCATTATCAGGAATAAAAAGCATTCGAAAGGAGTCTATCATGGACCTTCGCATACAGCCTCCCCGGCGTCCGTCCAACGCGGGCGTGGCCGGGGTCGTGGGCGTGGCCCGAATGGCGGACAAGGCGCGGGCGCACGACCGGGGGACGCTCGGGGACTATCTCTACGGGGACGACTCGGGGCAGGACAAGGCCCTGCTCGAATACCTCCTCATCTCCGCGGAGGCGTTTGAAAAGGCGGCGACGGAGATGGACGACGAGGCGCTCGGCAGGTGGACGCTGGAGCAGTCGAAGAGGACGCCGGAGGAGGTCGCGGCATTCAACCGGGAGATGCTGGGCCGGGAGCCGGGGACGGAGCGGATGAAGGCCGTGTTGAAGGAGCGCGTGGCGAAGTTCGCGCCGGGGCGGACGGACATCCGGGCTGCGTTCCAGTCGCAGGAGCTGGACGACTGGGGGAACTTCCGGGAGAAGGACCTGACGTCCGGGCCGCCCCGCTCGGCCTACTGTCGCGACGTGGCCGGGGCCGTGGGGCTGGCGCGCGTGGCGGAGAAGGCGCGGGCCTGGAGGTGCGGCAAGCTGGGGGAGTACAACTACGGGGACGACGCCGGGCTGGACCCCAGGGTCCTCGGCTGGCTGGGGCTGTCGCAGGAGGAGTTCGCGGAGGCGGCGCACCAGAACCCGAACGACGTGGAGCTGGGGGCGTGGGTGCTGGAGCGGACGAAGAAGACGCCGGAGGAGGTCGCGGCGTTCAACCGGCAGGCGGTGAAGGCCGGGCCGGTGAACGACGGGCAGCGGGCCTATCTCAGGGACGCGGTGCAGAAGCTGGACCCCTCCCGAACGGACATCACCGGCTGGTTCAAGATGACGGATTTGGACGATGAGAAGACGTTCGGGGTCGTGGACCTGAGGCGGCGGCCTCCGCGCAGCGGCTACCGGACCGACGTGGCGGGCATCGCCGGCCTGGCCCGCCTGATCGACAAGGGGCGGGCCTCAAATGCCGGCATGCTGGGAGAATACCTGTACGGGGACGACTCCGGGATCGACCGGCGTGTCCTGCAGTTCATAGGCGTCACGGCGCAGGCGTTTGCTGAGGCCCTCAAGGCGTGTCCCACGGACGCGGAGGTGGCCGGGTGGGTGAGGGGGCAGGGCCCGAAGACGCCGGCGGAGGTCGTGACTTTCAACGATGAGATGGTCAGGCTCGGCCCGACGGCTGACCGGGGGCGGGAGTACCTCAGGAATACCGTGCGCAGACTCGACCCCTCGAAGACGGAGGCGATCCGGACCTGGTTCGAGGTGATGGACCTGGACGACCGGGTCACGTTCGAGCGGCTGTGGGCGGGGGAATGAATCCGCAAAGGAGGGATTGTCATGGTTTTAAACGGGAAGCTGTTCGCGGAGTCGCCGATCTACAGAGGGAACGCCCGCAAGACCCTCTTCACGCGGGACGGGGACGGGACGCAGCGGCTGGTCTCCCTGGCGGGGGAGATCGCGGGCACGGCCGAATCGCTGATGGACGCCTTTATCGGCAGGTCGCGCAACGGCAAAAACCTCGGCCTGCTCGACCGTCTCTGGTCGAGGCTCTACGACGCCCCCCTCCCGGAGGGCCTGGTGGAAAGGGTGGAGTGCCGTCTGCGGGAGGAGTGCTACCCCCGCGACCGTCTCTTCGACCTGCGCATGGGGATCAAGCTGGACGAGGACCGCTGGGCGGCGGAGGCCAACGCCAATTACAAGATGGAGACCCTGTACCGCAACTCCGTCTTCGACCTCACGATGTATGTCAATGACAGGGCGCTCCAGGACCGCGAGCATGCGGCGTGTCTCTACCACGTCCTTCAGGAGTTGAAGGAGGGGCGCTTCTGGTTCGGCGCCGCAAAGAGCAAGGGGCTGGGGCGATGCAGGCTTGAGATGGACATCCCGTTCGCGCCCCAGCAGACGCCGGCCCACCTCAACCGCAGGGCCAATCATCTGACGCTCTCGCTGCGCTTCAATGCCGCAAATCCCGTTCTGGTCGGGTGGAACTGGGGGAAGGTGGACCCCGACGTGCCCGCCTTCGCGGCCGTGGAGGGGCGTCTTCTGATCGAGGCCATGCGGGGTATCCCGGAGCCTGTCCGGAGGCGGCTGGAGATGGGGATGGCGGGGCCGATCCTCAGCCCTGAGGACTTCAAGAGGAGGCTGGCCGAATACCTGCCCAGGACCCTCGCGGCCTGGTTGATGGAGCGGTCTTCGCGGACGGGCGATGCCTGGACATTTCCGTCGGGGGCTATGGCCAGGCTGGGGAAGGGGAAATACGCCGTCCCCAAGAAGGCGATGGACCGGATACAGCCGCTGGTGGACCGGCCCTTCTCAAGCCGGGAGGCGGCCGAGGCCGCCTTTCAGGAGGCCCTCGGCCAGGACGCGAAGAAATACAGGCGCGTCCTCGATACCCTGGAGCAGAAGAGGCAACTCATCCAGGCGTTCGACCGGGAGGCGTGGGGCGAGGCGGCCAGCGGCCTGGGGCTGGACGCGGCCCTGGGGGAGCGTCTCGCCCCCCAGGTTCAGGATGAGAACGCCCTGGTCCAGACCCTCTCTCAGGCGTGCTCAGGGGCGCTGCCCCGGCTCCATCAACAGCTGGACCAGCAGATCGTCCTGCTTCAGAGCGACGCCTGGGTGGACGACGAGCTGGGGAAGCGCCAGGAGCACCTCCGCATCAAGACCATGTTGCTGGAGGGCAAGATCGGCGAACGACAGTGGGGGGACCCCGACCTGACGCCGGAGGGGGTGAGGGGCGCCACGTGGAGGGAGTTCATCGAGGCCCACCGCCGGGTGGACTACCGCCACATGTTGAGTCCCAGGAACCTGAAGAAGAGCATCGCCAACGACGAGAACTTCATCGCCTTTCTCAACGCCTACCGGGACCGGACCCGCCAGGAGCTCGCCCAGCCTTACAACGCCGACTTTCGCGGCGGAGGGGTCTCCAACCGGGAGGTCTCCCGCAGGTATGGGAAGCCTTACGACACGGTGTTCATGCGCATGCTGTCCTGGGCGCCCTCCTCGCAGGGGCAGGGGTTCTGGGAGGTCTACATCCCCGGCAGCACGGTCAAGGGGGCCTTTCGGAGGCGCGCCTCGCAGGTCCTGAAGACGGTCTGGGGGGAGACCCGTCGCACGGCGGAGGTCCTGGACCGGCTGTTCGGGACGCAGGGGCAGCGGGGGCTGGCCTTCTTCTCGGACGCCTATCTCGCGGACCCTCAGGCCCCGGATCGCGCGTGGTGCTCCATGGATGGGGTGAGGATGGACCCCGGCACGGGCCGACCGATCGAGGAGGCCAAGGCCGACTACCTCTTCGCCTATGGGGACAGGCTGGTCTTCCGCCTCCGTCTGGACGTGCAGGACGTGGGCGAGAGGGACGCGGAGGCGCTCTCCCTTCTGGCCCATCTGCTGCGGGACTTCCGGGGGGGGGACATCCCGCTGGGGGGTGAAAAGGGGGTCGGCTTCGGGTGGGTTCGGGCGGAGATCGAGCGGCTCACCTGGATGACGACGGACCCGAACGGCGTCGGCAAGAGGCTGTTCGGGGGGCGTCCGCTGACCCAGGAGGGGGTCTGGCGCCGGCTGGACCTGGAGGGGGAGGAGGCGGAGGGGGCGCTGAGGCCCGCCGATGCCCTGAAGGGCGGAGGGGGGACCTCTTCTCCGAATCCGCCCAGGGCGAGTCAGGGGTTCATCTCTCACAGGTCCTTCGGCGGATGCTGCGGGACCCTGAGCGTGGAGGGGGAGGCGCTGACCCCCCTGAGCGTGCAGGAGAGCGGAGAGCCGTCCTACAGGGCGACGCTGGAGGGGGGGCCGGTCAACGGGTGGGACTGCTTCTCCATGTCGCCGCCGGAGGCCGCGCTGCGTCCCGCGCAGAGGGTCTACGCCCTCCCCAGCAAGGGCATCCGGGGGGCAATCCGTCACCTCTATGCCATTGCCAGCGACTCCAGGGGGCCGAGCCCGGACATCGGCCGGCTGAACGCCGAGGACAGTCTGTTTGGCTGGGTCGGGAGGGGCCCCAACCAGGCGTTGATGGGGCGCGTCTCCTTCAGCTTCGGGGTCTTCGAGGGGCCGGAGCTGGGGTGGTTCCAGATCCCATATCCCTACGGGTGGTGGCAGCGCCTGGACGGTCGGTGGCAGAACGTCAGCGGAAGCAAGGCGTCCGCCCTGCTGGTCGGCCAGCGCTGGAGGCTGTTCCCCCACGCGCCGCTGGCGCCGTGCGTCAAGAGGCTGGACGATTTCCGGCCGGACCTGGTCCAGGCGAGCTACTTCAGGGCGATCCTGCCCGGCTCCCGGTGCCGTTTCACGGTCCGTTTCTGGAACCTGGAGAAGGAGGAGCTCCAGAGGCTGCTCTGGTGCGTGTGCCTGGAGGAGGGCCTGGCGCACAAGGTGGGCAAGGGGCGCTATCTCGGGTTTGGGAGCCTGCGGACGCGGCTTCTGGAGGAGAGCTTTTTGACGGAGTGGGGCGCGCGGTACGCGGGGGCTTCCGAACAGGGCTGGCGTCGGCCCATCGTCCCGGAGGAGTGGCGCGCCCCCGGTGTCATCCGTCACTACGAGGAGTTGAGGAAGGCGTTGCATGCTGAGCGCCTTTGACTGGCTTCGCCGGAGCCGGACCGGGTCCGAGCTGCTGGCCACCCTGACGTGTCTGGAGGAGGACCCGGGCTTCCCCGCCGGGGGGGACGAGATAGGGCCTCCCCACTCCGCCCTGGACGGCCCGTGTAAACGGTGCTGGATATACCCCCGGCAGGCGGGGGGGCAGCACTGCGGGCGCTGTGCGGCGATTCTGGCCCGCAGCCGCGCCCTCGCCCCGGCGTCGCGCCACGCGCTGGTCATCTGGGGCTTTGTCAACCGGCTGCCTGCGCCCCTCCGGGAGGGAGAGTCGGCCCGCATGGAGCACGCGCTGGGGGCCTACGCCCCAGACGGGAACCGTTTTCTCGTCGTGACGCCCCAACGGGAGATCAAGCCCTGGATACAGGGGCTGATCTTCCGGCACGGGCCTGACCTGAAGGGGAACCTTCAGATCTTTCCCACCCTGCAGTCCTTCAGAAGGGCGCCCGGCATGGGGGACCTCCTCTGTTACGCCGTCCACCACGAGGCGCACCTGCCGATGGATCAGATGCGCGTGCGCTTCTATTCCGCTCCTCTTCAGGTGCTCACCCCCCACGAGCGCGACCGCCGGAAGCTGCTGACCTTCGAGGTCTCGGAGTTCCTGGGCCTGCTGGATGCGGCGGAGGTGTTTCGCACGGTGCTCCGGCCGGAGGAACAGAAGGAGCTCTTTGAGCTGTTGACTCTCGACAACGCCAGAGAGGCGCCGTTTTACTGGGGCCGGTTTGTGGGGCGGCTGGAACGGCGCGCGAAGGATATGTTGACCGGGTGGAACATCCGGGCGTGGCCCCGGAACCGGGTCCAGTTGCTCTACAAGCTCGTCTACTATGTGGACCTGCCTCAGCTCCATTAAGCTCATTCGCTATCTCGTGGCGTTGAAGGTCAACGGACCCCTCGTCCGGCTGCCGGGGTGTGTCTCCGCGGATCTGTCCTCAACGCTCGGGACGCTCATCGCCGGGCGTCTTCCGACCCGGGAGGCGGGTCCCTGGCGAAAGGCCCTGGCGTTGTACCAGGAGGGCGATGGCGCGGACCCGGTTCAAACAGGGCCAAAGGGCTACCCTGAGTCGCTGTGGCCGATTGAGGCCGCGCTCCACGTCTATCCGGGCAAGCTGGCCTACGGACAGGGGGAGCTGGTCCTGTGGGAGCTCAAGCTTTTCGGGGAGAGCGCGGATCACGGGTTTTTTCTGGAGGTCGTCCTGCCGGCCCTGGAGGAGGCGGGGTACACCTCCGACCCCCGGTGGCGCTCCAGGAACCGGCTCTGGGGGCGGTTCGACATCCACGCCGTCTATGCGGCCCGGGGGGCGCAGTGGGAGCCCCTCGTGCAGGGCGGACGCCTCAACCTGCGCTACCGGCCAGGCCCGGGGCAGTGGGCCGAGGGGTTGAGCCTGAATCCCGTCTCCGACCGCACGTTCAACTGTCTGAGCTGGCTGTCGCCCTTTGACCTCCGGGAGGGTCGGTGGGAGGACGGCGTCCCCGCAGAGGAGACGGGGAGAGCGGCCTCCGGGCCGACGCTGTTGAGGATTCTGGAGGCGTTGATCTTTCGAGCCGAGACCTTGATCACCGGCAGGCGAGATGTCTCGTGGGACATCCAGGGCGTTTTGACCCCGGAGGAGCGCTCCCAGCTCCAGGAGGACGTGGAGCAGGCCCGTGGTGTCTCCCTGCGTTTCAAACGCCTGACGCCCCCTCCCAAAAACTGGCCGGGGCGGTGGACGGGGACACTGGTCTTCGACTTTATCCCGCCCTCGCTCACCCCTTACCTGCAGCTGGCGTCTGTCCTGCATGTCGGAAGGCAGACGCACTTCGGGTGCGGCACCTTTGCCCTGTCTGAGCGACGGCGGAAATATTTCTCGCGTCTCAAGACCGGACGCTCAAACGAGATGAGGAGACATTGATCCCCATGCGGATAACCCTGTTGATTCTGGCCACCGTGTTGCTGCCCCTGGTCTGGGGATGGGTGGTGCACCGGCTCGTGGCGAGGCTGTGGCCGGCAGGTCGGCCCGGGCGGGTCTATCGTGGAGTTGATACTCATCCGCCGATCCCTCCCATCACCTACTCTATCTGACTGAGGAGCCGCCGTTGATATCACCGGAATTGCAGGAGTTCTTTCGACTGGCTCCCATAGGGGTGCTGGTGGGGGCGTACGGCACCATGGTGGGGGCCGGGGGCGGGGCGGTCCTGGTGCCGATCCTGCTGATTCTCTTGCCTCAGGAGACGTCGGCGACGGTCACGGCGATCTCTCTGGCGGTCGTGTTCTTCAACGCCTACTCGGGCACTGTCGCCTACGTGCGGATGCGCCGCGTCGACTATCGCGCCGGGGTGATCTTCACCCTGGCTGGCGTGCCTGGCGCGGTCCTGGGCGCGCGGCTCGTTCACGAGATACCCCGGAGCCTGTTCGACCTGATCTTCGGCGTCCTGCTCCTGGCCCTGGGAGGGTTTCTGGTCGCCAGCCCGCTGGGGTCGGCGGGAGGGGACGAGCAGGCCTTTTCCGCCCCTGTCTCAGATCGTCGAATGCTGCTCGGTTCGGTCGGCAGCGCCTACATCGCCGTCCTGTCCAGCCTGCTGGGGATCGGGGGCGGGATCATTCACGTGCCGTTCCTGATCCGGGCCTTGCGGATACCGCCCCACATCGCGACGGGCACGTCCCACTTCGTCCTCACCTTCATGGCGCTCACGGCGACGGTGACGCACGTGGTGATGGGGGAGTTCGAGCGCGGGCTGACCCAGACGATGTGCCTCGGGGTCGGCGTCATGATGGGGGCGCCCCTGGGCGCGGCCCTTTCGTCCCGGCTTCGTGGATCGCTGATCGTGCGCCTGCTGGCGCTGGCCCTGTTCCTGGTCGGGCTGCGTCTCCTTGTCCGACTGGTATGATGGGCCGTCTGGGGGAAATTTGGAACTCAGGAAATCAAGAAAAAGCGTTCCCTTCTTCCTGAGTTCCTGAGTTCCAGATTCCTGACTGGAGGATACCTTATGACTGGCCGCCGGGGACCGGCGGCCGGGGAGGGCCTGAGCGATGAACGCAAGACCGAAAGTGTTGCTGGCCGGGGACTCCATCAGCTTCGGCTACGGGCCGCACGTCCGGGAGCGGCTGGAGGGGACGTGCGACGCGGTGAATCTTCCGGCCAACGGCGGGACGAGCGCCAACCTGCTCGCCCATCTGGACGACTGGCTGATCCGGCCGGGGTTCGACGCCATCCACCTCAACTGCGGTCTGCACGACATGGCCCGCGACCGGGACGCCTCCGGGCCGAGGGTGAGTCTGGGACAGTACGAGGCGAACCTGCGGGAGGTCTTCCGCCGGTTGAAGCGGGAGACCAGGGCGACGCTGGCCTGGGCCACGACCACGCCGGTGATCGACGAGCGGCACGCGGCGCGCAAGGGGTTCGACCGGCATGAAAAGGACGTGCTGGCCTACAACGCCGTGGCCCTCCGCGTCGCGAAAGAGGCGGGTCTGCCGGTGGACGACCTGCACCGCATCGTGGAGGCGGCGGGGCCGGAGGGGTGCGTCGGGCCGGACGGGGTGCATATGACCGACGCCGGGAACGCGGCCCTGGCGGACGCGGTGGCGGCGTTCATCACTGATCTTTTGAAGAGAGAAAAAAGCCATGGCTGACTCAGCGGCATCCACGCCCACAGCGCCGGTCTACGCGAAGCTGAAGGACCTGCACATCAGGACGGAGCTGGTGAAGGGGGGCCGGCCCGGCGTCACGATTGTGACGCCTGCCGGCGGCCTCTACGACGCGCAGGCGTCGAGGATTCAGGAGGCCATCGAGAGGCGGACGGGCGTCAAGGTCCCGGTGGCGAAGGACGACGCGCCGGAGGCGACGGTTCCGATCCGGGGGAACCTGATCGTCCTGGGGAACCGGTCTACGAATCGGACGATAGAGGAGCTCTACAACCGCTACTTCACGCTGCTGGACCTCTGGTATCCAGGGGCGGGGGGGTATGAGGTGCGGTCGCTGCACAACCCGTTCGGCGGGGGTCACAACGTGATCTTCGCGGGGGGGAGCGACGCGGCGGGGGTGGACCGGGCGGCGGATGCGCTGGCGGAGAAGATAGGGCAGGCGGAGGGGGAGCGGGGGTCGCTGTGGGTGGGCTGGCTGATGGAGGTTCAACTGGGCCGGGGGATGGCGCCGCAGAAGGACCTGAAGGCGTTTGAGATCTGGGACGCCAACGCCGGGCGGGGGTCAGTGGGCTACTTCGGGTGGAACAGCCTCAGCAAGCGGATGGCGATGTATTATGTGACGGCGGACGAGTTCCACGCGCGGGAGGCGCTGCGGCTGGCCTTT
>Ga0209399_10000954_pt1 | contig 15778 bp, 16 predicted proteins | sample OV2TP3_FD_184130 | JGI IMG/M metagenome (GOLD analysis project Ga0209399, IMG submission 184130) | Hot spring microbial communities from Beatty, Nevada to study Microbial Dark Matter (Phase II) - OV2 TP3 (SPAdes) (version 3) | ecosystem: Environmental > Aquatic > Thermal springs > Hot (42-90C) ... | reverse complement strand
GCAACTCGATTAAAGTGAAACCTTTTTTCATATATTTTTATACTTAGCAATACAAACGACCTTTTGAATATAATTTAATTAACCTGTTGGGCTTGTGCAGTGAGCCGACTGGTTGGGAAATAATCCTGTATTACGCGCATGAATATACGGGGTGGCAGGAACCGGGGGCTGCTCAAGCTGGATGCTTACACAAAATGCACCAGAGGGAGTAGCCCCAGAAAAACATCTGTACTCAAAAGATCCCGGATCCGTAGGTGCGACATTCAAATATGCCCCCACAAGTGGACGGCCCGCGGCAAGTGCCGTAACACCACATATAACATTTGCTGCTGCATTCGGAGCCCAGTCAGCAGAGTGATAGTCGTTTGCCGTAGCAGAACCACAACCCGTCCTATCGTTGTAGCATAGCTCTTGAGCCGTCTGAATTTGTCTTAGATCTGCCTGCCTTTTAGCGTCTCTGCCTTGTGACCTTGCGCCGCCAAGAGACACAACGACTATGCTTGCGAGAAGGCCTATTATAGAAACTACTACAAGCAGCTCTATTAAAGTAAAACCTTTTTTACTCATAAATTTTTTCTAGTTTTCTATTTTCTAGGGCCTAGGAAGCTAGGAAGCTAGGAAGCTAGGAAGCTAGTTTTAAATTTTAACACAATATATGGGGTCTGCGTCCCCGCAATCAATATTATTATAATCAGCCTGCATACCATCAAGATCCGTAATCAACACCTCATGATCCGTCTCCATAAGCGCTTTTAATACAAAGCTAGTCTGATTTGAATTCGGAGAATAGTCATACTGAAACTGTAAAGTACCCAATGGATCCTCCGGAACCGCGGTCATTATCTGAAAATTTTTAGTGTTATCAGTACACTCCGCTTGCGCTGAAAGACACTCTTTCAAATCTTGCCATCTTGCCGCCGCGTCAGCTCCGGTTGTTGGCGGATAGTGCCTGTATTTATCAACGTAAAACTCCAGCGCCAGTGTTACTTGTCTTATATCGGCTATTCTTCTCGTGTCGCGAGCTTTTACTCTTGCCGAGCCAAGCGAAACCAAAACAATAGATGCCAAGATTCCTATGATCGTCACAACCACCAAAAGCTCTATAAGCGTAAAACCTTTATTTCGTTCCATCTTTCTCATGATACATCAAAATTAAAATACTTAAAACTGTGGATAAATTCGTCTATGCCCCAAATGGGCCAAGCCCTTTAAAAAGAACCGACCATATTGTATATCGGCAGCATTACGCCGGCAACCAACGCTCCAACCCCCAAACCCATTACAACAATAAGTATTGGCTCTATCAGGGATGTTATGTTATCCATAGCATTGTCTACATCTTTCTGATAGAAACGCGCGACGCTGCGAAGTACAGACACCAGTTTTCCCGCCTGCTCTCCTACCGATATCATTTGCGTAACTAGCGGAGGAATGTCTTTATATAAAGCAAGCGTCCCTGCTATAGTGCCTCCGCTTCTTACCCCCTTAAGCGCGTCATCAATTATTTCTTTATAAACTACATTTCCGGTAACGTCCCTGGATATTGAAAGCGCTCTTGAAATGGGAAGCCCGCCCTCTATGAGGGTGCTTAAACTTTCCGTAAAACGAAAAAGGTATACTTTTGTTAAAAGCGGTCCGAATATTGGCAATTTCAACTGCGCTTTATCCCAGAATAATTTACCACTCGCTGTTTTAAGATACTTTAAAAATAATACGACGCCCCCCCCGACAGCGATAAGCAAAATATACCAGTATGATCGTAAAAAATCTGATGTTCCAATAATAATCTTGGTCATCATCGGCAGCTCCTGCCCGGATTCCTTAAGAATACCGGTGAGCTGGGGTATCACAAATATCATCATAACTACCATAGCGATAAGAAATGCCGAAATAACAAACGCCGGATAAATCATGGCTCCTTTTACCTTGGATACTATCTCATACTCTCGCTCCATGTGATCCGCAAGGTACGATAGAATATTATTAAGTTTTCCAGAGGCCTCCCCAGCCCTGACCATATGTATATAAAAATCGGAAAATACGCCGGTTTGGCGCGACGCCGCCTCTGACAAAGAAGATCCTCCTTCCACATCCGCTGAAATTTCAAATATCTTTTCTTTGAAATGCGAATTTACAGTTTGATTCCCCACGGTCTGAAGGGCCGTAACCAACGGAACTTCCGCCTCAAAAAGAGTAGTCAATTGCCTGGAAAAAATAACCACGTCTTTTACTTTTATTTTTTCAAAAAACTTTATTCTCCGCGCGTAAATAGGAACTTCCTTGGCTTCTTCTATGGCAACGACTATCAAACCTTCGCGCTGCAAAATATCCGCAGCAAATCTTTTGCTTACAGCTTCGACTCTTCCGTTTTGGATCTCTCCTTCTTTTGTTCTTGCCTGGTAATTAAATATTGCCATTATCTTTCAGCTATTGATCTCATTTCCGTGGGATTAAGTGAATACATTTCCGCTGTTTCCATCGATATAACGCCCTGCCTTACAAGATTCGCGAGAGACCTGTTGAGCGAGATCATGCCCTGGTCCGCGCCTGTTTCAATAACAAGATCCAGTTCATAGACTTTATTCTCTCGAATAAGATTTCTAACAGCCGAGTTTGTAATCATTACTTCCATCGCGGGAACAATTCCGCCGTCAATTTTTGGAACAAGTCTTTTAGACACAACACCTATGAGAGTTAGAGCAAGCTGAGAACGCACTTGATGCTGCTGGGCAGGCGGAAAAGAATCTATTATTCTGTCTATAGTCTGGGAAGCGTTATTTGTATGCAGAGTCGCGAACACAAGATGGCCCGTCTCGGCCGCCGTAATCGCGGTTGATATGGTTTCTATGTCGCGCATCTCTCCAACCATGATAACGTCTGGGTCTTGCCTGAACGCGGCCCGGAGAGCGCTGGAAAAACTTTTTGTATCCCTGCCCAACTCTCTTTGATTGATAATGGACTTGTCCTGGGTGAAAATATATTCTATGGGGTCTTCTATGGTTATAATATGCTCGGTGCGGGTATGATTAATCTCATCAACCAAAGCCGCAAGTGTAGTTGACTTGCCGTGGCCGGAAGGCCCCACCGCGAGAAAAAATCCCTGGACCGGCGTTGTAAAACGATGCAGCACCGGCGGCATTTCAAGCTCTTCTATGGTACTAATTTTTGAAGGAATAAGGCGCAGGGCCGCGGCAATACTATTCGACTGAAAATATACGTTTACCCTGAACCTCGCCCTATCATAATGCGTGTAAGATAAGTCTACCTCTTTTTTATTGTATAGATATTCTTTCTGGTCTTCGCTCAATAGGGCTATAGAAAGGCCGCTTGCCGTTTCATCGTTTAACATTCCGAACTTAAGCAATGGAGTTAGTCTGCCATGCAATCTGATAGTAGGCGGCCTGCCCGCGGAAATATGCAAATCAGAAGCGCCTTCTTGCGCCACGATTTCTAGTAATTCTTCAAGTTTTTCTTTATAGTCTGGCATTTTATTTTTTCTCTAAAACCGCCCTCACTCTCGCCACGACCTCTGTTGGCGTATAATGAGCCTTGACAATATAAAACTCGGCGCCAAGCTCAAGGCCTCTCTTTATATCTTCCTGTTCCCCTAAGTTTGAAAGTATGACTACCGGAATATTGCGAATTGACGCGTCATTCTTCATAGTCCGCAAAACCTCAAGTCCGTCTACGTTCGGCATAACTATATCTAAAAGCACCAAATCAGGTATTTCGTCTTTTATTCGTTGCAAACCCAAAGATCCGTCCTGGGCTAATGATATTTCAAACCCGGCTTCTTTAAATTTAATAACGTAAATTTCAGAAAGAAACGGGTCGTCTTCTATTAACAAAATTTTTTTAGGCATGTAATAAATGTCATTGCGAGGACTCCCCCGACTACAGTCGGGAGAGGACGTGGCAATCTTCTTTTAGATTTTAGATTGCTTCGCTCCGCTCGCAATGACAACACTAACTATTCTTCTGTAACTCTTAACACTTCTTCTATAGAAATTATACCCTGCAATGCTTTAATTATACCATCTTGCCGCATAGTAATCATCCCCTGACGCGTTGCTTCTTCTTTAATATTACTCTGCGTCGGCTTGCCATAGATTATATTTTTTAATTCCTTCGTCATTACAAGCACTTCGAAAATCGCGATTCTGCCAAGCGTACCTTTTCTTGAACATTTGTCACAGCCCGGCGATGAAAAGATCTCATAATTATCTCTAGGTTTTACTCCATAATCTGAACGCGCGTCTTCGCCCATGCTCAAAATTTCTTTTTTAATAATATCGGCAAAAACTTGCGGCGCTTCGCCCGAAACCTTGCAGTACGAACACAGGCGGCGCACAAGCCTTTGCCCAATCGCCATTATAACAGCGCTTGGAACAAGAAACGAGGCAACGCCCAAATCCACGAGCCGGGGTATCACTCCTATCGCGTCATTTGTGTGAATAGAAGAAAAAACAAGGTGTCCTGTAAGCGACGCGTGGGTTGCAAGATCCGCAGTTTCCGAATCTCGTATTTCTCCTACCATTATTATATCCGGGTCCTGTCTTAAAATATGCCTAAGCCCGGAAGCAAAAGTATATCCAATCTCCTGTTGGGTCTGTGACTGATTGACCCCTTCAATCCTATATTCTATGGGGTCCTCCAGGGATACCACATTTAGGACTTCTCTTTCCATTGAAGACAGAGCCGCGTAAAGCGTTGTAGATTTTCCTGAACCCGTGGGGCCGGAAATTAAAATCATCCCGAATGGATTTTCCATGGCCTTCTTGAATTTTTCCAGGCCGCTGCCCACCAAACCAAGTTCTTTGAAATCCTGAATGGCGACAGAAGGGTCCAGTACTCTCAAAACTACCTTTTCTCCAACGCGCGTTGGGAAAGTTGACACGCGAAAGTCTATAACACGCCCGCTGACTTCCGCGCTAAATCTTCCGTCTTGAGGAATCCGCGATTCATCAAGACGCAAACTGGAAAGAATCTTAATTCGGGAAACAACCGATGCGTGAATGTTGGAAGGAAGAAAAAGGCTTGTGTATAGCTTCCCGTACACTCTAAATCTTACCCGGGTTCGCGCGACCATTGCCTCTATATGAATATCAGAAGCCTTCCCTTCCACAGCGTGTTTTAAAATAACTGCGACGACTTTAGTCACCGGAGCTTCCCGCATCATCATCTCCGGAGCGCGCTCTAGTACAACTTTTTTTTCTTCTTTCAGCTCTTCTTCAAGCTCTTCAAGGGCCTCCTTGATTTGGCCCCTCAAAGTCTTATACTGCCCGAGTATCTTCTGAAAAGTTTCCCAGGTTATAACATAGAGCTCGGGAACAACATCGCTTCCCATTGAAATAAACCGCATTGCGTCGCGCGCGTTGTAATTCTCCGGCTCCACCATTCCTACTTTTAATTTATTTCCTTTCTTCTCAAGCGGCACTATTTTATACTGCCGCGCGGCTTCTTCCGGTATTTCACTCAACAAATCTGCCGAAATATCGGACATACTTTTTATATCATACGGAGGCAAATCACCCATCTCAGCCTTCAGTGAAAGTATGTCTTTTGATGATATTTTTGGATTTTCGGAAAGCATCAACTCTAACGAACCCTCGACGCTTTTAAGCCTTGACTCCATTTGATCGAGCTCGTTATCGGAAAAAATATGCTTCTCTTTGATTGCGTTAAAAATTTTTTGCTCGTAAGAATTCATAATTCTACGCTACTCTGAGCTTGGTGAATAATTGCTTTTTGCGGGTTGCGAGGCCGAAGCGGGCACGGTTGGCCGAAGGCCAGAGCGGAGGCCGAGCCCCCGAGGCGCGTTCGCTGGACGCGCCGAGGAAAGCAAAAAGCAATTATTCACCAAACTATACTCTACTCGGCTGACTCCTATTCCTCTTGGATTTTTGTGGTTTCTGAAACATACGGCAAAAACGGGTTGCTCCTTCCCATATCAATATCTATCCGAATCTTTTCGTAGGGGATAAGTTTTGTAAATCTAGTATCATCAAATATGCTAAGATCCAGACTAACCTCTTTGGGGATGATCAAAATATCAATCGGTATAGCCTCGTCAAAAGTTTGGCCGGCCTCTTTTTTTCCGCGATTACCCAAAAACAAAACTCCCACGGACACTAAAACAATCAGGCCTACGATTCCTATTAAAGTCTGCTGTTTTTTTCGTTGCGCGGTAACTATTGGCATGAAATACGAATCAAATCACGAATCTAATTAGCGAATATTCGCGAATATAATTAGCGACTTGATTAGCCACTGTAGTATGTTTTCATGTTAATCTCAAATTTAAAATTGCTAGATTCCGCTCCTCTCTTATCCTCGGAAGAAATATTAATGCTCTCTATATCAAAAATCCGCAAGCTTTTTTGCGCTCCGAGTATAAACGCCTTCAGCGATCCGTAAGATCCTATAGCGCTGATCGTTATGTCTATATCATTAATCTCTCTCACTTCAATTTTTATATTTTCTGTTATAAGGCCTGCGGAATAAACTAGAGAGTCAACAAGAACATAGAGGTCAGGCGAATCCTCTTCGTCCGGAAGCGCCAAATCAATAAGCTCTCTATCCTTACTCGTCATTACTTGAAATTTCGCGATTGCCGCTTTGGTCGCCTCAAATTTCTCATTCACTATTTTAAGATTATCCTCTTGCTTTGCCACCTTATCCTTAAAATCGCCGAGTTCGGTAAACTTTGGCATAACTAAAAGAAATAAAATAACACCCGCGAAGGCAACAAGGACAAATATGGCTATAATCTTAGGATTCATATTCTAGCTTCTTAGCTTCTTAGGCTTTAGGCTTTAGAAAATCCTAACGCCTAATGCCTAATGCCTAATGCCTAGGAAGCTAGGAAGCTAAAGTTATTTATACAAAGATTGGTCAACCTTAAAAGAAACCTCGAAACTTATTTGTCCGGATTTATCAATATCAACTTCCGAAATCACGGCATCACTTACTTGCTCTTTTTGTTTTAGCGCGATAATCTGCTCCGCGAAAGTCAAATAACTTGTGGTTAGACCTTTCATTGATACTAAGCTTTCATCAATTTCAAAATTAAAATCGATAAGCTGAACTTTAGGGTGGGTGTTTTCTTCGATAAAATCAAACAGCTTATAAGAATATATGTGACTATCCAGGAGTGAGCTTAATCTTAAAAGCTTCAAATCAAAATCAACGACATCTTTTTCCGCTTCGGTGTCTCTTTGCGCTTGAATTTCCTGCGCTTTATTTTTTATATCCTCGATATTTCCCTTGAGATATCCGATATATATATAAATGGCGCCATATATAAGAAACGCTAACAATAGAGGAACCACAGCTACAGCAACGATCTTATTTTCTTTAATAAGATTGCGATCCAAGGCAAATCCCTTGCGCTCTTTTCTTTTTGGTATAAGAGATATTGGCATTTTGTAAATTCAAAATTAAAAATGAAAAACTAAAAATTATTCCTTACTTGTTATTTAAATTCTCTAAGGGCTAAGCCCACTGCCACGTCAAATGACGGCGCTAATTCCTGAAGTATTGGCTTTAGGGCTTCCGGATATATTATACCATTAAATGGGAAACCCATAACAACTTTCTGTCCTATAGATTTAGACGCGTACTCAAGTAACCCGGGCATCCTTGAAGATCCCCCGGAGATTATAATTTTATTTACCGGCATGCGCTCAGGCGATGAATTATCGCTTATCATACGGCGCCCCTCCAGAAATATTGAATCAAGGAGTGGAAACAGTACGCCCGCGCCCGCGTTAATTCCCCTTTCCTTTTTGAGGCTTTCCGCTCGAGCAAAATCAACCTTCTCGGAACTTGCGATTAACTTTGAGAACTCAAATCCCGAGACATCAAGGTTTCGCGTAAAGATTGGCCATTCGCCCTCTACAATGCTTAGTGTCGTGTTTCTCGACCCTATATTAATAATAAGACTAGATCCATCGCTCTTGCCTATGAGAGAACGGGCTAAACTAAAAGTATCAAGTTCTAAATAACTCAATGTTAATCCGCTCAGCTTTGCTATTTCATTATACTTATTTATAAGCTCATTTGTTACGGCTACTATAAGTATATTGGTATTTTTAGCACTATTGATTTTTACCCATTCAAACTGAACCTCGGAGAGCGGCAGAGGTATATACTTTTTCGCTTCGTACAAAACCGCCTGATCGAGCTCCGCTTCTGACATTTGAGGAAGGGAGATCACGGTAGAAAATCCTGAAAATACCGGCAAAGACATTATTGCCTTGGTTTCTTTAATATTCGCTGCCCGGATTATCTCTCTTATAATATCGGCCGCTTGCGCTACGGAAAGCTTCGAAGAGCTTGATTGAAGTACAATATCCGCCCGCACAATTCCTTCGCCATAGTTTGTGAGCTCTATCTTGTCTTTTACTCCTTTTTTAAGCTCTACAATTTTGATAGACGAGGTGCCAATATCTATCCCTAAGCTCGATTCTTTTTTTGATTTAAGAAAAGGCAAAGCCATATAAACTTATTATATCACCTTATTAACATATTCGAAAACACGTGGTATTATGGCGCTATGAATACAGTATCTTTTCTTCCTCCCCATATAGAAAAACGATTTACCAAGAGGGCAAAAAACGCGATATACGGCTCGCGTAGTCCCGAAGATCTTTTAAACGCCCTTGCCCGCGAACGCGGATCTCTGGCGCAAAATATACTCAGCACGCATAAAATCCCCCGCGCGCGCATTGAATCTCCATTAAATGGACAATCTCCCAAGCCCGAGTTAAAAGCAATTATTAAAAAGGCGACTCAGATATCCGCGAAACACGGCCAGCCGTATGTCGGCACGGAGCATTTACTATATGCCCTCCTTTTATATACAAACATCTTTGATAAGAAAAAAACTGACCAGATGAAAAAACATTTAAACATAATTCTTTCTCAAAATGTTAACTTAGCCAACTTCCCGGATAATATGTTCAAACACGGGGTAAAAATAAAAAGAAGCGCTAAGTTAAATAGAGTCACGCGCTCGCAGCATCCCGCCCTTGATATGTTTTGTGAAAACCTCACTCAAATGGCGGAGTCAAGAACCATGGACCCCGTTATTGGCAGGGAAAAAGAAATATCCCGCATCATATACACCCTTTCCAGGCGCGTTAAAAATAATCCCCTGCTCATCGGAGAACCCGGCGTCGGCAAGACCGCCATAGTACAAGGCCTCGCCCAAAGGATAAGCAACGGAGAAGTGCCAATTTCTCTTCTTCGAAAAAAAATATTTTCGTTGAATATGAATTCGCTTGTCGCGGGCACTATGTTTCGCGGTGATTTCGAGATGCGCATTATGGATATTATACATGAGGCCTCGGGGTCCGATACCATTCTTTTCATTGATGAAATACACACTATAATAGGAGCGGGATCGGCGCAGGGATCGCAAGACGCCGCGAACACCCTTAAACCGGCATTATCGCAAGGGACGATACAATGCATTGGAGCGACAACCATAGATGAATACAGAAAATATATAGAAAGAGACAGGGCGCTGGAGCGAAGATTCCAAATAATTACCATAGAAGAGGAAACTGAACAAAATTCAATAGTTACTCTATCCAACTTTAAAAAATTTTATGAAAAACATCACGGTATCACGATAGATGACGATGCTATAGAAGCCGCGGTTTTATTGTCTAAAAGATATATTCCGGATCGCTTTCTTCCCGACAAGGCATTTGATGTTCTCGACGAAGCCGCGAGCAAGCTAAAAGCTCGATCTTCTGTGGTAGAGAATACTAAAAAATTAAAGGAGTTAGAAAATCAAAAACTTCTCATTGAAAAAAAGAAGGAAGATGCCATAGCGCAAGAAAACTATCAAGACGCTATAGTTCTTAAATACAAGCAAGGGCTCGCGGAAGAAGAAGTAAGGCGTTTTGGAAAAAATTTCACATCACCCGCGGATAAGCCGCATCTTACAAAATATCATATCCAGGAAATAATAACGGACGTTACCGGAATACCAATAAAAAACGATGACGCGCATCAGCATCTAAAAAAATTAGCCACGGCTCTCAATAAAGAAATAATCGGCCAAAAAGAAGCTGTAGCGACCCTAATAGAAACGCTCAAGCGTAAAGACGCGGGTCTTACCGATGACAGGCGCCCAACAGGATCATTTTTGTTCATTGGTCCCTGCGGCATTGGAAAGACTGCCCTTGCGAAAGCCCTCGCAGAATTTAACTCCCAAAAACTCGTAAAGCTGGACATGTCTGAATACGCCGAATCCCATACCATATCAAGATTAATCGGCTCTCCGCCGGGATATGTGGGATACGGCGAGTCCGGGGAGCTCACGGAAAAAATTCGCCGAAACCCTCACGCGATAGTTCTGTTTGATGAAATAGAAAAGGCGCACCCGCAAATCCACAATCTTCTTCTCTCCATTCTTGAAGACGGAACCCTTCAGGATGGCGCCGGAAGAAACGTGTCTTTTAAAAACGCGATAATTATTCTTACCTCTAATAATATCTCGGGGGACTTTGAAGACTCCGGCAACCTCGGCTTTTCCGCGCGGAATCTCTCTAAAAAGCGGAGCGCGATTCAAGCCAATAAATATCTGGAGGGCATCAAAGATGCCTTGCGCCCGGAACTTATTAATCGAATAGACAAGGTTATTGCTTTCAAGGAGCTTCGCAAAAAAGAAATTTACGAAATTACAAAACTGCACCTGGATAATATTAAAAAACGCCTGAATTCGTTTGATCTTACTTTCTCCAATCAAGCAATTTCTTATATATCGCATCGCGCGTATAAACCAAACCAAGGAGCGCGGCTTGTGCGCTCTACCGTTGAGGAGATCGTAGAAAACCCACTGGCTGAATTTTTGATAAAAAACCCCAAAGCAAAATCTGCAAGGGTTGAGGTGAAGAAAAACAAAATTGTAGTATGTAGTATGTAGAATGTAGTATGTAGTATGGGATGCAACACATGGAAAATGATTTGCATGTTGCTGGGCTCAGCTCCCATTCTACATACTACATGCTGCATACTACATTATTAGATATTCTTCTTCCTCGCGCGTGCCTTGGCTGTAAAAGCGAAGGTTCTTTTTTGTGCGCTAACTGCCGTGAAACCATAAAAGAATACAACTACTTTGTATGCCCTATATGCAAAAGGCGGGATGTATACGGCCGGCTTGATCTGGATTGCCGGGAAAAAAGCGGGCTAACCCGATACTTTGGCGCGCCATTGCCTTATCGCAGCGAACTTGTGCGCAAATTAATTCATAATTTTAAATATAACTACGCCAAAGACATTGCTTCTCCCCTAACTTTAATACTAATAGAATTTCTTAATAAAAATAAATTTCCTGAGTTAATATCTAAGTATAAAAAAAGAGCGCTTTTAATTCCCGTGCCTATGTATGATTTTCGCGAACGCGAACGGGGATTTAATCAGGCCGCGGAAATCGCGCGAATAATCTCCGAGTATTATAGTATCTCAATGAGTCCCTCTGGGGAACTAGAACAAGCGCTTATTAAGCATAAAAATACTTCAAAACAGGCGGATATCAAGGAAAAGCTCGACAGAGTAAAAAATATTTCAGGGGCGTTTAAATGTATAAGACCAGAATTTATTGACAATAAAATTATAATTTTGATAGATGACGTTTACACCAGCGGCGCGACTATTCATGAATGCGCTCGCGTACTTCGCTCCTCCGGCGCAAGTGAAGTTTGGGGAATGACAGTGGCGAGAGGATAGGCAGTAAAATAAAAAGGCCCACCGTTTTATGGTAAGGCCGTAGTTTAAGCTCCTTAGAAACTATCTAATAAGTCCCCTTTCTACTGCAATTTCTCAATTTTGGCTGCGGCTTCGTCAATCCTCCTCGACGTATATTCGCCATATACGCCTTCGTCGTCCTTCCTTGCCTCGCCTAAAATTGAAAAATTTCGCTACGAAAAGAACTTATTAGACAGTTTCTTAAAAAATCTCGTGCACTATTCCAAGCTCTTTTGCGCGCTCCGGACTAAGAGGCGAAGCATCAAACGAAAGGTCGTCAACTTCTTTCGCTGTCAAGCCGGTTGCCAGAGCGACAATTTCAACGTACCTCTTATGCATCGATGTTACATGACGACCTGTCTGATCCACATTTCTTATGGATATCCTGAAATGCCCTTTCCTAATATGAAAAAGAAAAGGCCTCTCGCAGGGATTCGTTTTTGACGAATATGCGAGAGGCCGAGTTGATAGGAGGCAGTGCCGAAGTTACGCCGCCGCGTAGATACGCTCGACTTCCTCGCCGAGCCACGAGTTGATGATCACCTTAGACTTCTCGATGGTCTCACGCAACTGCGGGTTGCGTGGTAGCCGGTTCAAAAATGTTAGGTTCCATGTCCTACTTTCCTCCAACAAGATAACCGCGTAGATTGCGGTTATCTTTGACAACGGAGGCTAGTAAACCTTGTTTAACATCGAATGTTAAACATAGATAAAAATGTTAAACATAGATAAAAACCTTCTCTATACACGACAAATCCGCCCTTGTCGGGCGGAAATTGTCCAATCTGCGGAGGCGGGAGGATTCGAACCTCCGAGGGTTTTACCCCTTCCGGTTTTCAAAACCGGTGCACTAAACCGCTATGCGACGCCTCCAAATATTTCGCTTTTAAAATATCATAAAACCCGCTGAAGTACCAGCGATAACGCTTATAAAAACGTAATTATTTTTGCTATTTAAAACTTTATTGGAATCTCAAGCGCGTCGTCGTGCTCGGGAAGGCCCGAGGGATTAGACTTTTGCAAAATAAGAAATCCGTTGCCGCCGTAGTCCGGCTTTTTGAATTCCAGTGTAGCGTAAAATGGCACAAAATTTTCTGTCATCCATTCTCCATCGCTAGTTGCGTAGCTTTGAGCAATAATTAAGCCGTCCCAATCTGTCAGAACAATCGGAAAAGTCGCCTCGAAAAACCAGTTTCCTCGCGCTTCGCCTTTGATTAAAAGTGGGCTTTGAATAGTTTCGCCTGCGCGCGGACTGTCTAAGCGTATTAAAGGATTTTCTTCGTGAGAAGGAATTTGCGTTTCGCCAAAACCAAAAAACCAAAAAATTCCAATAAGCGCTGTAAGACCCGCACCGATTGCGAGAAGAGTTATAAATTTATTATAGATTGCCATTCTTCCATTATCTCCCGTTTCTACTCCAAAAATCAACGGCTCCCCGCCATAATTTTTCAATCAGTTTGTTAACTTTTCGTTCGCCGCGAAAACAGTCTCAGCACAAGCAACAAAACAGTTGAATCAAATATAAAAAGATACACGGGATATGCAGCTTCGGAGAATCCAAAGTTTCTTAGAGCAAATAGGCTAAACAAACCAGATAAACTCGCCGTAGCCCACACAAAAGGTGTTTCAGAAGAAGGATCTTTGTAAATTTTAACGATGGTGGGTAGTCCAAAAAATAAGTCTGCCGAAATTGCAAAGATTATAGCTATAACCGGCTCGTTAAGTGTTTGCCAAAGAATCAAACCAACAATACCCAAACCAAAGAACATGAAATCTTGCGGTCCGGTAGACCAAACTCCCACTTTCCTTGCGATTGAATACCACGGCGATAGAAATGCATAGAACCGTGTTTGCAAACAAAATAGCGGTTGCCCACGTGCTTCCGCTTGCAAACATTGCGCTTGCGCCCAACGCAGTAACAAATGCCCAGCCCACCCAGCTTAAAACATGCGGCCGCACCTTGCGCTCGTGAATATCTTTGAGATAGGGTATCCCGCCGATTAAAACAAAAAGAGAAGATGAAATGCCAAAAAAAGCTTTAAGATACAAAAACATATATCTTATCTTATAACATTATTCAATCCTCCACGCCATAATTTCTTAGAAAAGAAAAGCCGCCGGCGAAAGCAGCGGATTTTTAGTGGAGAACAGACCACTACCGAGATATTAAGCTCATCTCAATGGCGAGAGGCAACCTGGAAGAAGATTAAACAAAAACACCGCTCACAAGGCGGTATTTTTGTTGTGCCTGCCTTCAGCTTAAGATTTAACCGAATAGGGCTGACGCCCCACAAGCACATTATTAGTATAAAGCAGTTGACAAAGGTAAGTCAAGAGGGAGGGTTGTTTAGAGATTTAACTCGTAGCTACTCGGGTCAAGTATCCACGAACATTAGGAAGTATATGGCTTTTTTGATGATTTTTCAAGAGCATAGTCAGTACGAACAATGGGCAAAGAAACTGCAATCGTCGTGCCTTGCCCCTCTATTGAGCTAAACATAATATCCCCGCCCATTTGCTCCACTAACCTGCGGGTCAAAAACAATCCCAAGCCGGTACCCTCGGTTTCCGGCGCTTGAGAGCTGGGGGCACGATAAAATTTCTGAAAGATTTTATCTTGTTTATCTTTGGGTATGCCAAATCCCGTATCGGTCACTTCCACCACCACAAGAGAGTCCTGACGCAATGCTGAAATAGTGACGCTTCCTCCTTCTTTGTTATATTTCACTGCATTGTCTACGAGGTTTGAAAAAATCTCCTGAATTTCGCGCGCGCGTCCTAACACTTTTGGGAGATCACTCGGAATATTATATGTAATCTGCACTTTTTTGCGTTCGGCAAGTACCTGCGCTTCACGTCCAATGCTTTGTATAATAGCGGCTACGTCTACGGCTTCACTTATGGGGGGAGCAATGGCCTGTTGCTCCCGAATACTTTTCAACAAATCGTTGATAAGAGCAAGCATGCGCGTATTTGCTTCCTGGATAAGATCGATGCTTTCTTTCAGGTTTTCCGGATTATGAGAAAAAACTTCAGCATCTCGACTCATTTCTGCGGCAAGTTTTATGGCGGTTGCAGGCGCTCGCAAGTCATGAATGGTACGAAAAAGAATTTCCTCGCTAATTTTTTGTGCCGCGACCTCCTGGGATTTATCGCGAAATATCACAATCGCTCCCGATACCTTCCCATGCTCGTCCAAAAGAGGTGCGGCGCTGTCGCCAACGAGAATTTCTGTGCCGTCTTTTCGTATAAGAAGCGTACTCAGCTCCATGACCTTTGGTTCTGCATAAAGCATCGCTTCTTCGATAAAAACAATATTCTCCTTTTTGTCAGATTCACGAACAAATTTTACCACCTCTCGCATAGGTTTTCCGAGTGCCTCCTCTCGGCTCCAGCCGGTGAGCGTCTCTGCTGATTTGTTCCACGAAACAATGTTAAAAAATCTGTCTATAGCAAAAACGCCATCGCCGATACTTTCCAAAAGCAGTTTTTCTCTATCTCGTTGTGTCTTCATCACAGTCCTATCGCGTAGCAATCGAAAGGTAAAGATGCCAACAGCCAAAATAACGAATGCCCAAATGGCAGCCATGCGACCAACCGCTTTATTTCTTTCCACAAAAGCGGTGCGTGTTGGTTGTATCACGATTGCGCCCCATCCATAGTGGGGCACCGGTTCGTAGGCAGTCACCCGCTCCTCGTTCTCGATTTCGTTAAAGATAACTTCCACGCCCCGTTCTCCCTTAAGAACTTTTTGTACCGACGGTACTAACGAAAAATCTATGATATCTTCTGCCGGCAGAAGAGTTGGATGCGCGACAAGATTTCCTTTGTGGTCAACGATATATACAAAACCCGCAGGACCCACATCAATACTCTTGCTCCACTCTGCAATAGTATCGAGCTTTATGTTTAAAAGCATTATTCCGAGCACCTTATGGGCCTCGGACTTTATCGGGATCGCAACCGGAACAAGATTGTATCCCAGAGGAACTGCCGGCTTGATTGCTTCAGCAAC
>Ga0209399_10000950_pt1 | contig 15818 bp, 13 predicted proteins | sample OV2TP3_FD_184130 | JGI IMG/M metagenome (GOLD analysis project Ga0209399, IMG submission 184130) | Hot spring microbial communities from Beatty, Nevada to study Microbial Dark Matter (Phase II) - OV2 TP3 (SPAdes) (version 3) | ecosystem: Environmental > Aquatic > Thermal springs > Hot (42-90C) ... | reverse complement strand
CAATCTATAAGCCGAAGGATTGCCGCGTCGCTCGCTACAGCTCGCTCCTCGCAATGACGGATGGTTAGATAATATTTTAAAATCCCTCCCAAGACTTATAGTCTGGGGAGGGATTTTAAGTTAAATGCCCAATGCCTTTCTGCCATTTCGAGTTAAGATATCGACTATGTAAGATATATCACCGTCATAACGGATTGTGTTTAAAAGTACGTCCACTTCTTTCCAGATATCGCCGTCAGAATATGGCATATATATATCCGATACGTTATCCGTGCCCAGCGCCACGTTTACTCCGGCTTTCATTGCCAAATCCCATGGAGCGATTGAATTGTGAGTAGGCGACATTATTTTCCTGTCCTGTTTATTATTTAGCGTAGCTCTCGGACATACAATCATGCTAATGCCCAAATCTCTCATCTCTGACAACACATAATTTATGAGCCTGTCATCTTCCCACGCGGCCATTGAAAGACAATGCGTTGCGCCAATTGGCCTATCGTATCCGCTGCTTCTAAAGCTTTTTGCGATCTCGACTAGCTTAAGTGTTTCTACTTCATCCGGGTGATTTTTCTGGTCTATCTGCATGTCCAGTATTTTTCCGTACCTTTGAGCTATGAGAAAATAGTAGAACATATTCTGCGAGCTTGTACGCGTATCTAAAACATCTATTCTCCCTCGCGATGGCACGCATCCTATAGCTTCTACATCTTCGATCCCGCATGCTTCAGTAAGAAGCTCCCGTTTTTCCAGCGTATCGCAACCCTCTATGGCATACGCGGCAATCTGTAAATAAAATCCATATTGTTCCCAAAATTCCTTTTTTGCCGCCAGGGCAATATTCAAAGCGTCTAGCCCAATAGACGGAGAAATGTCCACATAAGAGCGGCTTGCTCGGAATCCCTGCTTTATTCTCCTCCGTATTGAGCCCTCGAGCCTATCTCGAAAAGTATAAATAAGCTCCGGGCGCATTCCATCGACTTCTTGCCACTTGCCCGGCTCTAGGGGCAAACTTGCCGTTCTATAATATTGGTCTTTTGTTGAAGTATTTTCTGTAAACGGGTGATTATGCGCGTCAACCATACCGCCCAATTTTTTATCACGGGCAGCTCTCTTTAGTTCTCTCCAGAACCAAAATTCATCAGGCATGCTATCTTCTATCTCCTCTATTGAATTCTATTTTGAAGCGCAACACTTGCGGGTGGAGTCCCTCAATATTGCTTTCGAGCGGGTTTGAGCCCTCCGACTACAGTCGGAGGGCGAGCCTCGCAGGTCCGACTACAGTCGGACCGAGAATGAGCGAGAAAGCAATATTGAGGGACTCTTAAATGTGCTTCGATAACAATACAATAAAAACCACAAAGCTGCAAGAGAGTATGCAAGGTCGAGGAGAGAGTTTTGTAACAACCTCGCGTCTCGTGCAGCTTTGTGGCCTTTACGCTTATAACCCACACATCTGGAGGATCAAGGCCCAAGTATTTTTTTGACCCTCCTCCAGATGTGTGGGTGCAAGAATTACTTGCCCCCACTAAAACTTCCCGCTAATGCTAACAGAGTGTGAAAAAACGATTTCTTTCTTTTAGACGTTCTCTTAGCGGTTTTTGCGGTCGCATTAACTTTAATCCTTTTGTTTTTTGTTTTCATAGTTATGCTTAAAGCAATTCGGGCATAGCCCACAAAAGCTTCGCAGCGAGGGAGTTTAGGCCAATTCCCAAGAAATATATGCCTCTCCCTCCCTGCAAAGCTTCATGTGCCCATGTTGTTAATTTACAGAGTATTATAGCATATATATAATATTTTGTCAATACTTTCAGAGTATTTCTCCTGATGTTAATATGCAACTAGACTATCTATCCCACCCCCAACACCTTACCTCACCCCTAGCCCCTCCTCCGACTATAGTCGGAGGAGGGGAACTCTCGAAACATGTCTCATGTGGGGCCCTCCTCTCCTTTATAAGGAGAGGAGGGACGGAGGTGAGGTAGATTAGGAGGTCGACATGAAAAGCTCCATTAAAACTCCAAATTTAGACAAATCTGATCCTGAAATTTCAGGCCTTAATAAGCTCGAGGAAGAACGGCAATTTTTGTATGCCAATTTTATTGCTTCTGAAAATTACGCATCCCCTGCCGTGCGTGAAGCAAGCTCTTCTGTTGCTACTAATAAATATTCTGAAGGTTACGCGAGCGCAAGATACTATAAGGGCAATGAGGTAATCGACAAAATAGAACTACTCGCCCAAGAAAGAGCGCTTAAATTATTTAAACTTAATCCAAAAGAATGGAACGTAAATGTCCAGGCCGCATCCGGCAGCGAGGCCAATCTTGCTGTTTATGGCGCGTTGCTTAAGCATAAGAATCATCCCGATGGTGAGGACATAGCGCTTGGTATGAAATTGGACTTTGGCGGACATCTCACGCATGGATTTCATGTGTCTTTTTCTGGAAAGTTATTTCATTTTGAGCAATACGGCCTAGATAACAGTGGCCGCATAGATTACAACCAGGTAGAGCAACTTGCCGAAAAATTCAAGCCAAAATTAATAGTATGCGGGGCATCGGCTTATTCTCGAATTATAGATTTTGAAAAATTTAGTGAAATTGCCAAGAGTCACGGCGCCCTTCTAATGGCAGATATGGCTCACATCGCAGGGCTTGTTGCCGGGGGCGCGCACCCGTCGCCATTCCCCTATTGCGATATAGTAACCACGACTACGCACAAAACACTTCGCGGCCCCCGAGGCGCTATGATATTTATGCGAAAAAGCTTGTCTAAAACAATAAACTCCGGAGTATTCCCGGGACTTCAAGGCGGGCCTCACAATCAGCAAACTATGGCAATCGCGGTATGCTTAAAAGAGGCTTGTTCGGCTAAATTCCGGACATACGCAAAAAATGTCGTAAAAAACGCGCAAGCGCTCGCGGACGAACTTAAAAAATATGGCCTTGAAATTATATCGGGCGGAACCGATAATCATTTACTTTTAGTTGATTTACGCCCATTTGGAATAAACGGCGAAGACGCTTCCGAATGTCTCAAGCAAGCCGGCATAATAGTAAATAAAAACGCAATCCCGAACGATCCTTTGCCGCCAAGGTTTGCATCGGGAATTAGACTGGGCACTCCTGCCATGACAACCCGGGGCATGGGAGTCCGCGAGATGCGACAATTTGCGGAGTGGATATTAAGCGCGCTCAAAGATCCCTCGCAAGGAAACTTGAAAAGCATAAACGCAAAGGTGCAAGCTCTATGCAAAAAATTCCCTCCTCCAGGATTTTAAGGTGTAAATTATGGCTATTATACTAGACGGCAAAAAAGTTTCTCAAAAAATTCTTGCGGATCTCGAATCCCAGGTCGCGGAAATTAACAAGCGCCTCGCGCCGAATAAACTTCATCTTGTTATTATAATGGTTGGCAGCCATCCCGCGTCAGAAGTGTTTATAAAGAGAAAGAAGGAAGCGGGAACTGCCATAGACATAAAGGTTGATATACGCAGATTTCCGGAAGATATCGCGACCAATAAACTGCGTAGCGCGGTCGCGGCAATAGCGAGAGACAAAACAGTGCACGGCATAGTAGTACAGCTTCCCCTGCCGGCGCATATAAACGAGCAAAAAATATTGGACGCAGTGCCTGCGGAAAAAGATGTGGATGTGCTTGGCTACAAAGCCGCGGGAAAATTTTACACGAATAACAGCGGGTTCGACGTCCTTCCTTCAACGCTCGCAGGTATATTGCGGCTTCTCCATGAATATGGCCTTGACGATTTTACCGGCAAAAATGTTGTGGTGGCCGGGGCGGGAAAACTCGTCGGTAAGCCCGCGGTAAATTATTTTATGCGAAAACAGGCATCGGCAAGCGCCTTTAATATAAGGAGCCGAACTTTGGATAAGGCAGGCGCGATAAAAATGGCCGATATTATAATCTCCGGAGCCGGAAGTGCGGGACTCATAACAGGAGACATGGTCAAGGACGGAGTAATTGTTGTTGATGCAGGAACCTCGAAGAATCCAAAAACAGGAAAATTAGTCGGCGATGTTGATTTTGAATCCGTTGAACCCAAAGCAAGCTATATCACCCCTGTCCCGGGAGGCGTGGGACCGATGACTGTGGCTATGATATTTTATAATCTCGTTCGTTTAACAAAACAACGCCTTAGGATTCAGCCAGGGGCTGATCCGCCTTTGGCGGAAAAATAAATATGACTGCCGATGACCCGATTATAATCGGGTCATTTTTTTCTTTAGTATTTCCGCGACCACTCGCGGATTGGCGCTTCCATTGCTTTCTTTCATAACTTGCCCTACTAAAAACTGCAATATATTTCCTTTGCCCGACTTGTACTCCAGAACTGCTTCTGTTTGCGAAAGAATAACTTTATCTATTATGGAGTTTAATTCTCCTTCATCGCTAACTTGTCCAAGTCCCTGCTCTTCCATAAGATTACTTGGATCTCCTCCAGTTCTCAACATCTGGGGAAGCAAATCCTTTGCGCCGCGGCTTGAAAGTTTGTTGGTGTGAATTAAAACAATAAATTCCGCAAAATTTTCAGGAGAAATCTTGCAATTAGATATGCGTGTCTTTGCATCCTCCATGAGCGGCCTTAAATCTGATGTTATATAATTTGCCGTAAGAATCATTAGTTCCTGCCGGACATCTTGTTTTTCCTTTTCGTGGTCAATAATTTTCTCCCATGAAATCAATTCGCTTATAACCCGTTCATAATAGTCCGCAAGATCTCTGTCGCGCACAAAAATTTCTGCAAGTTTAGGATCTATTTTGTATTCTCCTATAAATCTCTTGCGTTTTTTCTGCGGCAACTCCGGCAAACTTGAAACTTGAAACTTGAAACTTGAAACATTTATTGGCGGTATATCGGGTTCCGGAAAATATCTATAATCATGGGCTTCTTCTTTTAACCGCTGTGAAAATGTTTTTTGGTTGTTTTCGTCCCAACCTCTGGTTTCTTGCACAACCTTTTCGCCGCTGTCTAAAACTTCGCGCTGCCGTTTTATTTCATACGCGATGCTTCTTTCTACAACACGAAATGAATTTAAGTTTTTTAACTCAACCTTTGTGCCCAGTTTTTTCACGCCTTCCTGGGCTAGAGAAATATTCACCTCCACGCGCATTTGCCCTTTCTCCATGTTGGCGTCAGACGCTCCAAGATACCTTAGAATTAATTGGAGTTCTTCCGCGAATCTTTGCGCTTCCTCCCCAAACTTGATTTCCGGCTCTGTTACTAATTCCATTAAAGGTACTCCTGCTCTGTTAAAATCCACCAAGGAATAGTCCATACCTTCCGGATGCAGAAGGCGGCCGGCATCTTCTTCGAGATGAATACGTGTTATTCGAATTCTCTTACTCGGCGAAATATCAAGATATCCGCCCGTGCAAAACGGCTTATCGTACTGGCTAATCTGATAGCCCTTGGGCAAATCCGGATAAAAATAATTTTTCCGGTCAAACTTAGAAAATTCGGAAATCTTACAATTAAGAGCCTTGCCAACCTGAATTACTTTTTTTATTGCTTCTGTATTGGGCACAGGCAATGTCCCCGGATGTCCCATGCAAATTGGACAAATATTAATGTTCGGCCGTTTTTCTTCGGGATCATTGAGTGACTTACAAAACATTTTTGTTTTGGTATTTAACTCGGCATGAATCTCAAGGCCGATTGTAGGAATAAAGTTTACCATGTATCTATATATTAACAAAAATCCCCGCTTATTGCGAGGAATTTACTCTTAAATAATGTACCCCAGTTTCTTAAAGAAATAACGCCATGCTTCTTGTAGATTTAGATTTTGTAATTCTTCCCGGCTAAACCAACCGCCGCTCTTTGCTTCTTTTGGATCAGGAACGGGTTCACCGTCGGGGTCATTCATCCTGAAAACATGCCAATAATGACCCTCGCCTTTGCTACGCCAACAATTATCCCAAGGGATCATTTCTTCCAGAAGTAGTTCTGCGGGAATAGCTTTAAGGCCTATTTCCTCTTCAAATTCTATTGCTACCATTTCTTCTGGAGTTTCCCCTTCATCCAGATGCCCGGCCGGGCAAGCCCAGCCATGAGGCTCAAAACGTCGATCTATCAGATAAACCTTATTGTTTCTCTCCAGGATTCCGCCGACCGACTCGTTTGTGCATTTCTCCATATTGTTCACAATTACTTGAAGTGTGCGCCATTCTACAATAAATTTATTTTTTGAAAACGGAACAAATATATCATTGGAGTCAACTCCTATCACCCTTGGCTGGTGCGGATGAAATGGCTCTCTCTTCCGCCACTCATTGATTTCGTCCCGGCATATTCCAACAAATTCATGCGGCACTTGCACTCCGTAGAGCTTGCACACGCAAGCGTATCTCGTCATTTCCCTAAAATTTTTTTCCGGCTCGCTGGCATCTTTCTCGGACAATACGCAAATTACTTCGGGTAAAAATTTCCTTATTTCCACCTTAAGCCTCCTAAAATAATTTTAGTCATATGGACATGTGCATTCTTCGTTATGACATAAATCACACTCATTAAACATCCACTGCTGTTCTTTTAATGTCGCGGGGCGTGTGCTTGTTTTAGTAGGCAAGCTTATATCCTCCCAATTATGTAAAAGTGCTGCGGAGATATTATAATACTATTTTCTTTATATTTGTAAAGACCTTATCAATAGAAAGCTCACCGTTGATAACATGGATACTCGAATGAAGCTTCGCGAGTTTGTGGTAATTTTTGAGCACTTTTTCAAGAGTTTTTTCTTTCTCGTAAAGCTCGAGGTGCGCCCGGCTTTTTTTCATGCGCTTCATGCAAAAATCAGCGGAGACATCGAGTAATATAGTAACGTCCGGTTCAAGAAATGTTTCGTTCATAACAACAAGGCAATTCCATAGATTTGGATTTTCTGCCGCGCCATACGCGATTGTGGAAAAAGCATAGCGATCCGTGATAACAGTGTTGCCTTTTTTGAGTTGAGGAATAATCTCGTGCTCAAGGTGATGGGCTCTATCCGCGGTAAAGAGCGATTGAATTAAGAGCGGGCCGTGCAAAGGTCCGTGCTTCCAATTGCCTCGCAAAACTTCACGGATAAATCCCCCGAACAAACCGGTACTGGGCTCCTTGGTCATGTGTACAGGGGCGTATCGCTCTGGATTTTTTTTATGAAGTCTTTCTAAATACCGCGCAAGCTTTGATGCTTGTGTAGATTGTCCGGATCCGTCCGGCCCCTCAAGCGCGATAAATTTTCCGGGATATGGATTCTTAATCATAGTTACTTAATGATATCGTACTCCAATAAAACTGTCTCCTCCCCTAATTTTTGCATGGATTTTAGCTGGAGACGTTTTTCAAATTTTTTATTAAACAAACTCATGCCGGAACCAAAAACAACCGGCTCTATCGAAAGATACAGCTTATCTACCACTCCGGCCTCCATAAACATCGTATAAATAGTCGAGCCACCGCAAATTGCGACTTCGCTGTATCCCCTCGCCTCTAAATCCTTCAAAAGTTCCGCGGGCTGTTTCTGTGTTATCTCAACTCCAGTTATATCAAGATCTGGCTCGGCATACACTATGTTTAATCTATTGGGCAGAGGCCGGCCTATGGTTTTATAAGTATTATATCCAAGCACCACAACTCCGGCCTGACGAGTCCGCTTCGCAAAAAACTTTTTGTCTTCTTTGCTGGTCCAATCAGTTGATTTTTGATCAGTGCTCTCCGCGATTAGACCATCAGCAGTGAGAACTGCAATGATAGATGTTGTCATTTTCTTAGTTGTCATTGCGAGGCCTCCTCCGACTATAGTCGGAGGAGGCCGAATCAATCTATAAGCCGAAAGATTGCCGCGTCGCTCGCTGCGGCTCGCTCCTCGCAATGACGGATGGGTGGATACTTTTACGCCAAAGTCAGCACCTAGAAGCTAATTAAACTGCCATTGGCGCTTTAATACCCGGATGGCACTTGTAATCTACTAACTCAATATCATCCATTGTAAAATCGTTGATATCTTTTATCGCGGGATTCAAGCGAATTTTTGCCAATGGATACGGCTTGCGAGACATCTGCTCTTTTACCTGATCAAAATGATTATGATAAATATGCGCGTCCCCAAGCGTATGCACAAATTCTCCGGGCTCAAGGCCGGTAACTTGGGCAACCATGTGCAACATCAAAGACTCCGAGGCGATGTTGAAAGGTACCCCGAGGAACATATCACAGCTTCTCTGGTACATCTGCATAGACAACTTTCCATCTGCCACAAAAAACTGAAAAAAGGCATGGCAAGGCGGCAAGGCCATCTCGCCCAATTCTCCCGGATTCCATGCCATCACTATGATTCTCCTATCCGTGGGGTTGTTTTTTATCGTGTCGATTGCCTTCTGAAGCTGATCTACTTCTCGTCCGTCGGGAGCCTTCCACCTTCGCCACTGCACACCATATATTCTTCCTAAGTCTCCCTCAAATTTTGCCTTTGGCTTCCAATAGTCCGCTTCGGCATTTTGATCCCAGATATGGCATCCTAACTTTTGAAGTTCTTTTACATCGGAGCTTCCGCTTATAAACCATAAAAGCTCTGCCTTTACGGCATTGAACGCGAGTTTCTTTGTCGTCATCGCGGGAAAGCCGTCCTTCATATTATAGCGAAATTGCATGCCGAAAACTCCTCGCGTATCAATCCCCGTACGTGTCGGCTTATCCACTCCATTTTCCATTATATATTTTAAAGCATCAAGATATTGTTTCATTTTCTAGATTCTTAGCTTCTTAGCTTCTTAGGCTTTAGGGGGAAACCTAACGCCTAAGGCCTAGGAAGCTAGAAAGCTACTCTCGTTATAATATCTACCTAATATTCCCAGTATGTTAACTTCCGGAATCTTGCGAAGTTTTATACTGCCTTCTACTGCAAGCTCCCTTGACATCTTATATCTTGGTTTGTAACTTTTATACTCACCTTCGTAAACTACTTCTGCCACGCCCGCGGAAATAATAACTTTCATGCAATCTACGCATGGCAAATACGGAGTATAGAGTGTTGCTCCTGCAATAATTCCGGAATTCTGGAGAACCGCGTTATGCTCCGAATGAACTACTCTTCTACAGGAACTTCCCTCTCCTTCAATCAATAAACATCCAGCCTCCGTGCAGTGAGGATATCCCGGAGGAGATCCGTTAAAGCCGGATGATATAATGCGCCGATTTTTTACTATTACTGTGCCAACATGTAACTTGGGGCATGTGGCCATAGTTGCCACAAGCTTTGCCGCCATCATGAAATATTCATCCCAGGAGGGACGGGGGGACACGCTCTCTTGAATTCGCGATTCGTTAATATTCGTCAAGTATTCGCGTTGATTCGTCGTTCCCGAGCTACCGAATCCTCTCGCGCCCCTTTCGGTTTCATCGCTAATATCCCCTTCTTCTATTTCAAAACTGGATACCGGCTTTATAACAAGTTGCGCTACTTTAGATCCTTTTTCGGCTAAATAATAATTTTTCCCCAGATTTGTCAGCACAACAAGCAGTTCGCCTCTGTAATTTGCGTCAATGACTCCAGCCATAGTTTTTAAATGATGTTTTGTCGCAATGCCGGATTTATCCCACACAAATCCCGCGAAACCCCTCGGTATAGCGAGCTTAAGCCCTGTCCGTACAGAAACTTTCTCTCCTGGCGGAATAGCAATATCCTCTAACGAAAAAAGATCCATCCCGGCGTCGCCGTCGTAAGCATAAGACGGCAACACTGCGGATGGGTCAATTTTTTGGACTAATAGTTTCATTTGAGTCTTTACATTCTTGCAGATAATGCAAAATCTGAAAAGACCCCCTTGTGGATAAATCTATTCCACGCTTATCCCCATGCTTCTCGCTGTCCCCTCGATAATCTTTACCGCTTGATCAACGTTGTAAGCATTTAAGTCTGGGAGTTTTGTTTCCGCGATTTCTCGAATTTGAGTTTTTGTAACCTTGCCCACCTTAAGAGTTAGTGGGTTTCCCGAACCTTTTTCTATTTTGGCGGCTTTTCTTAAAAGATCAGACGCGGGCGGGGTTTTCATCTTGAAAGTATACGTGCGGTCTTCGTACACGTAAATCTCTACCGGAATAATATTTCCAGATTTTTCTTTGCTTGCGGCATTAAATTTGGCGCAAAAATCCTGAATGTTAAGACCGTGTTGGCCAAGCGCAGGGCCAATCGGCGGCGCGGGGTTTGCGAGACCAGCCGGGATCTGAAGTTTTATAATTGTCTTTAGTGCCTTTGCCATGTTCTAGCTTCTTAGCTTCTTAGCTTCTTAGGCTTTAGGGAGAAACCTAACGCCTAGAGCCTAGGAAGCTAGAAAGCTCGTCAAATTTTTTTTATCTGTAAATAATCCAATTCAACAGGAGTTTCTCTTCCAAACATGGAAACAAGCACGGTAACCTTTCCTCTGTCCTCGTCTATTGCAGAAACTTTTCCGTCAAAATCCTTGAATGGACCGTCTGATACTTTTACTGGATCGCCAATCGCAACTTCTATCTTATAAGTCGGTTCGTCAACGCCCATTCGCTTCTGAAGTATTTCTATCTCTTTTGCGGAAACCGGCACTGGAGTTGTCCCTGAACCCACAAAACCAGTAACGCGCGGAGTATTCCTAACCACATACCATGAGTCGTCAGTTACGACCATCTCTACCAACACATACCCGGGATAAATTTTTTCCTCCACAACATGACGTTTTCCGCTTTTTATTTTAATCTTTTTCTCCTTTGGCACAAGTACGTTAAAAATCTTGTCTTCCATGCCCAAGGATTCTATTCTCTGCTTAAGATTTTGCGCTACAGCGTCTTCGTATCCCGAATATGTATGCAGAACATACCAGCTTCTCCCTTGTTTTATTTGTTGTCTCGCCATGTTCTAGCTTATTAGCTTCCTAGCTTCTTAGGCTTTAGGGAAAAAACCTAACGCCTAGAGCCTAGGAAGCTAGAAAGCTAACCTAAATCTTAGTTAATATAAACTGAAATATAAAATCCAACGCGCCTAAATATATTGCCACAGATAAAGAAAACACAATAATTATTATGGTGTGCCTTAAAACTTCCCGCCGTGTAAGCCAGTTTACTTTCTTCATCTCAAGACGCACTTCCTTAAGAAACGACATTATTTTTTGCAAAAATTTCATTTCTTAAAAATAGCCCCGCGGGCTATCTATATCGTATTATAGTTAAGCTAATTTATATGTCAAGGTTTTGAACGGTTTTTGCGTGAGTTTGAATTCTACTCCCTCCCCTCAAAAAATTTTCAATACACAGGTCAGACCTGTGTAGGTACACAGGTCTGACCTGTGTATTCCTGTGTATTGCTATCCACCCCGTGCTTTATCGCACAGGGTTGCAAGCATCTAGACATTTGGGTTTTAGCGCCCGAGGGGAAGACACAGTTTCCCCAGTTATCCAGTAATATTTTTTATACTCCTATATGTCAAGGTTTTGGACGGTTTTCGCGTGAGTCTGGATAAAACGTTTTCGCGGGGCGACTTCCGCGCCCATTAAGATATCGAAAATTTTATCGGCTTCTTTGGCGTCTTCTATGTTAACTTGTTTTAATACGCGATTTTCCGGATTCATGGTAGTGGCCCAAAGTTCTCCGGGGTTCATTTCCCCAAGCCCCTTATACCGTTGTATGTTTACACCCTTAATTTTGCCGTCCTCGGAAACTTCGATTGAATCGGTCTCGTCTCCTGAATCTGTTTCAGCAACCCCTTCCTTCACGGCCTTACTCTTTTTAGTCTTTGAGGTTACGCTAGCAGGCGCCTTTTTTTTCATTTCTTCAACAACTAAATCTTTTCCTTCGTCAGTATAAGCGTATTCTACAGCCCGGCCCATCTGAATTTTATAAAGCGGAGGCTGAGCAATATAAAGATAACCATTTTGTATGATAACCGGAAAATATCTGTAAAATAAGGTCAATAATAAAGTTCTGATATGCGAGCCGTCTACATCCGCGTCTGTAGCAATAATAATTCTGTGATACCGGAGTTTGTTTACATTAAATTCATCGGCAATAGCCGCGCCTAGGGCTATTACCAGGGCTTTTATTTCTTTGGACGCTAGCATTTTATCAAGCCGCGCCCGTTCAACATTCAAAATTTTTCCGCGCAAAGGAAGTATAGCTTGATATCTTCGATCTCGTCCTTGTTTCGAGCTGCCTCCTGCGGAATCTCCTTCGACAATAAAAATTTCCGACTCGGCCGGATCTCTTGATGAGCAATCCGCGAGCTTCCCCGGGAGAGTGAATCCTTCAAGCGCGCCTTTTCTTATGATAGTCTCTCGCGCAGCTTTTGCGGCTTTTCGAGCGCGAGCTGAAAGAGTGCACTTACCGACTATTTCTTTGGCGTCTTGCGGATTTTTTTCCAGAAACTCCTGCAAAAATTCGGAAACTACCGCCTCAACCGCGGTACGCGCCTCTGTGTTTCCGAGCTTTGCTTTTGTCTGGCCCTCGAATTGCGGCTCTCGCAATTTAACGGAAACCACCGCGGTCAGGCCTTCGCGAACATCATCGCCTGTAAGCGCTTCATCTTCTTTGAGAAGATTACTCTTTCTTCCGAATTCATTAAGAACACGGGTAAGCGCGGTTCTAAAACCCGTGATGTGCGTGCCGCCTTCCTGCGTATGGATATTATTCGCGAAACTAAGCTCAATACCCTGCATATCGTCAGTGTATTGAAACGCTACATCAACCTGAATATCGCCATGTTCCTTGCTGGCGCAAAAAATATTTCTATGCTCCGGCTTCTCGTCGCGATTTAAGTAATCAACAAAGGAAGGAATTCCTCCTTCAAAATAAAACTGGTAAGACTTCTTACTCTCCTCGCGTTCATCTATTAGTCTTATGCGCACTTTTCCAGTGAGATATGCCTGCTGACGAACGTGCGAAAGGATTGTATTCCAGCTGAATTTTATCTCGCTAAAGATTTTCGGATCAGGCTCAAATGTCACTGAAGTTCCCGAAACTCCCGCGGGGCACTTCCCCACCTTTCGTACGAGTTTTTTAGGCATCCCCCGTTCGTATTCTTGCGCGTATAAAGCTCCCTCCCTGCACACTTCTGCCTTAAGGTATGTAGATAGGGCGTTTACCACGGAAACTCCCACCCCGTGAAGTCCTCCGGCGATTTTGTAAGACTCGCCTCCGAATTTTCCCCCGGCATGCAGCGTTGTCATCACTGTCTCCAGGGCCGATTTTTTTGTCTGGGCATGTTTCTCTACGGGTATACCTCGCCCGTTATCAGTTACATTTATCCGATTATTCGGTAAAAGAGTAATTATAATCTCATTCGCGTAACCAGCCATGGCCTCGTCTAAAGAATTATCAACAACCTCCCAGATCAAATGGTGCAAACCCTCAACGCCGGTTGAACCGATATACATCCCGGGCCTTTTTCGAACAGGATCAAGCCCCTCTAAGACATAAATGTCTTTGGCGGTGTAACTCGCAATTTTTTTATTTTTTGCATCTTTGGCCATATACAAATTATACCTTCTTATCAAAGCCCAGAGAATATTGACAAAAACATAATTAGGGGTCTTATTTTTATCACATTTATCTCACCTCCCACCTCTTCTCTTCTAAAACTTTAGTGATTTTGACCATTATCTCATCCACTTCTTGGGATTTTAGAGTACGTTCGTCTGACTGAAATAACAAATGAAACGCGAGGTTTTTTTTATCATCAGGTAGGTTTTCCCCTTCGTACATATCAAATAAATCCATATCGCGAAGTAGGGGGCCGCCGACGGTTTCAATTGTATTTAATACTTCCTCAACCATTATTTTGCGCGGAACCAGCAAAGCGATATCGCGCACGACTTCGGGATACTTAGATGGCTTTTGATAAATATGCTCGTCTTTAGCGGCATCTGATATTTTATAAAAACTAAATTCCGCGCAATATACCCTCGTTTTTATGCCAAATTTTGAAAGTAAAGCGGGGTGTACTTCGCCCATAAAACCCGCGAAATTTTTGTTAATAAATATGCTAGTTCTTCGGCCCGGATGAAGAAGAAACGTATGGCCTCTCTTGTCATCTTCGGGTAAAACTGGATCGTAATAAAAATCAGTTATGCCTAGTTTTTTTATAAATCCATCAATATAGCCCTTTATTTCATAAAATCCCCAGGAAGTTTCCGTGTTTTTTGAGTCAGTTAGCGCCATAATAATATTTTCTCTTTCGGCATTATCCACGAAAATTTTCCCTACTTCAAAAATTTTAATATTCTCAAAATATTTATAATTGCTTTCTATATTTTTTAAAATTCCAGGCAATAATAATGGCCGTAAGTAACGAAATTCATCGCTTATGGGATTGGCGAGCTCTGGGACCGACAATTGACAATTGACAATTGACAATTGATTTCCTCCTATAAACGAGTAGTTATATACTTCGCTAAAGCCGAATCCGGCTAATATTTGCCGCGCCGTAGAACGCCAAAAGATATGCTCGTTGCGGACGGGGATCTTTAAAATTCCTTGCGGCGGATCCGGTTTAATATTTTCATAGCCATATATTCTGCCGATTTCCTCTACGAGGTCTTCCTGAATATTTATGTCCAATCTGTAAGACGGGATCATGAAGCTTGAAGCTTGAAGCTTGAAGCTTAGACTACTTAAAATACCTTCTATTTCTTTGCGGGACAATTTCGTTCCCAATAAATTATTGGCATAATCTATATCAAGTTTAATTTTTTTCGGCTTTGCCGGATCGGGATAAATATCTATTTTTTGGATTATGCTCGCTTCTGAATTTGACGCTTCTAATATTTCGGCTGCGCGCTCCAGTGCGTATGGCGGCAATTCTGGATCAAAACCATGCATATATCTTATGGACGCGTCTGTGCGTATATTTAATTCCTGCGATGTTCTGCGAATATGCGTGGGGTCAAAAATCGCGGCCTGAAAAACTATTTTTTTAGTATTTTTATCAATTTGCGTGTTCGCGCCGCCTTTTATTCCGGCAAGATCTATTATGCGCTCTGAATCTTCTATAATAATAGAATCCGCGCCCAAATTATGCGTCGCGCCGTCAAGCGTCTTCAGGCTTTCTCCGGTCCGAGACATTCTAATCTTCATCGCACCGCCTCTTATCTTGTCAAAATCAAAGGCATGCAGTGGCTGGCCCAGTTCCCACATAATGTAATTAGTTATATCCACAACATTATTTATTGCTTTCTGACCCATAGATTCTAACCTCTCTTTTATCCAATCCGGCGACTCCTTGATCTCTATGCCTTCTATTACGTAGGCACTATATCTTGGACATAAAGCACTATCAACTTTTACTTGCAATAATTCTTCTGTGTTTGAAAATTTTTTATTTGAAAATTTATTGAAAATTGAAAATTGAAAATTGAAAATTTTCGTGAGTGCTCCTATCTCTCTCGCAATTCCCAAATGGCTAAGACAGTCACTCGCCCTATTCGGCAAAATATCTATATCTAATATATAATCGTTGCCTCTCTTTGAGACTTCTTCTACTTCAAAACTATGCATCGTTAAAATCTCTGCCAGTTTTACTGGTTCTGGCAGTTTTTTGACTTGGCCCTCCGAAGCTTTACGCGAAGGGGGCTCAAAAAATGATTGTAGCCAGTTATAGCTATATTTCATATTTGAACGCACAGGGGTTTTGGTATTGATATCTCGCGGATTTGAGCCCCGACCGTAGTCGGGGCGAACCTCGCAGCCCCGCAGCAGCGGGGCGAGAATGAGCGAATATCAATACCGAAACCCCTGTGCTAAAATTGTTTCAAGAACCTTAAGTCTCCCGAATAAAACAATCTTATATCATCAACCCCG
>Ga0209399_10000941_pt1 | contig 15870 bp, 14 predicted proteins | sample OV2TP3_FD_184130 | JGI IMG/M metagenome (GOLD analysis project Ga0209399, IMG submission 184130) | Hot spring microbial communities from Beatty, Nevada to study Microbial Dark Matter (Phase II) - OV2 TP3 (SPAdes) (version 3) | ecosystem: Environmental > Aquatic > Thermal springs > Hot (42-90C) ... | reverse complement strand
CGGCACCGACGTCGCGATCTACGCGGTCTACCCGCACCGGCGCTACCTGCCGGCGAAGACGCGGGTGTTCATCGATTTCCTCGCCGACTCGTTCGGTCCGGAGCCCTATTGGGACCAGCCGGCGAAGGAGCGAACCCGGGAGCGCGCCGCGGTCTAATATTCGGGAGCTGCCAAACCAGGAGGCTTGCCGATGAACGCACCGGTGGACGCGAGCGCCCTCGCCAGGGTTTCGCTGGACGACAAGTACGCCCTCGAGCGCGGGCGCGTGTTCATGACCGGCATCCAGGCGATCATCCGCCTCGCCCTGCTGCAGCGCGAGCGCGACGCGCGCGCCGGGCTCAACACCGCCGGGTTCGTTTCGGGCTATCGGGGCTCGCCGCTCGGCGGTCTCGACCAGTCGCTGTGGCGCGCGAAAAAGCACCTCGAAGCGCACCACGTCGTGTTCCAGCCGGGGGTGAACGAAGACCTCGCCGCGACCGCGATCTGGGGCACGCAGCAGGTCGGCATGTTCCCGGGCGCGAGATACGACGGCGTGTTCTCGATGTGGTACGGCAAGGGGCCGGGCGTGGACCGTTGCGGCGACGTGTTCAAGCACGCCAACGCCGCGGGCACCTCGAAGCACGGGGGGGTGCTGGTGCTCGCGGGGGACGACCACGGCGCGAAGTCCTCGACGCTCCCCCACCAGAGCGAGCACATCTTCAAGGCCTGCCTGATCCCGGTGCTGAACCCGGCCAACGTGCAGGATTACCTCGACCTCGGCCTGCACGGCTTCGCGATGAGCCGCTATTCGGGCTGCTGGATCGCGTTCAAGTGCGTCACCGACGTGGTCGAGTCCGGCGCCTCGGTGATGGTCGACCCCGGGCGCGCGCAGGTCCGCCTCCCGGAGAGCTTCCCGCTGCCGCCCGACGGCCTCAACATCCGCTGGCCGGACGGCATCCTCGAGCAGGAGGCGCGCATGCTCGACTGGAAGGTCTATGCCGCGCTCGCCTACGTGCGCGCCAACGGGCTGGACCGGGTGATCTGGGATTCGCCGCGCGCGCGTCTGGGCATCGTCACCACGGGCAAGAGCTACGGCGACACCATGCAGGCGCTCGCCGACCTCGGCATCGACGCGGCGGTGGCGCGCGACATCGGGCTGCGCGTCTACAAGGTGGCGATGTCCTGGCCGCTCGAGCCGCAGGGCGCGCGCCGCTTCGCGCAGGGGCTGGAGGAGATCTTCGTCATCGAGGAGAAGCGCCAGCTGATCGAGTACCAGATCAAGGAGGAGCTCTACGCCTGGAAGGAGGGGGCGCGCGCGCCGCGCGTGGTCGGCAAGTTCGACGACAACGGCGAGTGGAGCCGCGCCGAGGGGCAGCCCGCGGGACGCTGGCTGCTGCCGGCGCACTACGAGCACTCGCCGGCGATGGTGGCGCGCGCGATCGCGGACCGCCTCGCGCGGCTGAACATGACCGCGTCGCTCGGAACGCAGTTCAAGGAGCGGCTCGCGTTTCTCGACTTCAAGGAAAAAGCGCTCGCCAGGCCGCGCGTCACCGCCGTGCGCGAGCCCTACTTCTGCTCGGGCTGCCCGCACAACACCTCGACGCGCGTGCCGGAGGGGAGCCGTGCCACCGCCGGCATCGGCTGCCACTTCATGGCGGTGTGGATGAACCGCAACACCGCGACCTTCACCCACATGGGCGCCGAGGGCGCGCCCTGGATCGGCCAGGCGCCCTTCACCGACGAGAAGCACCTCTTCGCCAACCTCGGCGACGGCACCTACTACCACTCCGGGCTGCTCGCGATCCGCGCCGCGGTCGCGGCGAAGGTCAGCATGACCTACAAGATCCTCTACAACGACGCGGTCGCCATGACCGGCGGCCAGCACCACGACGGGCCCCTGGACCCGGCCCTCATCTCGCGCCAGATCGCCGCCGAGGGCGTGCGGCCCATCGTCGTCGTGACCGACGAGCCGGCGAAGTATCCCGCCGGCACGGGCTGGGCCGAGGGCGTCACCGTGCGCCACCGCGACGAGCTCGACGCCGTGCAGCGCGAGCTGCGCGAGATAAACGGGGTGTCGGCGATCATCTACGACCAGACCTGCGCCTCGGAGAAGCGCCGCCGGCGCAAGAGGAACGAGTACCCCGATCCCCCGGTGCGCGCCTTCATCAACGAGATGGTGTGCGAGGGCTGCGGGGACTGCAGCGCGAAATCGAACTGCCTGTCGGTCGAGCCGCTCGAGACCGAGTTCGGCCGCAAGCGCCGCATCAACCAGTCCTCGTGCAACAAGGACTACTCCTGCGTCAACGGCTTCTGCCCGAGCTTCGTCACCGTGGAGGGCGGGCGGCTGCGCAAGGGGCGCGCGGCGGCGCTGGCGGACCCGGCCGCCGCGCAGGTCGCGGACGCCTTTCCCGCGCTCGCCGAGCCCGCGCTGCCGGCGCTCGACGCGCCCTGGGGCGCTCTGGTGACCGGAATCGGCGGCACCGGCGTCATCACCGTGGGGCAGATCATGGCCATGGCGGCGCACCTCGAGGGCAAGGGCGTGTCGGTGCTCGACATGTCGGGCCTGGCGCAGAAGTACGGCGCGGTGATGTCGCACGTGAAGATCGCCGCGGCGCCCGAGGCGCTGCACGCGGCGCGCCTGGCCACCGGCGAGGCGAGCCTCGTGATCGGCTGCGACCTGGTGGTGACGGCAGGTAGCGAGGCGCTCGACAAGATGGCCGCGGGGCGCACGCGCGCCGCGGTCAACGCGAGCGTCACGCCGACCGCCGAATTCGTGCGCAACCCGGACTGGCGTCTGCCCGGGAGCGACCTCGCGCGCGACATCGCCGAGGCCTGCGGCGAGGGCAACGCCGAGTTCGTGGCCGCCACCGAGCTCGCGAGCGGGCTGCTGGGCGACGCGATCGCCGCCAACATGTTCATGCTGGGGTACTGCTGGCAGAAGGGCTGGGTGCCGCTCTCGCGCGAGTCCCTCGAGCGCGCGATCGAGCTGAACGGCGTGGCGGTGGACTTCAACCGCAGGGCCTTCGTCTGGGGCCGGCGCGCGGCGGTGGATCTCGAGCGCGTGCGCCGCATCGCGACCCCGGCCGAAGTGATTCCGCTCGCGCAGCGCCTCTCGCGCACGCTCGAGGAGATCGTGGAGCGCCGCGTCAGGCTCCTCACCGGATACCAGGACGCCGGCTACGGCGCGCGCTACCGGGCGCTCGTCGAGCGCGTGCGCGGGGCCGAAGCCGAGCGCGTCGGCGGAACCCGGCTGGCGGAGGCCGTGGCGCGGGCCTACGCGAAGCTCCTCGCCTACAAGGACGAGTACGAGGTGGCGCGGCTCTACGCCGAGGGCGAGTTCCTGAAGGAGCTCGCGGCGGGCTTCGAGGGCGACTACCGGCTGGTCTTTCACCTCGCCCCGCCGCTGCTCGCGCGGCCCGACCCGCGCACCGGGGAGCCGAGGAAAATGCGCTTCGGCCCCTGGATGATGGGCGCGTTCCGGCTGCTGGCGAAGCTCAAGGGCCTGCGCGGCACCTGGCTCGACGTCTTCGGCCGGACCGAGGAGCGCCGCGCCGAGCGCGCGCTGATCGCGGAGTACGAGCGCACCGTGGAGCAGCTGCTCGCGGGGCTCACGCGCGAGAACCACGCGCTCGCCGCCGAGATCGCCGCGCTGCCGGAGGACATCCGCGGCTTCGGGCACATCAAGGCCAAGGGCATCGAGCGCGCGCGGGTCAGGCGCGAGGAGCTGATGCGCAAGTTCGCTTCTGCCTCCGGGCAACGTGCGGCGGCCTAGAAAACGTGGTCTGACCCTGCTTCTTGCGGCGGCCTGCTTTGCCGCGGCCGGCGAGGCGCAGGAGGCACGCACGCTCGAGCTGCCCGACGGCGAGCGCGTCAGCTACACCCTGCGCGTTCACCCCGCAGACGCGCACCTGCTCGATGCCGCGGCGACGCTCCCCCCGGCGAGCCCGCTGCAAGCCGCGAAGCTGCTCAACCGCCACCTCCTGGCAGGCAACATCGAGGAGGCAGCGCTGCTCTCCAACGCGCCCCGGCGCCGCTTCGAGGTGTTCCGCGAGTACCGCGACGCGGTCGGCGAAGACGAGTTCAAGCGCGTCTTCGGGCGCTACTTCTATCCCGAGAACCGGCTGCTCGCCGAGATCGCGATCGGGCGCCACCGCCTGCTCATCTGGGAGCTCAAGGACGCCGGCGCGGGCGCGCCGCATGTCGCGGGCCAGTATTTCGTCGAGGTCGAGGGCCGCTACTTCATGGACGACGTGCCGAGCGCGACGCGCTCGCAGCTGCGGCAGGTGCTGGAGGCCTGGCGCAGCGGCGCAGCGCGCCCCTGACGGGCGGTGCTAGCGAAGGAACGCGAGCCCGAGCCTCACCAGAACGTAGGCGCCGCCGAGGAGCAGCAGCCAGCCGACGAGTTTCGGCCGGCGCTGCACGAACCGGTCGGGCTGCAGGTGCATCGCATCGAGCGGCCGCACCACCCCGGGCGCCGAGACGCGCCGCCCGCCCCACAGCTCGAGCGTGCGCAGCAGGCCGGGGCGCACGAGCAGCGCCGCGCCCGCCGCGAGCAGGACCGCGTTGGCGCCGAGCAGCAGCAGGTACGAGCTCTGCACGATCCACTCCAGCACCACCGGCCGTGCGAGACCGCGGAAGGCGTGCACCAGGGAAGGCGCGTGGTAGCGCGCGAGCAGCACGTAGAGCGCGTACCCCGCGCACGCGAGCAGCGCCGCGCCGATCCAGCGGCTGTGGCGGTAGAGGTCGAGCTTCGCATCGCGCGGGATGTCGAGCGGCCGCAGCAAGCCCTCCGGCGAGACCACGCGTCCCATGCGCTCGCTCAGCCGGAACACGCGCGCGCTGTCGAGGATGAGCAAGGCGCCGAACACCAGGCCGAGCACGCCGCCCGCGACGGCGAGCACCACGGTGGTCTGCAGGATCGCGTCGCCGAGGATCTTGGTTACCGTCTGCATGGCGCCTCCGTCGCGTCTCGCCCCTCAGGCCTTCAGGCTGAAGGGCGTGAAGCTGGTATGCCGGTCGTAGTGGTCCTCGTGCTCCGCGCGCTTCAGGAACCCGACCACCTGGTAGGTCAGCGGCGTGAACACGACCTCGACCGCGGTCTTGGCCGCGAACTGCGCGAGCATCACCGCCGGCAGCCGATCGTCCGGGATGATACCCGCGCCGTAGAAGGCGAGCGGATAGAACAGCGCCGAGTCGACCGCCTCGCCCGCCACGGTCGAGCCGATGGTGCGCGTCCAGAGCCAGCGGCCCGCGGTCATGAGCTTCATCTTCGCGAGCACGAAGGAATTCACGAACTCGCCGCAGAAGTACGCCAGCATGGAGGCGGCGACGATGCGCCAGGTGTTGCCGAACGCGATCTCGTAGGCCGCCTGGTGCGTCCAGAAGGGCGCCGGCGGCAGCGCCACCACCACGGTGGCCATGAACGAGGCGAACCCGAGCCCCGCGAACCCCGCCCAGATGACGCGGCGCGCCCGCGCGTAGCCGTAGACCTCGGTGAGGATGTCGCCGAACACGTACGAGATCGGGAAGAACAGCGCGCCGGCGCCGAAGGCGAACGCGCCCACGAGCGGCAGCTCCACGGAGGAGATCTTCGCCGGCCCGATCAGGTTCGAGCAGATGAGCACGGTGACGAACGCCGCCATGACGAACTCGTAGTAGCGGAAGGTCTTCGTCGTGCTCATGATGCGGCGTGTGGCCGGCGTGCATAATAACCGAATGGTTTCGCGCGACGCGGCGCTCGCCTTCAGCCTCACCCGCCCGCCGCCGGGCTTCATCGACGATCCCTATCCCTGGTACGCGGCGCTGCGCGGCCACGACCCGGTGCATCCGCTCGAGGGCGGCGGGATGTTCCTGTCGCGCTACGACGATGCGCTCGCGGTGTACCGCGATGCCACGCGCGCGAGCTCGGACAAGAAGGTCGAGTTCCTGCCGAAGTTCGGCCGCACGCCGCTCTACGAGCACCACACCACGAGCCTCGTGTTCAACGACCCGCCGCTGCACACGCGCGTGCGCCGCATCATCATGGGCGCGCTCAACCAGCGCGCCATCGCACGCATGGAGGCGGACGTGCTGCGCCTCATCGAGCGGCTGCTCGAGCGCATGGCCGAGCTGCGCGAGCTCGACTTCATCGAGGCGTTTGCCGCCCGGATCCCGGTCGAGGTGATCGGCAACCTGCTACAGGTGCCGCACGCCGAGCGTGCGCCGCTGCGGGGCTGGTCGCTCGCGATCCTCTCGGGCCTCGAGCCCGCGCCCTCCCCCGAGGCGCTCGAGCGGGGCAACCGGGCGGTCTCCGACTTCGTCGCCTACCTGAGGACGCTCATCGAGGCGCGGCGGCGCCGCCCCGGCGACCGCGAGAGCGACGTCCTCACGCGCCTGATCCAGGGGGAGCAGGACGGCGAGCGGCTCACCGAGACCGAGCTGCACCACCAGTGCATCTTCCTGCTGAACGCCGGGCACGAGACCACCACCAACCTCATCGGCAACGGCATGTGGCTGCTGCTGCGCCATCCGGCGGAGCTCGAGCGGCTGCGCGCCGACCCGGCGCTGGTCCCGTCCGCGATCGAGGAGATGCTGCGCTACGAGGGGCCGATCCAGCTCAACAACCGGCGCCTTGTCGCGCCGATGGTGCTCGGCGCCGCCGAGCTGCCGAGCGGGACCTCGATCACCATCGGCATCGGCGCGGTCAACCGCGACCCGGCGCAGTTTTCCGACCCCGAGCGCTTCGACGTCGGCCGCAGGCCCAATCGCCACGTCGCCTTCGGCCAGGGCGATCACGCCTGCGCCGGCATGAACGTCGCGCGCCTGGAGGGGCGCATCGCTTTCGCGCGGCTGCTCGCGCGCTTCGCGGCGATCGAGGCGGCGGGCGAACCGGTGCGCGACCGGCGCATCCGCTTCCGCGGCTTTCGCACGCTGCCGGTCCGCGTGCGACCGGCGTAGCATTGCGCGCATGAAGAGCGAGCTGCGGGGCGACTACAGCCGCGCGGGCCCGGACTGCGCGGTCGAGCAGGACTGGTCGCGCTACACGGCGGAGCAGCACGCCCTGTTCCGGCGCTTATTCGCGCGCCAGGCGAAGCTCGTGCCGCGCTACGCCTGCCCGGAATGGATCCGCGCCGTCGAGGGACTCGATGCCGCCGCCATTCCGCGCTTCGACGCAGTGTCCAGGAAGCTCCGGGCGGCGACCGGCTGGGAGATCGTGGCGGTGCCGGGCCTGATTCCCGACGAGGCCTTCTTCACGCACCTCGCGAGCCGGCGCTTCCCGGTGACCGTGTGGCTGCGCTCACCCGAGGAGTTCGACTACATCGTGGAGCCGGACGTGTTCCACGACTTCTTCGGTCACGTGCCGCTGCTCTTCGATCGCGTCTACGCCGATCACCTGCACGAGTACGGCAAGGGGGGTCTCAAGGCGATGCGCCTGGACGCGGTGCCGATGCTCGCGCGCCTGTACTGGTACACGATCGAGTTCGGGCTCATGCGCACGCCGCAGGGCGTGCGCGCTTACGGCGCGGGGCTGCTCTCCTCGGGCGGCGAGCTCGCCTATTGCGTCGAGGACCCCGCGCCGCGGCGCCTCGACTTCGGCCTGGAGCGCATCCTGCGCACCAGCTACCGCATCGACCGCTTCCAGACGACCTACTTCGTCATCGATTCGTTCGCGCACCTGATGCGCGAAACGGCCCCGGATTTCACCCCGATCTATGCCAGGCTGCGCGACATGCCCGTGCTCGAGCCGTGAATCCCGTCGCGCAGCGCCGCGCGCGATTGCAGCGCGCCCCCGATCGGGCTTGAGGAGAGACCGCATGCATACGCGAGGGGTTGACCATCTGGCCGTGGTGAGCGACGACATGCCGGCGGCGCTCGACTTCTACACGCGCGTCATGGGATTTCGCCTGGTGCACGCGCGCCGCGTGCCCTTCGAACAGGACCGCTGGCAGCCGCCCTACGACAAGCTGCGGCACTACTTCTTCGACATGGGGAACGACTCGCTGTTCGCCGTGTTCGAGTACCCCAAGGGCCTGCCGAAGCAGGTGCGCGATCACGTCGGGGGCATGCAGCACGTCGCTTTCCACGTGCCGCCGGAGAAATTCGACGCCATGGTGGAGCACGTGCGCGCCTGCGGCGTGCACGTCGTGGGGCCGGTGCCCCTCGGCGGGCGCTTCTGGTCGGCGTACTTCCTCGACCCGTTCGGCGTGCGCCTGGAGCTCGCCACCGACCGCTCGGGCGAGCGGCGCGGCGTGGTCGAATCGGTGCTGCAGACCGAGGCCGAGGCGCGCGCCGAGCTGGAAACGCTTTTTTCCGATCCCGGCGAGGTGCGGAAATGGCTCGACCGGATGCCGCTCAGGCGCGAGGGAACACGCGTAACAGATTGACACCCGCCGCCGATGGCGCTGCGGCTGTGAGCCGCACGCCCGGCAGAGTAAACTCGAGCCATGGACCGGGACGCCATCCGCGCGTTCGTCGCACGAGACCGCGACCGCGTCGCCGCGCTCAAGCGCCGCCACCACGCCGGGCGCAATCGGGCGACGCGCGGACGCTCGGGCCTCGAGGCCGGGCGCGCGCTGCGGGAGTACGCGCGCAGGGTCAGGCCGGACTGGCCGACGGCGCGGGACCGGGACGCGGATTTCGCGCAGCACGTGGCGCTCAAGCGGCTCCTCGACCGCGCCGCGCGTGCGTTCGCCGCTCGCTGACGCGCTCGCGGCGCTCGCCCGGGCCCTGAAGAAGCTCGGCGCGCCCTGGTACCTCTTCGGGGCGCAGGCAGCGCTGCTCTACGGCGCGGCGAGACTCACCGCCGACGTCGACGTCACGGTTCAGTTGCGCCGGCGGACCAGCGCCGAGCTGGTCGGGGCGCTCGAAAAGGCGGGGCTGCGGCTTCGCGTGCGCGACGTCGGGGAGTTCGTGGCAAGGACCCGCGTCCTGCCCTTCGTCCATTCCCGCTCCGGCATGCCGGTCGACATCGTGCTGGCGGGCCCCGGAATCGAGGAGTGCTTCTTCAGGCGTCGGCGCTACCGCGTCATCGAGGGCGTGCGCGTTCCCCTCGCCAGCCCGGAAGACTTGATCGTCATGAAGGTGCTCGCCGGGCGCGGCAAGGACGAGGACGACATCGTCGCGATCCTCGCGGCGCAGCGCCGGCTCGACCTCAAGCGGATCCGCGAGACGCTCGGGGTGCTGCAGCGCGCGCTCGACCAGGGTGACCTGGCGCCGCGGTTCGAGACGCTTCTCAAGCGCGCCCGCACGGCATAATTGCATCCCACCCAACCCACGCACCCAGGAGGAGATCCATGCTTCGCAAACGGCAACTCGTTCTCTGCGCCCTCGCCGCCTGCCTCGCCGCAGGCGCCCAGGCGGCCGACTACACCATGTGCCTCAGCCACCAGTTCCCGCCGGCGCACCACTCGGCGAAGAACCTGGAGCAGTTCGCCGCCGAGGTGAAGGCGAACACGGGCGGCAAGGTCGAGGTGCAGATCTTCGGCGCGGCGCAGCTCTTCAAGCCGGCGCAGCACCACGCCGCGGTCGCCGGCGGCAAGCTCGAGTCGGCCGCCGTGCTCTCCTTCCAGTGGGGCGGGACCATCCCCGAGATGAACGTCACCGTCATTCCCTATTTCATGTCTTCCGTGGAGAAGATGCGCAAGTTCCGCGGCTCGGAAGCACAGAAGATGCTCGACGCCAAGATGGCGGAGAAGGGCGTCATCAACATTGCCTGGCTCATGGACGCGAACGACGGCATCTTCACCTCGGCGAAAAAGGCGCTGGTGACGCCGCAGGACTTCAAGGGCGTCAAGGTACGCGGACTGTCGAAGCTGTTCGACGCCGGGCTCGCCGCGATGGGCGCCTCGCCCTCGCCGATGCCGGCCCCCGAGGTCTACCAGGCACTGCAGACCGGCGTCATCGACGCCGGCTTCACCGGCGTCAAGGCGGCCAACAGCCGGCGCTTCTACGAGGTGCAGAAGTTCGGCGTCGCCTCCAACATCATCCTCGCCTACGACAACCTGGTCGTGAACCCGGCCTGGTGGAACGGCCTGCCCGAGGCCGTGCGCAAGGGCATCCTCGAGGCCGTGGCCAAGGCCGAGGCGCGCGCCATCCCCGCCGCCGACGGCATCCCGGCCGAGGACATCCAGGTGCTGCGCGACAAGGGCATGAACGTCACGGTGCTCACCAAGGCGCAGGAGAAGGTGATGGCGGAGGCGATGCAGCCCGCCGTGCTCAAGGCGTTCGGCGAGGCGAGCCCCGATGCGCCGCGCCTGCTCGAGCTGATCAAGAAGCTCTGAGCGCGCCGCCGTGGCCGCGCGCGCCTTCGCGCTCGCCGCGCGGGTCCTCGGCGCCCTGACGCGGGCCGCCGTCGCGGCCTCCGCCGCGGGCGTGCTCGCCTCGCTCGCGCTGGTGGCCTGGTCGGTGGTGATGCGCTACGCCTTCAACCGCCCGCCGGCCTGGGTGGACGACGCGGTGGGCTTCGCGCTCGTCGGCATCGTCATGCTCGCCGCGGCGCAGGCGCTGCGCCGCAACGAGCACATCGGCGTCGACCTGCTCACCGCCCGGCTCGGCCCGCGCGCGCGGCGCTGGGCCGAGGGCTGGTCGGCGCTCGCCGCGCTCGCGGTCGCGCTGGTCCTGGCGGTCAACGGCTGGAGCACGGCGATGTTCTCGCGCAGCCTCGGCATCGTCGCCGAAGGCAACGTCGAGATCCCCGTGTACTGGGTCCAGCTGCTGGTGCCGCTCGGCGGGGCCCTCATGGCGCTGGTGGCGCTCGAGACGCTCGCGCGCCTGGCCGCGGGCGCGCCGCCGGCGGAGCCGCCGCACGCCGTGGAGCGCCCGGAGTGACGATCGCGCTCATCTTCGCCGGCCTGGTCCTGCTGCTCTTCAGCGGCCTGCCGATCTTCGCCGGGCTGACGCTCTTCGGCGGCGCGCTGCTCGTCGCCACGCAAGGGGGCCTAGGCTCGATCTCGGAGGTGATCTACGGCGAGCTGAACCGCTACCTGCTGGTCGCGATCCCGCTGTTCGCGTTCATGGCGCACGTCATGATCCGCAGCCGCATCGTGGACGACCTCTACCAGTCCGCCTACACCCTCACCCGCCATCTGCCGGGCGGGGTCGGCATCGCCAGCATCGCCGCCTGCACCGTGTTCGCCGCGATCTCGGGCTCGAGCGTCGCCACCGCCCTCACCATCGGCGCGGTCGCCATTCCGCAGATGATCCGCTTCGGCTACGAGCCTCGCGCCGCCTACGGCCTCGTGGCCGCGGGGGGCACGCTGGGCATCCTCATCCCTCCCTCCGGCCCCATGGTGCTCTACGGCGTGGTCTCCGACACCTCGATCGGCGCGCTCTTCATGGCGGGCATCGTTCCTGGGTTGCTGATGGCCGCGATCTTCGCGGCGTGGACGATGGGCTCGACCGCCCTGGGCGCGCGCGCGGTGCGGCGCGAGCCGCGCGCCTCGCTTGCCGAGGCGCTCGGCGCGCTGCGGCGCTCGGCGTGGGCGTTGACGCTCCCCGCGCTGGTGCTGGGCGGCATGTACGCAGGCGTGTTCACGGCGACGGAAGCGGCGGCCGCGGGCGCCCTGCTCGCGCTGCTCGTCGGTGCCGCCATCTACCGCACGATCCGCTGGGCCGAGGTCTGGGCGTCGGCGCTCGACGCCAGTCGCACCTCGGCGATGCTCTTCATGATCCTCGCCGGGGCCTCCGTGTTCGGCTTCGTGCTCACCAAGATGCGCATCCCGCACCAGGTCGTCGAGCTGGTGTCGGCATTCGGGCTCGGGCCGATCGGCTTTCTGCTGGTGATGATGGCGCTGCTCGTCGTGCTCGGGATGTTCCTTGAGTCGATCGCCATCATCCTCATCACCACGCCGGTCATTCTTCCCGTGATGGCGCACCTCGGCATCAACCCGATCTGGTACGGGGTGCTGCTCACCATCAACCTGGAGTTGGCGATGATCACGCCGCCGGTGGGCATGAACCTCTTCACCATCAAGGCGGTGACGCGCGCGCCGATCGGCGAGATCATCCGGGGCTCGGCGCCCTACGTGATCCTGATGATCGCCTGCCTGGCGGTGGTCATGGCGCTGCCGCAGCTCGCGCTGTGGCTCCCGGGCACCATGCTCGACATCCGCGGCTAGGAGGAATGCCGTGACCGACCTGTTCGAGAATCCGATGGGCCTCATGGGCTTCGAGTTCGTCGAGTTCGCCTCGCCCGAGCCCGGCGTGCTCGAGCCGGTGCTCGAGAAGCTCGGCTTCTCGAAGGTGGCGCTGCACCGCTCCAAGGACGTGGCGCTCTACCGCCAGGGCGGCATCAACTTCATCGTCAACCGCGAGCCGCGCAGCGCCGCAGCGTACTTTGCCGCCGAGCACGGCCCCTCGGCCTGTGGCATGGCGTTCCGCGTGCGTGACTCGCACCGGGCCTACGCGCGGGCGCTCGAGCTCGGCGCGCAGCCGATGGAGATGCCCACCGGCCCGATGGAGCTGCGCCTGCCCGCGATCAAGGGCATCGGCGGCGCGCCGCTCTACCTCATCGACCGCTTCGAGGAAGGCCGCTCGATCTACGACATCGACTTCGAGTGGATCGAGGGCGCAGACCGGCATCCGGCGGGCCACGGCCTGACGATCATCGATCACCTGACGCACAACGTGTACCGGGGCCGCATGGCGTACTGGGGGCAGTTCTACGAGCGGTTGTTCAACTTCCGCGAGCTCCGCTATTTCGATATCAAGGGCGAGTACACCGGCCTCGCCTCGCGCGCCATGACCGCGCCCGACGGCCGCATCCGGATTCCGCTGAACGAGGAGGCGTCGCGAACCACGGGACAGATCGAGGAGTTCCTGATGAAGTTCAACGGCGAGGGTATCCAGCACATCGCGCTCCTCACCGACGACCTGATCGCGAGCGTGGACCGCCTCAAGCGCGCGGGCGTGCCGCTGATGGGCGCGCCGCCGCCCGCCTACTACCGTATGCTCGAGGAGCGCCTGCCCGGCCACGGCGAGAACACCGCCGAGCTCCAATCGCGCGGCATCCTGCTCGACGGCTCGACCGAGGGCGGCCGGCCGCGCCTGCTGCTGCAGATCTTCTCCGGCGCGCTGCTCGGGCCGGTGTTCTTCGAGTTCATCCAGCGCAAGGGCGACGAGGGCTTCGGCGAGGGCAACTTCAAGGCGCTGTTCGAGTCGCTCGAGCGCGACCAGCTCGAGCGCGGCGTGCTCAAGTCCTCCTAGAATAGGGCCGGACCACCCTTGCGCCGCTCTCCTCGATGAAGCTCAAATACCAGTCCGGGTTCGGCAACGCCTTCTCCAGCGAGGCGGTGCGCGGCGCGCTCCCCGCGGGCCAGAACTCGCCGCAGCGTCCGCCGCGCGGGCTCTATCCCGAAGTGCTGTCGTTCACCGCCTTCACCGCGCCGCGCGCGGAGAACCTCTCGGCCTGGGTCTATCGCCTGCGGCCCTCGGCGATGCAGGCGCCGTACCGGCGCATCGCCAACGGGTTGCTGCGCTCGGGGCCCTTCGACGAGGTCGAGACGCCGCCCCACCGCCTGCGCTGGGACCCGCTGCCGCTGCTGTCCAAGCCCACCGACTTCATCGACAGCCTGGCGACGATCGCGGGCTCGGGCGATCCCGCGATGCAGGCCGGGATCGCGGTGCACGTCTACCGCGCCAACCGCTCGATGACCGACCGCTGCTTCAGCAGCGCGGACGGCGAGCTGATGCTGGTGCCGCAGCAAGGGGCGCTCGAGCTCTTCACCGAGCTGGGACGGCTCGAGGCCGCGCCGGGCGAGATCGCGGTCGTGCCGCGCGGCATGAAGTTCAAGGTCGGCGTGCAGGGCCCGTCGCGCGGCTACGTCTGCGAGAACTACGGCGCGCACTTTCGCCTGCCCGAGCTCGGGCCGATCGGCGCGCAGGGCCTCGCGCAGAAGCGCCATTTTCTCGCGCCGGTCGCGGCGTTCGAGGAGCGCGGCGGCCGCTGCCAGCTCGTCGCCAAGTTCCTCGGCGGCCTGTGGGCCGCGGAGCAGCGCCATTCGCCGCTCGACGTCGTCGCCTGGCACGGCAACGGCGCGCCCTACAAGTACGACCTCGCGAAATTCATGACCATCAACACGGTGAGCGTCGACCATCCCGATCCCTCGATCTTCACGGTGCTCACCTCGCCGTCGGGACAGCCGGGCGTCGCCAACTGCGACTTCGTGATCTTCCCGCCGCGCTGGATGGTCGCCGAGCACACCTTCCGCCCGCCATGGTTCCACCGCAACGTCATGAGCGAGCTGATGGGCCTGGTGCGCGGCGTCTACGACGCCAAGGCCGAAGGGTTTCTGCCGGGCGGCATCTCGATCCACAACTGCATGCAGCCGCACGGCCCGGACCTCGCGACCTTCGACAAGGCGAGCGCCGCCGAGCTTCAGCCGCACAAGATCGAGCACACGCTCGCCTTCATGTGGGAGTCGCGCTACGTGTTCCGGCCGACGAAGTTCGCGCTTTCGGCGCCCCAGCTGCAGAAGGGCTACGACGCGGTTTGGGGCGGCTTTCGCAAGCGCTTCAAGTGAACCGCACGCACGATCCGGAGCTGCGCAGCTGGGTCGAGAGCGCGAACGCGCCGGACAGCGACTTCCCGATCCAGAACCTGCCCTTGGGCGTCTTCCGCAGGAAGGGCTCCAAGGAGCCGCCGCGCGGCGGCGTCGCCATCGGCGACCGGATTCTCGATCTTGCGGCGGTCGGCTTGAAGACCGGCCCCACGCTCAACCGGCTCGCGGCGGCGGGACCTGCCATGTGGCGGGCGCTGAGGAACGTTCTGTCGAAGGGGCTTTCCGATCCGAGGCAGGAGCGGCGGTTCCGCGGGCACCTCGTGCCGATGGCGAAGGCGCAGCTGCTCCTCCCGGTGGAGATCGGCGACTACAGCGACTTCTTCACCGGGATCTACCACGCCACCAACACCGGGCGCATGTTCCGGCCCGACAACCCGCTGCTGCCGAACTATCACTGGGTGCCGATCGGCTATCACGGCCGCGCCTCCTCGGTGGTGCCGAGCGGCACGCCCGTCGTGCGCCCCAACGGCCAGCGCAAGGGGCCGGAGTTCGCCGAGCCGACCTTCGGCCCCAGCAGGCGCCTCGATTTCGAGCTGGAGCTCGGCTTCGTCGTCGGTCCCGGCAACCAGCTCGCCCATGCGGCTGCCCTTGCCGTCGCCCAGCGCCCAGCGGAGACCTACAACCCGCTCTTCCTGTACGGGGGTGTTGGGCTGGGCAAAACCCATCTGCTCCATTCGATCGGCCACGCGATTCACACCACCCGGCCCAACCTGCGTGTGGCCTACGTCTCCTCCGAGAATTTTTTAAATGACCTCGTCAACGCCATCCAGGCGCACGACGTGGTGGAGTTTCGCAATACCTACCGCACCTACGACATCCTGATGATCGATGACATCCAGTTTATCGCCGGCAAAGAGCGCACGCAGGAGGAATTTTTTCACACCTTTAATGATCTCTACAATAGTCTTCGCCAGATCGTCCTCACGAGCGATCGCTCGCCGAAGGAGATGTCCACCCTTGAGGACCGCCTACGCTCGCGGTTCGAGTGGGGGATGATCGCCGATCTTCAACCACCCGATCTTGAGACCCGCATCGCGATCCTCAAAAAGAAGGCAGCACTCCTCGACGTGCAGCTGCCGGATGAGGTGAGCTATCTGATCGCCACACACCTCAAGGCCGATGTGCGTAAGCTGGAAGGGGCGCTGAACCGACTGGTGCTCCACGCCTCGCTCCTCGGGAAACGCACCATCACTGAGGAGATGGCGCAGGTGGTCTTACAGGACATGCTGGACCGCGGCGAGCCGACGATCACCGTGGAACGAATTCAGGAAGCCGTCTGCGCCCATTTTAAAATCCCCCTCGCCTTGCTCACCTCGAATAAGCGCAGCAAAGAGGTGGCGACTGCACGACAGGT
>Ga0209399_10000937_pt1 | contig 15905 bp, 16 predicted proteins | sample OV2TP3_FD_184130 | JGI IMG/M metagenome (GOLD analysis project Ga0209399, IMG submission 184130) | Hot spring microbial communities from Beatty, Nevada to study Microbial Dark Matter (Phase II) - OV2 TP3 (SPAdes) (version 3) | ecosystem: Environmental > Aquatic > Thermal springs > Hot (42-90C) ... | reverse complement strand
GGTACATGTGCCGCAGGTTGGAGTGCAGTGCCTCCTGCAACCGTTTGACCGAATCCAGCCGGACCCATACGTCGTTTTCCGCCGTGAACAGGATCACGGGGTTCCGGATCTGTCCCGTGTCCCTGATGGTGCTCTGCAAATCGGCATAGCCCTGTGCGACCGCGTCCTCGAGGAAACGATCCAAATCCACGTTGAAGCCCAGCACGTTGACGACCCCGCGCCGCGATCCGGTCAGATAGGTCCCGACGAGGTCTTCTCGGTGGACCGCTAACAGTGTCGCCTGGAGATCGAGGATCCCGACGACCAGGACCAAGAGCTTGATTCGCTCGTCCTCGGATGCGGCCTTGAGTGCGACCCGCCCAGCCAGGCTCGTGGCGGTCACGGCGATAGGGCTGCCCGGCCAGGCGCGTTGGGCGTAGTCCAACACGGACAACAGATCGTGTTTCATGCCGGTCAACGTGAAGTCCTTGATGTCCCCCTCACTTTCTCCCACATGATTGGTGTGATCGTAACGGAGGACATGAAAGCCGTTGGAGGCAAAATAGTAGGCCAGCGTGATGTAGTCCTTCTTTGTTTCACCATACGCAGGCAAGATGATGATCAACGGGGAGTCCGGCGACAGCGACTCTCCCGCTTGATCATGATAGATGGCGATCCGCTGGTCCTTCCGATTTCTATGTTCTAGCGAGACACTGACAATGCGGCTGCCGTCGCTCCGTTCCTCGACGTGAACCGGCTCGGTCAAAGAGCGGGCGACGAGGTCGGCAATCCGGCGGCGGGTGTCCCCAGTGATCTGGACAAACCGCAAACCGGTACGGAGCGATGTTTCGGAATGTGCCGTCACGTCAAGCGCGATCGGTTCTGCTCCGCTCCAGATGACTTCGCCGATCACGGTGCAGGCCCCGATTTCCCGGGCTGTTGGTGACGGATCGGTTTCCTGATGGGACGGAGGCAACAGGCGAAGCAATACCCGGCGAGCAAGAAGGTCCGGATGACCTTGCAGCTTGAGACACACCCCGCCGATCCCAAGATTGATCGTGACGCTGCGCTGCCGTCCGGCCGGCCCTTCCGATGCGATGAATTCCACAGGAACGGCTGCGTTAATGCGAGGCGATACTCGTCGCTCCTGAAACTCCGCGGTTTCGGGGCATGGATGCACCGGACGGTTTTCCCGCAGGCTCGTGTCTTCGGAGCTGATCTCGATGAGCAGGTCTCCCGTCTCCTGCGGAACGAGCAGCGCCGTGACCGTCAGAGAGATCGATCCTTCCCGGAGTCCTACCAGGAGCGAGGCCAGGATTTTCGTCTCCGTGGTTTCCAGCTCGGCGAACTTGATCGCAAGGCCCAGCGCGGCCAGTCCGGCAGCCGCTGCCTCACGAATCGCCCGGACGCTGCCTTGAATCTCCAGCACACCGGCGTCGCTCACCAATCCCAACTGGACCGGCTGATTCTCGTTGGCAGGGACGGTCCCTTCAAACTGCAAAAACATCCCGCCCAGGCTGAGATCGGTAGCCCATCCACCCCAAACCGCCTCGCCGAGACTCAAGCGAGCCCCTATCTGGACCTTGAGCCGAGGTGACCGGCGGCGTTCGAGATACTCGAGGTCCTGAGCCGGTAGGATTTCGCCTTGACTGGCTGAAATCTCGGTGGTGTCTCGTCCCGAGGGCTGCCGTGGAGCGCTCTCCGCTGAGGCCGTGTGAGCGATCTGCGGAATGGCGGTGACGAGTTGCTCCGGAGCCGCCGCGAAACTGAGCTGAGGCGCAATGAGCCGTGCGCGGCCTCGTATTACGCCGAGGGTCCCGAGGAACTGTTTTTGCCGGTCATAGAGCCCCGTCGCATTGATCTCAACCACTTCGATGACCCTTTTGAGAGAGGTATCCTTCGCCAGCAACCGCAGTTCGATGTTTCTGGAAGACCGGCTCCCGGTGCGGCGTTCATTGAACCGGCGCTCAGCCGAGCCGCGATCATCGGGCCCGAGGAGATTGGAGAAGTGATTGCCGATCAGTTCGTCGGGGGTGTACCCCAGCACGGATTTCACCAAGGGGCTGACGAAGCGAAAGCGCCCGCTTGCATCCAATTCATAGGCGATGTCCGTCATCGTCTCGAGCAGCCGGAGGTAACGCTCCTGGCTCAGGTCGAGACGGCGATTCAACTCCCGTTGCTGGATCACCTTTCTCGTGACAATCAACAATTCCGAGAGAAACGCCGGGGATTCCTTGAACAAGTAATAATCCGCGCCAGCATGCATGACCTGCATGGCCACGGTCGTGTCGCTGCGTTCGGCCTGCACGATGAGGGCGGCATTGGGCGCTCGCTTTTTCAGCTCAGGCAACAGAAAGGATTCATTTCCTTGTGCGAGGTGTTGGTCGAGGAGGATGACGTGCCAATCGTCTTTAGAAGACCATTCCAGCGCGTCAGCAGCGGAATACACGGTTTCCACCCGGCAACCCGGGTAGAAACCTCTCATGCTGATTGTGGTGAGCTTGACCTCCTCAGCCTGCTCGTTTGCCAGCAGCAGTGAGACGGATTCTTCCGATGGCATCAGCGCCTCGCCCGGCTCGGTCCGAAGAAAGAACGATAGCGGATGACTATATTGCTCCCCTGCGGGTCGCTGTCCATCGGTGTCGAGTCAGCCGAAGCCCCAGACGACGTGGGAACGGACACACGTGCTGCGTATGGGAATAATTCGAAACGATGCATAACTTGAGCCATTCACTTAAGGGCTTGAGGGTACGAGAGTGGGTTACGAAGGAGGACGGACCCGTGGATTTCAGGGTCCAATATCTAGTGGATGGACGATTTCATTCGAGGCATGAACCACAAAATATAGAGGCAAAAGCAAAAGCGGGCTGAACTGACTGGAGAGCTTCAGCTTCTAGAGAAAAGGCCAAGTAATTCTGTAGAGAACTTGCCGCCGTACATTTTTGGGCAAATAGTGCACTATTTTGTACACACATGAGTTCTATGAAAGCCCCCTCTACACCATATGGGCGACCCACAGGCTTAAGGCAACGAGCCAGAGGATGAACGTAACGATCATCAGTGTACGCACGACCCTCCCTCCTCGATGTCGATGAGATGGTATGCGAGTGGTGTCCAACATCGAACAAACCATTCAAAAAATGTACAGGATGATCTGGCCTGACGATATCCTCGCCGCCTCAGAAGCTCCCCGATTTTCAATTCCACCCTATTGAGAATGCTCGTATCGTCGGGCATTTCTGAGGACAGCCGGGAAAATTTATTGCGAGGGTGCCGCAGCACTTCGCGGTCCGAGCCGTGTATGTATGCATATCTGATACCCAATCTCTGTCACAAATTACAACACAGCGGCGAAGTCACGAAGGAGGGAACTGATGATCTCATTGAATAAGGATGAGCCGCACGGTACAGTAACACGCTTCTCTCATTGGTGGAGGATGGCCTTATGCAGTATCGTCGGCTTGGCAAGACCGGCTTCCTGGTGTCCGAGATTGGATTCGGAGCCTGGGGCATCGGAGGGAATTATTGGAAAGGAACCCGCGACGAAGAGTCTCTGGCCGCGTTGCACGCAGCCATCGAGGCCGGCGTGAATCTTATCGATACGGCGCTCGTCTATGGGGAGGGCCGCAGTGAAAAACTGGTCGGTAAGGTGGTGCGCGAGCGCTCGGAGCGGATCTATGTCGCCACCAAAGTTCCCCCGCTGAGCCAGCACTGGCCGGCTCTCCCTGAGGATCGCCTGGCGGATACGTTTCCTGTTGCCCACATCATCGCCTCTACCGAGCGGAGTCTGCGGAATCTCAAGGCGGACTGCATCGACCTTCAACAGCTGCACGTCTGGCGAGATGGGTGGCTGGAGGATGGGTCCTGGCTCGAGGTCCTTCACCGGCTGAAGACGGAAGGAAAGATCCGGGCCATTGGGATCTCGCTGAACGATCATGACCCTGATTCCGGTTTGCGGGTGGTGACGGCCGGCGTCGTCGATGCCGTGCAGGTCATCTACAACGTCTTCGATCAATCGCCGGGCAAGCATCTGCTGCCGGCCTGTGCCCGTCATGACGTCGGGGTGCTGGCACGGTGCCCGTTCGATGAGGGAAGCCTCACCGGGTCGATCACGGCGGAAACGAAATTCCCGGCTGGTGATTGGCGGAACGACTATTTTCGAGGGGATCGGAAGGCCCGAGTGGCGGCGCGCGTCGAGCCGTTACGCCGCTATCTCGGCGCTGAAGCCCGTACGTTGTCTGAGTTGGCTCTCCGCTTCTGCTTGGCCCATCCCGCCGTCAGTACGGTCATCCCGGGGATGCGGACACGAAAGCACGTGGGCGCCAATACCAACGTATCCGATGCCCGGCGACTCAGTGATGGACTCCTGTCAGCGCTCGCAGCCCATGCCTGGCCGCGAAATTTTTATGAATGAACAGCCTCGGGGGGCAAGGGCGGTGGGGAAGCTGACCGTCGGACAACCAGCTCCGGACTTCTCCTTGATCTGCGAGACCGGCCAGACCATCTCGCTGCATGACTTCCGCGGGAAGCAAGTGGTGTTGTACTTTTATCCGAAGGACGACACGCCGCACTGCACCATCGAAGCCTGTAAATTCCGGGACGCCATGAGCCTGGTCGAGCAAGCCGGCGGGGTTGTGTTGGGTGTGAGTGCTGATTCCCCGACCTCCCACCGACGGTTCAGCCAAAAGTGCCAGCTCCCTTTTCGGCTGCTCAGCGACGAAGCGGGCTCTGTCCAGCGGGCCTACGGGGCGGATCGGCCCATCCTGGGCCGACTTCCTATTCTCGGCCGCTTGCTCGGTCCGAGGCGGAAGACCTTCATCATCGATCGGGCCGGCCGGCTCAAAGCCATCTTCCACACCGTCCGGGTCAAGGGACATGCCGAGGAAATCTTGACGGCCCTTCGTGCGTGACGGCGCGTCAATATTCCCGGGCCAGTACGATCTCGATCTCGTCCTCAGGAGAGATCCCACGGTTCCGGACGTGAGCTTTCCAAGCGGGGTGCTCTCGAAGGAGGCTCATCATCCTCTTGAGCAGCTCCGGCTTCATCTGCTCTTCCCACTCCCGTAGCCACTGGTGCTCATCGGCATCCCCCGCATAGTCTTCGGGAAAGCTGGCCTCCAGGGTGAACCGAAACGTGAACGTTTTCTCTTCCAGGAACATACAGGCCTCCGTTGTCACGCGAGCCCTTGGTCTACTCCGCTGGCTCTACGGCCAGGAGCGCAGCCAGCTGCGGGACGGTGTATCGGCCGTTGGCATCCAGCCTGACAAGCTCGATGTCGGCTGCCGTAAACAGGGCATCGAGCAGGCGATCCCGTCCTTGCTTCTTGTCCGACATCTTCGCCTGATCATCCAGTTCGACGACCTTGGCCAGCGCCAGCGTGCCCGGGTGTACCAGCACGAAATCCACCCGCTTCAGTGCGATCCGGCCGAGCAGGGCCGCTCGAGCCTTGCGGTCCGTTCCGGCGATCTCAACGAGGCACCAGAGCGGGACCTGCGCAAACAGCAAATACTGGTCCTGCACGGTCAACCGGAGCAGGTTGTAGAAGAACGCCTCCGCGTCTGTCAGGAAGGGCTGAGGGCGTATCGTCAGCCCGGGTGGGATGACCTCGTCGGCCTCGGCGGTCGGAGCCGGGTCGGCGCCGCCGCGCCGCTGGAGCACAGGCTTCAGGATCAAGGCGAGTAATCCGACCACCATCACGACCAGAAGGATCCGCAGAGGGTCCATGGCGACAACGGACTCCTTTCAGGGTGAGAGCCGCCGCTTCAACCGCTCGTACCATCCGGGTCCGCCGGGGACGATCGTCCCGAGCAGGACCGGACGCTTTGCGCCGGTTGCCGACGGCACGTTCGCACAGTGATCTCGCACGGTCTCATAGGCCAGGCACGCAAACGCAATCGCCTCGAAGGCTTTGCTCTCCCATCCGACTTGCTCCAGGGACTTCACCGGCACAGGCTGGAAGACCGCAGCCAATGCCGACATCAGGGCCCGGTTCTTCGTGCCGCCCCCGGCCACGACCACCTCGTCGATTGCTCCGGGCAGCCATCGTCGGATGCTCCCTACGGAGATGGCGGTGAAGACGCAACACGTGGTGAGGAGGTCGCGGAGCGAGCAGCGCAGCTTCCGTTGCAGTGCCAGTACTCGCTTCAGAAAGGCTTCGCCGAATTCTTCCCGGCCCGTGGATTTCGGGGGCGGCCGTCGGAGGAACGGGTGCGCCAGCAGATGGGCCAGCATCCGGGTGTCCACCCTGCCGGCGGCGGCCATGCGACCGCCCCGGTCCATCCGTTGACGCCCCTTCGTCAGGCGATGAGCGAGGGCATCGAGCACCATGTTCCCCGGGCCGGTATCACACGCGATCAGATCGGGCAGATTCCCGCCGGCGGGAAGATACGTCACATTGCAGATGCCGCCGACATTCACGATGAGGCGGGACCGCTGCTGGTGGCCCAGCAGCAGATGATGCACATAGGGCGCCAGTGGCGCTCCTTCCCCCTCCGCCGCGACGTCCCGTGCCCGAAAGTCGGCGACGGTGGTCACGCCGGTGCGCTCAGCAATGACCGCCGGCTCTCCGATTTGCAACGTGGAGCGAATCCAGCCGACTTCCGGCTCGAACACCGGATGCGGGAGGTGATGGATCGTGTGGCCATGTGACCCGATCAGGTCCACCGCCGAAAGGGTCAAGCCGGCCTTCTGGACCACACGAAGGGCGGCGGCCGCCGACAATTCCCCCAGAACCGCATTGAGGTGGCAGAGTTCGGAAACGGTCCCATGACTCGATGCAGCCAGAAGGCGGGCCCGCAACGAGGATGAGTATGGGGTGACGCCGAACGCGAGCGGTCGGACGTGCAGGGCTCCGAGACTTCGGGTGCGCCGACTTGTCCGGGTCGAGCGAATCTCGACCAGGGCGGCATCCACGCCGTCGCTGGAGGTTCCGGACATCAACCCGATGACCTTCATAGGCTCAGGTGTCAATCGTCATGAGTCAACGGTCATTTGTCGCTGCTCTGCTGCGGGCGCTACGCTAGCCCAAGTACCGTCATCCGTCAATCGTCACTCGTCGCCTGTCTTCGTTCAGCCCGCGTTGACTTTCCACGAGAGTGGATGTTACGGTCCGAAGCCATGATTCCTCCGCGGAGATTGAGGCCGCTCGTTCTGGTTCCGGCGTTGGGGGTCTTTCTCGGGCTCGTCGAGTCGTCACCCACGAAGGCCGAGGAACCCCTCAATGTCGTCGTGACGCTGCCGGTCCTGAAGGACCTGGCCGAGCAGGTCGGGGGCGCGCATGTGAGGGTCGCTTCCTTGATCTCCGGTTTCGAAAACGAGCATACGTACTCTCCCAAACCGAGCGATCTGGTCGCGGTCAGGTCCGCCAAGGTGCTGTTGCAGGTCGGCCTGGGATTGGAGATCTGGGTCACGGCCTTGATCAAGAACAGCGGAAATGACCGGCTGAAGATCGTGACGACCTCAAGCGGCATCGCGTTGATTCGCGACCACGAGACTTCCGGCAAGGCGCACCGGGCGTTTTCCGGCAAGTCTTCCGGGGGGAACCCGCACGTGTGGCTGGACCCGGAAAACGCCAAGATCATGATGCGGCACATCACGGAGGCGTTCATCCAACTTGATCCCGCCCACGCGGCCGATTTCCGGAACAACCAGGCCGCTTATCTCCGCAAGCTGGATAGCCTTCAGGCCGAGCTCATCCAGCGGCTGAAGAGACTGCCGGACCGCCGGCTCGTGGTGTACCACCCGGCGTGGCCCTATTTCGCCCGACGGTTCGGCTTCGAGGTGGTCGGAGAGATCGTGCCCCAAGCGGGGACCGAGCCGTCGGCGCGTCGCCTCCAGGAGTTGATCGGTCGGATCCGTAAAGATCGTCTACGAGTCATTGTCTCGGAGCCTCAGGTGAATCCCCGGATTCCGGAAGTCCTGGCGCGGGAGAGCGGCGCCCGCGTCGTCGTCTTGACCTCATTGCCCGGAGCGCTGGCCGGGACGGAAACCTATCTCGACATGCTTCGGTACAATGTGTTGCAGCTTGCCCAGGCGCTCGAAGCGTCTTGAGAGTCCATGGCCCATCCCATCATCCGCTTCTCCCACGCCACCTTCGGATTCCCCGGCGTCATCGCGCTGAAGGACATCTCGTTGGAAATCTGCGAAGGGGAATTTATCGGCGTCATTGGCCCGAACGGGTCCGGCAAGACGACCCTCTGCCGGGCGGTCCTGGGACTCTTGCGCCCGGTCGAGGGCAGCCTGCAGATCTTCGACTGCGCCTGTGAAAAACTGCGGTGCCATCACCGGGCCCGCATCGGCTACCTTCCTCAGAAAGGCGCCCTCGACCGGAATTTCCCGATCACGGCGCTGGAAACTGTGATGATGGGCCGCTATGGCGCCCTCGGGTTGTTGCGGAGACCGGGCAAGCAGGACCGGGAGATTGCCCTGGAGGCGCTGGGTAACGTCGGGATGCTGGACCACCGGAATGATGCCCTCGGTCGCCTCTCCGGAGGCCAGCAGCAGCGTGTGCTGATCGCCCGGGCGCTGGCCCAGCAGCCACAAGTCCTCTTACTGGATGAGCCGACGACAGGGGTGGATACGCCGACACAACGGAGTGTCCTGGATCTGATCGCCCGGCTTCATCAGGATCTGGGCTTGACCGTACTCCTGGTCACCCACGACATCAACACGATCCGGGCCTACGTGGATCGTCTCGTGCTCCTGAAGACACGGCTGTTCGCCGCGGGCCCGCCGGAGGCAGTGCTGACCCCTGAGGTGCTTCGGCAGGTCTACGGGAAGGACGTGGTGATTACCGAGAAGGATCTGGTGATCGTGGAGGACTATCACCACGGGTAGGCGCGAGGCGTGAGGCGCTGGGCGCTGGGGATGAGCTTTGCCCCGTGCCCCGAGCCCCTGGCCTTTCGCCTGTGTTTATGATTGAGATGCTCTCATACGATTTCATGCAGCGCTCGCTGCTGGCGGCTGCGGCCATCGGCGTCGTCTGTTCGGTGATCGGCGTCTTCGTCGTCCTGCGCGGGCTGGCGTTTGTTGGAGCGGGAACCGCGCACGCCGCCTTTGCCGGAGTGACCCTGGCATACCTGCTCGGACTCCCGCCCCTTCCGTTGGCGATCCTGTTCGGCCTCGCCACGGTCTGGATCACCGGCGTGTTGGAAGAAAAAGGCCGGATGAAGCTGGACGTGTCGATCGGCATCCTCTACACCACCACGATGGGACTGGCCATCCTCTTCATCGGTCTCATGAAGGCGTACAACGCGGAGGTGTACGGCTATCTGTTCGGCAGCGTACTCTCGGTCGGGGTCGATGAACTGTGGATCATCGTGGCGCTGGGCCTGCTCGTGCTCGGCGTAGTGCTGTTGTTCTCCAAGGAGCTGTACTTCATCGCGTTCGATCAGGAGATGGCCGAAGCGTCAGGCGTGCCGGCGAGGTGGATCTTTTATCTGCTGTTGACTTTGATCGCCGTGACCGTCGTGGTGTCGCTCAAAACGGTGGGCGCGATTCTGGTGTTCGCCATGGTCTTGATTCCGGCCGCCACGGCCTACCAGCTCACCCACAGTCTGTCGCACATGACGGCGTATTCGGCTGCCATCGGCACGGTGTGCGCGGTCGGCGGGGTGACCATCTCGTACCTCTGGGACGTCCCTTCCGGCCCCGCCATTGTGCTGCTGGCGACCTCCGTCTTCTTCGTCTCCGTCCTCCTCTCCCCCAAGCGCCTCCGCCGCGCCCCTGCCTAACACGGGTCAGGACGAAGAACCGTGAGCGTTCGTGATGGGTTCTCCTTAGCAGCCGTCATTCCAGGCGGGCGTGCTTCGCGCGTACCCACACCATCCCCGTCTGCTCCTTGGCGCTGAAGCCTAATTTCTCGTAAAACGCCTGCTTGTCCCGCGTGCACAGCCAGAACAGCTCTACCCGGCTCAGCGCGGGATGGTGCAGGATCCGGTGCATGATTTCGGTGCCGATATCCTGCCCTTGGTAATCCTGATGAACGATCACGTCCCAAATCGAGGCCCGAAACACGTAATCGGTCAAGACCCGGCCGAAGCCGACCAGCCGATCGCCGTCCCAGGCGGAAACGGCCAAGTCGGTGTGCTTCAGCATCTCCCGAGCCTGCTCAATGGTTCGTCCGACCGACCAGGGAGCCATCTCGTAAAGCCGGACGAGCTGGGACAGATCAAAATCCTTGCGCTCGGAAAGCGTGAGAGGACTCTTGAGCAGGCCCGCCTCCTTATATTAGAGTACCGCTGCGCTCACTCTGTTTTGGAACTCGATTGCCACCAGGGATAAGCCCGAGCACAGCCTTGAATACGATGTTGGTCAAAGCCTGTCCACGGTGCGGGTTGCTGATGTGGATAAAAGACGAGGCCATCGAATATCCGGACCCCAACACGATGTGCGTCACGTGTCCTCACTGCCGAGGCACGGTTCGGTTCAAGTTGGTCACACAGGGAGAAAATGCAGCCGGGCCCCAAATGGGCCACTGATCTCTTTGGCTCGTCCTCATCGCGCCGGTAACCCCAGCGTCCCGTTCTCGCCACAGATCCCGGTAGGCCGTGCCCCTCCGCGCCGCACTAAGGTCGCAGCCGAGTGCTCTCACGTTGTTTGGCTCGTCCTCATCGCGCCTGGCATCCCATCGAAGACACGGCCCGCTCACCGGCTCGCGGGCGTCCACAAACGTGACGCTCCTTACTCGTCGCGTCGTGGACCTCGCCAACCCTTCCTACAGGCCACGCGATTCCGGCCCGCAAAAGGTCGAAGCCCATTCTGATTTTACTTGTCACCCGTCACCCATCACCGATCACGTTCATATGTCCACGCGCGGCCGATCCAGCTCCGGTTTGCTCCCGGGCATGACTTTGAACAGCATGGCCCTGTAGTCCCGCACTCGTTGTTGCTCCGCCGGGCTGATGGCAATGGTCTTTTCGCGGTGTAACAGCTCCAGCTGCTCTAACGCCAGCAGCAGCGGCTGAATCGCCTCCAGCAACCGGCCGGCCTCAAACGCCTCCAGTGACTGCGTCAACAAGTCCGTGAGCCGACGATACCCGGAGCCGCCGGCTTGGTTCCGAAACCGGAACACGACGTTTTCGTACGCCTCCACCGCCTCGGGACTAGGCTTGTAACCGGACGGCATGACCGAGACGGGGGCCATGGCCGGAAGCTTGGCGCCCAAGCTTTTCACCGCCGCAATCAAACTTCCGATCGCATCAAGCGCTTCGCCGGGTTGCATGGCCTGACATACCCTGCCCCCTGACTCCTGTCAAGCGTCTCCCTCGGTCGCATGTCGGAGCGCTCCCATGGCGGCACCCATGTCTTCGGGAACCTGCGCCGTGAACTCGCGATAGCCTTCGCCGGAAGGGTGGTGGAATCCGAGCGTCCGGGCATGGAGCATCACCCGGTGCATGGTGATCCCTTCGAGCTCTTTGACCTTCCGGCCACCGTAAGTCTGGTCACCCAGCACGGGATGCCCGATCGCGGCCAGATGGACGCGGATCTGATGGGTCCGGCCGGAGCGCGGAAACAACGCCACGTGCGCGGCCTGCGTGCCGAAGCGGCCGAGGACGCGGTACTCGGTGGCTGATGCTTTGGGACGCGCCGTCCGGGCGGAGAACTTCTTCCGCTCTTTGAGATCCCGGCCGATCGCCAGTTCGATCAGACCACGGGGTTTCTTCGGGACGCCCCAGACGAGCGCTTCGTACACGCGCGTGATGGTGTGCTGCTTGAATTGCGTAGCGAGGGCGCGGTGGGCCTGGTCGGTCTTGGCCACTACCATCACGCCGGAGGTGTCCTTGTCCAGACGGTGGACCAGCCCGGGCCGCTCCTTTCCGCCGATCGCAGACAAGGCCCCTTCCGACCCGAAATGATGAAGCAGCGCGTTGACCAGCGTCCCGGACCAGTGCCCGGGGGCCGGGTGGACCACCAAGCCCGCTGGTTTGTGTAAGACCAGCACTGCGTCATCTTCGTGAAGGATGTCAAGGGGAATGGGCTCGGGTTTCAGCTCGATAGGTTCGGGGCGCGGGATCTCGAGAAGAATGCGGTCCCCAGGCTTGATCTTGTGGCTCGGCTTGACCGGGTGGCCGTTGATGGTGATGCGGCCTTCGACGATCAGGCGCTGAAGGGCTGCCCGTGACAGCGTCGGCTCGCGATGGGCCAGGAACAGATCGAGCCGCTTGGGGGCCTCTCCGGCGGTCACGATAAGTTCTTTCTTTACTTCTGGACTCTGGGCTCTGTGGAGCATCCGGGCCTCTTCCTGGTGGGTGGTTTTCCACCAGATGTTTCTAGGTCGAGCAAGGTCAGTTGCCAACGCTACTGCAGAGGGATGCGTAATTTCAATCAGCTGCTCATCCAACCAGCATGGACTGGCTTCTTGCAAATGCCAAGGGGAAATGGTTCACTAGCCGCTCGCAAGAAGGATAGCCTCGAACCTTGTGGTTTATAAGCCTTCCAGTTGCAGCCACAGAAAGGTGAGGTGCCACCATGACACACGGAAAACCGGTGTGGGGAGCTATTGCACTTGTCCTAGTCGGGGTAAGTTCGATTATGCCTAGGGCAGCCGAGACTTCGGGCCCGTCGGCCAGTATTCCGCTGGACACGGTCGCCGACTACATCCATGCCGTGATCCAAGCAGACCGCGAGATTTACACGACGCACGTCGTGGAACGGATGCAGAACAAAGGTATCGTGGTCGCTTCAGAGAACTGGCAGGAGAAGAACACTCTCCCTCTTCCCGCCCAGTTCTTGATGGACTCGGCCCATTTAGTTGCGAGAAAGACAAGCATTCGGTACCGGCTGTTAAGTCTGTGGCCGATCAACCAAAAGAATAGACCGGCCACTGAGTTCGAGCGAACAGGGCTCGCGGCCGTGATCACGCAGCCAGACCGCCCGTACACTGGATTTTACGAAAGCGGACGGAAGTGGTTCTTCCAAGCGCTCTATGCCGACCGGGCCGTCTCCCAGGCCTGCGTAGGATGCCATAACGCGCACCCCGACAGCCCGAAGCGGGACTTCAAGCAGAACGATGTCATGGGCGGAATCCTGATCACCATCCCGGCGAGTCAATAACTTCGTCACTTGGCAGACGGGCGGCGGTTACATTGGAGGGCCTTGGGCGGTCGCGCCATGATCAGCAACAGCGTAGCGAGAAACGTCGCGATTGTGACCGTTGTCGTGCTGGCTTGCTGGAGCCTCTCCGCTTGCGAGAAAAAACCAAGCGCTCCGGCCGGTATTCCTCCGGAGACGGTGGCCGATTATGTGCATGCTGTCATAGAAGCGGACCGGACGTTTTATACGGTCCAAGTGGTCGAGCGGCTTCAGAAGAAGGGGGTTCTGGTCGCCTCGGAGAACTGGCGGGTCGCCCATACCTTACCCTTGCCTGCCCAGTTCTTGATGGAGTCCAGCGAGCTGGCCGCAAAGACCGGCACAAGGGTGCGCTATCGCCTGATCGGTCTCTGGCCCATTAACCCGCAGAATGGCCCGACGACGGAGTTTGAACGCAAAGGGCTCGAGGATATTCGGATGCACCCGGAACGTCCCTACACCGGCACGCTCAGCAGCGGCAAGGATCAACTGTTTCAGGCGGTTTACGCAGACCGGGCTGTCACGCAGGCCTGCGTCGGGTGCCACAATACGCATCCCGGAAGCCCCAAGCGAGATTTTAAATTGCATGACGTCATGGGCGGAATCGTGATCACGATCCCGCTGGGGCAGCAGTCTGGTTAAGCGGGGTGAGTGCGGCGCAGGCGTTCGGCGACTTTTCTGCGCAGGCGGGCTTTCTCCAGGCTGATCTTGGCGGCCTCCACCTCGGAGGGGAGGCCGCCCATCTCCAAACGGCGCTCAGCTTCGGCGACGGCGGCCTGCGCGCTCTCCACGTCGATGTCCTCAGCCTTTTCTGCAATCTCGGCCAGGATGGTGACTTTCTTCGGCGTCACCTCGGCGAAGCCCCAGAGCACCGACATGTACTCCGTCACTTCACCAACGCGGTAGCGCAATTCCCCGATCTTGAGCGTGGTCAAAAAATGCGCGTGGCCCGGTAAGACGCCGAATTCGCCTTCGATGCCCGGCGCGATCACCTCGTCCACCTCCCGGCTCAACAGCAGCCGGTCGGGGGTGACGACTTCGAGCAGTAATTTGCCAGCCATCTTCCTCGTTATTCGTCACTCGTCGTTCGTGAAGCGCAAGCCGATTTTCGTATTCGCGCTTCACGCTTCACGTGTGACGTTTCACGTTCTTTTGAATCCGAGCTTCTCGGCCTTCGCTAGGACTTCCTCGATGGTGCCCACCATGTAGAAGGCCTGCTCGGGCAGGTCGTCGTATTTGCCTTCCACGATCTCTTTGAAGCTTCGGACAGTGTCCTTCAGCTTGACGTATTTGCCCGGCGTGCCGGTGAAGGTTTCCGCGACGTGGAATGGCTGGGACAGGAACCGTTGAATCTTGCGGGCCCGCGCCACTACGGTCTTATCGTCCTCCGACAGCTCGTCCATGCCCAGGATCGCGATGATGTCCTGGAGGTCCTTGTACCGCTGCAAGACGGACTGAACGGCCCGCGCCACCCGGTAATGCTCTTCCCCGATGACTTGCGCATCCAGGATGCGGGAGGTCGAGTCGAGCGGATCGACCGCCGGGTAGATACCCAGCTCGGCCAGCTGCCTGGACAGCACGGTCGTGGCGTCCAGGTGGGCAAACGCCGTTGCCGGGGCCGGGTCGGTGAGGTCGTCTGCCGGCACGTAGATCGCCTGGACCGACGTGATGGACCCTTTCTTCGTCGAGGTGATCCGCTCCTGGAGCTGGCCCATCTCGGTTCCCAGGGTCGGCTGGTAGCCCACTGCGGAGGGCATGCGGCCCAGCAGCGCGGATACTTCGGAGCCCGCCTGGGTGAATCGGAAGATGTTGTCGATGAACAGCAGGACGTCCTGGTGCTCTTCATCGCGGAAATATTCGGCAATGGTCAGGCCGGTGAGACCGACCCGGAGGCGCGCGCCGGGCGGCTCGTTCATCTGGCCATAGACCAGCGACGCCTTGGATTTCGTGTAGTCGTCGGGATCGATGACCTTGGACTCCTGCATCTCGTGCCACAGATCGTTGCCCTCGCGGGTCCGCTCGCCGACGCCGGCGAAGACCGAGAATCCGCCGTGGTGAAGCGCGATGTTGTTGATCAGCTCCATGATGATCACGGTCTTGCCGACTCCGGCGCCTCCGAACAGGCCCACCTTTCCGCCTTTGGCGTACGGCTCCAGGAGGTCCACGACCTTGATGCCGGTCTCCAGCACCTCGGTCTTGGTCTCTTGCTCATCCAGGGTCGGAGCCGGGCGGTGAATCGGGTAGGTCTTTTTCGCGTTGACCGGGCCCCGCTCGTCCACCGGCTCACCGAGGACGTTGATCAGCCGGCCGAGCGTCTCCCGTCCGACCGGCACCGAGATCGGTGCGCCGGTATCGCGGACCGGCATGCCGCGCACCAGGCCGTCCGTCGAGGACATCGCTACGCCGCGCACCCGGTTTTCCCCGAGGTGTTGAGCCACCTCCAGCGTCAGGCGGATCCGAGGTGTGCCGGCCTTCTTGTCCTCCTCCAGCTCGATGCGGAGCGCGTTATAGATGTAGGGCAGGTGGCCCTGCGGAAACTCCACGTCCACCACCGGGCCGATCACCTGAACCACCTTGCCTGTGCTCACTTCTTTCTCCTTCTTTAACGTGAGGCGCGAGGCGATAGGCTATAGGCTATAGGCATTGTCTCATTCCTACCCCTAGCCTCTTGCCCATCGCCCCTAGCCTTACTTCAATGCCTCGGCGCCGCCCACGATGTCCATCAATTCCTTCGTAATGGCCGCCTGCCGGGTTTTGTTGTAATAGAGCGTGAGCTTCTGAATGAGCTCACCCGCGTTGCGGGTGGCGCCGTCCATGGCGGCCATCCGTGCCCCTTGCTCCGCGGCGGAGGATTCCA
>Ga0209399_10000935_pt1 | contig 15914 bp, 11 predicted proteins | sample OV2TP3_FD_184130 | JGI IMG/M metagenome (GOLD analysis project Ga0209399, IMG submission 184130) | Hot spring microbial communities from Beatty, Nevada to study Microbial Dark Matter (Phase II) - OV2 TP3 (SPAdes) (version 3) | ecosystem: Environmental > Aquatic > Thermal springs > Hot (42-90C) ... | reverse complement strand
TGGTCAGCGCCGCCGTCAGCGTCGTCTTGCCGTGATCGACGTGGCCGATGGTGCCCACGTTCACGTGCGGCTTCGTGCGTTCAAATTTTCCCTTGGACACGATTCTTCACCTCTGTCAGTTCAATAATCCCGAATCAGTTTCTCTTGATGATGCTCTCGGCGATGCTGGCCGGCACTTCCGTATACTTTGCGAACTCCATGGTATAGGTGGCGCGGCCCTGGGTGGCCGACCGCAGGTCGGTGGCATAGCCGAACATCTCCGCCAACGGCACTTCCGCGCGAATGATCTTGCCCGCCGGGGAATCCTCGGCGCCCTGCAGGATTCCGCGACGGCGATTGAGATCGCCGTTGACGGCCCCGAGATATTCTTCCGGCGTGACGATCTCGACCTTCATCACGGGTTCGAGCAGCACGGGTTTCGCCCGGCTCGCGCCCTCCTTGAAGCCCATGGAGCCGGCGATCTTAAAGGCCATTTCGCTGGAGTCAACTTCATGGTAGGAACCGTCATAGAGGGTGACTTTGACGTCTACGACCGGGAAGCCGGCGATAATGCCGTTTTCAAGTTGCTCCCTGACGCCCTTGTCGATGGCCGGGATGTACTCCTTCGGTATGGTGCCGCCCACGATTTCGTTTATAAACTCGTAACCGGTCCCCGGTTTATTTGGTTCGATCCTTAAAACGACGTGGCCATACTGGCCGCGGCCGCCGGACTGCCGGACAAATTTTCCTTCGGCCTTGGCGATGGTGGCGCGGATCGTCTCGCGATACGCCACCTGGGGTTTGCCGACATTGGCCTCGACCTTGAACTCGCGCCTCATCCTATCGACGATGATTTCGAGATGCAGTTCTCCCATCCCCGAAATAATGGTCTGGCCGGATTCTTCATCGGTATATACCCTGAAGGACGGGTCTTCCTGGGCCAGCTTGTTCAGGGCCAGTCCCATTTTTTCCTGATCGACCTTGGTCCTGGGCTCAACGGCCACGGCAATAACCGGTTCGGGGAATTCCATCCTCTCCAGGGTGATGACATGATTCAGGTCACACAGGGTGTCGCCCGTGGTCACGTCCTTGAGTCCCACCGCGGCGGCGATGTCTCCCGCCCGCACTTCCTTGATCTCCTCGCGGCTGTTGGCGTGCATTTGCAGGATACGGCCGATGCGTTCCTTTTTCCCCTTCACCGGGTTGTAGAGCGTATCGCCGGATTTCAGCACGCCGGAATACACGCGGAAAAAGGTAAGGGTGCCCACGAAGGGGTCAGTGGCAATCTTGAAAGCGAGGGAAGCAAACGGTTCATCGTCCGCGGGGAGGCGCTGCGCCACGGTTCCGTCCCTGTCATCCAGTATGCCCTGGATGGGCGGAACATCGACGGGTGCCGGCAGGAAATCCACCACGGCATCCAGCATGGTCTGCACGCCCTTGTTCTTGAAGGCCGAGCCGCACAGCGTGGGCACGACCTCATTGGCCAGTGTCCTGATGCGCAGGCCGCGCTTGATCTCCTCGGGGGACAACTTGCCGTTTTCAAGATACTTTTCCATCAGCTCCTCGGAAGCCTCCGCGGCGGCTTCCGCCATTTTTTCCCTCCACTCGTTGCACATCGCCGCCATGTTCTCCGGGATATCGCGCTCCTCGAACACGAACCCCATGGAAGAATCATCCCAGTAAACGGCCTTCATCCTGATGAGGTCGACAACCCCCACAAACTTTTCCTCGGCGCCTATCGGCAACTGTATGGCCACGGGGACACTGCCCAGGCGTTCCCGGATCTGCCGGACCACCCGCAAAAAATCCGCGCCCGCCCGATCCATCTTGTTGACAAAGGCCAGGCGTGGGACCTGGTATTTGTTGGCCTGCCGCCAGACGGTTTCCGACTGGGGCTCGACGCCGCCAACGGCGCAGAAAACCGCGCATGCGCCGTCGAGCACGCGCAGGGAGCGTTCTACCTCGATTGTAAAGTCGACGTGGCCGGGGGTATCGATGATATTGATCCTGTGTTCCGGATACTGGCTGGCCGTGCCCTTCCAGAAGCAGGTGGTGGCTGCCGACGTGATGGTGATGCCCCGCTCCTGCTCCTGTTCCATCCAGTCCATGACCGCGGCGCCATCATGCACCTCGCCGATCTTGTGGGAAACGCCGGTGTAATAGAGAACGCGCTCGGTCGTCGTCGTCTTCCCGGCGTCAATGTGAGCCATGATGCCGATGTTGCGGTAGCGTTCAATTGGCGTGGTCCGTGGCATAATTCGTCTGGCTCAGTAATGAAAGTCAACGGTTTCAACATTACCACCGGTAATGGGAGAACGCCTTGTTTGCCTCGGCCATCCGGTGGGTATCTTCACGCTTTCTTATGGCATTGCCCTTGTTCTCGGCCGCGTCCATCAGCTCACCGGCCAGGCGCAGGCCCATGTTCTTCTCCGACCTGTGCTTCGCGGCATCCACCAGCCAGCGCATGGCAAGCGTCATGCTCCTGTCCTGCCTCACCTCTACCGGTATCTGGTACGTCGCCCCGCCTACACGCCTCGATTTGACTTCCACGAGAGGCCGCACGTTTTCCAGCGCCTTGTTGAAGACGTCGAGCGCATTTCCCTTGCGCCTGGAGACGATCTCGTCAAGCGCGCCGTAAATGATCTTTTCCGCCACGGATTTCTTTCCGCAGCGCATGACAGTATTGATAAATTTCGCCAGCACCTGATCGCCGTATTTGGGATCGGGGAGGATTTGCCGTTTCTGTGCAACTCTTCTTCGTGACATGACTTTTCCGATTTGCCGGGATACGGTGATTTTCGCGCCGGATCAGGATTTGGGGCGCTTGGCGCCGTACTTGGATCTTCCCTGCCGCCTTTCGGCAACCCCCGAGGTGTCCAGCGTGCCGCGCACGGTATGATAGCGTACGCCCGGGAGGTCCTTGACGCGGCCACCGCGTATCAGGATCACGGAATGTTCCTGCAAGTTATGGCCTTCGCCCCCGATATAGGTCGTCACTTCCTGGCCATTGGTGAGGCGGACGCGGGCGACCTTGCGCAGCGCCGAGTTGGGTTTTTTGGGCGTCGTCGTATAGACGCGCGTGCACACGCCGCGTTTCTGCGGACACGACTCGAGGGCCGGCACAGTACTTTTACTGCGCTGATGCTTGCGCGGTTTTCGGACAAGCTGATTAATTGTCGCCATGATTCAACTCAGGTTGTTCAATCCCGCCGATCCCGTCCGGTCACAAACGTCTTGTACCGCACAGTCGGGATATCAATCCTGTGATGTACGGCGCCAGAGGTTAAGGGTGACCAGAGTGATGTAACGCTTGAAACGCAAGCGGGTTCCATTAAATCCGGTTTTTGCAAACCATAAACAAATAGACAGGCTGGAGACATCCCCAGCCTGTCAAAGAGGCGGAATTCTATGTCTTCGCCCGCAAATGTGTCAAGGAAACGGGCCGTAACCCGCCTCCTGGCGAAGCCGTTGGAAACGGGCTCGAGGCCCGGTGTGTCGGTGATTCCGGGGTTTAAGCGGCAAACCCCTCATACACGCGACGCTGCCTGTTATATTGCATGACAAGCGCGGTGACAGACCCCGACGTTCCGGCTTCCCGCCGTAAAACCCGGGGACGGGCTGACGCTGTCACCTTTGCCGGTGTCCGGGGGCCGTGGTGATCAGCACGATTCGCCGCGACAGAGAGAGCTAGGAGGCCGCCGAGGTACCCTCCGCCGTCTCTGATTCCCTGGAGATCAAGGCTTCTGGCCCGGTGGCGCCCTCCAGCGCGGGTTCCTCTGCGGCGGTGGCGGTTTCGGCCTCCTGCCTGCGCTTGCGCATGGTGTGGTAGGCAAGACCGGTACCGGCCGGAATCAGCCGCCCGACGATGACGTTTTCCTTGAGGCCTCGCAGGTCGTCGCGCTTACCGTTGACACTGGCTTCCGTCAACACCCGGGTAGTCTCCTGGAAAGACGCCGCTGAAATGAAGGATTCCGTGGACAGCGACGCCTTGGTGATACCCAGCAATACTGGCGTCCATTCGGCGGGCGTCTTGCCTTCCGACGCCATGCGCTCGTTTTCCTCGAGCACCCTGGCGCGTTCGGCCTGTTCGCCCTTGAGAAACTGGGTGTCCCCCGGATCTGCTATCTCGGCCTTGCGCAGCATCTGTCTGACGATGACCTCGATATGCTTGTCGTTGATCTTCACGCCCTGCAGACGGTAGACCTCCTGGATCTCGTTGACGATGTAATTGGCCAGCCTGTATACGCCCATGAGACGCAAAATGTCATGAGGCGCGGGCGGCCCGTCGACAATCGCCTCCCCTTTTTCGACATGTTCACCCTCGAATACGGTGATGTGCCGCCACTTGGGGATCAGTTCCTCATGCTGTTCGCCGTCCGGGCCGGTAATGATCAACCGCTGCTTGCCCTTGGTATCCTTGCCGAAGCTGACGGTGCCGGAGATCTCGGCCAGGATGGCCGGTTCCTTCGGTTTGCGCGCCTCGAACAGATCCGCCACGCGGGGCAGACCGCCGGTAATATCACGCGTCTTCAGGGATTCCTGCGGCAGGCGGGCGATGACATCCCCCACGTTCACTGTTTCGCCGTCCGTCACGTTGATGACGGCCCTCGGCGGCAATAAATAATGTGCGGGGACCTCAGTGCCCGGGAGCTTCAGTTCCCTGCCCGTTGCATCCACGAGCTTGACCATCGGCCGCAAATCCTTGGCCGCCGAGCTGCGTAGCTTGGGATCGGCAATGACCATGTTCGTCAGGCCGGTAATCTCATCGAGCTGACGATCCACGGACACGCCTTCAACAATATCGGAAAATTGCACGCGACCGGCGACCTCGGTGATCACGGGATGGGTGTGCGGATCCCACTCTGCCACCACCTGGCCCGGCCGGACCTCCTCGTTGTCCGCGACCGTCACTACCGCGCCGTAGGGGATCTTGTAGCGTTCCCGTTCCCGGCCCACTTCATCCTGGATGGTGACCTCCCCGGAGCGGGAAACGACCACCTGGTTGCCGCTTTCCTGCTGAAGCAGCTTCATGTTGTGAAGCCTGAGCGTGCCGCCGTTCTTGACCTCGATGTTGCTGATCGCGGCGGCCCGGGATGCCGCCCCGCCGATATGGAAGGTGCGCATGGTCAGCTGGGTGCCGGGTTCGCCGATGGACTGCGCGGCGACAACGCCCACGGCCTCGCCGATATTGACGATATGGCCGCGCGCAAGATCACGGCCGTAGCACGCGGCGCATATCCCGTAGCGCGTCTCGCAAGTGATGGCAGACCGCACCACGACCTGATCAATGCCGGCCTCGTCAAGCAGGTTGACCCACTGTTCGTCCAGCAGGATCCCGGCGGGGATCAGGACCTCCTCGGTGCCCGGCCTGTGGACATCCGTCGCAAGCACCCTGCCCAGGACGCGATCGCGCAGCGGTTCGACCACGTCACCACCCTCGATCAGGGGGGTCATGATGAAACCCTCGCTCGTGCCGCAGTCCGTCTCCGTGACAACCAGATCCTGGGCCACGTCCACCAGGCGCCGGGTAAGGTAACCCGAGTTGGCGGTCTTCAGGGCGGTGTCGGCGAGACCCTTGCGGGCGCCGTGGGTCGAAATGAAGTACTGGAGGACATCGAGCCCTTCCCGGAAATTCGCGGTAATGGGGGTTTCGATAATCGAACCGTCCGGTTTGGCCATCAGGCCGCGCATGCCCGCGAGCTGGCGTATCTGGGCAGCGGATCCGCGGGCACCGGAATCGGCCATCATGAAAATGGAGTTAAAAGACGCCTGCTTGACCTCCTTGCCCCCGGCATCCCTGACGATTTCGGTCCCGAGCTTGTCCATCATGGCCTTGGCAACCTGGTCATTGGTATGCGACCAGATATCAACCACCTTGTTGTACCGCTCGCCGTTGGTGATCAGGCCGGACGAGTACTGATTCTCGAAATTCTTCACCTGGAGTTCCGCCTTGTGCAGGATCCTGCTTTTATCTTCCGGGACAACCATGTCTTCAATCCCGATGGAAATACCGGCGCGTGTGGAATAGGCGAACCCCATGTACATCAGCCGGTCTGCGAATACCACAGTCGGCTTGAGTCCGAGCTTCCGGTACGCCATGTTGATGAGCATCGATATGGCCTTCTTGTTCATGTCCCGGTTAATCAGCGAGAACGGGAGACCGTCGGGCAGAATGGTCGACAGCAGGGCGCGGCCGGCCGTGGTCTGCGCCCGGCGCCGCACTTCCTCGCGTTCGTCATTGTCGTTAAAAATGACTTCCCGGATCCGGACGGTAATCCGCGCGTGGAGATCCAGTACGCCGTTTTCGTAGGCGCGGTGGACCTCGTTGACGTCGGCAAACACCATGCCGGTGCCTTTCGCTGCAACCGATTCACGCGTCAGGTAATAAAGGCCCAGCACCACGTCCTGCGTCGGGACGATGATGGGTTCGCCGTTGGCGGGTGACAACACGTTGTTGGTCGCCATCATCAGCGTGCGCGCCTCGAGCTGAGCTTCGACGGAGAGGGGGACGTGCACGGCCATCTGGTCGCCGTCAAAATCCGCGTTGAACGCGGTGCACACCAGGGGATGGAGCTGGATGGCCTTGCCTTCTATGAGGAGGGGTTCAAACGCCTGGATACCCAGCCGGTGCAGGGTGGGCGCGCGGTTCAGCAGCACCGGATGCTCGCGTATGACCTCTTCCAGGACGTCCCAGACCTCGGGCCCTTCCCGCTCCACGAGTTTCTTCGCGGCCTTGATGGTCGTCGCCAGGCCACGCCGTTCCAGCTTGCTGAAGATGAACGGCTTGAATAGCTCCAGCGCCATCTTCTTCGGAATGCCGCACTGGTGCAGCTTCAGGGTCGGCCCCACCACGATGACCGATCGGCCGGAATAATCCACGCGCTTGCCCAGGAGGTTCTGGCGGAACCGGCCCTGCTTGCCCTTTATCATGTCCGCCAGGGATTTCAGGGGGAGCTTGTTAGTGCCGGTAATTGCACGCCCGCGCCGGCCATTGTCCAACAAAGCATCAACTGCCTCCTGCAGCATCCGCTTTTCGTTGCGCACGATAATGTCAGGCGCGTTGAGGTCGAGCAGTCTTTTCAACCGGTTATTGCGGTTAATGACCCGGCGATAGAGATCGTTCAGGTCCGATGTCGCGAACCGGCCGCCGTCGAGCGGCACCAGCGGTCGCAGCTCGGGGGGCAGCACCGGCAGGACCTTCATCACCATCCATTCAGGCTTGTTGCCGGACGAGACGAAGGCCTCCAGCAGCTTCAGGCGCTTGGACAGTTTCTTCAGCTTGGTTTCCGATTTGGTTTCCGGAATCTCCTGGCGGAGCCTCTTTATTTCCTCCTCCATCTCGATCGTTCTGAGCAGCTCGTGGATGGCCTCGGCACCCATGCGCGCATCAAACTCGTCGCCGAATTTCTCAATGGCCTCGAGATAGTTTTCCTCCGTAAGCAGCTGGCCGCGCTCGAGCTGGGTCATGCCGGGATCAATTACCACGTACGCCTCGAAATACAGGACCCTTTCGATCTCGCGCAGGGTCATGTCCAGCAGCAGGCCCATGCGGGACGGCAGCGATTTCAGATACCAGATATGGGCCACGGGGCTGGCAAGCTCGATATGGCCCATCCGCTCGCGCCGCACCTTCGAGAGCGTTACTTCAACGCCACATTTCTCGCAGACCACGCCCCGGTGCTTCAGGCGCTTGTACTTGCCGCAGAGGCATTCATAATCCTTGACCGGGCCGAAAATCTTGGCGCAGAAAAGCCCGTCCCTTTCGGGTTTGAAGGTACGGTAGTTGATGGTCTCGGGTTTTTTGACTTCGCCATAGGACCAGGAGCGGATCTTTTCGGGTGACGCCAGTCCGATACTAATGGCGTCAAATTCCTCCGCCTGTCCCTGCTGTTTCAGAAGTCTCAGTAGGTCTTTCAAGGTTTGTTACCTCCGCAACACATCCCGCTTACGCGTGAAGTTGTATCTTTCAACGGCATGGCCCCGTTCAGGTCTGCTCCAGCTCGATATCGATGCCCAGGGAACGGATCTCCTTGACCAGGACATTGAACGACTCCGGCATGCCCGCTTCCATGCGATAGTCGCCGTCGACGATGTTCTTGTACATCTTGGTTCGTCCGTTCACATCGTCGGATTTGACCGTGAGCATCTCCTGCAGGGTATAGGCGGCGCCATAGGCCTCCAGCGCCCAGACTTCCATCTCGCCGAAGCGTTGCCCGCCGAACTGGGCCTTGCCACCGAGGGGTTGCTGTGTCACCAGACTGTAGGGACCGGTGGATCGGGCGTGCATCTTGTCATCCACGAGATGATTCAGCTTGAGCATGTACATGTAGCCCACGGTGATCGGCCGGTCGAAGGGATCGCCGGTACGCCCGTCGTAGAGCCGGGTCTGGCCGTCGGTCGGCAGGTCCGCCAGTTCCAGCATCGCCTTGATTTCACCTTCACTGGCGCCGTCGAAAACGGGTGTAGAGATGGGCACCCCGTTGCCGAGATTGTGCGCCAGGGCGATGATCTCGTGATCATCGAGGGAGCGCAGGTTCTCTTTCTTGCCGCTGCTGTTGTAAATCCTGTCGAAAAAAGCGCGAAGCTCCGCGGCACCCGCCTGCGCCTCGAGCATCTTGCCGATTTTTCTCCCCAGCCCCTTGGCCGCCCATCCGAGATGGGTTTCAAGCACCTGCCCGACATTCATGCGGGACGGAACGCCAAGCGGATTCAGGACGATATCAACCGGGGTACCGTCATCCATGTACGGCATGTCCTCGACGGGAACGATGGTTGAAATCACGCCCTTGTTGCCGTGCCTTCCGGCAATCTTGTCGCCGGGCTGGATGCGGCGTTTCACGGCAAGGTAAACCTTGACCATCTTCAGCACGCCGGGGGCGAGATCATCGCCTGACGTGAGTTTCGCCCGCTTTTCCTCGAACCGGCGGTCAAAATCATCCCTGAGCCGCGCCAGCTGTATGTTAATCTGTTCGAGCTGCCTGTTCGCCTCTTCGTTGCGCAGGCGGATTTCAAACCACTTCTCCCGCGGCGTCTCGGCCAGGTAGGCCCTGGTGATCTTGGAATCCGCCTTGAGGTGGTTGGGACCGCCGTCGGCCACCTTGGCAAGGAGCAGGGTCTCCAGCCGCTGGTATATCCCGTCTTCCATGATGCGCAACTGATCATTCAGATCCTTGCGTACCCTGTTCAGCTCGGCCTCCTCGATCTCGAGCGCGCGCGCGTCCTTTTCAACGCCGTCGCGGATGAACACCTGGACGTCAATGACCGTCCCGTTCATGCCAGAGGGAACCCGCAGCGAGGTATCTTTTACATCGGACGCCTTCTCGCCAAAGATCGCGCGCAGCAGTTTCTCCTCGGGCGTCAGCTGTGTTTCTCCCTTGGGTGTAACTTTGCCCACGAGTATATCGCCGGTATTCACCTCGGCGCCGATGTAGACGATACCGGATTCATCCAGCTTGTTCAGCGCGCTCTCGCTGACATTGGGTATATCGGAAGAAATCTCCTCCGGCCCCAGCTTGGTGTCGCGGGCCACGCACGTCAGCTCCTCGATGTGTATCGTGGTATAGCGGTCATCTTGCACCAGACGTTCCGATATCAGGATGGAATCCTCGAAGTTGTACCCGTTCCAGGGCATGAACGCGACCAGCATGTTCTGTCCCAGGGCCAGTTCACCCATGTCCGTGGAGGGGCCGTCCGCCAGCACATCGCCATTCGCAATCATGTCGCCGGGCTTGACCAGCGGTCTCTGGTTGATGCAGGTATTCTGGTTGGAGCGCGTGTATTTGGTCAGGTTATAGATATCCACACCAGGTTCACCGGGGTTGATTTCCTCTTCATTGACGCGAACGACGATCCGGCTTGCATCCACGGAATCCACCACGCCGCCGCGCTCCGAGATCACGGTAACGCCCGAATCTTTCGCAACGGTGCGCTCCATGCCCGTGCCCACCAGCGGTTTCTCGGTGCGCATCGTCGGGACAGCCTGGCGCTGCATGTTGGATCCCATCAGGGCACGGTTCGCGTCATCATGCTCGAGGAAAGGTATCAGTGACGCCGCCACCGAGACGATCTGCATGGGCGAGACGTCCATGTAATTCACCTTGTCCGGCGTCGACAGCGTGAATTCATTCTGGTAACGGCAGGAAATCAGCTCGTCGGTCAGCCTGCTCCGTTCGTCAAGCGCGGCATTGGCCTGGGCAACGACAAATTCACCCTCTTCTATGGCAGAAAGATATTCGATTTCGTCCGTGACCCTGCCGTTTACTACCTTGCGGTAGGGCGTCTCCAGAAAACCGTAATCATTGGCCCGCGCATAAATGGCCAGGGAATTGATCAGGCCGATGTTCGGTCCTTCCGGTGTTTCGATGGGACACACCCGCCCGTAATGGGTGGGATGCACGTCGCGGACCTCGAAGCCGGCGCGCTCGCGGGTCAGACCGCCCGGTCCCAGGGCGGAAATCCGCCTTTTATGGGTTATCTCCGACAGCGGGTTGTTCTGATCCATGAACTGCGATAACTGGCTGGATCCGAAAAATTCCTTGATGACCGCCGACACAGGCTTGGCGTTGATGATTTCCTGGGGCATCAGGTCTTCCGACTCGGCGAGGCTCAGGCGTTCCTTCACTGCGCGCTCAACCCGGACCAGTCCGATCCGGAACTGGTTTTCAGCCATCTCGCCCACACTCCTGACGCGGCGGTTGCCCAGATGATCGATGTCGTCCACGTAGCCCTTGCCGTTGCGGATATCGATCAGGACCTTCAGTACGTCAATGATATCCTCCTTCGACAGGATGCCTTCGCCTTCCGCCGTCTTTCTCCCTACCCGCCTGTTGAACTTCATCCGCCCCACGGCGGACAGGTCGTACCGGTCCGGGCTGAAAAACAGGTTCTTGAAAAGATTCTCGGCGGCCTCTTTCGTGGGTGGTTCCCCGGGGCGCATCATGCGATAGATCTCTATCTGCGCCTCGAGCGGGGTCGTTGTGTTATCGACCCTCAACGTATCCGCGATATAGGCGCCGCGATCGAGATCATTGGTGTAGAGGGTTTCCAGCTCCAGTTCGCGCCCCGTCGTGAGTTTTTCAAGCAGCGTTTCCGTGATTTTCGTGTTTGCCTCGCCAATCAGTTCACCAGTCTCGCCGTCGATCACGCCCCTGGCCAGGATATGGCCCAGCAGGTATTCGGGGGGAACATTCAGCTCTTTCAGCCTGGCCTTTTCTATTTCCCTGACATGACGCGCCGTGATCCTTCTTTCTTTTTCAACCAGAACCTTTCCTTTTTTATCCCTGATATCGAACAAGGCCGTTTCGCCGCGCAGCCGCTCGGGCACGAGTTCCAGCAGCAACCCTTTCCTGCCGACGGTGAACTTGTGCGTCTCGAAAAAGATGCCGAGCATTTCAACCGTGGACAAGCCGAGCGCCCGGAGCAATATGGTGGCAGGGATTTTTCTGCGCCGATCGATGCGGCAAAAAACCAGGTCCTTGGGATCAAATTCAAAATCAAGCCACGAGCCGCGGTAAGGTATTACCCGCGCCGAATAAAGAAGCTTGCCTGACGAATGCGTTTTGCCCTTGTCATGTTCGAAGAAGACGCCCGGCGAGCGGTGCAACTGCGAGACGATGACGCGCTCAGTCCCGTTGATCACGAACGTGCCCGTCCTCGTCATCAGGGGGATCTCGCCCATGTAAACTTCCTGCTCCTTGATGTCCTTCACGACCTTGTTGGTGATGCCGGCTTCCTTGTCATAGATCACAAGCCGTACCTTGACGCGGAGTGAGGCCGCGTAGGTGATGCCCCTCAACTGGCATTCCTTTACGTCAAATACGGGATTGGAAATGGCATAACTCACGTATTCCAGCGAGGCATTTCCCGAATAACTCTCGATGGGAAAAACAGATTTGAACGCGGCCTGCAGGCCGATTTCCCTGCGCCCTTCCGGCGGGATATCGAGCTGCAGAAACTGGCGGTAGGAATTAATCTGGGTGGCCAGCAGCGGCGGCACCGCAAGGATGCACGGCCGTTTGCCGAAATCCTTGCGTATTCGTTTCTTTTCAGTATAGGAATATGGCATCACTTTTCCTCACATGGAACTTCAAAAACGCGGCGACGCGGGCCGCGCATCGGGCATTTGCCGGCCGGTATAACAGACAAGCAGGATCGCAGGCGGCGTGCGGCTCGCCACGCGGCGGAAACCGCCGGACGACCGCCGTGCCTTCCGGGGAAAAAATACAAACGCGAAACCTGCCTATTTGATTTCGACAGTGGCACCTGCTTCTTCCAGCTGCTTTTTGATGTCCTCGGCTTCGGTCCTGGCAACGCCTTCCTTGATGGTTGAGGGGACACCTTCAACCAGGTCCTTTGCCTCCTTGAGGCCCATCCCGGTAATACTGCGGACAACCTTGATTACAGTCACCTTGTTCTCACCGAAACCCGTCAGGACGACATTGAACTCGGTTTGTTCTTCCGCTGCCGCTTCCGCGGATGCGGCTCCGCCGGCCGCTGCGGCCGGCACGGCAGCCATGGCGGCTGATACACCGAATTTCGCCTCCATCGCCTCGACCAGCTCGACGACTTCAAGCACCGTCATATTGGAAATGGTTTCCAGAATGTCTTCTTTGCTGACAGCCATGATTGCTACTCCTTCACCTTGAAATTGATAATCGGATCATTCGTGAATTGCCGGACGGATCACGCCGCCTGTTTCTTATCCCGCACGGCGGCAAGCGTCCTGACGAATTTTGCATGCGGCGCAACCAGCGTTCTCGCCAGCAAGGCCAGCGGTGCGGTCATGACGCCCAAGAGCATGCTGATTGCCTGTTCATAGGTAGGCAGGTTTGCAAGTTTCTCGATGTCTGCAGGAGCTAACAGCCTGCCGTCCAGCGCCACAAACCTGACTACAAGCTTGTCGTTGTCCTTCGCGAAATTGCGGATGACCTTCGCCGCCGCGCCAGGTTCCGTTTTCGAGAACGCAAACAGCAACGGGCCTGCCAGCCTGTCACACATGCAATCAAATTTCGTATTTTCCAATGCCCTGCGCGCCAGGGTATTCCTGACAACACGCAAATAGATGCCGGCTTCACGCGCCGATTGGCGCAGCCTGGTCATTTCAGCAACGCTCAGGCCGGCGTATTCCGCCGCAATGGCTGACGGGGCGCTTGCCGCGATTTCCGCAACTTCGTTTACGATCGCCTTTTTGGCTTCCAATGTCAGTCTCACAACACATGCTCCTCCCATGTCGGGCAGGCCGCCAGGGCGTTTATCCGGGCAGGCCTGCTCTCCTGCCGCACGCGCCGGAATTGCCCGGTTGGCCCCGTATTTCACAAGGTCCTGCGGACCGCCGCCTGAAGGTCCTGCCTCCCGGCAAGCGGTATCCGGAACCCGCCTTTACGGCGACCCTGCCAGGTATGACCTGTCCGGGGAGCACCGTCTGCGCAGATAAACTCGCGGTTACATTAAGCTCGCGTTTTTACAGCAACAAACGAAAGCATCTGCGGTCTTTGACGCCTGATGATGTCCCTTCACCAGTCCAAAGCCTTCATTTCGTGAAACGCCGTTTGGACGGAAGACAAACCCGGCCGAAACCGCCTGATTCACGCCTTTCATACCGATAATGAACCCTGATCAACCACCAGGCCGGGGCCCATGGTGGTGGACAGGGAGATTTTCTTCATGAATATTCCTTTCGCCGAACTTGGCTTCGACTTGGCCAGATCGTGCAGCAATGCCTCCAGATTTTCCTTGAGGGCAGCCGGTTCGAACGACAACTTGCCAATCGCACAATGCACAATGCCATTTTTATCCGAGCGGTAACGCACTTGCCCCGCCTTGGCATTTTCAACTGCCTGCCTGATGTCATTGGTTACGGTGCCTACCTTCGGGTTGGGCATTAATCCACGCGGGCCAAGCACCTTGCCAAGTTTGCTGACCAGCGGCATGGCATCCGGTGTTGCAATCACCACCTCATACGCCAGCTCGCCACCCTGCATCCGTTCAACGAGGTCCTCGAAGCCCACGGCGTCAGCACCGGCCGCCTTTGCGGCTTTCGCCTGTTCGCCCTGGGCAAATACGGCGATCCTGACGGTCTTGCCGCTGCCTCTCGGCAAAACTGTCGAGCCCCGTATGGACTGATCCGACTTGCGAGAGTCAATACCCAGGTTGACCGCAACTTCCACCGATTCATCAAACTTGACGGTCGATACTTCCTTTAACAGCTGCAGGGCTTCCATCACGGGATATTGCCGCCCCCCCTCGACCTTGACACCTGTCGCCTTCCTACGCCTGGTCTGCCTCGCCATGGCTAGACTCCCTCGGTCTCAATGCCCATGCTGCGGGCCGTGCCGGCGATGGTGCGGACCGCACCTTCCAGATCGGCGGCCGTCAGGTCCGGTTTCTTCGTTCTCGCGATTTCCTCGAGCTGGGCGCGCGTCACCCTGCCTACCTTGCTGGTACTGGGCGTTCCGCTTCCGCTCTTGATGCCGGCGGCCTTTTTCAGAAGGTGCGACGCCGGCGTGGTCTTGGTAACGAACGTAAAACTCTTGTCCGAATACACCGCGATGACGACGGGGATCGGCAGGCCGGCCTCGAGCCCCTGGGTCTGGGCATTGAACGCCTTGCAGAATTCCATGATGTTCAGCCCGTGCTGGCCCAGGGCAGGCCCTACCGGCGGGCTGGGATTGGCCTGGCCCGCCGGCACCTGCAACTTGATATACGTTTCGATCTTCTTTGCCAACAGATTCTCCCGTGGTTCAAAGCAGTGAATGGTGAATGGTGAATGGTGAATAGTTCATTATTATTGAATATTCAGGCCGCTGACACCGTTCACCATTCACCACTCACCATCCTTTAATCTTTCTCCACCTGCCCGAATTCAAGTTCAACCGGCGTGGAACGGCCGAATATCAACACCGAGACCCGCAGGCGGCTCTTCTCGAAATTCACTTCCTCCACGACCCCGTTGAAATCCGTGAACGGTCCATCGATGACACGTACGACCTCACCCGGTTCAAACAGGATTTTCGGCTTCGGCTTGTCCACGCCGTCCACAACCCGCTGCAATATGACATCCGCTTCCGCGTCCGTTATGGGCGCCGGGTTGTCGCTCGTCCCGCCTACAAAGCCAAGCACCCGCGGCGCGTCCTTGACCAGATGCCAGGTATCATCGTTCATTTCCATTTGCACCAGGACATAACCGGGGAAAAATTTGCGGTCACTCTTGCGTTTTTTCCCGTCGCGCATTTCCACGACTTCCTCGGTGGGAACCAGGATGTCACCAAACTTGTCATCGAGACCACTGCGCTCGATACGTTCCTTGAGTGAACGCCTTACCTGGTCTTCAAAGCCTGAATAGGCATGCACCACATACCAGCGCAAGGCCATCATCTAACCTCCACGGCCCATCACGCTGCTGACGGACCAGCCGAGAAACAGATCCAGCAACCACAGAATTACGGCAATACTAATCACCATCAATATCACTATCAGGGTAGTCTGTACCGTCTCCTGGCGGGTCGGCCAGACCACCTTGTGCACTTCTATCTGGGCATCCTGAAGAAATTCCCAAATCTGCCGGCCCTTGCCTGTCTGCAGGGCGATGACCACGCCTGCACCCACAGCGGCAAGGATGCCGCCCACCCGCAACAGCAGGGACTGATCGGCATACACATAAAACGCGGCAATGGCTGACAGTACCAGCAGCAGCGCCAAAACCAGCTTCGCCGTATCCAGCCTGGCATTCACTGAATCGATTTTCGTATTCATGTTACCTTTCAGTCATCCACCCGCGATCTTCCGCTTCTCCTCACTACGTTTCCTGCTATATGGCAGGCCAGGAGGGAATCGAACCCCCAACCTGCGGTTTTGGAGACCGCCGCTCTGCCAATTGAGCTACTGGCCTTCGTTCGTGTCCGGCGGCCGGCCTCCCTGCCGTAACCGTCGGGCCCTGT